>Ga0335070_10003113_pt1 | contig 19271 bp, 25 predicted proteins | sample Lox_Sample_13_FD_206722 | JGI IMG/M metagenome (GOLD analysis project Ga0335070, IMG submission 206722) | Soil microbial communities from Loxahatchee National Wildlife Refuge, Florida, United States - Lox_Sample_1.3 | ecosystem: Environmental > Terrestrial > Soil > Wetlands | place: USA... | reverse complement strand
GCAGGTCGCCATTGACGTTTTGGGCGCGCTGAATGATCGGAACATGGCGGAGCTCTTCAAGGACGTTCGATAGAGGGGTTGCCGCGTCTGTGGAGCTGAGATCGGCCTTGGGAGGGGAACCGATGAGAAAGATAGTCCTTCTTCTGGCAGCGGGCGTCCTGGCATCGTGCGCGTCCACCGGTCCGGCACAGAAACCTTCGTCGCCTTCCCAACCGGCCCCGGCCTCCCAGCCGCCATCCCGCGCGTCTGAGGAAAGCATCCAGCCGGGCCCCGCGGCTGTCCCGGCGCCTGCCCCGGCTCCGGATACGGCGCTCACTCCGCCTCCTGCGCCCCAGCGCGCCCAGCCGGCGGCGTCGGCTGATGAAATCTCGCCTCCGCCGACGTCGGGCCCGGCGAAGTTCCCCATGAGCAGCCCGCAGCCGCCGGCGCCGGTCTCTCCGAAAGCCCCGCAGGCGGCGCCAGCAGCCTCCAAAGCGGCCGCAGCTCCTGCATCTCCCGCGAAAAGGGCCGCCGCCCCAGGACCGTCGGCGCCGAACGCGCCGGCGCCGGCTGCCCCGGCCCCGGCGGCGCCAGCCTCGGCGAGCCCCGCGCCGGCCGCCACGGTGGCGCCTGGATCGACCTACGGCCGGTTACGGGAAATCTTCGCCCGCGTGGGTGACGACATGCAGATCGGCCTCGACGGACCGGGGTTCCTGTTCCTTGGCTTCCCGGATCGCGCTCCCGAAGGAGACGGCATCTCGTTCAAGGGGAAGGACACGCGTGACGGCAAGACATGGTTCACCTTCCGCGCCGTCAAGATGGGGACATACGACCTGGATTTTCTCCGCCAGGACAACTCCACCGGCAGCTCGGCAAAAGAGACCGTGCGGGTGCACGTCGTGTCGGATGCGGACTTCTCCACGGCGGTGGCTGGAGGAGGGACTGCGCCGGCCGCTGCTGCGGCGGAGGCAGGTGACCCGCTCTTCGCGGACAGGCTGGCAAGCCTCGGCCAGTACGACGCTGCTGTCGCGGAGCTCCTCAAGGGGTATCGCGAAGGCGATCCCCAGCGCACAAGCCGCATCGCTCAGTTGTACATGCTCACCGGCTCCTACGAGGCGGCCGCGAAGTTCTACACGAAAAACCTCGGGGCTCCTGCTCCCTGGGGGGATGGGGCGGTGATCGGGTTGGCGCGCGTCGCCATCGCGCAGAAGGACCAGGCGGAGCTGATCTCCCTTTTGAAGAAGCTCCTTTCGGCCAAGGATCCGGGGCTGGAGGAGACGCTCATCGCCGCGGCGCGGATGGAGCGTGACCGCCGCGAGGTCGGCGTGGGAATCGACCTTGCCAGCGAGTACGCACAGCGCTACCCGGCCGGCGCGTGGCGCGACGAGGCGGACTTCATCCTGGCCCAGCTCCTGGAAGCGGATTCGCAGTTTCGAGACATCGCGCGCGCCCGTGCTCTCTATCGGGGGATCCTGGATCGGCATCCTGAGAGCGTTTTTGCCCCCCCGGCGCGGGACAGGGTGGAGTACATCGACCGGCACTTCTTCCAGATCCGCTGAGGAGCTGGCCCCATGCGCGCGCGGCTTCGGCTCCCGGCAGTCCTTCTCTTTGCTCTTCTTGCAGCATCGTGTGCCTCCCCGGGCGGCATTCCCGGGGGACGGACCCTCGTGGTCGGACTCATAGCGGATCTGAGCGCGAGCGACGCCCGCCGGGGCAACGACGTTCGCAAGGGGGCGGAGCTGCGGGCGCTCGCGCTGAAGGCCGCTGGCATCGGCACGGTGCGCGTGGTTTCCGTGGACATGAAAGAAAGTCCCGCCGAGGCCGTGAAGGCGCTCGGCCGGTTGGCGCAGGAGACGCAGGCGAGCGCCGTGATCGATGCGACCTTCGGAAGGGCGGGATTCGTCCTTGGTTCCGCGGCGGACGACCTTGGAATTCCCCTGGTGTCCCTGGGAACCGATGACCGCGTGACCACACCGGAGATCTCCGCCGCGGGCGCAGACAGCGCCGGTCTTCTGCGGCGCCGGGCCTTTCTCATCGAGCCCACTGATTCGCAGCTCGCGGACGCAATGGCCCGCTACGCGCTGTCCCGGTTTCCCCTCAAACGCTACGCCTCGCTCTCAGACCCGGCGGACATTCGCTCCACGATCCAGGCGTGGAGCTTCGCCCGGGCAGTGAAACGAGCAAAGGCGCTGCTGGTGGCAGCAGAGGGATTCCCCGACAACCCGGGCGACGCCGCTCCTATCCAGCGGGTCCTGGATGCCCGGCCGGAGGCCGTTTTCATCTGCGGCTCGGTGGAGCAGAACGTCCGGGCAGCCCGGGACTTCCGGCGCTTGAGCCGCACCGTGCTTCTCCTGGGCAACGAAGCCTGGGGCGGTTCTTTCCTGGAGCGGGCAGGAGAATCAGCGGCAGGATCCTGGTTTGCCGCAGCCGTATCTCCGGATGCCGATGCGCTGGCGGGCATTGCGTCGACCTTCCAGGAGCAATTCGGCCAACCTCCCCGTTCGCCCGCTCTCTACGGCTGGGATGCTGTGGGCCTGATTGCGGATGCGGCGGTCAGGGCCCTCTCCCTGGACCGGGAGAAGGTCACAGAAGCGCTGGAGAACACGCGCGGATACACCGGGACGCTGGGGGCGCTCAGCATCGATCCGTCGACGCACAGAGCTGATGGTCCGCCCGTGGCGCTGCTGCGCATCTTTGGTGGCCGCGCCACTATCGAGGAGCCTCGTTTTCCCGTGAGCGGAGGGTCGTTCCCCGGCGTGAAATAACCCGGGTTGACACCGCCCGCCAATCTCGATATATATTGGCCTGTCTTACACTTACGACGAACGGACGCGAATGCTTGAGAAACTGAGCGGCAAGCTGGGCGATCTCATGCGGCAGATCGGCGGCAAGGCGCAGATATCAGAAAAAAACATCCAGGACGCGATCAACGAAATCAAGATCGCCCTTCTCGAGGCGGACGTGAACCTCCGCGTGGTTCGCAGGTTCGTGAACCAGGCAACGGAGGAAGCGCTCGGAGAGAAGGTGCTGCGCTCCGTGAGTCCCGGCCAGCAGTTCGTGAAGATCATCTACGACCGGATCGTGGCGCTCCTCGGAGGGGAGAACCAGGGACTCGCGCTGAAAGGACCGGACACCGTCTCCGTGATCCTCCTGGCGGGCCTCCAGGGCTCCGGCAAGACCACGACGGCCGCCAAGCTCGCGCTGATGCTCAAGGAGCAGGGCCGCAAGCCGCTTCTCGTTGCGGCAGACCTGCAGCGGCCGGCCGCGGTCGAGCAGCTTGCCGTCCTTGGTGAGAAGGCAGGCGTGGAGGTCCACCGGGAAGCGGTGACGGACCCGGTGCGTGTCGTCCAGGGCGCCCTGTCGCGGGCGCGCCGGGAGCAGTTCAACGCGGTGATCGTGGACACCTCGGGGCGCCTCCAGGTGGATGAAGCTCTCATGGCGGAGCTCGTGCGAATCCGTCAAGCCGCTTCCCCGGACGAGGTCCTCCTCGTGGCTGACGCCATGACGGGCCAGAACGCGGTGGAGATCGCTCGTGAGTTCCACGAGAAGGTTTCCCTGACCGGGGTGATTCTCTCCAAGTTCGACTCCGACACGCGCGGCGGCGCGGCCATCAGCGTGAAGAGCATCACGGGCACCCCGATCAAGTTCGTCGGCGTCGGGGAGAAGCTGGACGGGCTGGAGCCTTTTCATCCGCAGCGCATCGCGTCGCGGATCCTCGGCATGGGGGACGTGGTCACCCTCGTCGAAAAGGCGCAGAAGACGATGGAGGAGGGGGAGGCCCTCAAGCTCCAGGAGAAGCTCGCCTCGGAGACTTTCACGCTGGAGGACATGCTGGACCAGTACCGCCGCATGCGGAAGATGGGCAGCCTGCAGTCGATCATGGAGATGATTCCCGGCCTGAAAGGCTCGGGAGCGGAAGAGAAGATCGATGAGAAGGGGATGAAGCGGGAGGAGGCCATCATCCTCTCCATGACCCTTCCGGAGAGGCGCAACCATCGCATCATCGGTCCCAGCCGGCGCGCCCGCATTGCCCGCGGCGCCGGCACATCGGTGTTTGAAGTCAACAGGTTCTTGAAAAAATTCGAGAAGACGTGTCTCATGATGAAAAAAATGTCGAAGAGCCCGAAGTACCAGGCCCAGGTGATGTCGCACCTCGGAGCCGGGCAGTCCCGGTAGGGACGCGGGAACAAGGACGGGAACGAGCAAAGGAGAACGCCAGTGAGCGTGCGCATCAGGCTGAAGAGGTTTGGAACGAAAAAGAAGCCCTTCTACAGAATCGTCGTCATGGACTCGCGCTCCCCGAGAGACGGGCGGGTGCTGGAGGAGATCGGCTTGTACCACCCCATCGAGCCCAAGGACAAACAGATTTCCGTGAGCGACGACCGGGTGAAGGAATGGATTTCGCGCGGGGCCACTCCGTCCGCGACGGTGAAGCAGCTGCTGAACCGCAAGGCCAGAGCCTAGCCCAGCCGCGCGGAGCGCGGCGGGGACGGCGAGGTACGCGAGTACGCGTTCCGCGTGAAGGCGGTCGGCGGAGGCCATGGACGGCGTACCCGCCGAACGGGTACTCCCGTAGGGTCGAAAGGCCGACGGTCGGCATCAGAGGAGTCTCATCATGGAAAAAGACCTTGTCGAGTACATTGCCAAAACCCTCGTGGATGATCCGACGGGAGTCGTGGTGAACATGATCGAGGGGGAGAAGTCCACGATCCTCGAGCTGAAGGTCTCAGAGAGCGACGTCGGGAAGGTGATCGGCAAGCACGGCCGCATCGCCAAGGCCATGCGCACTCTGCTCAGTGCTGCCTCCACCAAGTCGGGCAAGCGCGTCGTGCTCGAGATCCTGGGCTGAGGAAGGCAGCGGCGCGGGCCCCGGCGCCGCGCCGGCCGGCAGGGTGAGGAAGGACCTGGGCCTGTGTCCGCGGACATGCTCGCCGTGGGAGTCGTTACCGCAACGCACGGCCTTGCGGGGGAAGTGAGGAGCACGAACTTTTCCGGAGAGTCCGCTCACTTCCTGGCCCTCCGGGAGGCGGTATTCCGAAACGGGAAGGGAGAAAGGGCGCTCCGCATCGAGACGGCGCGCCCGCATCCGCGCGGTGTGCTGCTGAAGATCGCCGGGATCGACACGCTGGAACAGGCGCGGGCGCTCATCGGGAGCGAGATCTGGGTGCCCCGTGAGCGTGCGTCCCGGCTGAAAGACGGGGAGTACTACACGGCGGACCTGTGCGCCTGCCGGCTCTGGTTCGGGAATGAGCTGATCGGGGACGTCCGTTCCGTGTGGGAGGGCGGGTCCGCGCAGCTCCTTGAGGTCACCGCCCCGTCCGGAAAAACGTTCCTGGTTCCGTTCACCGACCATTTCATCGGTGAGGTGGACATCGCGGGCGGGAGGATTGTTCTGAAGGAGGATGAGATCGTCCGGTGACGTTCACCATTCTCACCCTCTTTCCAGGTCTTTTTCAGGGGTTCGTGGAGAGCTCGATCCTGGCCCGGGCCATCGCGCGCGGCCTGGTCACGATCAGGCTCGTGGATATCCGCGACTACGCGACGGACCGTCACCGTGTCTGTGACGACGCCGCGTACGGCGGCGGGCCGGGAATGGTGATGAAGCCCGAGCCCGTGTCAGCGGCGCTGGAAGCCGCGGGGGCTCCCGGCCGCAGGGTCGTGTACCTGACGCCGGCGGGCCGGCAGCTCACGCAGCGGCTGGCAGCGGAGCTGTCGCGGGAAAGCGAGCTGGTTCTTCTGTGCGGCCGCTACGAGGGGATCGATCAGAGGGTGATTGATGCCTTCGTGACGGACGAGGTCTCCATCGGGGACTACGTGCTGTCCGGCGGCGAGGTCGCCGCCATGGTCGTTGTGGATGCCGCCGTGCGGCTCATTCCGGGGGTGATCACGGAGGAGTCGTTGGAGGAGGAGAGCTTCGCCTCGGGCCTCCTGGAGTACCCGCACTATACGCGGCCGGAGGTGTTTCGAGGCGCGCATGTTCCGCAGGTGCTCCTGTCGGGGCACCATGAGAAGATACGCCGGTGGCGGCTGGCCAAGAGCGTCGAGAAGACGATGAAGAACCGGCCCGAGCTCCTGGAATCAGGCGCCCTCCCCGAGGAGGCCCGGGAGCTTGCAGAGAGGATGAGGAGAGAAGGAGAAGACGATGGACGTACTGAAGGCCCTGGAAGCTGAGCAGATCAAGGAAGGCATGGAGGATTTCCGCATCGGAGATACGGTCAAGGTCCACTACAAGATCATCGAAGGAAAGACCGAGCGCGTGCAGGTGTTCGAGGGAATCGTCATCGCCATGAAGCGTGACGGTCTCCGCAAGACCTTCACCGTCCGCAAGATCAGCTACGGCGTCGGAGTGGAGAGGATCTTCCCCCTCAATTCCCCGAAGATCGCGAAGATCGTGCGGGTCCGTGAAGGGAAGGTACGCCGCGCCAAGCTTTACTACCTGAGGGGCCGCTACGGGAAGGCCGCCAAGGTGGCCGAGCTCATCCACCGCAAGCGGGAAAAGGTGCCGGAGACGGGTACCGCGGAGGGCCCGGAGACCGCGGCGCCTGAGGCCCCGGAAAACGGCTGACGCGAGGGAGGAAGGCCCGGGGCAATGCTCGGCAGGAACGTGAGCGGCCCCTCGCCGCTGCCCGGCCCTGAGGCCGGCGGAATCAGGATTTCCCCCCGGCCCGGACTGAGGCTCCACGCCGGGGACACCGTGCTCCTCACGGTGATCAAGGAGCTCGCGCCGGGAAAGTGGGCCGTGGGGATCGGCGGGAAAGTCTATCCTGCCTGGTCCCGGCTGCTTCTCGAGCCCGGCGCTGTCCTGCAGGCGCGCGTGGCCGCGGGCGCGGGCAAGCTCATCCTCTCCATCTCTGATCAGCGCATCGACTCCGTTGCGGCCGCGCTGCGCCGCGAAGGTCTGCCGGCCGGAAGCATCACGGAGACAATCGCGCGGGCGCTCGCCTCGAGCGGCCTGCCCATCACCGCGGACACGATCGAACGGGTGAAAGCCGTGCTCGCCCGCACCCGCTTCTCCGCGCGGCGCGGGGCGCGGCTCGTGGCCGGACTCATCGACAAGAAGATCGACCCGTCAAGCCCCGGCGCGGCGGATCTCATGGCGGTCCTGGCGCTGGGAGAGCGCGGAGGCAGCGATCCCCGCCGCTACCGCGGGCGGCCGTTCCCGGAGTCCGGCGCCGCGCTGCGAAAGGCTGTCAACGACATGGCCGCTGCCGGAGCCGTCAGGCCGGACGCCCTTCAGGTTTTCAACCACGCGCGGGCCGGGGCCCAGAACTGGGTGATCATCCCGTTCGTCTTTGGCGACCCGGAGGACAGCATTGCGGGAACGATCCGGATCCTGCATGATCCGTTCCGCGGGAGACTGCTGCGGCTCGTCCTGGTCGCCGGCAGCTTCTCCTTCTTCCTCCCGCTGGACGGAAGGTCAAGGAAGCTTTCCATCTACTGCGACGACGAGCATCTGCGCATGTCTGCGCAGCGGGGACTGGACAGCGCACGGGCAAAATTCCATAACATGGGGATTGAAGTTGACGATACTATACATGGAGGGGACGATTTCGACGGTTTTGCCCCCGCCGGGGAGGGTTCAGACCTCCCGAGCATCGACGTGGCGGGGTGATCCATGACGGGCCGGACGGACAAGGCGGTTGCTCTCCGGTACACGGAGGAGCTGCCGGCGCCGGTTGTCCTGGCCTCGGGGAGGGGAAAAATGGCTGAGGCCATTGCGCGCATCGCGCGGGACAGCGGAGTGACGATTGTCGCGGACCCGGATCTCGCTGATGCGCTCATTCCCCTGGACGTCAACTCCCTCATACCCGAGTCCCTGTACGAGGTCATTGCAGCCCTCCTGGTATACGTGAGAAGCCTGGGAACCCGATCATGAAGAGCATACCCACGAGCGATCTCCAGGACGGCATGATTTTCGACAAGGCCGTCTACATCGACGGCGAAAACGTGTTCGTTCCCTCCGGCGTCCCGATCCGGCAGAAGGACATCGACCGGCTGCTGCGCTGGGAGATCGTGGAAGTTCGCACGGACGGCGCTCCCATCTCCGCCCGGGAGCTGGAGCTCCAGCGCGCCTCGGAGCTGCCGGAGCCGTCCCTCCTGGGCGACATCCCTGCTGAGAAAAGGCATCTCGATGCCTACCTGCGGGCCATCGACGAGTACGAGCACATCTCAACGAGCGTCACCCAGGGGGAGGATCTGGACCGCTCGCGCGTGGATGCCGTGGTGAACCTGCTGCTGGACCGGACGCGCGAAATCAAGAGTGAGATGATCCAGCTCATCCTCATGGGCGGACGGATCGAGCGCAAGATCTCCGCCGGTGTCGTCAACGTCACGATCCTCTCCACGATCATGGGGATGGTCCTGAAGTTCACCAGCCACCGCCTCATCCAGCTTGCCACCGGTGCCCTTCTCCATGATATCGGGATGGTGAAGGTCCCGAAGGCCATCCTCCAGAAGAAGGAGAAGCTCACCGCCGACGAGCTGAACCAGATTCATACTCATCCCATCCACTCCTACCGCATTATTTCGAAGGAGCTGAAGTATCCCGAGGAAATCGGGGTGATCGCGCTCCAGCATCACGAGAGATGGGACGGCCAGGGCTACCCGCGCAAGCTGCGGGGGGAGGACATCAACCTCGGCGCGCGCATTGTCGCGGTGGCGGACTCCTACATCGCCATGATCAACAACCGCCCGCACCGCAACTCCATGATCGGCTACAGCGCCATGAAGAACGTGCTCAACGACAACGGCAGGCACTTCGACCCGAAGATCCTGAAGGTGTTCCTGGAGAGCATGGGGATCTATCCCATCGGAAGCATCGTCCAGCTGAACAACTCGGCAATCGGCCGCGTGGTCGAGACGCACACCGAGGCTCCCCTGCGTCCGGCGGTTGAGCTGATCATCGACGAATACGGCAACCGCCTCGGGGAACGGGAAGTCGTCAACCTCCTCGAGAAGAAAGGCGCTTTTATCGTGAAGGCCGTGGACCCCAAGTCTCTTGCGCCGGCCACGGGCGCGCCGCAGGAGGGGCGTCCGGCGGGGGCGGGGACCGATGCGTAGCCCGCGCCCGGCAGGCCGGTTGAGCGCCCGCAGCGCGGGCGCGGCGGGAGAAGACCGCGCCTCGGCCTGGCTCCAGGAACGCGGCTGGCTCATCCGGGAGCGCAACTACCGCGGATCCGGCGCTGAAGTTGACATCATCGCGGAAAAGGACGGCCAGGTCGCCTTCGTCGAGGTCAAGGCGTGGAAGTCCCTTCCGGCGAGCGAGCTGGAGTTTTCCATCGACGCGCGCAAGCAGAATCGGATTGCCCGGGCGGCGCGCTCGTGGCTTTCCGCGCGGCGGGAGCCGGCGGAGCGCCGCCTGCGCTTCGACGTGATCCTTCTCGGGGACGGTGGCCAGCCCGTCCGCCACATCGAGGGCGCTTTCAGCGGAGGGATCGACTGATGGTAAGGACCGCCAAGAAAACCGATCCCAAGAAGATCGCGGAGCTCAAAACGAAGATTCATGACGAGGAGTATCTCATGCAGGCCATCCAGAAGATCGCGCAGGACCTCACGAGGAGCCTCGAGCACGGAGAGTAGGAGATGAGCTCGCGAAGTTTCCGCCGGCGAAACAACCGCCGACGACACCGGTCCCAGCAGGGAGGAGAGCCCCGGCCGGGGGCGGAGAGGGATGCCGGCAGCCTCGATGATCGCGGGCGTCCGGACGACGGTGGGCGTCAGGATGAGCGTGGACGCCCGGATGATCGAGGACGTTCGGATGATCGAGGACGTTCGGAGGGCAGCGGGCGCCCGGAGGGCTCGCGAGGTGCCGCGCGGCGCGACCACGGGGCTCACGGAAAGCCCGGGCAGCAGAAGCGCCCGGAGAACGGCCGCAGAGGACCCGGAGACCGCCCCAAGGAAATCGGCCTCCAGAGGCCCGAACAGCACCTCGTCTTTCCCGACTGCCCCATCTGCAGCGCCGCGGTGCGGGAACTGCCTTCCGCGCTCACGCATCGGGCCACCGGCCGTCCCGCGCACTTCGAGTGCATCCTGAAGGAACTGAGGGAATCGAACGAGCTCCTGCCCCAGGAAAAGCTGTGCTACCTGGGCGGGGGAAGCTTCGGGATCCTCGAGATGCGGCCGCCGGGAGGGCCGAGCCGGTTTGTCATCCGCAAGAGGATCCAGTACGAGGAGAAGGACGCCGTCCAGGAATGGAAGAAAGTGCTGGTGTACTCCCTGTGATCCCCTGAGGCGGCGTGCGCGCCGCCCCGAGGAACCAAAGAGAACGGCATGTCCCTGACATTTGCCCTCCTGGGGCTTCTCGCGGAGAGCCCGAGGTACGGGTACGAAATCAAGCGACGGTTCGAGGGAGCTCTCGGCAACGTCTGGTCACTGTCCTACGGGCAGCTCTATCCGACCCTGCGCCGGCTCACGGAGCAGGGGTGGGTGACGAAAAGAACTGAGCCGGGAAAGAAAGCCGTGGAGAGGAACATCTATTCCATCTCGGAGAAGGGACGCCGCAAGCTGGACGACTGGCTTCTCAAGCCGCCGCGCAGCGGCTACCGGCTCAAGGACGAGTTCACCTTGCGGTTCCTTTTTTTCAGCACGCTTTCGCCGGCGAAGGTCGTGGACTATCTTCTCTTGCAGAAGGAAAAGACCGAGCTCCAGAAGGAGAGCTTCCAGAGGACCCTTGCGTCACTGCGCGGTGAGATCGACTACTACCTGCAGGCAATCATCCGCCGGGGGATCGCTCATCTCCAGGCAGAAAGCCGCTGGCTTGATGATGTGATCTCGGAGATCCGAACCCGAAGGGCGTGAGGCCCTACTTCGCGCCTTTCAACTCGTCCAGGACCTGGAGGGCCTTCATCTTCACCGTTCTGAGGTAATTGCCCTGGGCGATCTTCACGAGGAGCCGGTATGCTACCGGATCTTTCAGGCCGCCGGGCGTCTTCTGCGCCAGCTTTTCGATGGCGAGGCTGACGGCGTACCCGAAGTTCTGGTCGGGCGCAGAAGGATCCTCGCGGTTGTACGCGAAGTCGAGCGCCTGCACGACTTCGTTGTGGTCGTTCATCCCCAGGACGCCGAGCGCGTACGCCGCTTCGGCCTTCACGATGGGCTCGACGTCGATGAGCAGGGCGCGGATCAGGGCGTCCTTGGATTCCTCGGTCCCCACCTTGCCCAGGAGGCCGACGGCCCTCCGACGAACCTCGGGGAAGTTGTTCACCTGCCGGCCATTTTCCCGGGAGATCCGCCCGGAACCTTCCATGGCGAGATATTCCAGAACGAACTCCACTTGGGCCGTGTCTGACCCGGAGACTCCGGCAGCGACCCTCTTCTCCAGGTCGTCCAGGGCGCTCATCTTGATCTCGAAGTCGTCCGACGCCGCTTTCTCTCTCAGGATCTGGAACTCGACGCTCTTGAGGAAAAGTTCCTCGATCGTGATTTCACGAGACGCCGGCTGCGATGCTGCACCGGAGGAGGACTGAGTGCCTGCGGTGGACGAAGCCTGCGCGCGCAGGGCGAGAGCCGGCATGAGGAAAAAAACGAGGGCCGCCCCGATTGCGAGATATGCGCTTGGCGCGGCGCTCCGCGCGCTCTGCGCGGCGCTCCGCGCGTTCCCGGCTTCTTTCATACGTCTGCTCCGTTTCTCTCCCTCAGTTTTGCTCGGTCTGCCAGATCCCGACCTTCCAGCGTCCGTCCTCCCGCACCAGGTAGTACAGGATGACGGGCCTCCCCTCGATGACGGTGAGAGCTTTTACGTGCGTTTCGTCCACGAAGTTGATGTCGGTCAGGGTCGCCTGAACACGGCTGCGCACGACGACGTTCTCGAAGTAGTCTTTCAGCGTGTGCAGCACGATCCCGCTCTTCTGGAGCACGCCGCTGCGCGACGCCCGGGCCAGGTAGTCCGAGCTGCTCGTGTGCGCGATGTAGTCCGCGGTCAGGTAGTCCCGCCAGCCGTCGTAGTTCTCCGCGGAGATGAGGGCGTTCAGATCCGCAATGGCGTCCTGGACCTCGTCGAAGGTCCGGCGGTAGAGCTCCTGCGTGACAACGAAACCCTGCGCGGTCTGATGATCCGGCGCGCCGCTGCCGTCCGGCTTCCCCGTATCCTGGACGTCCGCCTGCTTCGGCTGCGTTGCACAGGACAGGAGAATGATTGCCGCGGCCCACGGGATGAAGAAAGTCCTCCACGCCGGTGTCATTATCTTCAATTCTATATACCGCCGGACCCTTTGTCAAAGATTTTTCGCCCGGCGGGCCGTTGTGCGGCGATCGGGACGGCGAAAACACTTGCGCGCCCGCGCGCCTGTCAGGTATTCTCTGGTCATGTTCAAGGTGCTTCTCCCAGGAACCTTTGATCCGCCCACGAACGGGCACCTCAACATCCTGCGGCGCGCCTCCCGCCTCTTCGACGCGGTGGAGGTCGTGATCGCCGTCAATCCGGGCAAGACCTACCTCTTCAGCGCAGAGGAGAGGCTCGCCATGATGACCACACTCTCCCGCGACCTCCCCAACGTCTCCGTGTCCACGTGGAACGGCCTCATCGTCGATTTCGCTGACCGCATCGGGGTCCATGTCATCCTCCGGGGAGTGCGCGCGCTCGCCGATTTCGACTACGAGTTCGAGCTTTCCCTCATGAACCGTTCCTTGAACCCGAAGATAGAGACGATCTTCCTCCCGACCGACCAGAAGTACTCGGTGATCCGTTCCTCCGCCATCAAGGACATCGCCGGCTTCGGCGGCGATATCTCCGGGATGGTACCGCCCATTGTCGCGAAGGCTCTGCAGGAAAGGCTGCACCCCGCGCGGCGCGGGCAACCCGCGGTGCCTTGACATTCCAGGGGCCTTAGTGTAGTTTTCCGTAACTTCAACAATCACGACAGTATCGAGGTGACGTTGTATGGCTTTGCCGAAGAGACGAATATCACGGGCGAGGGGGCGCCAGCGGCGCGCGGTGAACATGCGCCTGGCCGTTCCTACACTCGTGGAGTGCAGCAACTGCGGGAACAGGATCATGCCGCACCGCGTATGCCCCAAGTGCGGCTTCTACCGGGGGAAACAAGTGCTCAAGCCGGAAGAGATGGCCTGATGAAGCATCTGGCGGACAACTCCGAGCGCTGATTCAAACCATTTTGCAGGAGGTCGAGTTGTATGGACGAGCTGTTTGAAAAAATGAAGAAACTCATCGCCGACAGGCTTGAGATTGATGAATCCAAGATCACCCTAGATTCCTCCTTCCGCCAGGACCTGGGCGCGGACAGTCTGGACACGTACGAGCTCGTGTATGCCATCGAAGAGGAGCTCGGCATCAGCATTCCCGATGAGAAGGCGAACGAGTTCGAAACTGTCCGTGACGCGCTGGAATACATCCGTTCCCAGCTGAAAAAATAGGAAGGTTTTGTTCAAGAGAAAGAGGCGTGTGCCGGCCGCCACGCTGGGGCCGGAGCGGAAGAAGGAACTCCAGCTCTTCGAACGCCACGCCGGCATTCGATTCCACGAGCTGGAGTTTCTGAACCAGGCCTTCACCCACCGTTCGTTTGCGAATGAGCTCGGCGAAACCGCCGAGAACAATGAGCGTCTTGAGTTCCTGGGAGATTCGGTGCTGGGCCTCGCCGTGAGCGAGTACCTCTACGAGACCCTGCCGGACCAGCCCGAAGGGGAGCTGGCCCGGATCAAGAGCTTCGTTGTGAGCGAGGCGAGCCTCTCCGAGATCTCGCGCAAGCTGAGGGTGGACAACTACATCCTCATCGGCCGCGGAGAGGAATACTCGGGTGGCCGGACCAAGAAGGCCATTCTCGCGGACTGCCTGGAGGCCATCATCGGGGCGTACTACCTCGACTCCGGCTTCCTCCCGTCACGCAAGTTCGTGCACGATATGCTGATCCCCGAGATCAACAAGGTGCTCGAGAACAAGCACGCCAAGGACTACAAGACCCTTCTGCAGGAGTACGTGCAGAAGCGCATGAAGACGTACCCGAAGTACAAAGTGGTCCAGAAGACCGGACCGGACCATGACCGGACATTCTGGATCGAGGTGCATGTCGGGGATCGCTCCTTCGGCGCGGGCAAGGGCAAGAACAAGAAAGAGGCGGAGCAGGAGGCGGCCCGCATCGCCTACGAAGGGATGCACGCGGACCGGCCCGCCGCGCAGAAGACGCGCTAGTTGAGTCTTTCCCGGTAGAAACGCCGCGCAATCTCCAGGAGTTTTTCCTTCTCATTGAGCGCCGGATCGTCGAGAACCGCCTGAAGGAGCTCGTCCAGGATGGCCCCGATCCCGGGTCCCGGCGGGAGCTGGAGCGTCTCCATGAGGTCGCGGCCGTTGACGGCGAGCTGCCGCACGGTGAAGGCCCGGCCGTGCTGAAGGACGGAGCGCACGCGCGCTGCAAAATCGGCCAGGCTCTCCGGGAATGCCGCCGCGTTCTCCCGGCACATTCCGATCTGGTCTGCACGGCGCAGGGCAATGACGTCGTCGATCTTCGATTCCCCCACACGGGCAATCAACCTTCGCACGGCGGAGTCCGACCACTCCTCCTGGTAGTTGAACATGTGATGGGCCACGAGGTGTGTCACATCCTTCACGACCGCGGTGGGCAGCTTGAGCCGCATGAGAATCTCCTCAGCCATCGCCGCGGACACTTTCTCATGAGAGTAGAACGTGGGACGGCCGCCGGCATCGACACCCCGCGTCCGAGGCTTGCCGATGTCATGAAAGAGGGCGGCAAGCCGCAGGACCTGGGATTCGCGTGGAGCGGCGTCGCAGGCATACAGGGAGTGCGTGAAGACGTCGTAGCAGTGGAGGCTTCCCTGCTCGACGCCGACCCCCTCGAGCAGCTCCGGAAGTATCACTCCCAGGATGCCGGTGTTCTTCATCAGCGCCAGGCCGGTGGACGGAACGCGGGCCTCCAGCGTCCTCAGAATCTCGTCACGGATCCGCTCCGCCGACACGCGGGAGAGCACGTCCAGCGCTCCCGGTATGGCGGCGCGGGTCTTCTCCTCAACCGTGAACTCCAGCTGAGCGGCAAACCGGCAGGCGCGCAGCGGTCGAAGCCCGTCTTCACGGAACCTCTCGGCCGGGTCGCCGATGGCGCGGATGATGCCGGCGGACAGGTCGCGCCGTCCGCCGTGCGGATCGTTGATGGTGTCGGAGAGAAGGTCGTAGGCGACGGCGTTGATGGTGAAATCCCGGCGCGACAGATCGTCGAAGATCGTGGGGGCGAACGTCACGGCATCCGGCCGCCTGCCGTCGCTGTAGCCGGCCTCCGTTCGAAACGTGGTGACCTCGAACGTGAGGCCTTTGAAGAGGACGGTCACGGTTCCGTGCTTGATCCCCGTAGGAATGACCCGGCGGAAAAGCGATATCACCTGCTCGGGACGGGCGTCCGTGGCGATGTCGTAGTCGGTGTGCACGCGCCCCATGAGAAAATCGCGCACGGCGCCCCCGACCAGGTGACACTGGAAGCCGGAGATCCGAAACGGAACGGCAAACTCCCGCACGACGTGGGGAAGGCGCATCGCAGCTCAGTAAACCGGTTCACCCATGCGGTGTCAAGAAAAAAGCCGCCCCGGGGGTGGGGCGGCTTCCTGGACCGTCGATCAGACTAGGGCCTCCGCGGGCCCGCGGCCTGACCCCTAACGAAACAACTGCAGGACGGTCTGCGGCTTCGTGTTCGCCTGCGCGAGCATTGCCGTGGAGGACTGCACCAGGATCTGGTCCTTCACGAACTCCACCATCTGCGCGGCCATGTCCGTGTCGCGGATCAAGGACTCCGCGGCCTGCAGGTTCTCTGCGCCGACGGCGAGGCCCTTCATGGCGTAGTCGAGCCTGTTCTGGTACGCGCCAAGGTCGGCCCTCTGCTTGTTCACCAGCCGCAGGGCGTGGTCCAGCACGCCGATGGCCGCGTTCGCGTGGTCCGGCGAGGACAGGGAGATGAAGGTGGCATTCGCCGCCAGCCCGTTCTGCCCCTGGATGCCGAGACCCTGCGCCGTCATCGTCCCGATGAATACGCGGGTGCGCTGGTCCATGTTCGCCCCGATCTGCAGCCACATGCTGCCGGTGACCGCGTTCTCCCCCGTGGGCCGCGCGAAACGTCCCGTGAGCATGTTCATGCCGTTGAACTGCGCATGAGAGGCGATGCGGTTGACCTCGGCCACGAGCTGGGACACCTCGACCTGGATCTGCATCCGGTCCTCTTCAGAGTAGATGCCGTTTGCTGCCTGCACGGACAGCTCGCGGATTCTCTGGATGATGTCCTCGCTCTCCTGGAGATAGCCTTCCGCCGTCTGGATGAAGGAGATGCCGTTCTGCGCGTTCGCCTCGGCCTGACGGAGGCCGCGGATCTGCGATCGCATCTTCTCGGAGACGGCCAGTCCGGATGCGTCGTCGCCCGCGCGGTTGATGCGCATGCCGGATGAGAGCTTCTCCATGTCCTTCTCCGTCGCAATCCCGTTGAACTTCAGGTTGCGGTCGGTGAACAGGGCGCTCATGTTGTGATTGATGATCATCGAATCCTCCTTGAACGTGTCTGCCCGGACGTCCCTGTCCGGGGTGATCTCCCTTCAATGGTCGGAAGAATCCGAAGGTCCTTGAGAAGATTGCAACAAAGCCGGAAACCGTATACGGTTGGGCGCGGGAACCGAGGATGCTGGAGAAGACCCGGCTCGAAGAGCTTTCCCTGGAGCTTCCCGAGAAGGAGCGGAAGGACCTTCTCGAGAGGATCGCGAAGCGCATGGAGCGCGAGGAGGCGGAAGAATCCTTTCCCGTCGTGCTCCGGGAGGAGGAGCGGGACAAGGTCATCTCCTTCGAGATGAAGGAGGCCGGGCCCTGGGTCCGATTCCTCCTGTGGCTGCGCACCTTTTTCTCCGGCCGTCCCCGCAAGGAAGTCTTCGTCGACATACGCCTCCGCCGGCTTCGCAGCGCCATCAATGCCGCCAGCCCGGGACTCTCCGGATTCGACACGCGGGACCTCTCCCCGCGCCTGGCCCGGCGGATCTGGCAGATCTGGACGCGCCTGCGTCCGCTGATCCCCGTGTATAACGCGCTCGGGCCCGACAGGCCCATGAGAAACGCCGCGTACGCCTGGCTGGTCGAACAGCGGCTGGAGGATGCCCGCAGTACCGTGGAGCAGTTCGTGAGCGAAGAGGAGATGGAACAGATCTTCGCGCAGAGCGGGCAGACGGAAGAGATCAGGAAGAAGGTCTCCCTGCGTCTGAACGAATACGTACGGGGCATTTCGGAGACCTTCATCTCCCAGCTGGAGGAGCAGGCCCGGCTCCACCTCTGCATCGGCAGGCTCGCATCTTTCCCGTTCGCCAGCCTGTTCCGCTACTTCAACTACGTGCTCTCGGATGACGAGCAGCCCGGCCCCGTCTTCGACCACGCTCCGGCCATGCTGACCCTCGACCTGCTGGAGAAGCTCATCGCGGCGCTCAGCCTCGTGCAGTCACGGGGACCCGACTTCGCATTTGCCGAAGAGCCGGTTGCCTGCTACTTCCTCCTCCGCGCCGGGCTGGATTCCCGGGAGCCCGGAGCCCTCGGCAAGGTCGAGGCGGACCTCGCCGGTCTTCGCGGCCAGATTTCCGAGCTCGGCCGCGAGATCCAGCAGTTCGATTCGTCGGTGCCTCTTCTCGACCTCGTGCGGTACTTCCGCGCCGACCCCTGGTACCAGCTCGTTTCCACGCCTCCTCGTCTCTACCTCAGGAGCCTGTACTTCGCGTCTCTGAAAGAGAGGCTCGCCGAGGACCTGGAGGAGAAGCTCGTTTTCGTGAAGGAGCGGGTGATCCGCCGCCGGATCAAGGAGGTCCTCAAGGGCCATCGCATCACCGAGTTCATCTATTTCAAAGACGAGACGGAGCAGGAGTTCCGTCAGCTCGGGCTCCCGTATTTCACATGCGTCCGCAGCCTGAACTTCGTCTACAACTACATCTCCCACCAGTTCTCCGGCGCGGTCCAGGAGGCGGCCCAGCTCGTGGCCGCCACGGCGCTCGCCAACAACCGCATCACTCAGAATCGTCTCATGCAGAACGTCTCGGGGCTGGAGGATCTGGAGGCGCGCATCGTTCTCTTCGACCGTTCCTTCTCCCCAGACGAGGATGACGGAAAGCAGCTTGCGCGCCTGCGCGCGAGCGCGGAGACGGACCTCATTTCTCAGCGGGGCTACCGCGCGTTTGTGCTGCAGAAGGACCGGGAAGGGCGTGATCTGATCGAGAAGGCCAGAGACTACCTGACGGCCATCCTGCGGATCTTCGACGAGATCCGCTCGAGCACCTTCGAGAACACCCGGTCCGCCCTGAAGACGCTTCACCTCTACCGGGGGAGAAACCAGACCCTCGGGCAGATCCTGAACTCCCGCATCGAGGCTCTCACCGCCTTCCTGCGGCTGCTGGATCAGCTGCTGGAGGTGGAGAAAGGCTCCTGAGCAATCAGCTCCCGCAGCCGCCGCGTCGTCTCCCGGGGGTCCTCCACGAGGACCCGTTTGCCGGCAATCAGGTCCGCGATGCCCGTTTCCCGGGGATAGCGGGGAATGATGTGCAGGTGCAGGTGATTGATGGACGCGCCGGCGGACGGCCCCATGTTGAATCCGATGTTGTACGCGTGCGGGGAGCATGCCCGGTCCAGGAGTCCCAGCAGGGAGCGCTGCAGCACGGTCAGCGCCGTCTCCTCCTGCGCGGTCAGCTCGCGGATGTCTTCCACGTGGCGCAGCGGATAGACGAGAAGGTGGCCGGGATTGTAGGGATAGAGATTCACGGACGCGATGAAAAGCTCGTCCCGCCAGATGCTGAGGTCCACGACGTCGGGGTGCCTGTCCCGCACCATGCAGAGGATGCAGCCTGACGGGTGCCTGCCTCTGACGTAGGCAATCTTCTCGAAGTTCAGGAAATAGGACTGGTCACCCACGAGGTCACTCCAGGGGCGACAGCTTGCCCAGAAGGTCGAGTGTCTGGAGGTCCCGTGCCGTGAGCTTCTGCGATGACGAGATGAACAGGAACTTGATGAGCTCGGGATATTTCTTGAGCAGCTCTCCATAGCGGGTCAGAATGGCGATGCTGGCCTCCTGTTTCTGCAGGGCGCTGCGCTGCGCCGCTTCCGCCTGCGCCTGTCGGGGAGCCAGGGCCTGGTATGCCTTCTCCCGTTCGTCCACAATCCCGAGGTAGGCGGACCTCAGCTTTGCGTACAGGAGCGCGTCCGGCATCTTCGAGATGACCGGAGAGAGCGAGGCGAACTGGATCCGGGGGAACTCCCCCGGGAGAGCCCTGATCAGCCGGTCCGCCACCTGCGTCGCGTCCATGGGCTGCCCCTGGGGGTCCGGCCCTTCCGC
>Ga0335070_10003112_pt1 | contig 19273 bp, 20 predicted proteins | sample Lox_Sample_13_FD_206722 | JGI IMG/M metagenome (GOLD analysis project Ga0335070, IMG submission 206722) | Soil microbial communities from Loxahatchee National Wildlife Refuge, Florida, United States - Lox_Sample_1.3 | ecosystem: Environmental > Terrestrial > Soil > Wetlands | place: USA... | reverse complement strand
TGCCGCACGGCCACGAGGAGCCTGCCGCGTGGCGCAGGCGCGCCGCGTGCCCCTCGGCCTTCTCCAAGGCCGGCTGGGCGTTGTACATCTCCGATTGGCCGGGCGGAATACTCAGGAACCGCCAGGTCTCGCCGCGAAGAGCCCGCGCAGCGTACACGACCTGGCCCACATGATAGCTCGCGCACGCCAGTGACCGGCACCCGGGGGGCAACGGGATCGCCGGCAGGCCGCCCTCGGGGTGGGGCCGCGGTGGGCGGATCCGCGTCCGAGCGGCTTCTCGGAATCGGCGAGCGTCGGGGGTCGGAGCTGCGGCTCGAAAGCGTGACAGCGGCGGGTCACGCGGCGGGGCGCGGTCCGTGGGGGATGGCGTAGGTTAACGAAGGCAACAACGTCCCCACTCACAAGATGGTCAGGGGGCATGGCTCTGGACGGGGAGGGTTACTGGGACCCGCGCACACAGTTCTTGCGCGGGTCGGGTGTCCCCCGGGGGTTATAGTCCGGACCCTCTTGACGAAGGGAGTCCTGCAACTCACCGAGCGTCCGGAGGTTCGTGGGCATGGGCTGCGCAAGGTAGTCGAGGACCGTGATGCCTGCGGCGGGTCTGCTGGTCGTCGGCCCAACGGCGTAGACCCGCCAACCCTCAAGACTCAGGCTGCGATCGAGAGCTGGTGCCTGTGGGAGTTTCCTCCACTCGCCGCTCAGCGTGAACCAACGCCGGGGAGTCTGCTTTTGCGGGCTCATAACCCACTTTCCGGCACGGTCTCGATAGCCCCGGGGCGTCCCCGCCGGGAAGTCGGCGGTGAGCGCGAACTCAATCGTGTCCGGATTCCTGCGGCTCACGGTGCCCTTCACTGTCCAGGGTGGGCCGAGATACGCGGACGAGCTCGGCGTGGCGATCTTGAAGCCGCGTGAGGTTTCGGTGAGATCGACCTGCGTGACGCCGCTGATCTTCTCCGGGCCCTCGGGGACGGCGCGGGCGAGCAGACCGATCGCCATCTGGTACCCCGTCACTGGACCGTCCAGGGCGTCAATTTCGAGGCCTCGGTCGAGCGTAAGGTCCGGCGTATGCCCTCTCGTCAGCATGACGCAGCCGTTCACGAGCAGGAAGGTGCCTTTGTACCATTCTCCCTGATAACGTTGTTCCGTTTGGATCGCCAGGTTGAAGGGGTCAGGGATGGAGAAGGTGTCTTCTTCGTAGTCCGTGCTGCCAGGTAGGCTAAGACGAACCCGCACGGCGGTGGCCTGCGCCCACGGTGATCCCGTCGCACACACGTCCTCCGTGTCCGTGCCGCACACACGATACGGCTCCCGGCCGCCTGCCGCACACCCGGACACCCAGAGGCAGAGCACGAAGACCCATGCGGCATACTTCCTCATCTGTCTCCCCTCCCCACGACAGGTGGCGCTATCCGATGGGACCCCTCCTCCGGCTGGATGGGGAGCATCGGGAGTCCGGGACCGGCACGGCAGCCTCTGCACGGACACCGACCGCACGCCCGCGCTCCCCGCGGCCCTTGATGCACGTGGGCGCGCTGCACCGCTCGGGGCAAGAGGGCGTCCCGTCCGGTGCTGCGGCTCGTCGGCCGCGCCGTTCATCGTGTGGTGGCTCGAATCTTGGCCGCCCGCTGCTCCAACTGTGCAGCCTCTTCGTCCCCTTCCGCCGCTCGATACAAGGCCGCCGTACTCTCTAGGCTCGTGGGCGCCTCGGAGTGGTCCGGTCCGTGGGCCATCTCCCCAATCGCCAGTGCGTTCTTGGTGACGACGACAGCGCCGTCGTATTCCCCCTTCTGATAAGAGAAGCATCGCTGCCAGGCCAATCGTTTGAATGAGATTCCCCATGCCAATGTTTCTTCTTCTTCGCAGCTAACGCCCCCTGGGCTGGAGGCGGTCAGGACTCTGAGGCTTGAAAGGTGGCCGGTGCCTTTTGCAGGCGGGCGGCTGGTGTGCGGGCGATAGTGGCGTAGGGGTGGGAACCCAGCCACTCTGTCGGCCGGACTTCGAACGGTCCTCCACCACCGGTTAGTGGGTGGGTGTCGATCAGAGTCCTCTTGATCTTTCGGCGCCCACCGGGGTCCGAGAAACCAGGTTGTCTGGCCCGATCAACGTCGCCTGAAAACAGCACGGCCCCCTGGGGGCTGTTGACCCCCAGGGGGCCGTGCACAATTCGCACCTCACCGAACGCACGCTTGCGCTCGAACCTGCAGTCCCCAGCCTCCCTCACCCCATCGCCCCCCCCAGGCGTTACGGGGTATTGCCGAAGCGAAGCAACACTACTCCCAAGGCCGATGGAGTGTCAACGGAAAGATGGAGCACTCCTATCTCCTTTAGGATCGCCTGCCGCGCAGTCGGGTCAACCCGTGATGCATCCAGGGGAGTCGATTCTTCACCCGCATAACTTGGGGGACGTAGTTTCGTTCGTTACCTTTCGGTCCCGCGCTTCGCCCTCCGTCAGCCCAGCGCTGACCTCGATACGGCGAGAGCGCCTGGCGCGCTAGGGCCGGCCTTCGAGGCACGCTGGTGCCTGCGCCCACCCGCCTCGCGGAGGGGAGCTGACAGCGGTCGGAAGTGCTTAACTATTCGTTTCTTGCAGTCTCGCCAGAGACTTTCAATTTGACAAAATGGCAGCCCTGGGCTACTTTTCCCTTTCGCGTTCTCACGGGGGATTCATGTTCCAGGGCCTCAGCGACCGGCTGAACGACATCTTCAAGCGCCTGCGGGGCTATGGCCGCCTGAGCGAGGAGAACATCGCCGAGGCGCTCCGCGAGGTGCGCCTCGCCCTGCTCGAGGCGGACGTCAACTTCAAGGTCGTCCGCTCCTTCATCGAGCGGGTCCGGGAGCGTGCCGTCGGGCGGGACGTGCTGGAGAGCCTTACCCCGGGCCAGCAAGTCGTCAAGGTCGTCCACGAGGAGCTGACGGCCCTCATGGGCGGCTCGGCCAGCCGCCTGCTGACGGCGGGACAGCCGCCGACCGTCCTGATGATGGTCGGGCTGCAGGGCTCGGGCAAGACCACCACTGCCGGGAAGCTGGCGCGCATGCTCCGCGAGCAGGGGCGCCGGCCCCTCCTGGTGGCGGCCGACCTGCAGCGGCCGGCGGCCCAGGATCAGCTGGCCACGCTGGGCCAGAGCCTCGGGGTGGAGGTCTACCGGGGCCGGGGGGCCAGCACGGCGGTCGCGGTGTGCCGGGATGCGGTAAGCGAGGCTCGGTCCCACCTGCTGGATCCCGTGATCCTGGACACGGCCGGGCGGCTGCACATCGACGAGGCGCTGATGCAGGAGCTCGCCGCCATCAAGGAGGGACTGAAGCCGACCGAGATCCTCATGGTCCTGGACGCCATGACGGGCCAGGACGCGGTGAACTCCGCCGCCAGCTTTCACCAGCGGCTGGAGCTGACCGGCCTCATCCTGACCAAGCTGGACGGCGATACCCGCGGCGGGGCGGCCCTCTCCATTCGCTCGGTCACGGGCGCCCCGATCAAGTTCATCGGCATCGGGGAGAAGCTGGATGCGCTGGAGGTCTTCCACCCGGACCGCATGGCCTCGCGGATCCTGGGGATGGGCGACGTCCTGGGCCTGGTGGAGAAGGCCGAGAAGGTCGTGGACGCCAAGCAGGCGGCCACGCTCCAGAAGAAGCTCAGGGCGCAGAGCTTCACCCTCGAGGACTTCCGCGATCAGCTGCGGCAGGTCCGCGGCATGGGCCCGCTGGAGCAGCTGGTCGGGATGATCCCCGGCCTTTCCCGGGTCAAGAACCTGCCAGACACCGACGCGCAGGAGCAGGAGCTGAAACGGGTCGAGGCGATCATCGACTCCATGACCCCGGGCGAGCGCCAGCGGCCCGAGATCCTCAACGGGAGCCGGCGTAAGCGCATCGCCTCCGGCTCGGGGACCACAGTGGCCGATGTGAACCGGCTGCTCAAGCAGTTCACCGAGATGCAGAAGATGATGCGCCAGCTCATGCAGGCGGGGAAGGGCGGCAAAATGCCGCGCCATCTGCCGTTCCCGCTCCGGTAACCCCAGACCCGCCGGCCACATCGCCCGGGCGGCGTCTGGCGGCGAGCGCGTGCAGGAGGATCCATGGCAGTCAAGATCAGATTGCGGCGGATGGGCACCAACAAGACCCCCTTCTACCGCGTGGTGGTCGCGGACTCGCGTACCTCACGGGACGGCCGGTTCCTGGAGAGCCTGGGAACGTACGACCCGCGCAAGACGTCCGCGCCCATCGCGGTCGACCCGGAGAAGACCCTCGGCTGGCTCCAGCGTGGGGCCCAGCCCACCGACACCGTGCGGGAACTGCTGCGCTCCGCCGGGATCATGCGGCAGCTTGCCGAGCGCAAGGCGAAGCCGGCCGCGACGGCCTAGAGGGCCGGAGCCGCCGCTCGTGGACACGGACCCGGGCCCCGCGGGGGAACCGCCCCGGCCCGAGCCGGCGGGCGGCGGAGGAACGGGCGCGCGACCGGAGTACCTGGCCCTGGGCCACGTGATGCAGTCGCACGGGGTCCACGGCGAGGTGAAGGTCGCGTGGTACCCCGATGAGTGGGGGCCCTTCCGGGGCATCGCGACGGTGTGGCTGAGAGCCACCGGTGGGCCGCGGCAGCCGTTCCGGGTGGAGCGGGCGCGGGCCCAGGGCCGCGCCGTCGTGCTCAAGCTGGCCGGGATCGAAACGCCCGAGGCGGCGGCGCTCCTGGTCGGACGCGAGGTGGCGATTCCCCGCGAGGCGGCGCCCGCGGCGCGGGAGGGGACCTTTTACCACTACGACATTCTGGGCCTGGCCGTGATGGAGGGGGAGCGGTGGCTCGGCAGCGTGCGCGAGATCCTGGAGACCCCCGCGCACGATGTGTACGTCGTCGACGGGGCCGAGGGGGAATGGCTGCTGCCGGCGACCCGCGCCCACATCCGCCGGGTGGACCCGGCCGCGGGCGTGATCGAGATCGAGCCCTGGGAAGACCTGGTCCCCCCATCCTCGGGAGGCGACGAGAACCCTGAAGCAATTTGACGTCCTGACGCTGTTCCCGGGGATCTTCCAGGGCCCCCTGCAGGAGAGCATCCTGCGACGGGCCCAGGAGAAGGGACTGGTCGAGATCCGGGTCCACGACCTGCGGGCCTGGACGCACGATCGGCACCGGACGGCGGACGACATCCCGTACGGGGGAGGCTCCGGCATGGTGATGAAGCCGGAGCCGGTGTTCGAGGCGGTCGACGCGCTGCGGCAAGGCCCCGAGAGCCGGGTCATCGTCCTGTCCCCCCAGGGGGCGCCGTTCAGCCAGAAGACCGCCGAGGGCTTGGCGCAGGCACCGCACCTGATCCTGCTCTGCGGGCGCTACGAGGGCTTCGACGACCGGATTCCCCGGGGCCTCGGCGCGCTGGAGGTCTCCATCGGTGACTACGTCCTCACCGGGGGAGAGCTGCCGGCGCTGGTGGTCCTGGACGCGGTGATCCGGCTGGTGCCCGGGGTCCTGGGGGACGCCGAGTCGGCGGCAGCGGATTCGTTCAGCACCGGCCTGCTGGAGTTTCCCCAGTACACGCGTCCCGCGGTGTACCGGGGGCTCGTGGTACCGGCCGTGCTGCTCTCCGGAGATCATCTCGCCATCGCCCGCTGGCGGCGCAAGGAGGCGCTGCGGCGGACTCTGGAGCGGCGGCCGGAGCTGCTGGCACAGCTCGACCTCTCGGAGCGGGATCAGGAGCTGCTCGCCGAGATCGAGGACGAGGCGGCCTCGAGCGATGCTGGCGAGGGCCGCTGACACACGACGATCAAGCCCACCCGGGCGGATGGCGGGGCCGGGTGCTGGCGACGAGTTTGCAAGCGGAGTCTTGGTGCTGGCCATTCTTTACAGGACGCGGGGGTACGGAGATGTCACTGATTCAGGCGGTCGAGGAGAAACAGCTGCGGAAGGACCGGCCCGCCTTCCGGCCGGGGGACACGGTCCGGGTCCAGGTGAAGGTCGTCGAGGGGGACAAGGAGCGGCTGCAGGCCTTCGAGGGAATCTGCATTCGCCGGCGCGGGACGGGGCTGGGAGAGACCTTCACCGTCCGCAAGGTCACCTACGGCGTGGGGGTGGAGCGCACGTTCCCGCTGAACGCGCCGGCCGTGGACCGGATCGAGATCTTACGCCATGGCGAGGTGCGCCGGGCCAAGCTCTACTTCCTGCGCAAGCTCCGGGGCAAGGCGGCCCGCATCAAAGAGCGCCGCGTGTGACGCGGACCGAGGAGTCGGGGGTCCGCCGATGCGGAGGTCCTCCGATGTCAGCTCACCGGTGAGGAGGCGGCGGCCCGCCGGGGCGGGGATATCCACCCTCTTCCCCTCGTTCGCGTGCTTCCCAGCGGGCGAGGAAGCAGCGGCCGCGGGATTCCCCCGGGACTGCCGGGTGGCCGGCGTGGACGAGGTCGGCCGGGGGAGCCTGGCGGGGCCGGTGGTGGCCGCGGCAGTGATCCTGCCTGCGGGCGCCCGGATCCCGGGCCTCGCCGACAGCAAGCTCCTCGCGCCGGCTGTCCGGGCCCGCCTGGCCGAGGAGATCGCCGTAGTGGCGATGGCGTGGGCCGTGGCTGCGGTCGAGGCGGCCGAGATCGACGCCACCGACATCCTGCGGGCGACCTTCCGGGCCATGGCGGTGGCTGTCGCCGAGCTGAGTCCCCGCCCCGGCCTAGTGCTGGTGGATGGAGTGGTGCTGCCCCAGCTGCCCCTGCCGGCTCGGGCCATCGTGAAAGGGGACCAAATCGTTCCGGCGATTTCGGCGGCGTCCATCCTGGCCAAGGTTACCCGGGACCGGATCATGGAAGGGTGGGCCAGCCGGTTTCCGGTCTATGGTTTCGCCCAGCACAAGGGGTACGGGACGGCGGGGCACCGGGCTGCCATCGCCCGCTACGGACCGTCGCCGATCCACCGCCGGACGTTCGCCGGCGTGCGCGAGTTCGCGGGGGGCGGGGCGGAGCAGGGTGGCCTCTGGTGAGCGAGAAGCGCCAAGCCCTGGGACGCGAGGGTGAGGCGGCGGCACGGGCGTATCTCGAGCACCGTGGCGTCCGGATCCTGGTCCAAAACTTCCGCTGCGCGGCCGGCGAGATCGACCTGATCGGGCGCACGAGGGACGCGCTGGTCTTCGTCGAGGTCAAGACCCGGAGCTCGGAGGCCTACGGCCCCCCGCAGCTGGCGGTGCACCTCAAGAAGCAGCGCCAGATCGTTCGGGCGGCGCAGTGGTTCCTGGCCGAGCAGCGCGTGCCCGAGGTGCCGTGCCGGTTCGACGTGGTTGCCGTCACGCTTCCCTCCGGCGACGGCCGCGCCACGGTGGACTGGGTGCAAGATGCCTTTCCCGCCGAGGGTGAGCCCGTCTGGTGAGGCGCCCATGGATGGCCCGCAGACCGACCTGCGCCTGCTCTTGAGCAAGGTATCCTTCCTGCGAGAGCTCACGCCGGATGAGCTGGAGCGCGTGCTCGCCATCGCGCGCGTCGTCCCCTATGCCAAGGACGCCGTGCTGTTCAAGGAGGGGGATCCCGGCGCGGCCCTGTACATCGTGGTGGACGGCTCGGTGCGGGTCAGCAAGGTCGTCCCGGGGGCCGAGGACGCCGCGATGGCCTTCATGGAGCGCGGGGGCTGCTTCGGCGAGATGGCCCTGATCGACGAGTTTCCGCGCTCCGCCGATGCGATCGCCCACACCGACTGCCGGGTCCTGTTCTTCGATAAGTACCTCCTGCTCGACCTGCTGCAGGAGGATCCGGTCATCGCCCGCAAGATCCTCTGGGCCTTCTGCCGCACCCTGTCGATGCGGCTCCGCGAGGCAACCGATCGCATCGTGAGCCTCTTCACGCTGGCCCGCCCCTCCTGAGGCGGCTCTCCCCCTGCGCCATTCATTCTGTTGTTGCGCAAGACCAGACGGTCATCTAGGGTGCATTGCGTGGAGTCAGCCAAGCCAGGAACCGAGAAACTGCGCAAGCACCTCCGCCACCCGCTGGTGCTGTCGATCGTCTACCACCGCGCCGACTCCGGCCCACAGGAGCGCGGGGTCGGCTGGACCCGGAACCTCAGCGAAGGGGGCGCATGTCTCGAGATCTCGAACCCGTTGCCCGAGGCGACCCCGCTTCGGGTGGCGCTGCAGACCGACCAGGGCAGCCTCTGGATGGACGCGGAGGTGGTGTGGGCGGGCCGGGCAGAGAATGCCGCCAAGGGGGTTCCCCACGGCGTGGCCTTCGTGCAGGTCACGGGGGAGCAGGCCCGGGCCCTGGGTAGTCTCGTCGATCGGCTGGGCCAGCTCAAGGATGTGGCAGTGCGGGTGCCGCTACGCCGCAGCGTGGCGTGCCAGGTCGCGGGCACACCCGAGGGACCCCTGCAAGGGCTGACCGGCGACGTCAGCCGGCGCGGGCTGTCGGTCACCCTCCCCCAGCGGCTCCCCGAGGCAAGCGACGTCGAAGTGACGCTCCCGACACCCGAGGGGCGCCTCACGGTGCGAGCGAAGGTGACCTGGGTGGACGTGGCGGAAGGGAATCCGGCTGAGCGCGTCCGTCACGGGTTGGAGTTCGCACGCCTGGACTGGGCGGAGGAGCTCACCCTGGGCCTGCTGCTGGCCGAGGGTGCCGAGGATCCCCCGGGCGGTCCCGGAGGGGGAGGGGGAACAGGCCGGGAGGGGTGAGGGGAGATGTCCCCGGGGAGCGCGGGCGGGTCCGGCTCACTCGGGTCGAGCTGCCGCCAGCATCCCCATGAAGACGACCCCCAGGTTTACCCCCAGGACGAACGCCCCAGCAGCCACCAGCCAGATCCAGGGCATGACAGGACCCTCCTCGCGAATTGCCCGCTAGGCCTCCGGTACTGCCAGTCCCAGCCCTCTGGGGATGCGCCACGCGGTGAGCACCGCCAGCACCACCCACAGCAGATCGAACGGACTGAGCATCTTCGGGAGGGCATCCACGAAGACCAGGATCAGGCCCTTGGAGACGATGGGAATCCGGGCCGCAATCTCAGCCCCCTGTCGGTTGGCAATCGCCTGCTTCAAGAAGTAGTAGAAGGTAAGGTACTTCCCTAGCGTAATCCCGAGGAGGCTCGCCCCCACCGCCAGGACCTGAAGCGGCACGCCGCGTCGCCCCCCCGCAGAATAGACAACGGCGAATCCCGCCAGCAGCCCGACGCCCCAGGCCATGTAGCCGATGACATAGCCGGTGCCCACGACGATGAGGGCCCACAGGGCCCCCCCGACCAGGGCAGCCGCCCCGGCGCCTAGCATCGCCGGCATCAGCGAGGCGGCCCGCACCTGCTCGCGCCGCGCCTGGCTCAGGAGCGCGCCGTGCAGCGCTTCCACGAGCTGGGGGGCGTCGCTCGCCTCGACGCCCCGCTCCGTGAGTCTTTGTGCGATGAGCAGCTTGTGGGTGCCGCCCTGCATCTCCTTCAAGACGAAGTCGCGGAGTCCCTGCAGGGTGACCGCCTGTCCGGTGTTCTTCTGTTCCATGTCGCGGCAGCTCCCCCGGGGATCGGCCGGGCGCGGTGTCGAGAATGCCACACCAATGGCCCCCAGGATCTCCATAAGCACAGGAGGTGCCATGTCGGAACTGCCTCAGGGTGGAAGGCGCGCAGGGGTTTGGAGGGGCGAGGGGAGGCGGCTCCATTCGCCCCGTATCTGGTAACTGCCGATAGGGCAGACGGTCCCGAATCCGGATCGCGAGCCTCTGGAATCTCGGTGTGGAATCGGTGGCAAGGATCTCAAGAGGTGAGGGTTGGCCAGACTTCAGGCACCTGGGCCTGTAATTGTCCCAGGCACATGACCCTCGTGGGCCTTCCAGCGAGGCGTGATTCCCGGGGTCCGTCGGGGACAGTCAGGGGGTTGGATCAGCGAATGGGGAAGAGACCTGCGTGGGGCGAGAAGACCCGCCCTTGCTCGGAAAAGGCGTGACCTCTTCGCATCGAGGGGTCGTCGGAGGCGTGGGGCGTTAGCTCTGTGTTCCCGCGACCAACATCCCCATCACTACGATCCCCACGTTGAGTCCGACCGCAAATGCCGCAAGAATGGCCGCCAGTGTCCACGTCATGCGTTCACCCTCGATGGTTGCTGGGTTGTCCGCGCGGGATGAAATTTTTGCATGCGATGTGCCAGGTGGGAATTCCTGGTCTCGAGGTGACCCCTTGGGGGACTGCCGGACCGCTCCATGTTAGACTCTCTGCGGAGATTGAAACAGGGGCAGCCTGAGGAATGCTCTCGCACACCGGATTCAACAGATGTGTGTCCTTTGCGACACATGACTGCCAGGCCGTCACACCGAACCCCTTTTCAATTGACGCCCGCTTCGCCCCCGTGCTACCAGACACCCGTATCCCTGCCTTCCGCGGTGAGACGACACGTGCTGACTAGGGTTCTGGGGGGTCCCCACCGCGCCAGGCAGCCGGGTACGGTGGCAGGCGGGAGCCGAGGTCAGGGAGGCGCTGAGGGCTGCGGCCCCGGCCGGCGGGTACGTGGTCAGCTCGGGCAACTCGCTCCTGGTGGGAACGAAGTACGAGAACTACCTGGCGATGCTCACGACCGCCAGGGAATACGGCAGATACCCGATCGCCATCTGAGACGGCCCCCGCATCCGGCAGCTCTCGCGGCGGGTGCCCTATTCGCCCTGTTCGCCCTTTTCGATTGACGCCCTCTCCGCCCCTGTGCTAACAGACACCCCAGTCCCCGCCCTCCACGAGGAGACGGCCCATGCTGGCCAAGGTCCTGAGCAGCGCGGTGCTCGGCGTGGACGCCTACCTCGTTTCGGTGGAGGTGGACATCGCCCTGGGGCTGCCCACCTTCAACACGGTCGGCCTGCCGGACACGGCGGTCAAGGAGAGCCGGGATCGCGTCAAGGCCGCCATCAAGAACTCCGGATTCGAGTTTCCCGCCAAGCGCATCACCGTCAATCTGGCCCCTGCGGACGTCAAGAAGGAGGGCGCCGCGTTCGACCTGCCTACGGCGGTCGGGATCCTGGCGGCGCAGGAACTGGTGCACCCCGGCCCGCTGCAGCGTCTGGTCGTTCTGGGCGAGCTGTCCCTGGACGGGGGCGTGCGCCCCATCCGCGGGGCGCTGTCGATGGCGGTGGCGGCGAAGGAGGCGGAGCTCGAGGGCATCCTGGTGCCCACGGAGAATGCCCCCGAGGCGGCCGTGGTGGAGGGGATCGCGGTCTACGGGGTGAGCAGCCTCCAGCAGGTGGTCGGCCTCCTCAACGGCGAGGTGAGCCTGGCCCCGACCCGTGTGGATCTCGAGGCCGCCTTCGCCCAGTCCGCCGAGTACGCGGTGGACTTCACCGATGTGAAAGGGCAGGAGCACGCCAAGCGCGCGCTCGAGGTGGCGGCCGCCGGCGGTCACAATATCCTGCTGATCGGCCCGCCTGGCTCCGGCAAGACCATGCTGGCCCGACGGCTCCCCACCATCCTCCCGAACCTTTCGCTCGAGGAGGCGATCTCGACCACCAAGATCCACTCCATCTGCGGGCTGCTTTCGCCCCGGCAGGCGCTGCTCGCCACCCGGCCGTTCCGGGCCCCGCACCACACCATCTCGGATGCGGGGCTGGTCGGCGGAGGCAATATCCCCCGGCCGGGCGAGGTCAGCCTCGCCCACCACGGAGTGCTGTTCCTGGACGAGCTGCCCGAGTTCAAGCGGCACGTCCTGGAGGTGTTGCGCCAGCCGCTGGAGGACGGGCAGGTGACCATCGCGCGGGCCGTGACCTCGCTCACCTACCCGGCGCGCTTCATGCTGGCGGCGGCCATGAATCCCTGCCCGTGCGGCTATGCCACCGACCCGACCAAGGAGTGCTCGTGCACGCCGCTGCAGATCCAGCGGTACCTCGCACGGATCTCGGGTCCGCTGCTTGACCGGATCGACATCCACGTGGACGTGCCCCCGCTCAAGCGGCGCGAGCTCACCGACGAGCCCTCGGGTGAGCCGTCCGCCGCCATCCGCGAACGGGTCTGCCGTGCGCGCCACAGCCAGCAGGAGCGCTTCCGCCGCAGCAAGGTCTACTGCAACGCCCACATGAGCCCCCGCCAGATCCGCAAGCACTGCCAGGTGGACGGCGAGGCGCGGAGCCTCCTCGACACGGCCATGGAGCGCTTGGGCCTCTCGGCCCGGGCCTACGATCGCATCCTCAAGGTGGCCCGGACCATCGCCGACCTCGAGGCCACCGATGGCATCGGGGCGGAGCACATCGCCGAGGCGATCCAGTACCGGTCGCTCGACCGCGGCCCGCGGCGCTAGCTCGCAGTGTTCGCGAATACCGCTCGCGAACACTGCGGGCTTAAAGGAAGCCCTTGTGGCCCTGGGTCCGGAACGCATCGCGCGTCGCCGGTGCACCGTGACACGGCACGCCTCCCGCGGGACGCGGGACGGGTGCCGGGTCCGGCCGCCGCCTGGTATCCTCCCGCCATACGGGGAAATCGCTCCTGGTAAGGTTAGCCCGGATTATTCGCGCCCTTCGTGGATAATCCGGGCTGGACGTTCGGGCGCGAGGGGGTACGTCTCGGAGAGGAGGGTACGACCATGCCAAAGGTGACGCAGCTCGTCCTCAACCTGCAGAGCAAGCCGGGGGTCCTGGCCAACATCGCGGCCATCATCGGGGATACCGGGGTCAACATCGAGGGGGTCTGTGCCGCCGAGACCGCCGGGCGGGGGAAGATCCGGATCCTGGTGTCGGATGTGGCCAAAGCGGAGGCCGCCCTGCAGGCCGCCAAGATCCGCTGCGGCAAGGAAGAGGCGGTGGGCGTTCTCCTGGAGAACCGGCCCGGGGCGCTGGCCGAAGCCGCCAAGAAGCTGGCTCAGGCCCGCATCAACGTCAAGTGCGCCTATGCCACCACCGGGGGGACCGGGCCAGCCATGGCGGTCTTCACGGTGGCGAACGTCCCCAAGGCGTTGGCCGCGCTCGGCGTCTAGCCCGGAGAATCCACGAAGAGGCTCGTGAATTCTCCGGAACGCACGGCCAAATTCGAGGAAAGAACTGCGGGCGTCCCGGTCATCTCAGGCGGGGCGCCCGCGCCTTTTTGGGTGGTCCCGCGGGGCGTGAGGCGGCCCTCGGGAGCGCATGCGGCGCGCGGGAGCCGCCGGCCAAACCGGTCCGGTGCCGCCGGATCTCTCTCACTGCGAGGTCGGGAGCGTGAAGGTGAAGGTGCTCCCGCGCCCCGGTGCGGACTCCACCCGGATCTCGCCACCGTGCATTTCCACCAGCCGCTTCACCAGGGCCAGGCCCAGACCCGTTCCTTCCTGGTGGCGCCGCGCGGGATCGGTGACCTGCTCGAACTCGCCGAAGATCCGCTCGAAGTCCTCGGGCGGGATCCCGATGCCGGTGTCGGTCACGGCGACTTCCACGTACTGCCGGGGGGCGAGCGTCTCTTCCCCCGTGCTGCTCTGCGCCTGGGCTCCCCTGCGGTCATCCGGCATCCGGGCGGCGACCGACACCTGCCCACCCTCGGGCGTGAACTTGATCGCATTGCTCAGCAGGTTGTACAGGATCTGCTTCAGCCGGGGTGGGTCGGCCCAGACCGGCGGCAGCTCGGGTGCGTGGGTGCTCATCAGCCGGATCCGCTTCTTCATCGCCAGGGACTTCACGGTGGCGAGCACGCCCTCGACCAGCTCTGCGAGACCGACGGCATCGGGGCTCAGCTCCAGCTTCCCCGCCTCGATCTTGCTGAGATCGAGGACGTCATTGATGAGGCGGAGCAGGTGCTTGCCTGAGGTCAGGATGTTGGTCAGGAACTCCTCCTGCTCGGCGGGCGAGAGAGTCCCGACACTCGGGTCCAGGAGGACCTCGGAAAAGCCGATGATGGCGTTGAGCGGGGTGCGCAGCTCGTGTGACATGCTGGCGAGGAACTGGGACTTGTGTCTCGAGACCTCTGCGAGCTGGTTCGCCTGCTCCGTGACCTTCCGGGCCAATCGGGCATTCTCGAGGGCCAAGGTGGACTGGCCGAGGAAGTCTTGGTCCTTCCGCTGGATGCGGGCGCAGAGCGCCGCGATGATGTTCCGGGCCAGGGCCGGGTACCGCTCGAACAGCTCCTCGAAGGCCTTCCGGGAGAGGCTCCAGACCTCGCTGTCCACCGCCGCTGTGACCGTCGCAGTGCGGGGCTGGCGGGTCAGGATCGCCAGCTCTCCGAACCAGCCGGGCGGCTCGAGGATCCCGACCGGCGGCGCCTCGGGGTCGCCGCCTCGGACGGTGGCCTCGAGCCGGCCGGCAGCGAGGAAGTAGAGGGCATGCCCGGGATCGCCCTGCCTCACCACGACGGTCCCGGCGACCAGATGCCGCCGGCGCATGGCGGCGACGAGTCGGGACAGTCCCTCGCTCGGGATCCCATTGACGAGGGACGTCGCCGAGAGCAACTCGAGCAACGCCCCGGGGTTTTCCCGCAGGCCACGACGCGGAGTCTTGGTGCCCGCCGCTCGACTGGGCGGGCGGGTACGTGGCTTCTTCCTCGACGCGGATCCCTTCGTCAGGTGCAGAGGTGTTTGCACGTACCCCTCTCCCCCTCTCCCTCCCCCAGGCCCGGTCCCTCGGGTTCATGCCTGTTGAAGTCTCGCACCCCGCATCGCGTGTCGATCACTTCAGGGTGCTGCACGCCGGGGGATGTAATCGGTCCCGCCGATCGACTTCAGTCTATCGAAGCAGGCTTGCGCCGACAACCGGATTCGGGGCCCACACCGAGAACTCATCGCGGTGTGGGAGGCTCCGGGCTGTCATCGTCTGAGACGACGCGTCCACGTCGGCGACCCCCCCCGTCATACCCCGCTCGGCAGCGCGTGGCACCGAAGGCCGCTCGATGGCAGTGGTAAAGGTTGGGATCACGGCCCCTGTCTGATCGGACCGTGCACATGCGTAGATCCAACCGGCCAGATGGACTTCCTTCGGCATCGCCGGTGCCACTCCCAGGAAACCAACGAGCGCAGCCAGAAGGGCCATATTCCGAACCGCATGCTCCATCCGTTTCGCATCCATGGCCCGCCTCCTTCCGGGGCCTTCGAGCCCTTGCGCTCTCGAGAAAGCAGGAGCCGTGCCGATTCACAGAATCGTGCCCCGGGTAGAGAGGGTGACCGGCCATGGATCGCAACCTATTGAAAAGATAGATGGTCGTCGGTCAAAGATAGAGTGACCATCCGGAGGGAGACCATCCCTCCCGTCTCCACCCTGAATCCTTTCGCATCCAGGAACCGCACTATGGGGATTCAGGGTCACGCATGATGTAGTCCAGATGGGTCTCCGAGTCAAGGCCCACCCCTGTCACCGGCAAACCGCCGGCTCCCGGGATTTCCCTTGCCCGCCCTGTGACCGTCGAGTACAGTCGCACAGCCATGGTGCCCGATGCGAAGAGTACGCGACTCCGTGGGGATGCGGTCCGGGCGCTCGCCTCGAACCGCAAGGCGCGATACGACTACCACATCGAGGAGAGCTACGAGGCGGGGATCGTGCTGGTCGGGAGCGAGGTGAAGTCCATCCGCCAGGGGCGGGCGAATCTCCAGGATAGCTACGCGGCGTTCGACCGAGGCGAGCTCTTCCTCCACAACTGCCACATCAGCCCATACGCGCAGGCCAGCCGGTTCAACCCCGATCCGCTCCGGCCCCGCAAGCTCCTGATGCACCGCGAGCAGATGCACCGGCTGATCGGCAAGGTGGAGGAGAAGGGCTTCACCCTGGTGCCGCTGAGCCTGTACCTGAAAGGCCGTCACGTGAAGGTCTCCCTCGCCCTCGCGCGGGGGAAGAAGACCTATGATCGCCGCGAGGATATCAAGCGCCGCGAGGCGGACCGTGAGGTGGCCCAGGCCTCGCGGGGTCGGGCCCGCCGGGCAGAGGAGTGAGGGCCGGGCAAGAACCTGGCAACTGGGCACCTGGGCGACTCGGCGACTGGGCAATGGGGCTACCGGGAAGGCCTGGAGCCGGGAGCGAGGTAGGTGGGTCGTTTGACATCCGGGGCGGATCGCCGTACACTGAGTCCGTTCCGCGAACAAAGGGGGTGCACCGGTTTCGACGGGGACAAGGGGGTACAGGTGGCGTGCCGAGTCCCCACCGGCTCGTTAAAAGGTGGGAAAAACACAACTGCCGACGCTGAGTTGGCACTCGCTGCCTAACTAGCAGCGACGTCCGCCTCACTTCGCCTGCCGAGTGGGGGCCGGATGTCATAAAGGTGGGCTAAGCCTGACGGTCTTGGCCCGGGACCGGCGGGACGAAAACCACGGGGCTGGCTGCCAGGATCCCGGCCGGCGGGGCCGCTTGGCGGCGAGACATGAATCGCCGGACACGCACGTAGGCACCTGTACTGACAGGTTCTCGGACGGGGGTTCGACTCCCCCCACCTCCACCAGTTCAATCAACGCGAACCGCCCTCCGGACCCTCGATGGGATCGAGGACCCGGAGGGCGGTTCCGTTTCGAGGGGACCTGCCGCTCCACAATCCCTGGGTCCGAGCCTGGCCCACGAAAGCACGGGGGGGACCATCCGCGTCGATGATCCCCGCCGGAGGCGGTCAAGGGGGGGTGCGACCGGCTACTTGTCCAGCCACGCGTTGAAGAGGCGGATGCGGTCGGTCTTCTCGTTGAAGCCCTTCACCGTGGTGCGGATCGCCCGGAGGCCGAAGAGGTTCCCGTAGCCGATGAGCGGGACCTTCTCGTAGAAGAGCCGGGTCTGCCGCTCCCAGAGCTCGTAGCGCTTCTTGGGGTCGATCTCGCGGGCCAGCTCGGTCTGGATCTTCTGCACCTCCTCGTCGCAGTTCCAGCCCGGCCACGCGCAGCTCAGGGCCCCGTGGAGCGTGGGCTCGTACATCTCCTCCGCGCCCATCCCCGTGGTGAAGGCGTCATACTCCTTGGGGTTGTTTCGCCGCTGGACGACGCTGGCCCAGTCAATGACCTGGAGATCGATCTTGAACCCGACGTCCTCCAGTTGTTGCTTGGTGACCAGGGCGAAATCGTACATCCACTTGTACTCCTGGGTCGTGAGGAAACGGACCGGCTCCCCCTTGTAGCCAGACTCCTGCAACAGCCGCTTCGCCTTTGCCGCGTTGTGCTCGTTCCAGGGCAGGCCCGGGATGTTCGTGTGCCACGCGGTCACCTCGGGAAAGGCCAGGCTGTTGTCCATGCGGTAGAACTCCGAGCGGCCCCCGGTCATCACCTTCAGGATCGGCTCGATATCGACGGCCGCCTGCCAGGCCTGGCGGAACTTCTGGTTGGCGCCCCAGCCCTCCTTCTTGTTGAACACGGCGACCGGCCAGAAATAGGGCTTGGCCACGATGGGGCGCACGTTCGGGTTCGCCTTCAGCCGCTCGTAGGCGTCCAGGTTCAGGTCATCGGCAACGTCCAGCTCCCCGGTCTCCATCTGGGCCACCCGGGTGGCCACGTCCGGGACCGGGATCCAGCGGATCTCGTCCACATAGGCGATCCGGGCCCCACCGTACCCCGAGGGCGGCTCGGGCCGGGCCTTGTAGTCGTCGAAGCGGACCATCCGGATGTACTGGTCGGGCCTCCATTCCGCCAGCTTGAAGGGGCCGGTGCCGACGTACTCCGTGATCTTCACATCCGGTGGAAACTTCTCGGCGATCTCCTTGGGGTAGATGGCCGCCTGGCTGCTCGGGAGGGCCAGCGCGATCAAGACGATGGCCGACCTCTCCTTCAATCGCATCACGACGGTGTACTTGTCCGCCGCCCTCAGTTCCGCCACGGAGGCGAACAGGGGCTTCCCGCGGATGGAGCGTTGCCCCCAGCGATTCAGCGACGGGACCACGTCCTCGGAGGTCAGCTCCTTGCCGTTGTGGAACTTGACCCCCTGGCGGAGCCTGAAGGTATACGTGAGGCCGTCCTGGGAGACCGTCGGCATCCCCTCGGCGAGCATCGGGACGGGGCGGCGGTTCTCATCCAGGGTATACAGCCCCTCGTAGAGGTGGCCGGTCAGGATGTCGGTGATGTTCGCCGTGGTCCAGTGGCTGTCCAGGGCCGGCGGCTCTCCCAGCACACCGACCCGGACGACCCCGCCCTTCTTGGGTGCCTGGGCGAACCCGGGGATAGCGACGGCCAGGCCGAGGATCACGAGGACGACGACCGCGCGAATGAACGCTCTCTGGCTCATGCGCACCTCCTGTCCATCTCGTCACGGAAGCACGTTGCGAAGGCCGCGAGAAAGAGCACGCGGCCCCCGCCGGCCACTTGGAGGGAGACGAAGCTGCCGAGCGCTCCCTGAGGTCCGGGCGCTCCGGCATCCCCGGACATCGTGCGCGCATCATAGTGCTGCCCCAGAACGAATGTCAAACTCCCAAGGGGCGCCCGGGAGCGACGGGGTCCGGCCGGTCAGGGTCTGCCGGGTGGGGCCGGATACAGGTGCATGCCGGGGTTGGCCTGCGTCCCGACCGGCCGGTAAGTGACGAACTCCTCCAGCGCCGCGACGATGCCCTTCACGGCGGCCGCCACGAGCCGTTCGCCCTTTTCCTTGCCAGCGGCCCGCGCGTCGTCGGTGTGGCCGTTGGGGCTGTACTCATCCTGATACCACGCCCGGAAGAACGGCGCGGCGACCCGTGGGCGCGAATCAGGTGCAAGCACGAGGTCCATCCTGACCGCCTGCGGGGCCAACGCCAGGAGGATGCTCGTCTCCGCCTCCCCCCCGTGGCCGATCCGGCCCTTGGGATTGACCTTCAGGATGTCAGTCCACACCTCCGGCGGAATCGCGTCCCAGTAGGACAGCGTGCCGACCTCCAGGTTGACCCCGTGCTTGTAGTACAGTTGCTCCCGGATCTCCCGGCAGGCGGTCACGTTGGGCGCCTCGTTTCCCCCGTGGCCGTTGATGAACACGACCCGTCGCACGCCGTGCTTCAGCAGACTCTCGACGACCTCCTGCAAGACCAACATGTAGGTCTGGGCCGTCAAAGTGATCGTTCCAGGGAACTGCGCAGTCATGTTGTGAGGGGCCACGCCGAGCCAGAGCGCGTGGGCCACGATGGCCTTCGGGTACAGCACCCTGGCGACTTCCTCGGCCACCCTCGAGCAGCTGAGGATGTCGTTGCCGACCCCCAGGTGGGGACCGTGGATCTCGGTCGAGCCGGTCGGGACCAGGACGACTTGTGTCTGGGGGAGGATGCGCTGCAGCTCCGCCTGGGTGTGCTCGTGCCAGCAGACCTTGGTGGCGTTCGACATTCCTGTCCCTCCATGCGTGAACGGAGCACATTAAGCCGATCGCGATCGGATGGGCGTGCGGAACCCCGTAACCCTACTGCAGGTACCCGAGGGGGTCAAGCCCTCCAGCGTGGCCTACGCACCTCCTCGCGGAACAAATGCCGGGAGAGCCCCGAACAGGGGACGTTGCTTCCTAAGCTGCTTTTCTCTTCC
>Ga0335070_10003110_pt1 | contig 19274 bp, 19 predicted proteins | sample Lox_Sample_13_FD_206722 | JGI IMG/M metagenome (GOLD analysis project Ga0335070, IMG submission 206722) | Soil microbial communities from Loxahatchee National Wildlife Refuge, Florida, United States - Lox_Sample_1.3 | ecosystem: Environmental > Terrestrial > Soil > Wetlands | place: USA... | reverse complement strand
TGAAGTCGCGGGGTCCCCTGGTGCAGGCCTGAGGAGCGCGCGCCATGAAAGGGCTGTTGTCCGCTCTGATTCTCGTCGCCGGCGCCTCGGCCGCGCAGGCCGCGACGGACGGCCAGGATTTCGACCGCATCGCGCGCGGGCGCTATCTGGCGACCGTCGGCGATTGCGTGTCGTGCCACACTGCGGCGGGCGGCAAGGCCTTCGCCGGTGGCCGGCCGCTCGATACGCCGTTCGGCACGCTGGTCGGCTCGAACATCACGCCCGACCCCGAGACCGGCATCGGCGCGTGGCGCGACGACGAGTTCGTCGCCGCCCTGCAGCGCGGCATGGGGCCAGGCGGCTATCACCTCTATCCGGCGATGCCCTATCCCTATTTCGCCCGGGTCACGCGCGAGGACGCGCTCGACATCCTCGCCTATCTGCGCACGGTCGAGCCGATGCACAATCCCGTCACGGCAAACCAGCTGCCGTTCCCCTTCGACATGCGCGTCGGTATGGCGGTGTGGAACGCGCTCAACTTCTCGCCCGGCACCTTCGCGCCGGTCGCCGGCAAATCGGCGGAATGGAATCGCGGCGCCTACCTGGTCGAGGGCCTGGGCCATTGCGGCGCCTGCCACACCGAGAAGAACATGCTCGGCGGCGACAAGACGAGCCAAGCCCTTCAGGGCGGCGTGCTGCAGACTTGGTACTCGCCCAACCTGACCAATACGCCGCGCCGCGGCCTCGCCGACTGGTCGGTCGACGACATCGCGACCTACTTGCGGACCGGCCACAACCGCTACAGCGCGGCAACCGGCCCGATGTCGGAGGTCGTCACCAACTCGACCTCGCACATGACCGAGAGCGACCTCCGCGCGATCGCGGTCTATCTCAAGGACCTGTCGTCGCCCGCGACGACGACGACGCCCTTGGCCGCCGACGACCCCGCGATGAAGGCGGGCCAGGCGGCCTACCGCGACAATTGCGCGGCCTGCCATATCGCGACCGGCGAGGGCGTCGCCCAGCTCTTCCCGACGCTCAAGGGCAGCGCCACGGTGCAGTCGAGCGATCCGACCAGCCTGATCCGCGTCGTGCTGGAAGGCGCGCAGAGCGTGGCGACCAATCCCGCGCCAACCGGCCCGGCGATGCCGGCCTTCGGCTGGAAGCTGTCGGACGCCGACACCGCCGCCGTCCTGACCTACATCCACAATAGCTGGGGCAACGCCGCCCCCGCTGTCTCGTCCGAGGACGTCAAGAAGCTGCGCGACGAGCTGACCAGCGAAGCGCGCTGAGCCGAGCCGCCCGCGCCATCCCGAGGCAGCCCCCCGCAGACACGGGTCGCCCGGCCCGATAGAGCTGAGCCCCGCGCACCGACCGGGTCTGGCCGGCCGTTGACTCGGCGCCGCCGCCGGCCGATTAATGGCCGACCGGTCACGGGGCGAAGGCTGAGATGAGCAAGGATCCGATACTGATCGTCGGCGGCGGCATCGGCGGGCTGACCACGGCGCTGGCGCTGGCCCGGCGCGACCTGCCGGTCCATGTCGTCGAGAAGGCGCCGGAATTCGGCGAGATCGGCGCCGGGCTGCAGCTCGCGCCCAATGCCATGCACGTGCTGAACGATGTCGGCGTCCTGCCCGAGATCAGCAAGCACGCGGTCTATCCGAGCCGCCTCGTGTGGATGGACGCGATCCGCGGCACGCGCATCACCGCCATCGACCTGGGCGAGGCGTTCCGCAAGCGCTACGGGCATCCCTATATCGTCATGCACCGCAGCGACCTGCTCAACGCGCTCCTGCAGGCCTGTCAGGCGCACCCGCTGATCGAGCTCGAGGCCAGCCGCCCGGTCGCGGCGGTCGAAGACCTGGGCGACAAGGCGCGGGCGCGCTTCGCCGATGGCAGCACGATCGATGCGGATATACTGATCGGCGCCGACGGCCTGTGGTCGACGGTGCGCAAGCTGATCGCGGACGACGAGCCGCACCGCGACGGCTACGTCGCCTATCGCGGCACCATCCCCATGGAGAAGATGTCGACCCATGCCGGACTCGACAACGTCGTCATGTGGGTCGGCCCGCAGATGCACTTCGTGCAATACCCGGTGCGGCGCGGCGAGCTCTACAACCAGGTTGCGGTGTTCCGCAGCGCGCGCTACAAGCCCGGCTCGGACGACTGGGGCACGCCCGAAGAGCTCGACGCGCACTACGCTCAATGCTGCGAGTACGTGCGGACCTGCGTCAAGCTGATGTGGCGCGACAAGCGCTGGCCCATGCACGACCGCGCACCGATCCTCGAGTGGACGAAGAACCGCATCGCGCTCATGGGCGACGCGGCGCATCCGATGTACCAGTACATCGCCCAGGGCGCATGCCAGGCGATCGAGGATGCGCTGTGCCTGGCCAAGCACGTGACGGCGCGGCCCGACCGGCCGGCCGAGGCGCTCACCGCATATCAGGACGAGCGCAAGCTGCGCACGGCGCGCGTCCAGATCACCGCGCGCGCCATGGGCGCCTATTTCCACCTCGCCGGCGTCGCCGCCATCGTGCGCAACGACCTGATGGAGCGGCGCCGCACCGACGACTATTCGATGATCGACTGGCTCTACGGCCACCGGGTCTGAGCGGCGGCGCGCGGACGGCGGGCTAAGTTACCTGGCGTAGGGCGGCATCGATGTCGGCCGACGTCAGGCGCCAGGAGTTGTCGAGAGTCGCCACGATCTCGCGCATGAACGGCTTGTAGAGCGCGAGCGCCCTCTTGTCGTCGCCCAGGTGATCGGCGAGCAGGGCGAGCGCGAGCTGGGCCGGTCCCGGCCCCTCATAGGTCCATTCGAAGCCGGTCGGCGACAGCTTGGCGAGATCGTAGCGCGGGTCGAGCGCCTTGCCGTCGACCGTCACCGTCGCCCCCTCGAGAAACCGCGCCCCTTCATAGGTCTTCATGCTGTCCTCCCCTGCTGCCGCGGCGCCGTCGGGTTACAGCTCGACGCCGTCGCGCCTGAGCCGCTCGCGCAGCGCCCGTCCGTCGATGGCGCGCGGTGCCACGCCATCGAGCGCGGCGATCGCCGCGGCGGCCCCGACCGCCTGGCCATAGCCGAAACATTGCGCCGTGACGCGCGCCGAGGCCATGGCCTCGTGCTCGGCCGAGAGGCAGCGCCCGGCGACCAGCACGCCCTCGCCGCGCGCCGGCACGAAGCATTCGTAAGGAATTTCGTAGTTGTCGTCGGTCAGCCAGACGAGGCGCGGCTTCTCGCCGCTGTGCAGCTCTATCGGCCAGGCCGAGCGGGCGACGGCGGTCGGCCATTTGCGCGCCTTGACGATGTCGTCGTTGCGCAGGAGGGCCGCGCCCCGCACCTGCCGGGTCTGGCGCACGCCGACCTGGACGCCGGTGTCGTTGACGAAGGCGTTCTCGCAGCCCGGAAGCCGGTCGCGGAAGAAGCGCGCGTACTCGCGCACCTGCCGGCGGCCCTGCAGCTCGGCCTCGGTTAGGTCGGCGGCGACGAGCGGGTTGAGCTCGCGGCCGTCGCGGCCGAGCACGCGCGTCGCGTTGCACAGCAGCTCGCCCGGACGCGGCGTCGGAAACAGGAACACCTTGGCGCGCGGCAGGTCGTAGTCGCGCGAATTGTGCAGGTTGCGGATCATCTGCGAGACGTCGTCGCCGAGGATGCTGTCCTCACCGAAATGGCCGAGGAAGCGCGGCACGTCGACGCCCATCAGGCGGAAGATCATGGTCGGGTTCTGCACCTGGCCGTCATGGCCGACGAAGGTCGGCAGGCCGGCGAGCGCGACCAGGTCCGCGTCGCCGCTGGCGTCGACCGTGACCTTGGCGGAAAGCTCGACGCGGCCCTCCTTGGTCCAGGCGAGCGCGCCGGCGACATGGTCATCGTCGGCAACGAGCGTATCGATAATGAGCGTGTGGAGGAACAGCGTGACGCCCGCCTGCTCGAGCACGAAGTCCGCCGCCTCGCGCCAGACCAGCGGATCGTGGACGCGGGTGAACGTCTTGCCGTAGCGCACCGGCGGCGTGACGCCGCCGCGCTGCTCGAGCAGGCCGACGAACTCGTCGACGAAACCGCTCGCGACCTTACGCGGCGGCGCCTTCGGATCGTCGCTCGCGAGGTAGAGGCCGCACACCGTGCCCGATAGGCCGGCGACCGCCGCGCCGCCGCAGAAGCCGTAGCGCTCGGCCAGCGCGACCTTGGCGCCGGCGCGCGCCGCGGTGACCGCCGCCGCGACGCCGGCGGCGCCGCCGCCGACCACGAGCACGTCGAAGTCGAAGCGGCGCGCCGGGCGCTTGTCGCGCCGATGCAGCGGTTCGTTCATCGCTGCGCCTCCGGTGCCGTCGTTGACAGGGCGCGGCCGCGCGGCCCAAGCTCGCGCGTCGTCCCCGCTGCCCTCATCCAGGCGCTCCGATGTCCGGTCTCAAGAAGCTGCGCGTGACCTTCGAGGTCTATCCCGATTCCTACGAGATGCTGCTCGAGATCGCGCGGCGCTACGAGCTGCCCGACGCCTCCAAGGCGCTGCGCTGCTTGCTCGACCATGCGGCGACCGACGGCGACTGGGACGCGATCTTCAAGAAGGTGCGCTGCCGGCGCTGCGGCTGAGCGCGGCCGGCGCGACATCGCCGGGCTCAGCCGGCGTAGGCGCGGATCGGCTCGCCCTCGCCCCAATCCTCTTCCTGCTGGAGCGCGAAGATCGAGCTGTAGCCGCCCGACCAGTCGGGCGGCAGGAGGCACGGCCGCGGATCGTGATGCGCCCAGCGCGCCGGCTTGCCGCGCACGATGCGCCCCATATAGCGCGACTGCAGCGGGTTGTAGGTGTAGGGCATGGCGTCGGCCGAGGAATAGGTCAGCAGGAACAGCGGCCGGCCCTCACTCGAATTGTTCGGCCGCGAGCCGTGGATGGTGCGGCAATTGTGGATCGTGACCGAGCCGGCCGGGCCTGGCAGGTAGACGGCCTTGTCGAGAGCGACACGCTTGAGATCGCGGTCGGACAAGCAGCCGACCCACTGGCCCTTGTCGTTGAACTGGTCGTAGAGCTCGCCCTCGTGGCTGCCCGGAATGACGCCGAGCGGGCCCTGCTCGTCGCCGCAATCGTAGAGATAGGTGCCGACGGTGAGCGGCGAATAGTTGGTGTGCGGCCAGAACTGGATGTCCTGGTGCCACTTCACCTCGGCGCCGCCCTCGGACGATTTGAAGTTGAGCTTCGAGTGGTGGAACTTGACGTCCGGCCCGACCAGATCGGCGACGACGTCGACCAGAATCGAATTGGACGCGTGATCCCAGTACGCCGGGTGATGGTCGCAGGGGCTGGATAGCCGTCGCAGCTTCGGCTTGGCCGCGCTGTGGCCGGCCTCGAGGTCCCAGACCGCGTCGGACTTGGTGAGCGCGCGCGTCTCCTCGATCTTCTCGTCGGTGGCGCGGCGCAGACGTTCGATCGCGTCGGCCGGGATGATGCACTCGAGCAGCAGATAGCCGTTCTCGAAATAGAACTCGCGCTGCTTCTGAGTGAGCGCCAGCGGCTTGTGGGACAAAATCTGTTCGGGCGTCATCGCGCAACTCCTTGGGAAAATCCGGCCGCAGCCGCGCTCAGAGATCGGCGAGCCGCACCCAGACGCCGAGCAGCACGCCGATGACGACGCCGAGGCCGATGTTGAACGCGCTCGGCCCGCCGGCGAGCAGCACAGTGAGCACGGCGACGCCGATGCCCACGGCGACGCCGCCGATCAGCGAGGCCATCGAGCGCTTCAGCCGGCGCGGCGGCACCGCCTTCAGCACGCCGCTCGGCTGCGGGCCGGCCTCGGTCATGGCCGGCGCTGTCACGCGCGCACCATGGCGATCACCGCCTCGTCGGCCCCGGCGCGCGTCTTCTTCAGGTTCCGCTTCACGTGCTTGGTGCTGTAGCCGTTGAAGATGTGGCCGATCAGGCCGCGGTCGAGGTCCGTCGTGCCGAACAGGCAGTCGGCGATCGGATAGGTCAGGTTCATGTTCAGGTCCATCATGATCGCCTGGTTGTGGTGGGCGATGTGATGGCGCCGGATCGTGTTGATGAACGGCACGTGGCGCACGATGCTGTCGTTCTTGACGTGGCAGCACCAGTGGAAGAACTCGTAGTTCAGGTACATGCCGACCGTGGTGCACGTGAGCAGCCAGCCAGCGTTCGCCGACCAGATCCAGCCGACGACGAGCGCCGCCGGGATCGACATGCCGATGAAGGTGATCAGCGCATAGGGCGGGAAGAAGGTGATGCGGAAGTCGCGCGAATTGTCGATCGTCGGCTCGCGGTCGGTGAAGAACTGATGATGGGCGAGCGTGTGCCGGCGGTAGATGCCCATGAAGCCCTTGACCGGCCGGTGCATGATGAAGCGGTGGATCCACCACTCGAAGACGTTGGTCGCGAGGAACACGAGCGGCACGATCAGCCAGTCGGTCCAGAGCGGCGCGTGGATGTGCGGGATGAAATACCAGAGCGCGGCGCCGCCGATGGCGTAGATGACGGCGACATGCGCCCAGCCGCTGTACCAGGGCGAGATACGCGGGCGATAATCGGCGCGGAACGCCTCCTGCCGCTTCGGCATCATCCTGAGCTCTCCTTTTCCTCCCAGCTTCGGGCCGCGTCCCGCCGCGGAACGCACCCCTGCCCAGCCTGCGCCGGGCTACACATATACATCTAATATATTAGTTGGCGGCCGTCAAGACGACGTCCTTACCCGTCCGCCAGCGTGGCGCGGGTGAAGGTCTCGATGTAATCGAGCAGGCGGTCCGACGCGGCGGCCGCGCCGTCCTGGTCGGCGGCGGCGATGGCGCGCGCGATGTCGGCATGGAGGCGCGCGGTGAGCGGCAGGTCGGCGACCTGCTTGTAGTGGATGTACCAGAAGCGCCGCGACAGGCCGTGCATGAGCGTCATGGCGCCGGCGGCGTATTCGTTGCGCGCGGCCTCCATGACCAGGATGTTGTACTCGCGGTCGAGGCCGATGAAGGTCGCGTCGTCGTCTTCGGCGCCGGCCTTGTCCATGCCGGCCGCGATCTGGTCGAAGCGGGCGCGCTGCTCGGCCGTGGCCCGCCGCGCGGCGAGGCGCGACAGCAGCCGCTCGATCTCGCGCCGCGCCTCGAGCAGGCGCAGCTGGCTGCCGACGTTGACCTCGGCGACGACGATGCCGCGCTTGGGCATGATGACGACCAGGCGCTCGCGCGACAGGCGCTGCAGCGCCTCGCGGATCGGCATACGGCCGATGCCGAGCCGGCGGCTCAACACCGCCTCGGAGACCATCGTGCCCGGGGCGAGGCGCAGCGTGACGATCTCCTCCTCGAGCTTGCGGTAGGCGCGGTCGGCGAGCGTGCCGTTCTCGCCGGCCGGCTCCTGGCGCGATCGCGCCGTCGTCCCGCTTCTTCGTGCCGTCTTGACCGCCATCTGCCGCCGATTCGTTGCTCCCGCTGCCCGGCCGCTCAAATCTGCCGACGACGGTTCAGCATGTCGAGAAACTTCTCGTATTCCGCCTGATTGACCGTATAGGTGTGCTCCTCGTCGGGGAACTTGCCGCCCTTGACCTCATCGACATAGCGCTTGATGCCGTCGACGGCCACCTCGGTCAGGTTCGAGAAGCGCTTGGTGAACTTGGGCTTGAAGTCGGTGAACACGCCGAGCAAGTCATAGCACAGCAGGATCTGCCCGTCCGTGCCGACGCCGGCGCCGATGCCGATGGTCGGGATCTCGAGCTCCTTCGAGATCGCGGTCGCGATCGGTCCGGGCACCGCCTCGAACTCCAGCATGAAGCAGCCGGCGTCCTGGATGGCGAGCGCGTCCTCGAGAATCTTGAACGCGTCGTCGGCAGTGCGGCCCTGGATGCGGAAGCCGCCGAACATGGCGATGGTGTGGGGTGTCAGCCCGATATGCGAGGCGGTCGGAATGCCGGCGTCGACCAGGGCCTTGAGGATAAGCCCCTGGCTCTTGCCGCCCTGCGGCTTGACCGCGTCTGAGCCGGCCTCCTGCATGAAGCGCGTGGCGTTGACCAGCGCCTTCTCGACCGTGTGGTAGCTCTGATAGGGCATGCAGCCGAGCACGAAGGTGTTGGGCGCGCCGCGCCGCACCGCCTGCGAATGCAGCACCATCATGTCCATGGTGGCGGGAATGGTATTGGGATGGCCGTGCGCGACCATGGCGAGGCTGTCGCCGACCACGGCCACGTCGACGCCGGCCAGCTCGGCCCAGCGCGCCGAGGTGTAGTCGGGCACCGACATGTAGACCATCTTCTCGCCGGTCTTCTTCGAGTCGCGGATCTCGGTGATGGTGCGCTTCTTGCGCTCGGTCCCGGCGGCCGGCTTCGCGGCCGATTGGGGCTTCTGTTCTGTTGCTGGCTTGCTCATGGTCTGCTCCCTTGTGTCGCAAAGCGGCGCGGCCGGCCTGCTCGGCCGGTCAGGCGCCGAGATAGAGCCGGCGCACCTCGGCGGTCTCGGCGAGCGTCGCCGCCTGGCCCTCGAGCGAGATGCGCCCGGAGTCGAGAACATAGGCGCGGTCGGCGACGCCGAGCGCCATGGCGGCGTTCTGCTCGGCCAGCAGGATGGTCATGCCGCCCTCGGCGAGACGCCGGACGATGCGCGCGATCTCCTCGACGACGATGGGCGCAAGGCCCAGCGTCGGCTCGTCGAGCAGAAGGCAGCGGGGACGCGCGATGAGCGCGCGGCCGATCGCCAGCATCTGCTGCTCGCCGCCCGACATCGAGCCGGCCTTCTGGGCGCGCCGCTCGGCGAGGCGCGGAAACATGTCGAACACCTTGCCGATATCGTCGTCCAGATGATTGCGGTCGGCCCGGTGATAGCCGCCCATCATCAAATTCTCGGCGACGGTGAACTTGGGGAAGATCTGCCGGCCTTCGGGCGAGAGCGCGAGGCCGCGCCGCACCCGCTCGACGGTCGAGAGGCGCGTCACGTCGGCGCCGTCGAAGCGCACCGCGCCGCCGGCCGGCTCCTTGAGGCCCATGACGGTGCGGAGCGTCGTCGTCTTGCCGGCGGCGTTGGCGCCGACCAGCGCCACGACCTCGCCGGGGGCGAGCGCCAGCGACACCTCGCGCAAGACCGGGCGCTTGCCGTAGCGCACGCTGATGCCGGCGAGCTCAAGCATGACGCCGACCGAGATAGGCCTCGACCACGGCTGCGTCGTCGAGCACCGCGGCCGGCGGGCCTTCGGCGATCTTGCTGCCGTGGTGCATGGCGATGGCGCGGTCGGCGAGCCCGCCCAGGAAGCCGACCTTGTGATCGATGACGCAGAGCGTCGTGCCGTGGGCGCGCAGATCGCGCAGCACGCCGTCGAGATTGCCGATCTCGTCCTGGCCGAGCCCGGTCGCCGGCTCGTCGAGCAGCAGAAGCTCGGGCTCGCACATGAGCGCCATGGCGACGCCCAGCATCTTCTCGTTGCCGTAGGAGAGATTGGCGGCGGCCTCGTCGCGCACCTCGATCAGGCGGCAGAGCGTGAGCACGCGCTCGACATGCTCGCGCAGCGCCGCGTCGTGGCGCGCCGGCTCGAGCAGGGTCGCGACGCGGCCGAAGCCGCGCTCGCGCTTGAGCTTCAAATGCGCCGCGATCATGACGTGCTCGGCGACGGTCAGTTCCTCGAACAGCTGCGGGTTCTGGAAGGTCTTGACGATGCCGAGCGCCGCGACCTCGTGCGGGCGCCGGGCCGCGAGCGGCCTGTCCTTCCAGATGAGGCGCCCGGCGGTCGGCGGGTAGACGCCGGCGATGAGGTTGAGCAGGGTCGTCTTGCCCGAGCCGTTGGGGCCGAAGATGCCGACGATCTCGCCGCGCGCAATGGCGAAGGAGATGCCGGAGACCGCGGTGAGGCCGCCGAAGCGCTTGGTCAGGCCGTCGACCTCAAAGAACATGGCGGCGCTTCGTCACGAGGCCCATGATGCCGCGCGGCAGCACCAGGATGGTGAGGATGAGGATCAGGCCGTAGACCAGAATGCGCACTTCGGCCGAGAAATTGATGACGTGCGGCAGGGCGGTCAGCACGAGGGCGCCGAGGATGGGACCTGCCACCGGCTCGCGCCCGCCGAGCAGCGCCATGGCGACGATGGCGAGCGACTGCTCGATCGACAGATAGCCCGGCTCGACATAGCTCAGATAGAAGGCGTAGAGCGCGCCGGCGAACGCCGCGCCGGCATTGCCGACCAGGAACGAGATCAGCTTGTAGCGGAAGACGTTGATGCCGAGCGTGTCGGCAAGCTCGTCGTTGAGGCGGATGGCGGCGAAGGAGCGGCCCATCCAGGAATGGACGACGCGGGCGCAGACGAACACGGTCAGGATCAGCGCGACGAGCGCCAGGTAGTACCACATGCGCGTCCCCTGCACCGGCACCAGGCCGCCCGGCAGCCAGAGCATCGGCTTGGCCGTCAGGTTGATGCCGAGCGAGCCATTGGTGAAGCTGCCCCAGTTGAGGATGACGAGCCGCGCCATCTCGGAGAAGGCGAGCGTCACGATGGCGAAATAGAACTCCTTGAGCCGGAAGCGGAAGCAGATCGTGCCGACGACGACCGAGATCGCGACGACAAGCACGACCGCGATGACCATGCCGATCCAGAACGACACGCCGAGATGCGCCATCGACAGGTGCGTCGCATAGGCCGAGATGCCGAAGGCGGCGGCGTGGAACATCGAGAGCTGGCCGGTATAGCCGAAGATCAGGTTGAAGCTGACGGCCAGGATGCCGAGGATGAAGGTGAAGACGAGGACGGTCAGCGCCACCTCGTTGTGCAGCACGAGCGGCACGGCGAACAGCGGCAGCCACAGCCACTCCGGCCTCATCGCCCTCACCGTCCGCCTCCGAAGAGCCCGGCCGGCCTCAGCAGCAGGATCAGCACGAGGAAGACGAGGCCGTAGGCGTCGCGATAGGCCTGGGGCAGGAAGAGCGAGCCGATCGCCTCGGTCACGCCGAGCACGATGCCGCCGACCAGCGAGCCCATGACGCTGCCGATGCCGGCCAGGATCGCCGCCTCGACGCCCTTGAGGATGTAGCTCGAGCCCATCGAGACCTCGAGCGAATAGAGGCTGGCGTAGAGCGCGCCGCCGAGGCCGGCGAGCGCCGTCGAGTAGACGACGACGCCGGTTTGCAGGAGGCGCGTGCGCACGCCCATCAGCATCGCCGCCTCGGGCGCCTGGGCGAAGGCGTAGGCCGCGCGCCCGGCCCAGGTGCGGGTCAGCGCGGCGTAGGTCGAAAGGATCACGGCGAGCAGCACCAGGAACACCACGCCCTTCATCTTGGGCACGATGAACCAGTCGAGGTTGAGCACGCCGGGCAGCACGTAGTGCATGTTCTTGGGCGTCGTGGTCCAGATCATGAGGATGACGCTCTGGACCACCGAGATCAGGCCGATCGAGACGATCAGGCCGTTGATCAGGTTGTTGCGCGTGAAGCGGAACAGCGACTGATCGGCCAGCAGGCCGATCAGCGCCGTTACCGCCACCGCCAGCGGCACCGCCAGCGGGTAGGTGATGCCGAGCCCGTCGGTCAGATACCAGCCGACATAGGCGCCGATCGCCATGAACGCGCCGAGCGCGAAGTTGACGATCCCGGTGATCCCGAAGGTCAGCGTGACCCCGAGCGCAACGATGCCGTACAGCGTGCCGATGATGATGCCGTTCAGCAGCTGTCCGACGACGAGCTGAAGCACTGGTTTACTTCGGCGCGATGTGGGTCACTTCGATCTTGCCGCCCTTCTTGACGTCGACGACGTCGAAGTTGAACACCTCCTCGCCGGTCTTGTCGTAGCGGATGTTCCAGAGGCCTGGATAGGTGAACGACATCAGCGCTTCCTTGACCTTGGCGACGTCGTCGACGGTGCCGGCCTTCTTCATCGCCTCGGTCAGCATGTAGACATGGTCGTAGCACGACGACGAGCAAAGCGGCGCCTGGTCATAGGGGAAGTCGGTCTTGTAGAACGCCTTGTAGGCGGCGACGAACTTCTGGACCTTGGGCTCCGACTTCTCGGCCTCCTCGAAATATTTCGGGATGTAGATGACGTAGTCGTCGAGCGCCTCCTTGTTCTTGAGGCCGGGCCCGAGCGAGCCGCGCACCAGCCAGAAGCGCGTGAGGCCGACCTCGGTCGCCTGGCGCACGATGTCGTAGAGCACCGCGTCGGTGTAGCCGGGGAAGAGATAGTCGGGCTTGTTCGCGGCGATCTTGGCGAGCACGCTCGAGAAGTCGGTGGTGCCGGGCTCGAACCACTCTTCCTCGAAGGCGATGCCGGCGTCCTTGAACAGCGGCGCGTAGATGTCGCGCGCGACGTGGCCGAAGGCGTCGTTCTGCATCAGCATCGCGACCTTCTTGGCGCCGCGGCTCTTGAGGTTCTGCACCATGAGCGAGCCGAAGCCGGCGTCGCCCGCGTCCCAGTTCCAGGTGCGCATCAGATAGTCGTGATTGGGCTTGCCGAGATCGAAATGGATCGCGGTCGCGCCGCCCATGAGCAGGAACTTGCCGTTGAAGCCGGTGGCATAGGGCTCGACGCCCTTGTATACGTTGGTCAGGAACGGCCCAAACACGAACTTCACCTGCTCCTGCTCGAGCATCTTCTTGAGCTCGATCAGCGCCTGCTGCGGATTGCCCTGGGTGTCGGGGTTGATCAGCTGGATCTTGTATTTCTTGCCGCCGACCTCGAAGCCGCCGGCCTTGTTGATCTCGTCGACCGCCATGCGCGCGCCCTGGCTCGACATCCAGCCATAGGTGTTGAGCGCGCCGGTCTGCGCCTCGATCATGCCGACCTTCACGGTGTCCTGGGCAAGCGCCGATCCGGCGCCCCCGACGGCGATGGCGGCGGCGAGAGCGAGCGCCCGGGCGGCCGGGCCTGCGATTAGTCGCGCGTGATCCTTCGGCATTGTTGTTCCTCCCCTGTCATGCGGTTTGCCGCGTGCTATCTTAGTGATATGTTAGTTGCCGATCACGCTAGCATCGGCCTGCCGTCCTGGCAAGACGACCAGCCCGGCGCCGAACGACAATGGTGACGCCCATGCCGAAGATTCTGAGCCGCGCCCAGATCGAGCAATTTTGGGAGGAAGGCTGCATCTTCCCGATCCGCGTCATGTCGGAGGCTGAGGCCGCCGGCTATCGCGCGCGTCTCGAGGAGTTCGAGGCGCGCACCGGCGCGCCGCTCAAAGGCGATCTGCGCCACAAATCGCATTTGCTGTTCGCCTGGCTGGGCGATCTCGTGCGCCGGCGCGAGATCGTCGACGCGGTCGAGGATCTCTACGGCCCCGACCTGCTCTGCTGGACGACGAATTTCTTCATCAAGGAGGCGCGCAACCCGGCGTTCGTATCCTGGCATCAGGACTCGACCTATTGGGGTCTGTCCAAGCCCGACGTGGTCAGCGCCTGGGTCGCATTCACCGAGGCGAACGAGGCGAACGGCGCGATGGAATACATCCCCGGCAGCCACAAGCTCGACCAGATCCCGCACCGCGACACCTTCGCAAAGAACAACATGCTGACGCGCGGCCAGGAGGTCGAGGTCGAGGTCGACGAGCGGCAGCGACGCGTCGTGACGCTCCGGCCCGGCGAGATGTCGCTGCACCATGTTCGGCTGGTGCACGGCTCGCCGCCCAATCCCTCGGGCGACCGGCGCATCGGCTTCGCCATCCGCTATATCCCGACCACCGTGTCGCAGATCGCCGGCGAGGACAGCGCGTCGCTGGTGCGCGGCGAGGACCGCTATCATCATTTCGAGCACGAGCCGCGGCCGACCCGCGACCTCGATCCCGAATTCGTCGCGCTGCACAAGCGCATCACCGACCGCAACGCCAAGATCCTCTACCGGGGCACCGAGGTCGGCAGCTTCAACGAGCGGAAGGCGCTGGCCGAGCGCGCCTGATCCGGCCAGCAGGCCGTCATCGATCCTCAAAAAGATTCCCGTGCCCTTTTCGCGGCCGGCGGGCTAAGACGGAACGGGAGACAACCCGGACCTCCCAGGGAATTCTCGTCCTCGTCCGGCGTTTCAGCGACGAGGGAAATCGATGTCCGACGCCGTCGACACGCTGCTGAGCCGGATGACCCTGGCCGAGAAGATCGGCCAGCTCAATCATCCCAATGCCCAAGGCGGCGACACCACCGGCGCCGGTGCCGCGGCCCGCGACATCGAGGGTCGCATCCGCGCGGGCGAGGTCGGCAGCCTCGCCGCCAGCTTCGACCTCGAGCGCCTGCGCGCCCTGCAGCGCGTCGCGGTCGAGGACTCGCCGCACCGCATCCCCCTGCTCTTCACTCTCGACGTCATTCACGGCCACCGCACGATCTTCCCGCTGCCGCTCGCCCTCGCCTGCGCCTGGGACCCCGCGCTGGTCCGCCGCACCGCCCGCGTCGCGGCGGTCGAGGCGGCGGCGTCCGGCGTGGCGCTCGCCTGGGCGCCGATGCTCGACGTCTCGCGCGACGCGCGCTGGGGCCGCTGCGCCGAAAGCCCGGGCGAGGACCCGCTGCTCGGCGCGCGCTTCGCCCATGCCATGGTCGAGGGCTATCAGGCGGACGACCTCGCGCGCCCCGACACCGTGATGGCGACCGCCAAGCACTTCGCCGGTTACGGCTTCGCCGAAGGCGGGCGCGACTACAACGCCGTCGATGCCAGCCCCTATCGCATGCACAACGTCATCCTGCCGCCGTTCAAGGCGGCGGTCGAAGCCGGCGTCGGCGCGGTCATGGTCGGCTTCCACGATCTCGCCGGCATTCCGTGCACCGCGCATCGCGAGCTGCTGCGCGACCTGCTGCGCGACCGCTGGGGCTTCGATGGCCTGATCGTCTCCGACTACACGGCGATCATGGAGCTGGTGCATCACGGCGTCGCCGCCGACCTGAAGGAGGCGGCGTTCCTCGCCTTCACAGCCGGCGTCGACATCGACCTGGTCGGCGAGGCCTATAGCCGCCATCTGGGCGCGCTGATCGCCGAGGGCCGCATCGCCGAAAACGACGTCGACGCCGCCTGCCGCCGCGTGCTGCGCGCCAAGGAGAGGCTCGGCCTGTTCGCCGAGCCCTATCGCGGCCTCGATGAGGCGGTGCGCCAGAAAGTGACGCTCGCGCCCGAGCACCGCCGTCTGGCGCGCGAGGCGGCGGTCAAATCCTGCGTGCTGCTCAAGAACGACGGCATCCTGCCGCTCGCACGCGACGGCCGCACCGTGGCGCTCGTCGGCCCGCTCGCCGACAGCCGGGCCAACATGCAGGGGACCTGGGCCGTCGCCGCCCGCGCCGAGGACAGCGTGACCGTGCTGGAGGGCATGCGGGCGGCGATCGGCGACGCGCGCCGGCTGCTCTATGCCAAGGGCGCCAACATCGTCGATGATCCGAACGTCGCGGCGCGCCTCAACGCCTTCGGCTCGACCGTCGAGATCGACACGCGGCCGCCCGCGGCGCTGATTGCCGAAGCGGTCGAGATCGCGCGCCACGCCGACGTCGTGATCGCCTGCATCGGCGAGGCGCGCGAGCACACCGGCGAGGCCGCGACGCGCACGGACATCGGCCTGCCGGGCAGCCAGCAGCGGCTGCTGCGTGCGCTGCGCGAGACCGGAAAGCCGCTCGTGCTCGTCACCATGAGCGGCCGGCCGCTCGCGCTCGAGTGGGAGGACGGCAACGCCGATGCGATCCTCCACGCCTGGTTCGCCGGCAGCGAGGCCGGCAGCGCCGTCGCCGATCTGCTGTTCGGCGCGGCAAGCCCGTCGGGCCGCCTCGCCATGAGCTTTCCGCGCACCGCCGGCCAATGCCCGATCCACCATGCCGAGGCGCCGACCGGCCGGCCCATCGACAAGGTCGGGCTCGACGTCGCCGGCGACGCCGAGGTCGACGCCGAGGGCCGTCGGGTCTTCCGCAAGTTCACGACCGCCTGCCGCCTCGAAGGCCCGCACACGCCGCTCTATCCGTTCGGCCACGGCCTTACCTACGGCACCGTCGACTACGGCGCGCCCGAGGTCGACCGCACCGTCCTGCGCGGCGCGGACGACATGCTGGACGTGGCGATCACGGTGCGCAATACGGGTCGCGTTCCCGTCGAGGAGGTCGTTCAGCTCTATATCGGCGATCCGGTCGCCGGCCGCTCGCGCCCGGTGCGCGAGCTCAAGGATTTCCAAAAGGTCGCACTCGCCCCGGGCGAGGCGAAGCGAGTCGGCTTCCGCATCACGGTCGACCAGTTGCGCTATATCTGCGCCGACCGGCTCGCCGCGCCTAACCGCGTGTGGGAGCCGGGCAGGTTCGTCGTCGAGATCGGCTCGAGCTCGCAGCGCCTCGCCGCGGTCGAGGTCGAGTGGCGGGCGGACGAATGACCGGCGCGACAGGGCCCGCGATTCTCTCCGGCCTGTCCGACGACGCGCTGCTCGACCTGGTGCAGCGCCAGACACTTGCCTATTTCTGGGACTTCGCGCATCCGGTGAGCGGCCTGGCTCGCGAGCGCAGCAACCCGGTCGGCGGCTACGACTATCGTGAGACTGTGACGAGCGGCGGCTCGGGCTTCGGCATCATGGCGCTGCTCGCCGGCGCCGCCCGCGGCTTCCTCGCGCGGCCGGCGGTGCTGGAGCGCCTCGCGCAGATGGTCGAATTCCTCGGCCGCGCCCAGCGCCACCACGGCGTCTTCCCGCATTTCCTGCACGGCTCGACCGGCGCGACCATTCCCTTCTCCGAGCAGGACGACGGCGGCGACCTGGTCGAGACCGCGTTCCTGATCGCGGGCCTCCTGTGCGCGCGGCAATATTTCTCGGGCGCCGCGCCGGCAGAGACGCGGCTGCGCGCCGCCATCGACGCGCTCTGGCACGCCGTCGAGTGGGACTGGTATCGGCGCGACGGCCGCGACGTGCTCTATTGGCATTGGAGCCCGCGCCATGGCTGGGCGATGGATCATGCCATCACCGGCTGGAACGAGTGCCTCATCGCTTATGTGCTCGCTGCCGCCTCGCCGACCCATCCGGTGCCGCCCTCGGTCTATCATCGCGGCTGGACGGCGAGCCCGGCGTTCCGCAACGGCCGCACCTATCACGGCATCGAGCTGCCGCTCGGCCCGCCCCAAGGCGGCCCGCTGTTCTTCGCGCACTATTCCTTTCTTGGCCTCGATCCGCGCGGCCTGCGCGATGGTTATGCCGACTATTGGGCGCAGAACCGCGCGCACACGCTGATCAACCGCGCGCATTGCATCGCCAATCCGGGCGGCTTCGCCGGCTATGGGCCGGACTGCTGGGGCCTCACCGCCTGCGACGGCGATGCCGGCTACGGCGCCTTCAGCCCGGAGAACGACCGCGGCGTGATCGCGCCGACCGCGGCGCTCGGGTCGGTGCCCTACACGCCGCGCGAGTCGATGGCAGCGCTGCGCCATTTCTACGAAGATCTGGGCGGCGAGATCTGGGGCGGCTATGGCTTCGCCGACGCCTTCAACCGCGCGCGCGGCTGGGTCGCCCAGAGCCATCTCGCGATCGACCAGGGGCCGATCGTGGTCATGATCGAGAACCACCGCTCGGGCCTGCTCTGGGACATGTTCATGAGCTGCCCCGAGGTGGGCGCCGGCCTGCGCCGGCTCGGCTTCGAGAGCCCGCGCCTCGCAGTCACGAGCTAGGCGCCGAACGACGCCGCTGCGAGCGCCTGGCGGCGCAGCCGGGCCGTGCCGAGGAAGGCGGCATAGCTCCAGGTCAGGTTGCGCGCGGAGGCCGGCATGCCGGTGGTTCGGTCGACCTGCTCGGCGAGCGCGCCGTCCGCAGGCGTGAGCGCGCGCACCGTCGCCATGAAGCCGTCGCCGCGCGCGACCAGCGCGCGCCGGTCCTGCCCCGGACAGCGCGCGAGGCGGTAATAGAAGGCCGCCGCGGCGAGCGTCGTGACGTACCAGGCACCGCCGCCGAAATAGCGGTCGCCGGCCGACCGGCCCAGCGCCGGCCCCTGCCCCGCCGGCCGGCCGCGGTTGATCGGCAGGACGCGGGCGAAGAGAGCTTCGAGCGCGGCGAGCGTCGCCTGGGCGCGCGGGTCCTGGACGCTGTGCGGCCCGTCCGGCAGATCGGCATCGAGCACGGCGAGCACGCTGGCGCTGTCGAGCAGGGCCTCGGGCGTGTCGCCGGGCGGCGGCCGGATCGCCCCGTAGAGGCCACGGGGCTCAGACCAGTGCCGGTCGAGCGAGGCGCGCAGGCGGCGCTCGGCCGCGTGCCACGCCTCGCGCCCCTGGCCCGCCCGGGCGCGGCCATGGAACAGCGCGCCGAACTGGACCAGCGCCACATAATAGTGATGCGCGTTCTGACCCGCCTCCTCCCACGGCCCGATGCAGCGCTTGCCGGCGTGGCGCAGGGTGAAATCGAGATCGAGGCGCAGCAGGCTGTCGAGCGCCTCGCTCGGCGGCCCGCCGGCCTCGAGATAGCGCAGGCAGGCGAGCGCGCGCAGCGCCGGGCCGTCATATTGCGGGCGCGACCAGCGGAAGATGTCGATCGTGCCGTCCGGATTGAAGCGCGGCTCGCCGAGCAGCCGGTCGCCGACGAGCGCGCGGATCTGGGCGTCGGGCCGTAGGAATTTGCGGAAGCCGCGGCGCGTCGCCTGTCTGTGGCGACTCCGGCCTAGGAATGCCGGCCCATCGAGGCGACAGAGGCCCAGGCTGAAGCGCGCGAAGTCCTCGAAATGTCGCCGCCAGCGCGCCCGTTCGGCGTCGTCGGGCGCGTCGTCCATCAGCTCGGCGACGACGCGCATGGCGATCGCCGAGTCGCGGATCCAGTGGAAGAAATAGTCGGGCTCGGGATCCCAATCGGCGATCTCGGGCGAGGCCAGCACCGACCCGCGGAGGGGAATCACGACCTGGCCGAAGGCCTCGCGTCGCCTGACCAGCTGCGTCGCCGAGATCGCGCGCTCCAGCGCGTCGGCGCTGTAGCGCGCCTGGCGCGCGATCCACGCCTCGAGGTCTCCGGCTGCGGCCATGAGGCTTTTCTTCCGCATCAGGACGCCGTGCCCGCGGCCTGCCGGCGCGAAATAGCGTCGCAGGACGCTGTGAAGCCGTGCACAGCCACGGCGTCCATGGTAAACTACATTCGCATTCGGGGATTTTTTGAAATCGGGGATGACGGGCGGTCGCGGGCTCTGCCGCGAAGCGAATAAAGGACCATCCCGACCCGTCACCTTTACGAAGTATTAACCCTATCCCTCTTACGAATCAGGCTAGAACAGGCCGGTTCGTAGAGCCGCGTGATCTGTATCCGGCGACGGCCGGCGGGGGGGGGTATCGAGTCGGCGCCAATGTGGAGGTGGCTGACACGCTGATGACCAGGTATGGGAGATCGGCACCACAAGGAGACGGTGCGCTGAGATATCGGCATGCGCTCCGCACCTCACCCGACG
>Ga0335070_10003109_pt1 | contig 19285 bp, 21 predicted proteins | sample Lox_Sample_13_FD_206722 | JGI IMG/M metagenome (GOLD analysis project Ga0335070, IMG submission 206722) | Soil microbial communities from Loxahatchee National Wildlife Refuge, Florida, United States - Lox_Sample_1.3 | ecosystem: Environmental > Terrestrial > Soil > Wetlands | place: USA... | reverse complement strand
GCGCTGATCGCGTCCGGGAGGATACCGCCACCGGGGGGAGGTCGGCGCACCCGGCCGAACGTTATTGCCGATGGCTCCCCCGGGTCAAGCGTTCGTCGAGGGAATTGCGTCTCGATCCTACCCCGGCGGCGCAGGAGGAAGACCGATGTCGCAGCGGCCCCGGGTTTTCGCGACCCGCGCGCTGGCGGGGGACGCTCTCCGGGAGCTCGGCCGCAGCCTCGAGCTGGAGGTCTGGCCCGAGCCCGGGGCGCCTCCGCCCGCCGCGCTCCGCGACCGCACCGCCCGGGCCGACGGCCTCCTCTGCCTCCTCACCGATCGCGTCGATGCCGAGCTGCTGGCCGGCTGCCCGCGCCTGCGGGCGATCTCGAGCGTCTCGGTGGGGGTCGATCACATCGACCTCGCTGCGGCGAGCGCCAGGCGGATTCCCGTCGGCCACACGCCTGGCGTCCTCACCGAGACGACCGCCGACCTGGCGTTCGCACTATTGCTCGCCGCAGCGCGGCGCGTCGCCGAGGCCGATCGCTGGGTGCGGGCGGGCGGGTGGCGGCCCGAGCGCGTCTGGGAGCCGGATCTGCTGCTCGGGCGCGACGTACACGGCGCCACCCTCGGAATCCTCGGCATGGGGGCGATCGGGCAGGCGGTGGCGCGCCGGGGGCGCGGCTTCGGCATGCGGGTGCTCGCGTGGTCGCGGACGCGCCGCGCGCTCCCGGAGCTCGAGCTGGAGTGGGCCCCGCTCGACGGGTTGCTCGAGCGCTCCCACTTCGTCTCGATCCACGTGCCCCTCACCGAGCAGACGCGCGGCCTGGTCGACGCCCGCGCGCTCGCGCGCATGAGGCCCGGGGCGGTGCTCGTGAACACGGCCCGCGGTGGCATCGTCGACGAGGCGGCACTCGCGCTGGCGCTCCGCGAGGGGCGGCTCGCCGCCGCTGGGCTCGACGTCTTCGCCCGGGAGCCGATCGAAGCGGAGAGCCCGCTGCTCCGGCTCCCGAACGTCGTCCTGACCCCGCACATCGGGAGCGCGAGCCAGGCCACCCGGGAGCGCATGGCGCAGCTCGCGGTCAGCAACCTGCTCGCCGCGCTCCGCGGCGAGCGCATGCCGCATTGCGCCAATCCCGAGGTGTACTAGTCGCTCCGGCAGCGCGCGGCGAACTCGGTCGGCCGCACCACCCGGGCGCCGCGGTAGCGGGCCCGATCGGAGAGTTGGCGGTCTGCGGTCACCACCGCGATTCGCCCCGGGTCCGGGGCGGCGCGCAACGCGGCCAGCATCCACTCGTCGGCCGAGGCGGCGAAGACCACGCGCGGGCGCGGGGGGGAAGCGCGGTCGGCCGCCGGCTCGGCATCCGGACGGGCTCCGTCGAAGACCACGACCACCTCGGCCCGCGCGTCGTCGAAGCGGGCTGCCAGCTCCACGACCCGGGCGCGGTTCGCCTCGCGCCACCACTCGTTCCGGGGTCCGCCGTGCAGCACGACGGCGTGGAGGAGATTGAACCCGTCGACCAGCCAGGTGGTCGGCGCCTCGGCTTCGCCCCGGTCCGCCACTGCGGCCCGAGGGTAGTGGCGCGCCGTCACCGATTCGAGCGCGGCTCCCCCGAGTGCCAGCGCCACGAAGCCCCCCATCACGGCAAAGGCGATCGCCACCTCGCCCGCGAAGCGCCGGATCTCCGCCATCGCGACTCCTCCTTCGCGACCCAGCTTCGGAGGTCGCTGTGACGGAGGCGGTCACACGCTTGCAGGGCGCCCCCTCGTTCCCTACTCACGCGGCATGGCGGCAGCGGTCGAGGCCCAGGGGGCCGTGCTGCGGGTGGGGCTGGTCCAGCAGCGCTGCTCGGAGCGCCCCGAGGAGAATCTGGCGCGGGCGCTCGCGGGCATCGACGACGCGGCCGCGCGGGGCGCCCGCCTGGTCTGCCTGCAGGAGCTGTTTCGAACCCGCTACTTCTGCCAGGCCGAGGACGCGGCCCGCTTCGCGCTCGCCGAGCCGGTGCCGGGCCCGACGGTCGAGGCGGTCGCGAAGCGCGCGGCGGCGCGCGGGGTGGCGGTGGTGGCGTCGGTCTTCGAGCGGCGCGCCGCGGGGCTCTACCACAACACCGCCGTCGTGATCGACGCCGACGGCTCGCTCGCGGGCGTCTACCGCAAGATGCACATCCCCGACGACCCCCTCTACTACGAGAAGTTCTACTTCACGCCCGGCGACCTCGGCTTCCGCGCCTTCGAGACGCGCGCCGGCCGCGTCGGCACGCTGGTGTGCTGGGACCAGTGGTTCCCCGAGGCGGCCCGGCTCACCGCGCTGGCCGGCGCCCAGCTGCTCGTCTATCCGACGGCGATCGGCTGGGAGACCGGCGCGCGCCCCGAGTGGGAGGCGGCCGAGCACGACGCCTGGGAGACCGCGCAGCGCGCGCACGCGATCGCCAACGGCATCTTCGTGGTCGCCGTGAACCGCGTCGGGCGCGAGGAGCGCCTCACCTTCTGGGGGCAGTCGTTCGTCGCCGATCCCTTCGGAAGGGTCGTCGCGCGCGCTTCGGCGAGCGAGGAGGAGACCCTCGTCGTCGACTGCAACCTCGACTTGATCGAGGAGGCGCGGCGGGGCTGGCCGTTCCTGCGCGACCGCCGCATCGACGCGTACGGCGACCTCGCGAAGCGCTTCCGGGATTGAGCGAGCGCCGCTCGCACTCGGGCGTCAAGACGCCCGCCGCGCTCGGCTACCGCTGGCCGGCCGAGTGGGAGCCGCACCGCGCGACGTGGCTCTCCTGGCCGCACAACCGCGAGACCTGGCCCACCGCGCTGCCCGCCGTGGTCGAGAGCTTCGCGGCGATCGTGCGTGCCCTCGTTCCACACGAGTCCGTGTGCGTCGGCGTCGGCGACGAGGCGCTCGAGGCGAGCGCGCGCGCTGCCATCGCGCGCGCGGGCGTCGATCCCGAGGGCGTCACCTTCCACCACTACGAGACCAACGACGCATGGGCGCGCGACCACGGGCCGATCTTCGTGGTGCGCGAACATCCTCCCAGCCGCGCCGTGCTCGACTTTCGCTTCGACAACTGGGGCCGCAAATACCCGGGCTGGGAGCTCGATGACGCCGTGCCCGGTCACGTCGCCCACATCCTCGGGCTGCCGCGCTTCGCCTGCGAGACGGTGCTCGAGGGCGGCGGCATCGACGGCGATGGGCGCGGCAGCGTGCTCACCACCGAATCGTGTCTGCTGAACGCGAACCGCGGGGTGGGGCGCACGCGCGAGCACATCGAGCAGGTGCTCGCCGACTCGCTCGGCGCGCAGCGCGTGCTGTGGCTGGCGGGCGGCATCGAGGGCGACGACACCGACGGGCACGTCGACGACGTGGCGCGCTTCGTCGCGCCCGGCGTCGTGGTCGCCGCCGTGTGCGACGACGCCTCCGACCCGAACCACGCGCCGCTCGCCGAGAACCGCCGCCGCCTCGCGCAGATGAGCGACGCGCGCGGCGCCGCGCTCTCGGTCGTCGAGCTGCCGATGCCGCCGCGCCTCGGAGTGGGCGGGCAGCGCAGTCCGGCGAGCTACGCGAACTTCTACCTCGCCAACGGCGTCGCGCTGTTGCCGAGCTTCGGCGTCCCGAGCGACGCGCGCGCGCTCGCCGTCTTGCGCGAGCTGTTGCCGAAGCGCGAGGTCGCCGCGATCCCGTGCGCGGATCTCGTCTCGGGCTTCGGCGCGATCCACTGCGTGACGCAGCAAGAGCCCGCCGTCCGAGCAGCTTGAGCCGGCTGGCGGGATTCGTTACCTCCTAGGCACCCTGCAACCCCTGCCGAGGAGCTCCGCCCGTGGTCGAGGTCTACCGGCACGACGTGGTCATCGTCGGGGGAGGGGGCGCGGGGCTGCGCGCGGCGATCGCGGCGGTCGAGGCGGATCCCAAGGTCAGCGTCGCGATGGTCTCGAAGGTGTACCCGATGCGGAGCCACACGGTCTCCGCGGAGGGCGGCGCCGCCGCGTACGTGCCGGGCTCCGACGACAGCCTCGAGAAGCACGCCTACGACACCGTGAAGGGCTCGGACTTCCTGGCCGACCAGGATTGCGTCGACTACTTCGTCGAGCAGGCGACGCCGGAGTTGACGCGCCTCGAGCACTGGGGCTGCCCGTGGAGCCGCAACGACGACGGCAGCGTCGCCACGCGGCCCTTCGGCGGCATGACGGTCCCGCGCACCTGGTTCGCCGCCGACAAGGTCGGCTTCCACATGCTGCACACGCTGTTCCAGCACTCGATGCGCTTCGAGCGCATCGTGCGTTACGACGAGAACTTCGTGACCAAGCTGCTCGTCGACGACGGCGCGGTGCGCGGCGTCGTGGCGGTCGACATCCGCTCGGGCGCGATGCGGCTCTTCGTGGGACGCGCCGTGATCCTCGCCACGGGCGGCGCCGGAAAGTGCTTCCCGTTCACCACCAACGGGACGATCAAGACGGGCGACGGCATGGCGCTCGCCTACCGCGCCGGGGTCGGCCTCAAGGACATGGAGTTCGTCCAGTACCATCCGACGGGGCTGCCCGGCACCGGCATCCTGATCACCGAGGCCTCGCGCGGCGAGGGCGGCTACGTGCTCAACTCCGAGGGCGAGCGCTTCCTGGTGACGCGCGACTACGGCGTCGGCCAGAAGGCGGAGCTCGGTCCTCGCGACATGATCTCGCGCGCCGAGATCCTGGAGATCGAGGCGGGCCGCGGCATCAAGGGCCCCTACGGCGACTACGTGCTGCTCGACCTGCGCCACCTCGGCGAGGCGAAGATCATGGCCAAGCTGCCCTTCGTGCGGGAGCTGGCGCGCACCTACGTGGGCGTCGATCCGGTCTACGAGCCGATCCCGATCCGGCCGGTGCTGCACTACATGATGGGCGGCGTCGACACCGATTTGCGTGGCGCCACGCCGGTCCCCGGTCTGTACGCGGCCGGCGAGGTCGCGAGCGTGTCGATCAACGGCTCCAATCGGCTCGGCTCGAACTCGCTCACCGAGTGCCTGGTGTTCGGAGCGCGCGCCGGCGTCGAGGCCGTCGCCTTCGCGCGCGCTGCCGGCACCGGCAACGAGGCGCGGCTGCGCGCGGAGGCCGAAGGCGAGGGTGCGCGCCTCGACGCGCTGCGCGGGCGCAAGAAGGGCGGCGAGAAGCTGTCGCACATCCGCCGCGAGATGCAGCTCGCGATGGAGCGCGGCTGCGGCGTGTACCGCGACCAGGCCGCGATGCAGCAGGCCGTCGCGGAGCTGGCGCCGCTCAAGGGGCGCTACGCCGACCTGGCGCTCGAGGACACCAGCCAGGTGTTCAACACCGAGCTGCTCCAGGGCCTCGAGCTCGGCAACATGCTCGACGTCGCGGAGGCCATCGCCGTCGCGGCCGCGGCGCGGCGCGAGTCGCGCGGCGCCCACGCCTGTCGCGACTTCCCGAAGCGCAACGACCGGGAGTTCCTGCACCACTCGATGGTGTTCTTCACGCCGTCGGGCCCGCGGCTCGAGAAGAAGGCCGTGACGATCACGCGGTTCCAGCCCGAGGAGCGCAAATACTGATGAGCGACGTGAAGAAGCGGACCTTCGTCGTCACGCGCTTCGATCCGGACCGCGACCAGGTGCCGAAGACGCAGTCCTACGAGGTCCCGTGCCGGCCGGACTGGAAGGTCCTCGACGCGCTCAACTTCATCAAGGACGAGATCGACGCGACGCTCTCGCACCGCTGGTCGTGCCGCATGGCGGTGTGCGGCAGCTGCGGCATGAACGTGAACGGCGAGCCGAAGCTCACCTGCAAGACCTCGCTCGAGGACTACGGCGACACCGTCGAGGTTGCGCCGCTCTCGAACTTCCCGATCATCCGCGACCTCGTGATCGACATGGACGGCTTCATGGAGAAGTTCCGCGCCGTGAAGCCGTGGATCATCGCGGCGAAGCAGCGGGCGGTCGAGGAGGGCACCTACCGCCAGTCGCCGGAGCAGCTCGCAGCCTTCAAGCAGTTCAGCATGTGCATCAACTGCATGCTCTGCTACGCGGCGTGCCCGGTGGTGTCGCAGGAGCCGGAGTTCCTGGGGCCGGCCGCGATCGCGCTCGGCCATCGCTACAACATGGACTCGCGCGACGAAGGGCAGCCCGAACGCAACGCGGTGTTCCGTGGCGAGGGGACGGTCTTCAACTGCTCCTACGCCAACGAGTGCAGCGAGGTGTGTCCGAAGAACGTGGACCCCGCTGCCGCCATCAACCAGGCCAAGCTCAACGCCGTGATCGACTGGGCGACGTCGTTCGTCGTCCGCCGGGAGAAGTAGATGGCGCGCCCCGCCAACCCGCACGCGATGGCGCCGTCGCGGCCGGGACCGACGCGCACCGCCCCGCCCCAGGTTCCCGACGACTTCTGGACGCGCCCGCGCATGCGGACCTACCTGCTGTTCGACGCCACCGGCGTGGTGTACCTGTGCGTCGGCCTGGTCGCGCTGCGCGTGGCCTGGGCGCTGGCCGCCGGCCCCGACGCGTGGCAGGCGCTGATGACGAGCTTCTCGCACCCGCTCTACGTCGCCTTCCACGCGCTCGCGCTCGCCGCGGCGCTCTTCGTCGGCGTGCGCTTCTTCCGGCTCTTCCCGAAGGCGCAGCCCGCGCGCATCGGCCCGGCGAAGCCGCCGCCGCGGCCGGTGCTGCAGGCGATGCTCTACGCCGCATGGGGCGCGATCACGCTCGGGCTGCTCGTCGTGCTGGGAGGGATCTGGCCGTCATGAAGGCGCTGCTGCTCCGCCTCGAGCCCGTGATCTGGCTGCTGTTCGGCGCCGGCATCATGGTCGGAACGCTGCTGCTGCCCGGCTATCTGCTGACCGTGGCGCTCGGCGCGCCGCTCGGCGTGCTCCCGGCGCACGCGCTCGCCTTCGAGCGCGCGCACGCGATCGCCGCGAACCCGCTCGGCCGCCTGGTGCTGCTCGCCATCATCGCGCTGCCGCTCTGGAAGGGCGCGCACCACACGCGCGCGCTGTGCGTCGACCTGTTCGGCAACGGCAGCGACGCGCTGGTGGGATCGCTGCTCTACGCGATCGCGCTCGCCGGCAGCGCGGCCGGCGTCCTGGCCGTCCTCGCGATCTGATCGCGCCCCTTCCCCGCGGGCGCACCGCCCAGCCGCGCTTGACGCCTCCACGCAGGTGCTTACCTACCGCCCCGACAGCGAGCCGGCTCGAGGAATTCCTCGCCGGAGACCGGCAACCGAGGAGGCAAGGCAATGGCATTTCCGAGCATCTTCCGAATCAACCCGGATCACTCGATCGATCGGCTCTTCGACGACGTGTGGCGCAGCGTCGCGAGCCAGCCGGTTGCGGCCGCGTTCGCGCCGCGGCTCGACGTGGTCGAGCGCGAGAGCGAGTTCCTGGTCAACGCGGAGCTGCCGGGCCTCGAGGAGAAGGACTTCTCGATCGAGGTGCACGGCAGCGTGCTCGCGCTGCGCGGCGAGAAGAAGGCCGAGCACGTCGAGCGCAAAGGCGCCTGCCACTGGAGCGAGCGGAGCTACGGGAGCTTCCGGCGCGTCGTCGAGCTTCCCGTCGACGTCCAGGCCGACAGGGCGTCCGCCTCGTTCAAGAACGGGGTGCTCACCATCACGCTGCCCAAGGCGGAGTCCGCCAAGGTCCGGCACATCCCGGTCAACGCCGGCTGACACCAGGACGAGTCGCAGGGGAGACCGGGCCTCGGCCCGGTCTCCCCTCGCCTCGCGCTCACGCCTCGCCGAAGAGGAGTCCCGCCAGACGCCGGCGGTGATGGATCGCGTCGCCCAGCATCGAGCGGTCCCAGATCGCGCGCCGGAAGTAGAAGTGCACGTCGCAGTCCCAGGTGAAGCCGTAGCCGCCGTGGAGCTGGACACCCTTGCGCGTCGCCGCCGCGAAGGCGTCGCCGGCGTATGCCTTCGCCATGCGCGCCAGCGCGTCGGCGCTCGAGGGCGTGTGGTCGAGCGCGGCGGCCGCGCCGACGGCGAGGCTTCGCGCCAGCTCGATCTGCACCATCATGTCGACGATCGGGTGCTTGACGGCCTGGAAGAAGCCGATCGGCCGGTCGAACTGCTTGCGCGCCACGGCGTAGTCCCGCGTCGCGAGCAGCACGGACTCCGCCCCGCCCACCTGCTCTGCGGCGAGCGCCGCGAAGCCGCGCACGAGCGTCTCGCCGAGCGCCGCCGAGCCGTCGCCCTCCAGCCGGGCTTCGCGGGGCACGCGCACGCCGTCGAAAGTGACGCGCGCGGTCGCGCGCGTCGGGTCGATGCAGACCTCGTCCTCGATCGCGACCCCGGCGGCCGGCAGCTCGACGGCGAACAGCGCGATCCCACCCCCGGGCTCGCGGAACGGCGCCACCACGAGGCCCGCGTCGGCGCCGCCGACGACGTGCGTCTTCTGCCCGCGCAGCGCGAAGCCGCCCGCGCTCGGCGCCGCCGTCGCGGCGATCGCGTCGGCCTCGAATCCACCCCCCGGCTCGGTCAGGGCGAGCGTCGCGACCGTCTCGCCGGACGCCACGGCCGGCCCCCAGCGCTCGCGCTGCGCCGCGCTCGCGGCCTGCGCCAGCGCGACCCCCGCCAAGAGCGAGCCGAGGAACGGACCCGGCACCAGGCGGCGGCCCATCTCTTCGAGCAGGATCTCGAGGTGGAGCCAGCCGAGCCCGGCGCCGCCCCAGCTCTCCGGCAGCACGAGCCCCACCCAGCCGAGCTGCGCCATCTCCTTCCAGAGCCCGCGGTCGAAGCGCCCACCGGCGTCGGCCGAGCGGCGCAGCGCGGCGATCGGCCAGCGTTCGCCGAGGAAGCGGCGGGCCTCCTGGCGCAGCAACGCGTGCTCCTCGGCGAACCCGAAATCGGTCGGCACCTCGATGCGCATCAAGCCCTCACTTGGTCTTCGGGAGCCCGAGCACGCGCTCGCCGAGGATGTTGCGCTGGATCTCGCTGGTGCCGCCGCCGATCGTGACGCCGAAGGAGTTCATGAAGGCGCGCGGCCACTCGGCCTTGTCCGGCGCGCACGGATCGCCGAGCCACAGCGTGGCGTCGGGTCCCAGCACCTCGCAGGCGAACTCCGTGGTGCGCTGCGCGAGCTCGGAGTAGACCAGCTTGTTCAGCAGGCGCGTCGCGAGCGGCCGGTCTTCCATGTTGAGACCGGCCACGCGCGCGCGCTGCCCGGTGAGCCGCAGCGCCTCCTCCTCGATCCAGAGCTGCGCCGCGCGATCGCGAATCACGGGATCGTCCGCGGCCGGGTGGCCGTCGCGCCGCGCGCGGCGCGCGAGCGAGGCCACCGCGCGGATCGACTCCGCCGTCGCCGTCGCCTGGCCGCCGCCCGTCCCTTCGGCCGCGCCGCGCTCGAAGGTCAGCGTCGTCATGGCGATCTGCCAGCCCTGGCCGAGCTTGCCGAGCAGCGCGCTCCGCGGCATCGGCGAGCGCTCGAAGATCACCTGGTTGAAGCCGCCCTCGCCGGTCATCTTCACGAGCGGCGACACCGTGATTCCCGGCGCGTCCATCGGGAACAGGAAGTAGGAGAGACCGGCGTACTTGTGGGCCCGCAGGGCGCCGTGCGCCTGGCCCTCTGGATCATAGGGTTCCGTGCGAGCCAGCAGGATCATCCACTTCGCGACGTGCGCGAGCGTGGTCCAGACCTTGTGGCCGGTGACGAGCCAGCCGTCGTCGGTGGGCTCGGCGCGCGTCTGCGCCGAGGCCAGGTCCGAGCCGGCGCCGGGCTCGCTGAAGCCCTGACACCAGATCTCCTCGGCCGAGAGGATCGGTGCGAGGTAGCGGTGCTTCTGCTCGTCGCTGCCGTAGGTGAGGATCGTGGGGCCCGCCCACTGCAGACCGATCACGTTCACCAGGAAGGGCGCATCGGCGCGGCCGATCTCCTGCGAGACGATGCGCTGGCGCTTGTGCGGATCGCCCTTTCCGCCGTACTCGGCCGGCCAGTCGAGCCCGAGGTATCCCGCCTCGTAGACCTTGCGCTGCCAGGCTCGCAGGAACTCGAACTGCCGCTCCGACTCCACCTCGAGGAAGCTCTGTGGCAGCTTGAAGCCGGGGTGGGCCGGCTTGTTCGCCGTGATCCAGGCCCGCACCTCGCGGCGGAACTCCGCGTTCTCGCGGGATTCGGTTTCCTCGTCGGGGCGGCTCATCGGCCCTCCGGGCGTTGTTGATTCGCGAGTCGAACGGCGCGTCAGTATAGGCTAGCTTCGGCGCCCTCGACGGAGACCTCCATGAATTTCGGCTTCACCGAGGAGCAGGAGCTGCTGCGCCAGGAGGTGCGCAAGCTCCTCGACGCCGCGAGCCCGCTCGAAACGGTGCGCAAGGTCGCGGAGACACCCGAGGGCTACTCGCGCGAGCTCTGGAAGCAGATCGCCGAGCTCGGTTGGCTCGGGCTCACGATCCCCGAGGCCCACGGCGGCGCGGGCCTCGGCTGGGTCGACCTCACCGTCGTGCTCGAGGAGATGGGCCGCACGCTGTTTCCGTCCCCCTTCCTGGCGACCACGCTGGCGGCCGCCGCGATCGCCGACGCCGGCAGCGACGCGCAGAAGCAGCGCTGGCTGTCCCGCCTGGCCGACGGCTCGCGGATCGCGACGCTCGCCGTGCTCGAGGCGGGCGACCGGCCCGGGCCGGCCGGCATCCAGCTCGCCGCGACGCCGCTCGGCGACGGCTTCGCGCTGTCGGGCGAGAAGGTCCAGGTGCTCGACGGCGCCGCCGCGGACTTGCTCGTCGTCGCCTTCCGCACCGGGCGCGCCGCGGACGACGTGGCGCTCGCCGTGGTCGAGCGCAGCGCGCCCGGCGTGGCCGTCGAGAACACGCCGAGCATCGACGCGACCAAGCGCGTGGCGCGCGTGCGGCTCGACGGCGCGCGCATCGCGCCCGACGCGGTGATGGGCGGCGCCTGGCCCGCGCTCGCGCGCACGCTCGACCGCGCCGCCGCCGCCGTCACCGCGGAGATGGTCGGTGCCGCGGAGGGCGCGCTCCACCTGACCGTCGGCTACGCCCGGCAGCGCAGCCAGTTCGGCTCGCCGATCGGGCGCTTCCAGGGCGTCAAGCACCCGCTGGCCGAGATGTACGTCGACGTCGAGTCGTGGAAGTCGCTGCTCTACTGGGCGGCCTGGTGCATCGACCGCGGTGAAGCGGACGCTCCGCGCGCCGTCTCGCTGGCCAAGGCGTACGCGAGCGAGGCCTTCGCGCGCATCGGCATCGACGCCGTCCAGCTGCACGGTGGGATCGGCTACACGTGGGAGTACGACGCGCAGCTCTATCTGAAGCGCTCGAAGTGGGCGCGCCCGATCTTCGGCGACTCCGACTTCCACTACGACCGCGTCGCCGCCGGCTGGCGCGCGCAAGGAGCCGCGTGATGGACTTCGACCTGAGTCCCGCCGAGGAGAAGTTCCGCGCCGAGGTGCGCGCCTTCCTCGACGAGATGCTGCCGCCCGGCACCGACACGAACGACCCGAAGTGGATGGGCGATTGGCTGCGCCGCGTGCGCGCGAAGCGCTGGGTCGGCTTCTCGTGGCCGCGCGAGGTGGGCGGCGGCGGCGGCTCGATCATGGAGCAGGTGATCCTCAAGGAGGAGATGGCGAAGCGGAAGGCGCCCGCCCTCGGCGCGTGCTTCATGGGACTCGCGTGGGTCGGCCCGGCGATCATCCAGTACGGGAGCGAGGCGCAGAAGCAGCGCTTCATCCCGGACATCCTCGACGGCAAGTATCAGTGGTGCACCGGCTACTCGGAGCCGGGCTCGGGCAGCGATCTCGCCTCGCTGCAGTGCAGGGCGTCGCGCGACGGCGACCACTACGTCGTCGACGGCCAGAAGATCTGGACCTCGATCGCGATGTGGTCGAAGTGGATGATCCTGCTGGTGCGCACCGACCCGACCTCGGAGAAGCACGAGGGCATCACCTGTCTGCTGGTCGAGATGGACACGCCGGGCATCACGGTGCGGCCGATCCGCAACATGTCGGGCGGCGCGATGTTCGCCGAGGTGTTCTTCGACCGCGTGCGCGTCCCGGTCGAGAACCGGCTCGGCGCGGAGGGACAGGGCTGGCAGGTGACGGTGTCGGCGCTCGCCTTCGAGCGCTCCAGCATCGCCGAGGTCGAGGGCCTGCGGCGCAAGCTCGAAGAGCTCGTCGAGCTGGCGCGGGGATGCGTCAAGAACGGCCGGCCGGCGCTCGAGGACGACGCGATCCGGCGGCGCATCGCGCGCTTCGACGCGCGCATCGAGGCGATGCGCATGAACGGCATGCGCTTCCTGACCAAGCAGCTCAAGGGCGAGCCGCTCGGAGCCGAGACCTCGATCAACAAGCTGCACCGCGCGGCGCTCGAGATCGAGCTCGGCGACCTGGCGCTGGAGATCGAGGGCAGCGCCGGCCACCTCGAGCGCGAGGTCGACGGCGGGCGCTGGCAGCGCTTCGCCCTGTCGTGGCCCGAGGTCGTGATCGGGGGCGGCACGCCGAACATCCAGAAGAACATCATCGCCGAGCGCGTGCTCGGGCTGCCGAAGGACTGATGTCCGCGGACCGCGCACGCCGCATCGAAGCGCGCCTGCGCGAGCGACTCGCCGCGGTGCGCGTCGAGGTGGTCGACGAGAGCCACCTGCACGCCGGCCACGCCGGCGCGCGCTCCGGCGCCGGGCACTTCCGCGCGACCGTGGTGTCGCCGCGCTTCGCGGGCCTCGGCCGCATCGAGGCACAGCGGCTGGTGTATCAGGCGCTCGACGACATGATGGGCAGCGAGATCCACGCGCTCTCGCTGCGGACCGAGGTTCCGGGCTAGACGAAGCGCGCGAGCCAGTCCGAGAGCGCCAGGTGGAAGCCGGCGGCGTTGCGGTGGCCGCCGCCGCCGAAGCGCGTCGCCAGCTCGGCCACGTCGAAGTCGCCGAGCGAGTAGAGCGAGCAGTCGACGCGGCGCGCGGTGATGCGGTAGACGAGCCCGCACGGCGCGCCGTAGGCGCGGCGCTTCGCCAGCTCGTGGCCGATCAGGCTTCGCAAGAACAGCGCGTTCACCGCTTCGAGGCGCAGGCTGCCGAGCGAGATCGGGTGCGCGTTCTGGAGCGCCCGCTCGACCTCGATGCGCTGCGCGCGCGCGATCGGCACGCCTTCGGCCGCCAGCTGCTCGATCGGCTGCGCGGCCAGGCGGTCCCACACGTCGAGGCGCCGCGGGTACGAGCCGAGCGCAGCGCTCACTGCCTCCGAGTCGGGGAGCTGCCAGCGCCAGAGGTCCTGGTCCTCCACGTAGGCGAGCAGCGCCGGCACCGGCGCGTGCGGGTGGAAGTGGCGCCACGCGAGCACCGCGCCCGAGTGCGCGAGGTCGAAGTGGATCACGTGCCCCTGCGCGGCGAGATCCTCGGCCAGCTCGGGCTCCGCACCGAAGCGCTCGAGGGCGGAGACGTGGTGGTCGAGCACGACCACCTGCGCCGCCTTCTCGCCGAGCTGGCGCAGCGGCGCGTTCGGCGGCGCGATGTCGGCGAAGACGACCTGGTCGCCCGAGAAGTCCGAGGCGCGCAGCAGGTCGTCGTGGCCGCGCGGGCGGTACTCTCCCGCCGGCCCCCACGCCTTCCAGATCGCCCAGGCGGCTCCGAACCCGTCGGGACAGCCGGCGTGGTAGAAGCAGATGCGGCGCATCGGACGAGAGTAGCTGATGTCCGTGGAACGGGAGATCCGCTTTCGCGTGACCGCGGGCGTGCCGCCCGCGGGCGGCACGCGCCTGGTCCAAGCCTACCTGCTGCGAGGAAGGGCGACGCTCCGCGTCCGCGCCGCGCAAGGGAGGGGCGCCCACATCACCCTGAAGCTCCCGCGCGGCGACGGCCGCTTCGAGTGGGAGTGGCGCATCCCGCAGGCGCTCGCCGCCGCGCTGCTGCGGCTGCCGCTGCCACGCGTCGAGAAGCGCCGCCGCGTCGAAGGGCGCCTCGAGGTCGACGAGCTCGAGTGGCCGGCGCGCCTGGTGCTCGTCGAGCTCGAGCTCCAACCCGGCGAGGGTCCCGATCTGCGGGACGCCGCGGCGCGCGCACGCTTCATGGAGGCGCACCGCCCAGGGTGGGTCGAATCGTGGACCGACGTGACCGATGACCCCGACTACACGAACGCGCGTCTGGCGCGCCCCCGTCCGCGCTGAGCCGAGCCAGCCCGCGAGCGTCCGGAGCATCGGCCAGCGCCCGCGCAAGCGGGCGCGCGCGCGGCGAGCCGAAGGCGAGCGAAGTCAGCAGCTACGGATTCAGCGCGACGTGGCGGCTCGTGGCGACGTAGTCGGCCAGGATGCGCAGCGCCTCGGTGAGCTGCGGCGGGTCGGGCTCCTTGGCACCGGGCAGCTTGCTCGGCGCCACCCCGGCGTCTGCGCCGAGCGCCGCCGCCGGGCTCCCATCGGGCGAGCCGCCCGCTTCGGGCTTCTTGTCGAGCAGGTCGGCGACCTTCACGGCGCCCTCGTTCTCGCGCTGCTTCGCGAGCTGCTTCTCGACCTCCGCGAACTTCTGGTCGGCCGCCACGCGCTCGCGGGAGCGCTGCGCCAGCAGCGGGACGGCGTCGCTGGGAAGCGGCTCGAAGCCGCGCGCCTTCGGCTTGCCGTCGCCGAGGAAGGGGTGGATCGACTGCGCGGGCAGCGAGTACGGCTGCGCCGTCTCACCGAGGTCGTCGATGTCGGTGAGCGAGGGCAGCACGATGTCCGACGGCACGCCTACCTGCTGCGTCGACTCGCCGCCCGGGCGGAAGAACAACGCGGTGGTGAGCTTCAGCGCGCCGAGCCCGGGAGGCAGCGGCGCGACCGTCTGCACGCTGCCCTTTCCGAAGGTGTGCTCGTCGCCGACGATCAGCCCGCGGCGATAGTCCTTCACCGCGCCGGCGAGGATCTCCGCCGCGGATGCCGTCACGCGCGAGGTCAGCACCACGAGCGGGCCCGCGTACTGGATGCTCTCGTCCGGATCCTCGAGCACCTGGCTGTGGTCCTGCGAATCGCCGACCGCGACCACGCCGCCCTTGGCGAGGAAGAAGCCGGTGATCTTCACGGCGTATTCGAGCAGCCCGCCGCCGTTGCGCGAGAGATCGAGCAGCAGGCCGTCGGGCTTCTCCGCCTTCACCTGCGCGAGCAGGCGCGCGACGTCGTCGGTCGCCTGGCGGGTGCCGGGGTCCTTGTCGCCGTAGAAGCTGGGCAGGTCGAGGATCGCGAGCTTGTAGGACTTCCCGCCCGAGTCCACCTGCACGAAGCGGACCTTCGCGGCCTGCTCCTCGAGGTTGATCTTGTCGCGCAGCAGTCGCATCGACACGCGCTCGGTGTTGGCGCCCTGCCGCAGCACCGTGAGTCGGACCGCGGAGCCCTTCTTGCCGCGGATCATCCTCACCACTTCGCGCAGATCCATGTCGATCACGTCGATCATGTCGCCGCTCTCCTGGCCGACGGCGATGATCTTGTCCTTGGGCTTGAGCGTGCCCGCCAGGTCGGCGGCGCCGCCGGGCACCACCTCCTCGACGACCGTGTAGCCGTCGCGCGAGGAGAGCACGGCGCCGATACCCTCGAGCGAGAGCCCCATGTGGATCTTGAAGTCCTCGAGGCTGTCCTGGCTCAGGTACGACGAGTGGGGGTCCAGCGAGGACGCGAAGGCCTCCAGGAAGCGCCCGTAGATCTCGTCCTGCTTCATCTCTTCGGCGCGCCGCGTCACCAGCTCGTAGCGGTGGATCAGCTTCTGCTTGGCCTCCGCCAGCGGCATCCCGCTCGCCACGTAGTTCGACATCTGGAAGTGCACCAGCTTGCGGTTGAGGTCGTCGCGCTCCTCGGCCGTCTTCGGGAAGCCGCGCTTGTCGGGATCGAGCAGCAGGCTCGCCGAGCGGTCGATCGCGTAGTCCTTGCGCGAGACGTACTCGCGCACGAAGTCCTGGAGCTCGCGGTACTTGCGGATCGTCATCTGGTGCATCGACTCGAGCAGCGTGCAGTCCTGGCGCGCGAGTGCGGCGAAGACGCCGGCCGTCGCGTCGCGCAGCTGCTGGGCGTCGCTCTCGAGCAGCAGCGAGCGCGAGGGGTCGAGCGCCCGCACGTGCGAGTCGGCGACGCGCTCCTTCAGCTCCGGCGTGAGCGAGTGGTAGTGGACGTGGTTCTGCAGGAAGGTGCCCATCAGGCGGGGCAGCTCGTCGCAGGTCAGGTGTTCGCCCTCGGGCGCGCCGGGCAGCGGGCCCTTGTGCACCTCAGCGGCGCGCGACGACAGGAACGGGAGCGTCCCGGCGAGGACGAGCGTGGCGACGGTCAGGCTCCGGACGAGCCCGCGGGGATTCCTCATGGCCGAGCAGGATAACCCAGGGGCGGGAGCGTGCAGCTCGCGCACGGGCTGCGCAGAGCCCCGTCGTAGTAGGATGCCGCGCGATCGCCTGCGCGCCGACCGATGAGCCCAGACCTGCTCTCCGCACTCGACTGCAACTACCCGGACGCAAACCGCGTCTTCATGGGATTCGTGGGGACTGGCGTGGGTCAGTCTTCGCGGAGCTGACGCACCTCGTTGGGCCCGGGCCGGAAGCGGCCTCGCCTGGCCCACTCGACGGCCTCCTCCATCGATTCGACCTCGATGACGTAGAAGCCGCCCATGGGCTCCTTGGTCGCCGTCATCGGACCGGGGCTCACGCTGAAGCACCCATCGGCTTGCAGGCGAACGGTGCGCGCCTCGCCGCTCGGGCGCGCTCCGTAGCAGCAGACGTAGCGGCTGCCGAGCGCCTTCTGGAATTCCGCGTGTCGCGCCCCGATGCGCTCCTGCTCCTCGCGCGGAAGCGAGTCCCACTCGTCCTCCACGTCCGCCATCGAGATCAAGAACTTCACTTCGCCCTCCCCCTGTCTGCCGGCTCCGGCCGCTTGCGGACCGGCGCGTCCCTCCCCATGACGGACGCGCGCTCGAGAAGGATACGCCGCGTCCGCCCCAGCGGGACTCGTGCTTCCCGGGCGCGCGGCCTTTCGTCGAACGACGCGTTCGTGCCATCATGAGCCATGGGTCGCCACGGTGTCGCCTTGGAAGCGGAAGGGGAGTCGGGCTTGAACGCCGCAGGGATCGCGGTGCGCCCGTACGCCGCCGGCGACCGGGACCGGGTGCGCGAGATCACGTACCGGACGGGCTACATGGGCGAGCCGGCCGACTGGTACTGGGGCGACTTCGCGAGCTTCGCCGACGTCTGGAGCTCCTACTACACCGACGCCGAGCCCGAGTCCGCGTTCGTCGCCGAGCGCGCCGGCCGCGTGGTCGGCTACCTGCTCGGCTGCGTCAGCACCGCCGCCGCCCCGAGTCCCGCATCGGCGATCACGCGCCAGATGCTGCGGCGCTCGCTGTTGTTCCGCCCTGGGACGGCCGGCTTCTTCTGGCGTTGCGTCGGCGACACGCTCCGCCATCCGCGGCTTCCGAGCGGCGAGCTCTCGGATCCACGCTGGCCGTCGCACCTCCACATCAATCTGCTCCCCGAGGCGCGCGGGCGCGGAGCGGGCGCCGCGCTGATGCGGCGCTGGCTCGACAGGCTCGGCAGCCTGGGCTCGCCCGGCTGCCATCTCGCCACGCTCGCCGAGAACACGGGCGGGATCGCGTTCTTCGAGCGCAGCGGATTCCGGCGCTTCGGCGCTCCGCTCCTCATCCCCGGCATGCGACTGCGTGCGGGCGGGCGCATGCACCAGCAACTCATGGTCCGCGACCTCGCGGAGGCGCAGCCTGCATATGCCGGGTGAGCTCTACGAGGGCGGCTGCCTGTGCGGCGCGATCCGCTACCGCGTGGAAGGCCCCGCCCGCAACCTCTGCTGGTGTCATTGCCGGAGCTGCCGGCTCGCATCGGGCGCTCCGTTCGTCGCGTGGGCAACCTTCGATCGGGCTCGCTTCCAGCTGGTCCGGGGCGAGCTCGCGACCCATCGATCGTCCGAGCCCGTCCTGCGTGGCCATTGCCGAAGCTGCGGGACCAGCATCAGCTACGAGCATCGCGAGAGGCCGGGCGAGCTCGATCTCACGCTCGCCACGCTCGACGACGCGCGCGGCCTGAAACCGGAGTGTCACATCATGGTTTCCCACAAGCTGCCGTGGGTGGCGCTCGGCGACGGCCTTCCCCAGTTCCGGGAGTGGCGCGGCGCGAGCGAGCGGGAAGATCGATAGTCGCGACCTTGCCGGGGGAAGGGCGTGCAGCGAAGCGATCTACTGCTCACGACCGCCCAGATCGGGATGGCGCTCGCCGGCTTCGCCGGTCTCGTCACGCTGCTGCGTCGTCCCGACCACCGCGAAGATCGCCGCCTCAACGAGATCCGCTTTCGCAGCATGGTCGAGCTGAGTCTCTTGCTGGCGGGATTCTGCCTGCTGCCCTTCGTGCCGGTGGAGCTCGGCTTCGGCGAGGCCACGTCGTGGCGGGCTTCGAGCGCCGGCTACGCGTTCGCCGCGCTGGTGTTCCTGGTCCACAGCGTGCGCCGGAACCGCCTCGCCATGGGGCGGGTGCTGATCGCCGGCGGGGTGACGGGTGCGCTCCTGCTGGTCTGCTCCGTCCAGGTCCTGCTGCTGACCCTCAACGCGTGCGGGGCCTTCGCCGGCGTCGAGTCGGGGGTGTACTTCGCGGCCCTCTTCCTGCACTTCCTGGGCGCGTCGTTCTTCTTCATCAGGCTGCTCTACGGCACCCTTCCGCGCGACGGACCGCCGGCTGCTTGACGGCCGCTCGGCGGGCCCTCAGGCGTGATCGCGCAGGCTCGCCTGCACCAGCTGATCGAACTACGATCCTGCAAGCCGCGGCCATCGGTCGACTTCCCGACCCATCCTCAGGACTCACCGTGCCCTTCACCGACCTCGAGCTTCATCCGAGCATTCAACGCGGCGTCAAGGAACTCGGCTTCACCCGTCCGACCCCGATCCAGGCGGAAGCGATCCCGCCGGCGCTCGCGGGACGCGACGTCCTCGCCGCCGCCTCGACCGGCAGCGGCAAGACGGCGGCGTTCCTGCTGCCGATCCTCGACCGGCTGATCGACCGGCCGCGCGGCACCACGCGCGCCCTCGTGCTCACCCCGACGCGCGAGCTCGCGGCGCAGATCCTGGAGGATCTCGACGACCTCGCCGTGCACACGCCGATCACCGGCGCGGCGATCTTCGGCGGCGTCGCCATGGGGCCGCAGGAGCACGCCTTCCGCAGCGGCGTCGACGTCCTGATCGCCACGCCCGGTCGACTTCTAGATCACTTCAAGGCGCCGTATGCGAAGCTCGGCGCGCTCGAGTACCTTGTGCTCGACGAGGCCGACCGCATGCTCGACATGGGCTTCCTGCCGCAGATCCGCCGCGTTCTGCGCCACCTTCCGGCCCGCCGGCAGACGCTCTTCTTCAGCGCGACGCTGCCCGCGCCGATCGCGACGCTCAGCCGCGAGATGCTCCGCAACCCGGTCACGATCA
>Ga0335070_10003108_pt1 | contig 19287 bp, 23 predicted proteins | sample Lox_Sample_13_FD_206722 | JGI IMG/M metagenome (GOLD analysis project Ga0335070, IMG submission 206722) | Soil microbial communities from Loxahatchee National Wildlife Refuge, Florida, United States - Lox_Sample_1.3 | ecosystem: Environmental > Terrestrial > Soil > Wetlands | place: USA... | reverse complement strand
ACCGCGCATATCCTGCGGGGCAAGGGGCTGAAAAGGCGTACGACGCAGTGCTGACGGTCCGTCACGCAGGATCTGCGCGCCACCGGTCGAAAAGGCTGCGGGAAGAGGCTTCGTTTGTGCGCGCAGCGGGAGCGCGATAGACAGCGTCCTGGTTGACGCCACCTCCGGACTCACACCGGCCGCCCCATGTCGAACACGAGCTCCCGCGCGATCTTCCCGTCCCGCGTCTCGAAGATGTGGGCGAGGCGCATCTCGATCCTGCTGCCGACGGGAAAGTGCCAGTAGCCGCCCTTGGCGACCTCGAAGGTGACGATGCTGTCGTCCACGACGCGATCTTCGGTCGCGAAGCGCTGGAGGAACTGGAACTTCACGTTGCGCATCGAGGCGAAGAGCTCGCGGTAGTTCCGCGCGGCCGCCGCCTTTCCGGAGAAGGAGCGGTTGAGTCCGTTGGGCGCCGGCGCCTCCCAGACGACGTCGTCGGTGAAGGTGTCGAGCGCGGCTTCGACCTCGTTCTGCGCTTCACTGTGGAAGTGATTCTCTACGGCCGCCAGGTTCTCGGCTACGCGATCTCGATTCGACTCTCCCACCTTCCTGCCTTCCTCTGTTTGTCTCAATCCGTGAAGAACTTCACCAGCTCCTCCTCGTGCGCGCGCGCGTCGCGGTAGCCGAGCTCCGCGAGCGGCGCGAGGAACTCGCCGTCGAATAGCAAGTACGAGAGGAGATCGGCCTCGGCGGACTGCCGGCCCGGCTCGAGGTTGCGCATGGCGAGGCGGAAGAGGGGCGAGCGCAGCGAGGCGGCGGGCAGATCGCGGAGCACCTGCCCGGCCAGCACGCCGAGATCCGCCGACGGGCGGATCACCAGCTCGTCGATCGCGCGCCGCGGCTCGTGCGCGCTCTCGTGCGCCGCGCCGAGCCGCGCGAGGAAGTCCGCCCCGAAGGCGCGCTCGCCGTTGCGGATCAGCTCGTTCATGTCGCGCATGCGCGCGAGGTCGGTGTCGATGTGATCGAGCATCAGCGAGTTGAGGATCTTGCCGAACAGGAACGCCGGGTTCGCATAGTCCGAGACGCTGTGCTCCGCGGTGGCGTGGCTGGCGCTCGGGCCCTGTCGCAGCGCCACGACCAGCACGCGGTCGGCGCCGAGCCGCAGCGCGGGCGAGAGCGGCGTGTTGAGGCGCAGCCCGCCGTCCGCATAGTAGGTGCTCGCGATGCGCACCACGGGAAAGAGCAGCGGGATCGCCGCCGACGCGAGCGCGTGCGTCGGACGCAGCCGCGTGATGCGCGGCACGAGCAGAGGATCGCGGCTCCAGCCCGGCAGCTCGTGGTCCTTCGTGTCCATGAACACGACGACGCGGCCGGTGGCGACCTCGGTGGTCGCGACGCACACCGCGCCGACGTGGCCGGCCATGACGTTGCGGTGGATCGACGACCAGGGGACGCTGCGCACCACCATGCGCTCGAGCGCGCGCGTGTCGAGCAGCCCGTAGAGGCGCTCCGGCGCGCGTCCCACGCGGAAGGCCTCCGCGATGCGGCGCAGGCCGAACAGGCGACGCGCGAGCCCGAACAGGTCGCGCGTCGTGAAGGGCAGCACCTCCTGCACCTTCATCGCGCCCCAGAAGTCGACGAGGCGCTGGCCGCGGCCCGCGTCCTGGTCCGCGGTGCCGGCGAGGAAGCAGGCGTGGATCGCGCCGACCGACGTCCCGCACAGGATGTCCGGCTTCACGGGGCGGCCGAGCCGGCGCGGCAGCTCGTCCGCCAGGTAGTGGATCACGCCCGCCTCGTAGGCGCCGCGCGCGCCGCCGCCGGAGAAGACGATCGCGCGGCGCGGAGACGAGTTGCCCGACGTGGCGTTGCTCCGCCTAACCGACCCGCTCGACGTACTCGCCGGTGCGCGTGTCGACGCGGATCTTCTCGCCTTCCTTGATGAAGAGCGGGACCTGCACGACGGCGCCCGTCTCGATGGTGGCGGGCTTGGTCGCTCCGGACGCGGTGTCGCCCTTGATGCCCGGGTCGGTCTGCGTGACGACCGCCTGGATGAAGGCGGGCAGCTCGATGTTGATCGGCTTGCCGCGCCAGAACACCACGTCGACGTCGAGGTTCTCCTGGAGGTAGGTGCGCGCGTCGCCCACCTGCTCGACCGAGAAGGGGATCTGCTCGTAGCTCTCGGTGTCCATGAACACGAGCTGATCGCCGTCCTGATAGACGTACTGCATCTTGCGCTCTTCGACGTCCGCCTCTTCCAGGGTCTCGCCCGAGCGGAAGGTGCGATCGATCACGCGGCCCGTCTTCAGGTTGCGCAGCTTGGTGCGCACGAAGGCGCCGCCCTTGCCGGGCTTCACGTGCTGGAAGTAGATCATCACGAACGGCTCGCCGTCGATCTCGACCTTGAGTCCGTTGCGAAAGCGCGAGGTGTCGATGGCCATGGGGCTCCCTGGGAAGCGCGGGAGTCTAGCGTCTCATCTGCTCCACGCGGTACCCCGCCTGCTCGAGCAGCGCGGGGATGCCGCGCGATCCGACCAGGTGCGCGGCGCCGACGATGACGAAGGCCCCGCTGCCACGCTCCCCGAGGATCTTCTCGATGCCCGCGGCCATGCGCGGGTTGCGCGCGTAGATCGTCGCGTCGTAGAAGGCCGCCAGCTCCGGGTGGGAGTACTCCTCGGAGTGGAGGACCGACTCGATGCCCGCCGTGTCGCCGCAGCGCCAGGCGCTGGCCAGGTCCTCGAGCTGGTCGAGGCTCTCGAGGTCGCCCGTGAGGACGCTGCGCAAGAGCTCCTCCTGCACCTCCGGCGAGAGCGCGTCGAAGAGCTGGAGCTGCTCGGTGACGGTCTCGAGGCCGAGCGTCTCCTTGCCGGAGGCCTCGCCGAGGGCCTGGCGCTCGGTGCCGCCCTGCGCCTCGAAGCCGACGTGGGTGAGCGACCCGATCATCAGGCTCATCGCCACGACCCAGGGCTCGAAGATCTCGAGCGGCTCGAGGTCCGCATGGGCCGACTTCGCGCGGCTCTCGAGCAGGTTCCAGGTATCGGGCGACACCACGTCGCGCAGGCTCGTGCCCTTCGGCAGCAGCGCCATGTCCATGAGGACGCGCGCGACGTCCTGGGGCGTCGCCTGCGACGGGTCGATCTCGAGCACCAGCACCTTCGAGTCCCGCAGCCCCTCCACGACGCGCGGGTGGAGTGCCGGCGGTTCGCCGCGCACGAGGTGCATCGAGCCCTGGAGGAAGGCCTGCGCGCCGTCCGGCGCGTGGACCTCGTAGGCGAGCGGGACGCCGGCGGACTCGGGGCTGCACGGCTTCGGCGCCGGCGGCCCCGCGCACGCGAGCGCGAGGATGCACGTCTCCGCGAAGGCCACTCGCAGAACGGGACGCATGCTCAGGCCGATGCCGTCTCGAGGCGCAGCGCGCCGTCCCCTGCGCGCGCGAGGCCGATGCGGTCGAGCGGACGGAAGCCCAGCTCGCGCTCGGCGCGGCGCGTGTCGAGCGTGAAGCCGTAGCGCAGGTGCGGACCGTCGAGCGCGGTCTCGAGCTCCTGGCCCGCGAATCGCGCGCCGGCGGCGGCCAGCCGGAGCAGCGGTCCCGGCAGGGGCAGGGTGCTGCGGCCGGTCCAGCGCGCCAGCAGCGAGAGCGGGACCGCCTCGCTGCCGGACACGTTGTAGATGCCCGGGCCGCGCGCGTGCACCGCGGACTGGATCGCGCGCGCCACGTCCTTGTCCGAGATCAGCGCGCAGATCGGGTCGAAGCCCGCCGCGCGCACGCGCCGTCCGGAACGCCCCGAGAGCGTCGGGTGCAGGTACACGTAGCCGCCGGACGCCACCACCGTGGGGACGCGCAGCAGCACCACGCGCAGGCGGTCGTTGTGCACCTCGCCGTGCAGCAGCATGTCGCAGTCGATCCAGGAGCGGATCTCCGGCGCCACCTCGGGGTCGAGGTCGAGCTCGGAGCCTTCGTCGACGCGGTTCACGTTGCCGGGGGCGAGCTTGTAGACGAAGGCGCTGCCCACCGCGACGAGGCTCTCGACGCCCGGCGCCTCGAGGCAGTGCTGGAGCAGCAGGCGCGTCTCCGCCGTGCGCTCGGCGATGCCCGCCACGAGCGGCGCCTGCTCGGAGGCGGCGGCGCCGTGCCGCGGCACGTGCACCACGGTGTCGATCTCGGCCGCGCGGAAGTCCGACGAGTGGAAGAGGTCCGTCACCGGGCGGTGGCGCGCGAGGTCCACCCGCGCGTAGACGACGCGCGGCTCGCGCGCAGACAGGAACTTGTCGAACGAGCGCGGCGGCGGGCCGTCGCCCACCGCGAAGATGAGCCCCACGCGCGCGTCGTGGTAGAGCGTCTTCACCGCGCGGCGCCCGATCGGCTCGTCGGCGTGGGTGACGAGCACGCGACGCATCAGCGGTTCCGATCGATGAGGAGCTGCACGGCGCGCCGCACCTGGTTCGCCAGGTAGCGGACCAGCCGCGCGTCGTCGGCGCCCTCGGGTCCGAAGCGCTCGTGGAAGCGCAGCGGCTCGCCGTACACGATGCGGTAGCGGACGGGGTAGGGCAGCAGCCCGAGCGGCCCGAGCCACGGGAAGGTCGGCGTGATCGGCGCGATCGGCAGGCCGAGCAGGCGCGCGAGCGGCTTCACGTCGAAGAGGACCGGCGCCTGGTCGTCGCTGCCGATCACCGCCATCGGCACGATCGGCACGCGCGAGCGCAGCGCCTGCTCGATGAAGCCGACGCGGAAGGCCTGGAGGCGGTAGCGCTGCGCGATGGTCTTGCGGATGCCGTCGACGCCCTCGGGATACACCAGCACGAGCTGGCCCTCGTCGAGCAGGTCCGCGAAGTTCTCGCGCGTGCCGATCACCTGGCCGACGCGCGCGTAGAAGACGTTGACGAAGGGCAGCGTGCCCGCCCAGCGGTCGACGATCGCGCGCGCCAGGCGCGGCGGATCGCTGTGCAGCGCGACGTCGATCACGGTCATCGCGGCGTCGAAGGGCAGCAGGCCCGCGTGGTTCGAGACCAGCACCGCCCCGCCCGTCTCCGGGAGGTTCGCGTGGCCCTCGCTGTCGACGCGGAACCAGCCGCGGTAGAGCGCGTGGAAGATCGGGAAGGCGCGGCGCGTCACCTCTGGCGAGAAGCCGAAGCGGTCGTAGGGCCCCTCGCCTTCGACCAGGTGGAAGAACGCCGCGAGCACCTTGCGAACGTCCTCGCCGACGAGGCGATCGAGGAGGCCCTGCGGCTCGGGCAGCTCGATCTCGCCGAGCGTCGGCAGGACCGGCGCGCGTCGCCGCGTCGGCGGCTGCGGACGCGCAGCGGGCGACGCGTCGCCGCGCGCCGGCTCGCTGCGCACGGCCGCCAGCGGGCGCCCCGGGCGCACGCGCGCGCCGCGCCAGGCGCGCTCGAGCACGTCGAGCCGCGCCGCGAGCGGATCCGCTCCGGACGGCTCGGCAAACGGATCGCTGCCGAGCGCCGGGCCTTCCTCTGCCGCCGGCGGATCCGCCAGCAGCGCGTGCGTGTCGAACACCCGCGCCTCCACCGCGTCCGACTCGCTCATGTCACGTCCTCGTGCGTCGGCACCTGCCCGCGCTGCTCCAGCTCCTCGGCGAGCTGCGCCATCACGCGGGCGCCGCGGTCGCGAGGCGCGTACTCGAAGATCGACAGCCCGCGCGACTGCGCCTCGTCGATCCTGACGTGATAGCCGACCACGCCGTGCGCGATCTCCTTCGGGAAGCGCGCCTCGAGCCGCGCGAGGATCTCGTGCGCCATGCGCGTGCGGCGGTAGAACGTGGGCACGACCATGCTGATGCGCAGTCCGGGATGAGCGTAGCGATCGCGCACGGTCTGCATCGTACGCACCAGCTCGGCGCAGCCGTCGAGGGCGAGGAAGGTGAGCGGCACGGGGATCACCACTTCTTCCGCCGCGCGCAGCACGTTCAGCGTCAGCGGACCGAACGAGGGCGGCGCGTCGAAGAACACGAACTCGTAGCGGTCGAGGTCGTGGCTCGCGTCGAGCGCGGCGCGCAGGCGGCCGGTCGGGTCGAGGTCGTCAGTGTCCTGCCAGGCCGGGAACAGACCGAGCGACTTGTTGGCCACGATCACGTCGAGGCCGGCGATGCGCGTGCGGACGATTGGCAGCACGGCGCTGGGCCGGTCGGGGGCGCGCCGCGGACCGCGATCCAGCGCGGCGTCACCGAGCAGGCCGTCGAGGAGCAGGTCGATCGCACTGCGCGTCGGCGCGCGGTGGTCGACGCCGAGCACCTTCGCGAGCTGGCCCTGCGGATCCATGTCGATCGCGAGCACTCGCCTTCCGCGGCGCAGCGCGAGATACGCGGCAAAGCTCGCGACCAGCGTCGTCTTGGCGCTGCCGCCCTTCTCGTTGATGAACGCAATGCGACGCGGAGCGAGCATCCCTTCCCCCCTCGTGGGCGCTCATCCGGTAGCCCTGTCTCCGCTTCTGCTTCGGGCGGATCCGCTGCAGCAGGCAGCCTGTCGTTCGGGAGGGCTCCGATACGCAGTAAACCCCCGCACGGCGGGGCTGTCAACGAAGCGCTGACGGATTCGTCGAATCGCTTCCGAGGAGCGCAGACCGGCAACGCGCACGCTGCGTCAAGAAACCGCGTTCTTGACGCAGCGAAGCCGGACCGCCGAGGGCCTCGAGAGGGCCGAGCTGCTCAGCCGCCCTTCGCGGCCTTCACGGCCGCGGTCAGCGCGGGCACGATCTCGAACAGGTCGCCCACCACGCCGAGGTTCGCGACCTCGAAGATCGGAGCATCGGGATCCTTGTTGATCGCGATGATGTAGTTCGAGGTCTTCATGCCCACGAGGTGCTGGATCGCGCCGGAGATGCCGCAGGCGATGTAGAGCTTCGGGCTCACGACCTGGCCCGATGACCCGACCTGGTACTCGTGCGGCAGCCAGCCGGCGTCCACCACGGGCCGCGACGCTCCCATCGCGCCCCCGAGGGCGTCCGCGAGCGGCTTGATAACCTCGGGAAACTTCGCGGGATCGCCGACGCCGCGTCCGCCGGAGACGATGATGTCGGCCTTGGTGAGGTCGACGCCCTTGGCCTCGGACTGCTTGATGCCGACGAAGCGGCTCTTGAGGCTCGCAGGGTCGATGCTCACCGCGAGCTTCTCCACCGACCCGGCCGCCGAGCCCTCGTAGGGCGCCGTCGCGCCGGGCTGGATCGAGGCCACGACCTTTCCGCCCGCCGCGCGGATCGTCGCGTCGAGCTTGCCGTTGAAGACGCGGCGCTTGAAGACGAGCCCGCTCCCGTCGACCTCGACCGCGAAGCAGTCGCTCACGAAGCCCGCGTCGAGGGCGGCCGCCACGCGGGGCGCGACGTCCCAGCCGCTCGGGGTGTTCGAGAGCAGGACCAGGTCGGCGCCGGACGCGGCTACCGCCGCCTTGATCGCGATCAGCGCGGCCTCGGCGTTGTACTGCGCCAGCGCCGCGCTCTCGGCGGCGTAGACCTTGCCGCCGCCGCGCTTGGCCAGCTCTTCCGCCTGCGCGCCGATCGACGCGCCCATCACGAGGCTCGCGACGCTGCGTCCGCTGGCGGAGGCGATGCGCTGGGCGAAGGACGCCAGCTCGTAGCTCGCCTCGCGGACCTTGCCGCCCTGGATCTCTGCGACGAGGAGGATGCTGCCCATCGATGCGTACCTCGCTCGGCTCCCTACCTAGAGGAGCCCGAGCTCCTTGATCTTGCCCACCAGCCCCTTGACGATGTCGTCGGTCGAGCCCTTCAGGATCTCGGCGCGATCGCCCTTCGGCGGCGGAGCCAGCTTCTCGATCTTCATCCGGGCCGCGCCCGCTCCGACCTTCCCGGCGAGGCCGAGGTCGGCGACGCTCTTCACGTCGAGCGGCTTCTTCTTGGCGGCCATGATGCCCTTGAGCGACGCGTAGCGGACCTGGTTGATGCCGCTCTGCACGGCCACGAGGCAGGGGGACTTCAGCTCCTGCACCTCGTGGGCGCCGCCCTCGATCTCGCGGTCGACGGTGACGGTGCCGCTGCCGCGCTCGATCTTGAGTCCGGCCGTCGTGTGCGGGATGCCGACCAGCTCGGCCAGCATCGGCGGAACGGCGGTGAGGTTGCCGTCGTCCGACATCAGGCCCATCAGGATGAGGTCGGGCGACTCGCTCTTCGCCACCGCCGCCAGCACCCGCGCGATGCCGAGCGCGTCGGAGCCCTGGATCTCGGCGTCCTTCACGTGCACCGCGCGGTCGGCGCCCATGCCGAGGGCCGTGCGCAGGGCCTGCGTGACGCGCTCGGGACCGATCGAGACCACCACGACCTCGGCCTCGCCGGCGTCCTTGATGCGCAGCGCCTCCTCGAGGGCGTAGGTGTCGTAGCTGTTGATCTCGAACTTGATGCCGTCTTCCTTGATCCAGGTGCCGGCGCCGTCGATGTCGAGGCGCGCGTCCTGATGCGGCACCTGTTTCAGGCACACCATGATCTTCATGGGGGATCGCCTCCAGGAGCGGTGGGGACTCCGCGACCGGACGGTCGCGGCCGTCGAAGGCGGCTACGCTAGAAAACCCCTCCTGACATTTCAACCCGACGGTGGCGGTGTTAAGCTGCGCGACACGGAGGTCGGTCGTCCCATGCAGCACGAGACGCATCCCCGTCAGCGCCGCGGACGCAAGGCCCGCCCCGCGTGGGCCGCGCTCCTGTGCGTGGCGGTCGCCGTCGCGCTCGGTGCCCACGAGGTCCGCGCGAAGGACGACCGTCCGAAGGAGATCCCGTACGACACGCCGGGCGAGATCCCGCAGCTCTCGCCCAAGTATCAGCAGACCGAGCACAAGGTCGTGCTGATCACGGACAACGCCCTGAACCCGCGCCTCGTGACGCTCAACGAGGGGCAGCTCGTGGCGTGGATCAGCTACTCGAAGGAGCCCTCGACGGTGGTCTTCGAGCGCGAGGTCGCGCGCTCGATGGTCTGCCACAGCCTCGTCAACTTCTCGATCAAGGACGACGAGCTGCGTTCGGAGCCGATCCACACCGGCGAGTTCGCGAGCTTCTGCCAGCTCAAGCCCGGGCGTTACAAGTACAAGGTGGTCCGCACCGACACGCCCAAGGCCGGCAGCGACGCCGCGCGCAGGCTCGAGGGCGAGATCATCGTCGGCAACCCCTAGCGCGCGCTGCGCTAGATCATCGTCAGGCCGCCGTTCACCGAGACGGTCTGGCCCGTGATGTAGCGCGCGTCGTCGCTCACCAGGAACGCGACGGTCGCGGCGATCTCGTCGGGCTCGCCGATGCGACGCAAGGGAATCGCACGCGTGAGCCCCTCGTAGAGCTTCGGGCTGTACTCGTTCACCTGCGCGAGCAGCGCCGTGTCGGTGGGTCCGGGGCAGACGCAGTTGACGCGGATCCCGTGCCGCGCGACCTCGCGCGCGAGCGTCTTGCTGAATGCGATGACGCCGCCCTTCGTGGCCGAGTAGACGGCTTCGCCGCTCGAGCCGACGCGGCCGGCGTCCGAGCCGAGGTTCACGATGCAGCCCCGGCTTCGCTCGATCATGCCGTCGAGCGCGGCGCGGCAGCACAGGATCGTGCCCTTGAGGTTCACCGCGATCAGGCGATCCCAGGTCTCCTCGCGGCTCTCGACGAAGGGCTCGATCTTGTCGATGCCTGCGTTGTTGACGAGCACGTCGACCGGTCCGAGCTCGGCCGCCACGCGCGCGAAGGCGTCGCGCACCGCCGCGCCGTCGGAGACGTCGAGCGCGACGCCGAGCGCGCGGGTCCCGCCGCCGGCGAGCGGCTCGGCCGCGCGCTTTGCCGCGGCGGCGTCGATGTCGCAGAGCGCGACGTCCATGCCGGCGCGCGCCAGGCGCGCTGCGATCGCGTGGCCGATGCCGCGCGCGGCTCCCGTCACGATCGCGACGCGCCGCCCGCTCATGCTCCCATGAACATCAGGAACTGATCGAGGCTCGTGACGCGCAGGAACGGGTTCGTGCGCTTCTCGTCGCGCAGCGTGCCCCAGGCCTCGGACGAGTAGAGATGGCCGGGGTACAGCAGCGTCTCGTCCGGCAGCCGCTTCAGCCTCTCGTTCAGGCTCCGGTACATCTCCTCGGGATCGCTGCCCGGCAGGTCGACGCGGCCGCAGCTCCCGAGGAAGAGCGTGTCGCCGGAGACCAGGCGGCCGGGCTGGCCGGCCTCCTCGACCAGGAAGCACTGCGAGCCCGGCGTGTGGCCCGGCGTGTGGAGCAGCTTCACGCGGATGGGGCCGAGCTCGATCACGTCGCCGCCCGACATCGGCGAGAGCTCCGACGCGGACGCACCGGTCACGCGGCGCGTGCCCTCTGCCTCGTGCTCGTTCACATAGATGGGGACGGGCGAGCGCTCGAGCAGGCGCGAGATGCCCTCGATGTTCATGCCGAAGATCGAGCCGCCCACGTGGTCCTGGTGGTAGTGGGTCACGAGCGCGCCGACCACGCGCATGTCGTCGGCCTCGGCGCGGTCGAGCAGCTCGTCGACGCTCCAGGCCGGATCGACGACCAGCGCCTCGCGCGTCGTGCGGCTGCCGATCAGGTAGGCCAGGTTCGCCATCTGGCCGACCGGAATCTGTGCGAAGTAGAGGTCGCTCGCGGCGCTCACTCGATATCTCCCAGGACCTTCTGGATCCACTCGTCGAGGGCCGCGGAGATCTCGTCGCGGACCTCGTCGGAGGTCCGCGGCGCCTTCTTCGGCACCGCGAAGTTCTTGTCCGCCTCCTGCGCTACGAACAGCGCACTCGGCGCGCCCACCCGGGTCAGCGTCTTGCGGAGCGTGTCGAGATCGCAGGTGCGATCGCGACTGCCTTGCAGGAAGAGCACCGGATTGACGATGCGGAAGAGCTGGTCCGCCTGGACCTTGTCCGGCCGGCCCTGCGGATGCAAGGGGTACGACATCATGAACAGGCCGTCGACGCGCAGGCGCGTGCTGGCGAGGTCGAGCGCGACCTGTCCCCCGAGGCCCTTGCCGCCGAGGAACAGATGAGCCGGCGCGGCGGTCGGATCGCGCCCGAGTGCGCCGACCGCGGCGCGCATCGTGCGGCGCAGCACCAGCATGGAGTCCGGACGGGTGCGCCCGGCCTCCGCGAAGGGGAAGTTGAAGCGCAGGGCCAGATAGCGGCGCTCGGTGAGCTGGCGGTGGACGTGCGCGATCGCCGGGTCGTTCATGTCGGTCGAGGCGCCGTGCGCCAGCAGCACGGAGACCCGGGATCCCGTAGGCCACCAACGGGGAATTCCCAGAACCGCCGATACCTCTTCCAGTCCGTGGACAGGATCCGGCAGGCGGATCTTGATCTCTTCGAAGCGCGCGGACGGCTCGACCACCCTGTCCCCTGGGGCGCGTGGGGCGCCTACTTATACCACGCCGACACGGCGGCGCTTGGTCCCGGTCGGGGACCCGGGGTAAGCTGCCCGGCCTAAGCCCTCGGAGTCGCGATGGAAAAAGTCCTGATCACGGGGATCTCGGGAGGTCAGGGGCGGCTCCTGGCGCGGCGCCTTCGCGAGAACTACGAGGTCTGCGGCGTCGATCGCAATATCTGGGAGGGAGCCCCTCGGGGCATCACGATCCACCAGGTCGACATCCGCAAGAAGAAGTTCGAGGACGTGATCCGCACGGAGATGCCCAACGCGATCGTCCACATGGGCTTCATCCGGCACTTCCGCACCAGCGAGCGCGAGCGCTACGACGTCAACGTCCGCGGCACGAAGCAGCTCCTCGATCACTGCGCGCACCACGGCGTGCAGAACCTCGTGGTGCTGTCGAGCAGCTACGTCTACGGCGCGTTCCCCGAGAATCCCTACTACATGGACGAGGACGCGCCGCTCTCGGCGAGTCGCTCGTACCCGGAGATCCGCGACCTCGTCGAGGTCGACACGCTCGCCAGCGCCTTCCTGTGGCGCTACCCGCACATCCGCACTTGCGTGCTCCGGCCGGTGAACGTGCTCGGCTACTACGTCCACTCGATGATCGGCCAGTACCTGCGCGAGCGGCGCGTCCCGACGGTGCTGGGCTTCGACCCGATGATGCAGTTCATCCACGAGGAGGACGTCAGCGACGCGATCGCGCTCGCGCTCGAACGCGGCCTCCAGGGCATCTTCAACGTGACGGGTCCCGGCGAGGTGCCGCTCCACACGGCGATCCGCGAGGTCGGCGGCACGGCGCTGCCGCTGCCCGAGGTCGTCATGCGGCCGCTCTTCGCGCAGCTCTTCCGCTTCGGCGTGCTGCCGTACCCGCCCGGCGCGATCGACTATCTGAAGTACCCGGTGACCGTCTCGGGCGCGCGCTTCATCGAGGCCACCCACTTCCGGCCTCTCTTCGGGCTCGAAGAGATCTTCCACAGCGTGCGACGCGGATGAGCGGCGGGGGCATGCGCGACGCGCTCACGGATCTCGCCGGGGCGCTCGTCCCGCTCGCGGCGCGCAGGCTCGAGCGGCGCGTCGCGGAACGCCTGCAGCGGATCCCGAACCGGCTGAACGAGTACGGCTTCGATCCCTACGGGCTGTCCCCAGAGTGGATCCGCCGCGCGGCGCTGCCGGCCGTGCTGCTCTACGAGTACTACTTCCGCTGCCAGACCCACGACATCGATCGGGTGCCGGCCGGCAGGGTGCTGGTGGTCGCGAATCACGCTGGACAGCTCCCCTTCGATGGACTCATGCTGGCGACGGCCCTGCTGCTGGAGGCCGAGCCGCCGCGCATCGCGCGTGGCATGGGGGAGTACTGGATCCCGTCGATCCCGGGCTTCAGCGTGCTCGCCGCGCGCGGCGGCACGCTGGTCGGGACGCCCGAGAACTGCTCGCAGATGCTCCGCAACGGCGAGTGCGTGGTGGTCTTCCCGGAAGGCGTGCGAGGCATGAACAAGCTCTTCCGGGATCGCTACGTGCTCCAGCGCTTCGGCACGGGCTTCGTGCGCCTCGCCCTCGAGACGGGCACGCCGATCGTGCCGGTCGGGATCGTAGGCTCGGAGGAGCAGCAGCCGGGCCTCGCGAACCTCGGGAGGCTCGGGCGCCTGCTCGGCATGCCGGCCTTCCCGGTGACGCCGACCTTCCCGTGGCTCGGTCCGCTCGGGCTCCTGCCCCTGCCGGTCCGCTACCACCTCTACTTCGGGGAGCCGATGCGCTTCGAGGGCGATGCCAACGAGGACGAGACGGCCATCGAGGGCCGCGTGGAGCAGGTGCAGGACGCGATCCGCGAGCTGCTCCGGCGCGGTCTCGCCGAGCGACGCGGGGTGTTCCGCTAGTGGCTCCGCGCGGACGCGCGGGGGGCGTCGTCTGCCTGCTCGCGTGGCTCTGCGCGGCGCTCGCGCAGGGCTGCGCCGGCGCGGGCGCACCGGGCAGGAAGCCGGCCGCAGTGCCCGCGCAGCCGCTGGTGGCGCTCGTCTCGATCGCGGGCTTCACGCCCGCCGCGCTCGCGCCGCGTCCCGACGGTCCGCCGCTCCTGCCGACGGTCGCCGCGTACGCGGCGGACGGCGCCCGCGCCGACGGCGTAGAGCCCGTGACTCCCGCGACGACCTACCCGGCGCACGCGACCCTCGTGACCGGCGTCCGCCCCGCGAAGCACGGGATTCCGGCGGACTGGCGCCTGAGCGACGCGGGCACGGTCCTCCAGCACTACACCATGGCGCGTCTGATCCGCGTCCCCACGCTCTGGGAGGCGGCCGGCGCCGCCGGGCAGCTCGTGGCTTCGCTCGACTGGCCCACGACGGAGGACGCCGCGATCGCGCTGCTCCTGCCGGACGTCAATCCACTGCGCCTGGGCGAGAGCTGGCTCGTCAGCCTGCGCGGGAATGCGCCTACCGCGATGGTCTCGATGGCGGAGCGAAACGGCGCCGGCAACCGCGCCGCCGACCGCGAGGGGCCGGCGCGCGACGCGGTCCTGGTCGGCATGGCCTGCGAGCTGCTGAGCGTCGCCCAGCCGCCGCGCCTGGTGCTGCTGCGCCTGTCGCAGACGGCGCCTGCGCTCGCGCAGTACGGACCCGGCTCGAAGGAGGCCGCGCAGGCCTTCGCGGGCGTGGACCGCGAGCTGGCGCGCTGGCTCGCATGCCTGCGCGACGCGGGTCGGCAGGACTCGACGAGCCTCTTCGTGGTCGGCGATCGCGGCTTCGCGCCGGTGCACACCGCGATCGCTCCGAACAGCGCGCTCGCCGCCGCGAAGCTGATCGTCGCAGCGGGCGCCGCGGCCTCGTCGTGGGAGGCGTACGCGCGCTCGAACGGCGGCACGGCCTTCGTCTACGCGAAGGGCGAGCGCGCGGCAATCCACGCGCGCACCGCGCTCGAGACGGAGGCGCGCGAGACCGGCGCCTTCCGCGTGATCTCCGCCGACGAGATGCTCCAGGCGGGCGCGGATCCGGCCGCCTGGTTCGGCCTCGCGGCGGATCCCGGCTTCGTGTTCGAGGAGGCGGCATCGGGAGAGATGCTGCGCGCGGCAGCGGTGCGCGGGGCCGGCGGCTACGTTTCGAGCGATCCGACTCTGTTTCCCGGCTTCGCCGCGTGGGGCCGCGGCATCAGACAGGGGATCCGCATACCGGCCATGCGGCAGACCGACGTTGCACCGACGCTGGCGCTCCTGCTCGGGGTGAAGCTCGAGAACACCGAGGGCCGCGCGCTCGTCGGCTTGTTCGAGCCCGCGGCGCTGGCGCCCGCGCCGGCGTCGACTCCGCCGACGCCGGCTCCGACGCCCGGTCCGACTCCGAGCCCGACGCGGACTCCCGCCCCGGCTCCGGCCCCGGCGGGTGGAGGAGCGGCCGGTGGGCGCTGAGGCTCGCGCGCGGCACACGGCGCGCCTCGTGACCGTGTCCTTCGTCCTGCACGGCGACGACGTGTTGCTCCTGCACCACCCGCGGACGAGCGATCGCTTCGCCGGGCGCTGGAACGGCATCGGGGGCCACGTCGAGGAGGGCGAGTGCATCCGCGACGCCGCGCGGCGCGAGGTGCGCGAGGAGACCGGGCTCGACGTCGAGGATCTGCGGCTGCGCGGCGTCGTGCACGAGAGCGGGCTGCTCGGCCACGCGCACGTGCTCTTCGTGTTCAGCGGCCGTGCGCCGGACCGCGCCTTCCGTGGCAGGGAAGGTCTCGAGCTGCGCTGGCAGCCCGTGGCGCGCGTCGACGAGCTGCCCCTCGTGCCCGACGTGACCGTGCTGCTGCGGCGCGCGCTCTCGGACGGCGATCCTTTCTTCGCGGTGGAGCGCTTCGACGGCAGCGACCGCGCGCTCGCGCCGCCGAGCTTCGGGGAGGCGCGTGTCGGACACTGAGCAGCGCATCACGATCGAGCTGAATCCCCGCGAGCGGCGGCTGTACGATCGCCTGCGCACGCGCGTCGTCGAGAACGAGCCGGGTGCGCCGACGGGCATGCGCGACGCGCTGCTCCTGCTGCCGGATCTCACGGTGATGCTGGGGCGGCTCCTCCGCGACCCGCGCGTCCCGCGCAGCGCGAAGCTCGTCGCGCTGCTGGGGCTCGGGTACGTGCTCTCCCCCATCGACCTGATGCCCTCGCTGCTGCTCGGTCCGATCGGGCTGGTCGACGATCTCTTCGTCGTGTGCGCGGCGCTCTCGCGGATCCTGAACCACGCCCATCCGGACGTGGTGCGCGACGCGTGGCCCGGCAAGGGCGACGCGCTGGCGGCGATGCAGCGCGTGTCTTCGTGGGCCGAGGGCATCTTCCACGGCCGGCTGCGCAGCCTGATGCGCGGCATCCTGCGCGTCGATTCCCGCGCCGCGCGCTGAGCATGCTCGAGCCGCTCGCGGACTCGCTCTGGACCGTGGCCCGGCCGCTGCGCTTCGCGGGCCTCGAGACGGGGACGCGCATGACTGTGGTGCGGCTCGCCGACGGCGGCCTCTTCGTACACTCGCCCGTGGCGTTCGAGCCGGGCACGCGCGAGGCGGTCGACGCGCTCGGGCGCGTCAGGGCGCTCGTGGCGCCGAGCCTGATGCACCACCTCTACATCGGCGAGTGGATGAAGGCGTACCCGGAGGCGGTGCCCTGCTGCTGTCCCGGGCTCGAGCGCAAGCGCTCCGATCTCGCCTGGCAGCGCATCCTCGGCGACGAGCCCGAGCCCGAGTGGCGCGGACAGATCGATCAGGTGTTCTTCGGCGCGCGCTCGCTCGAGAACGAGGTCGTGTTCTTCCACCGCGCGAGCCGGACGTTGATCTGCGCCGACGCGGTCTTCAACCTCGCGAAGCACCCGTCCCGGTTCACGCGTTTCGTCGCCCTGATGATGGGCAGCCGCAAGCCGGGGCCCACGCTGCTCGAGCGGATCCTGATCAAGGATCGCGCGGCGGCGCGCGAGCAGGTCGGCCGCATGCTGGCCTGGAACCCCGAGCGCATCGTGCTCGCGCACGGCGGCCTGATCGAGAAGGGCGGCTGCGAGGTGCTGCGCCGGGGCTACGCCTGGCTCTGAGCGTCGCGCCGGGCGCAGGAGTCAGGCGCCCGCCTCCTCCAGCTCCGCCAGCCTCGCGAGGAAGTGCTCGCGCCAGCTGTGCGAGAGTCCGGCGAGCCGGCTGAGGCGGCGCATCAGCTCGGGATCCGTGTCGTCCGCGGCGTGGGCGCGCGCGGCCGCGGCCACGCTGACCCGGTCTCCCTGCGCGGGGATCAGCTCGAGCGCATCGCCCGCGCCGAGCTCGCCCTCCTGCACCACCGCGAAGTAGAAGCCCGAGCGGCCGCTGCGCAGGAAGCGCTTCACGAGGTCCGGCCGGCCGTGGCGGATGCCGAGCTTGAAGCACGGCACGCGCGGCTGCGTGACGGCGAGCTCGGCCGATCCGCAGCGCACGTGGTCGCCGATGCAGATGCCGTCCTCGAGCAGCCCTTCGAGGGTCAGGTTCTCGCCGAAGGCCCCCCACGGCAGGTCCGCGCCGGGCAGCTCGCGCCTCCAGAACGCGTAGTGCTCGGACGGATACGCGTAGACGGCCTTGTCCGTCCCGCCGTGGACGGTGAGGTCCGACTGCTCGTCTCCTTCGAGGTTCAGGGCGCGCACGCGGAGCCGGCCCGAGACGGGCGCCTTGAAGATCGACGTGCGCACGAGCTTGCCCCGCCACTCGACCTCGCGCGGCCGGCCGACGTTCACCGACAGGACCCTCATGACGGGACCTTCATGCCCGGCGACGGTACCACCGAGCCCGGGGTTCCGGGATCCGAGCGGCGCGGCGCGCGGCGGGCCCTATCATCCGAGGCTCCGGAACGAGATCCGGGTTGGGGGGAATGACGATGCGCATTCGCACGGGGCTGGTGATCGGAGCGATCGCCTTGCTGACGAGCTCGGGGGCTCTCGCGAAGGACGCGAAGAGCGCGGCTTCCGACGACAGCGGCTCGCAGGCTACGGGCTCGCAGACCTCGGTCAGCGAACCCGCGGATTCCGACGAGGAGTCGGCGGACGTCGATCGCGACCACGGTCCGGACGACGTGAACCAGCGGGCGAAGAAGGGCCACAGCTCGGACGAGTCTTCGGACGACGCCGAAGACTAGAGCCGGCTTCGCGCCGCGGGGGGACACGATGCGGTTCGTTCGTGCGGGGCTTGCGATCGGCGCCGTCGCGCTGCTTCTGGGCGGCGCCGCGGCGGCCCGGGATCCTCAGCCGACGGTCAGCGACGACGACTCGCAGGGCGCGCTCACCGAGCCCGCGGATCCCGACGACGCGGCCGACATCCAGGCCGACCGCGACCCCGGCGACGTGGGCCAGAAGGGGCTGAGTGCGGGCCAGGGCGGAAGCTCGGATCAGGACTCGTCGACCTCGGACGACTCGGGAGCCGACGACTAGTCCGGGCCGGGCCTCCGCGCCGCCGCAAGATTCTCCAAGAATGGCGATCCCCGCCGACGGCAGGATCGCGGGGCACAAGACCGCCCGGGGCTACGCGCTCCTTCGACACGCCGATCGGGCGCGGCGGCATCGCCTGGGGCGGACGCGGCGTGGCCGGTGTGCAGCTTCCCGAGTCGCGCGACTAACGAGGCGGCACCAGCACGCAGCGCGTTCCCGAGTAGATCGTCGGGATGCACTTGTTGCAGTGGACGCAGAGGGAGTCGCGGGCGTCGCCCTCGCGCCAGCGGCTCACGAGATCGGGCTCGCGCAGGAGCGCGCGTCCCATGGCGACGAACTCGAACCCTTCCGCCAGGGCGCGCCGGATCGTCTCGACGCGGTTGATGCCGCCGAGCAGGATCAGCGGCATCCGCAGTGCCGCTCGAAACTGGCGCGCGTAGGGGAGGAAGAAGGCTTCCTCGAACGGGTACTCGGGCATGAAGCGCCGCGCGGTGAGCTTGAAGCCGAGGCGCAGCGGCGGCGGGAAGGCCTTCGCCATCTCGTGGATCGGGGCCTCGCCCCGGAACAGGTACATCGGGTTCTGGAAGGAGCTGCCCCCGGTCAGCTCGAGCGCGTCGAGCGCGCCGTCCTTCTCGAGCAGCCGCGCCGCCTCGACGCTGTCTTCGAGCCAGAGTCCGCCCGGGACCCCGTCGGCCATGTTGAGCTTGGCGATCACGGCGGCGCGGTCGCCGATGGCCTCGCGCACCGCGACCGCGACCTGGCGCGCGAAGCGCGCGCGGTTCTCGAGGCTCCCGCCCCAGCGGTCCGCCCGCTTGTTCAGCCGCGGGCTGAGGAACGAGCTGATCAGGTAGCCGTGGCCGAAGTGCAGCTCGACGCAGTCGAATCCCGCGCCCACGGCCAGGCCCGCGGCGCGGGCGAAGTCTGCGGTGATCCGCGCGATGTCGGCCTCGCTCACCGCGCGCGTGAAGCGCAGGGCCTGCGGCGCGAAGACCCGCGAGGGCGCCAGACCCTTCTGCCCCGTGCCCGCGGCGACCGGGCCGGCATGACCGATCTGAATGCTGGCCCGCGCGCCGGCCTCGTGCATCGCGTCGGCGAAGCGGCGCAGGCCGGGGACCGCCTCGTCGCGTACGATGATCTCGCCCGGCGCGCCCTGGCCGTCGACCGACACCGCACAGTAGGCGAGCGTCGTCATGCCGACGCCGCCGGCCGCCACCGCGCGGTGGAAGGCGATCAGCTCGTCCGTCATCACGTTGCGAGGGGCCATGCCCTCGAACGTGGCGGATTTGACGATGCGGTTGCGCAGCGCGATCGGCCCGAGCTTCGCGGGGGAGAACGGGTCCATGGGCTCGACAGATAGCATCGCGGCGACGGTGCGCGCGGATCCGACCGGGCGGCTGCCTCAGTCGAGCCCCTCGCCGGTCGCGAGCCACCTCGCGCACTCCGCGCCGAGCTCGGCCTCGGCGCGCCTCTCGTAGGCGGCCGACTCCTCGGCGGACAGCGTGTCCCTCCAGCGCCCGTTGACGCCCTTGTGGATGAACACCTCGGCGCCTGCGTCCCAGAAGGCTCCGCCGAGGGGCACGCTGCGGGT
>Ga0335070_10003106_pt1 | contig 19290 bp, 17 predicted proteins | sample Lox_Sample_13_FD_206722 | JGI IMG/M metagenome (GOLD analysis project Ga0335070, IMG submission 206722) | Soil microbial communities from Loxahatchee National Wildlife Refuge, Florida, United States - Lox_Sample_1.3 | ecosystem: Environmental > Terrestrial > Soil > Wetlands | place: USA... | reverse complement strand
AAGAGTTAGTCTCCGGCAGTTGTTAAGCAAGACAGTTCGCGGCTAGCCGCGAACTGTCTTGCAAATTCGTGTGGCGTCTGCTCCCCCAGCGCCCTGTGAGGACGGCTCGCATTGTATTCCTGTCGCCAAGCCTCGATCCGCTCGACTGCCTCGGCCGGGGTAGAGAACCAATGCGCGTTCAAACACTCGGCCCGCAGCGTCCCGTTGAAGCTTTCCACGTAGGCGTTATCGGTCGGCTTGCCCGGACGCGAGAAGTCGATCTTCACCTGGTTGTGATACGCCCACAGGTCCATCACCTGGCTGGTGAACTCGCTGCCGTTGTCACAGAACAGCACCTGCGGCACTCCCCGTTCGTTGGCGATCTGTTGCAAGGCCCGCACCACGTCATGTCCCTTCAAGCTCTGGCCCACTTCGATGGCCAGGCATTCCCGTGTGAACACGTCCACCACGGTCAGCGCGCGAAACCGGCGGCCATCGCTGAGTTGGTCGGCCACGAAGTCGAGACTCCAGACCTGGTTCGGAGCTTCCGCCCGCGGCTTCTGCCGGCTGTGCGCTGAAGCGATGCGCCGGTTCTTGGGCCGCCGCCGCAGCCCCAGCCCTTCTTCGCGATACAGCCGATACACCAGCTTCTTGCCCACCTTCCAGCCCTCACGGTTCAGCAGAACCCGGATCTTGCGGTATCCGTACCGAATGCGCGCGCTCGCCAAGTCCCGCATCCGCATCCGCAGCTCTGTCTGTGGAGCTCTTCGGCTCCGGTACCGGTAGGTCGAGATCGGAATCGCCGCTACACGGCAAGCCTTCCGCTCGCTCACCCCGTACCCGCCGCACAGGTACACGACCACTGGGCGGCGCCGTGAGGGCTTTACCAGTTTTTTCGCAGCACGTCCTGCAACATCGCCCGGTCAAGCGTCAACTCGGCGACAAGCTTCTTCAGCCGGCCGTTCTCGTCCTGGAGTTGCTTGAGCTGGCGTACCTGATCCACTTCCAGATTGCTGAACTGCTTCTTCCAGCGGTAGAACGTCTGCTCGCTGATCCCCACTCTGCGGATCAGCTCTGCCACCGGCAGGCCCATCTCCGCCTGTTTCACGATGGCCACGATCTGCTCGACCGAGAACCGCTTGCGCTTCATTCGGCAAAATCCTCCTTCGTCGGATTTTGCCGAAGACTCGCTCTCACCCTGTATTAACTTTCGGGGAGCCGCTCACCTGGACAACAAAACGGTTCGCGTAATCTTCTATACTACTGCGCAATCCGCTTGAGGGTGGAGGGGGAAGTTATTGAAGACAGTGACTGAATGCCTCGTCTGCAATTCGAGCGCACTGAAATCAAAAGCCGCTGTCGTAGCACCCTTTCTTGCTTGGCGGATTTGGAACCGCACACCCTTTCGCGCGGAGCTGTTTGAGTGTGCGGGTTGCGGATTCGCGTTCTACAACCCTCGGTTGGAGCCAGAGGAGGAACAGCGACTTTATGCGGGGTACCGAAACCGCGAGTACCAGCGGACCCGTCATTTGTTCGAACCCCATTACACAGAAACATTCAACGCGGACTTGTTTTCCAAAAAAAATATGTGCGAAGGCGGGATGTACTCAAGCGCATCCTGTCTCCACACTTAAGCAACGTGGATGCACGCAGCATCCTCGACTTTGGCGGCGGGCAGGGTCAGTTAATCTCCGACCTGATACCTGGCGCTGTGCCTTACGTGTACGATATCTCTGAGGCCGAGCCGATAGCCGGTGTCTGCAAACTCAAGAGTCTTGCTGAGTGCAGATCACGCGAATATGGCTTGATCATCTGCAGCAATGTCCTCGAACACATTGCCTTCCCAAGGAACATAATGCGGGAGATTGCTGGTATCGCCTCTCCGAGCACGTTGATTTACCTTGAGGTACCACACGAACACCCGTTCCGTTTGCGTACAAAGCTGCGACGATTAATTGATCACCTCATTCTGTTGGCCAGACGCCCACGGGTTGCAACCTCGCTTGTCGGGGTTGGCATGTTGCACGTTATGCATGAGCACGTTAACTTCTTTTCTCACGCCGCACTTGCCGAACTCACATCATCAAGTGGTCTGCAAATTCAGGCAAGCGGGACGTATTCGACAGAGGCAGAGATGCTTTGGACCCTCGCCAGCCATGACAGGCTGACGGCCGCGAGCTCGCGGGTGCAAGTCTGACCTTGGTTACAGCTTTTGCACGGAGCACTGCCCAGTCACCATCACTACTCCTACTTCCAGTTTGTCGGAGAAGAACTCATCCACGGCAGCCCGCGCGCCCGGACAACTCGGGTATCCGTAGTCGTCGAAGAGCAATACACCCCCTGACTGTAGCCGGGGATAGAAGAACTCACACGCTGACTTGATGGACGCATAGATGTCGAGATCGATATGAACGAAGGCAAATCTGCTGCCACGGACCACGTCGAGGGACTGCGGAATCAGTCCCGCTATACAATTCACATTTTTGTGGCCGCCTAGATATTCACATACAGATTTCAGACTGGTATCAGCGAAATCCCCAGCCCTATGCAGATCTCTCTTCGGATCAGTTTCAGGCATGCCGGAAAAAGTGTCGAAGAGGTGCAATGGCCGATCTGTTACGACTTCGGCCAATATCTTTGCCGTGCCACCTTTGTAAACGCCGCATTCGGCAAGTTCTCCGTTGCATCGTCGCGTCGCATCGAGGGCGAGGCAATATAGAACGTATCTTGCATGAACCGGAAGCAGCGACCGCGGATCGTCAGCGCGCAGCCGTCCTCTCCATGCCGGGGTCAGCCAAGGGTGGAACATTGGCCTGTAGAACTTAGCATCTCTGATTTCCGAACACTGCGGCCGATAATCTATCAACTGAAATCCAAACAAATCAAAGAAGCGCTGTGCGATCCGAACCGCGGACCGACCAAAGGGAAAGGGTCGTAGTTTCATAGCAAAAAATATTCCAATTTGGTACGTCGTCGTTCTCGTTTGCCCGGGTCCCCGCAGGTCTCCCAGTGGCATTTCAGCGGCAGCTGCCTAGATCACAGGCGGAAGCTCCGCTTCGACCAACTGCGCGGGTACGCTCGCCTCCCCTGGATGCGAGCGTTGCGTCCACTCGTGTATTCGCCAAAAAAGCGCCGGGGCCCCCACCAGCAGGATGGTGGCGGTTGTGCCCCACAGTATGCCGGCCACGCCAAGAGACGGCGCCAAGGCAAACTTTAAGCCGAAGGCGAGCAGCGTTGCCACCACGACTACAACGACCTGGTATCTAAGAATCGAGAGTCCGTTCAGCAGAAGGTTAGGGACTCGCACGACAGCCTGCGCAAGGATCCACACCGAGATTGCCCAAAGCAGAGTGCTACCGATTCCCAGGTCGGCGTTGAGCCACCAGCGCAACAGCCGCTCACCAAAGAGCAGCAAGATGAACGAACCCGTAGCGGCAGCGCTGACCATGAGCGCCGAGCCGCGGAGCACGCCGCGGCGGATCCAGCGCCGGTCGGCGTTTTCCGCAGCTTCCGCGAATGCCGGCCAAAGAGGCTGCGCCATCACCAGCAAGAGGCCAAGCGCAGTGACGCAGATGCGCAAGGCGACAGTCATGCGAGCAGAGGCATCAGGCCCGAGAAGCTCCAGGGCCAGAACGTTGTCAAGCGAGAAGGAAAGCCCGCCCGCAAGGTTCAAAACGAAGTAAAGAACGCCTTGACCGACCACATACTGGATCGCATGCGGTGAGACGGAGAGTCCGCGCGGACGCAGTTCCCGGTGAATAACAAACAGGTGGAATAGGCTGCCCAGGTTAGCCAGCACCAGCGACCCATACACCACGGCAACATACACCCGCACATCCCTAGTCAGGCCCGCTGCTGCGATCAGGCCAGTCAGCGTCAGCAGCGTCTGCACCAGTTCCCAGAATCCGGACACGTAGCCCTTCTGCAGCGCCATCCACACGTTGTTGGCTGTGTTCAGCGGAAGGTTGAGGGCCAACCCGACAATGGCAATCAGATAGGGCGCTGCCTGGCCCTGTCGCCCCGCAAGCACTGAGGCTAGCCCGACAGCCAGGAGCATCACACCCGCCAGGGCGCCGCCGAAGCTTAACGCGCCAGCGATATGAGTGCGGGCTTCCCCATCTTTCCCAGATGCAATCGAACGCGCCACGAGCGTGACCAGCGCAGTACCTACGCCGATATCTACCAGGCCGCTGAACCATGCCAGAGAAGCCGCCGCGCCCCACACCCCGAACTGGGCCGGGCCGAGCACACGCAGCAGCAGGGGCATCAGCACCACAGTGCTTGCCACCTGCACCAGACGCTGAAACAGGCCGGCGCCGGCGGCAGCCACGATCCTCTGGTTCCGCCTATGACCTATCATGGCTCTCACCATTGGCGCGCGCCTTGGCAAGCTTGGCAGCGCCGTTCAGCAACAAACCTCGCAACACCTGCCGGGGCAGCACGGCAGCGGCGCCCACCCGGCTCACTACGGTCCGGCTCCAGGATAGATAAGGGAGACAACTTGGCATCCAGCTCCACGCCTGGGCGCGGCCGGCTCCCCGGACGCGTGTAAACACGAACTGGTTGGCCGTTGAGCGGGCCACGTGGCGTCGGCAATCCGCTACCAGGCGAGAGAGGCAGGCACTATCGACACCGGCGCGACGTAAGCCTTCGATCACCTCGTCGGCCAGCAAGCGCGACTCGCGCGCCCACACTGGGGGCGATGTGCCGTGCGAGATGTTGTCGATCTGCGACCGCAGCAACACGTAGTGCGCGAGGACATGGGGGACACAGCCTACCGGGCCCCGAAGAGCCAATTTAGTCCAGAAAAACATATCGCCCAGGATGCGGTCATTGGGTTGAGGCCCAATGTCGCGCAGATCCCGGACGCGTGTCACACAGGCGCACCAACTGACTTCCCGCTGGTTGGCATAGTGGGCCGCCAGGAAAGCGGAGCCCGATTCGACCGCAGGGCCCACGGTTGCCGATACTTGCCGGTCCTCATAATGCACCGCGCATCCCGTATAGACGAACGACAGCTCTGGGTTGCGATCAAACATGGCGAGAACTTCGGCAGCAAACTCCGGTTCGAGAAAATCATCGTCCGAGAGGCCGACGAAAAACTCGCCACGGGCCTGGGCAATGAGGAATTCGCCATGCCTGGCCGCCGACATAGTCGGATCATGGCGGAAGGCTCGTACTCCCTGTCCGGCGTAGCGCTCAATAACAGCCGGGGTGTTGTCAGACGATCCATTGTCGGAGACGATGATCTCGATGCTGCACGAGGTCTGAGCGAGCGCGCTCTCAATAGCGCGGCTCACGAGTGTCGCTCGATTGAGAGTGGGAATAGCGATGGTTAGACGAGGTACAGGTGCGGTTTGCCTTGATTCAGAGTTCGGCATCGTGAGAATTCTCGTCACTTACCATCGCACCCTTGTAGCTGCGAACCTGTCCCCCACTGGTGGACGCTGCGGAGGCATACTGATTTCATACACGTCCGTATCTTTGTATGACAGCTGAAGCTGCCAAGCATGCTTGGCGGTAGCTCCGTCCGCTTGCAGTTTTGGCAGTAACCAATCCTCTGGATAGCCGTAGGTCCCGACCACCAGAAATCTGGGATTTACACGCACGAAATCCTGATAAGGCTCGATCGTTCCGCGAATTGGAAATACACGCTTCAAGTTTCCGTAGGACTCGAAAAGAGTGGCGTGTGAAATCCGGGCGGACGCTTCCGGATCGGTAAGGTAATACAGGCGCCTTGCGACGCTGTCTGCTTCGCGATTGTCCATCTCGAGAAATGTCAGGGCACTGGCCGCCACAATCGGCAACTCGGGATACAGATGATCCAGTCCGCCGCGCAGCTGCACGGGCGATCCAGAAGCTGACTCACCGTAGGAAGCATTTACCGGCTGTTCAGACAAAGGCACAGGAAACGCCCAGCGGATGATCTGCCCTGCTTGGCGGGGCGACAAGATCGCGGGCAGCTCTTCGATTGCAATGATTCGCAGTGGAACGTAGAGTGAGGGAATCAGGCATACTGCGAGGAGAATGCCCGCGCCCGGGTTGCATCGACTGCTCCAGGCCAAGAGCAGCGGCGGAAGCACTGCCAACGGAATCACGGCGACGATCCCATATCGTTCGAACAGCGCTCCGTGCGAGCGGGCAAGCAGCAGACTGATCTCGATCGGCACCAGTAGCAGGCACACGAGGAGCACGGACTCCAGACTGTTCAGAGGAAACTGTCGGGGGGAGGGTTTTCTCCGCCACACGGCGGCAACAAGCAGCACAGTCAGCACAGGAATGTTCTGGTAAATGAGCGCGGTTCTCTCGACCGAGGGCTGCCACTGCGGCGGGAATAAAATAACGGATTGATTGTGAACCTGGGGGATGTAGGCGACACAGCTAATCATCGGCAGCAACAGACAGGCCCACAAGACCCAGTCGGGCTTACGCCGTACGCAACAACGACCGACTTCCGCCAGCCAAAAAGCAGTGAGGGCACAAACACCGAATGCATGGCTGAGCAACAATCCGAAACCACTCAAGGTGAGGATTAACAAACCTAGCCGTCGCTTGTCATCCTTAATTGCACGCTGCCACGCGAGCAGCAGCACTGTAGTGAAGCCAAACACCAGCGCATAGGGACGTGCTTCCGTTGCGAAATAAAACAGGCGAGTGTTCCACAGCAGCAGCACGCCCAAGGTCGCGTAAATGGTCGATGTTTTGCGCTTCAGGAAAACGAAAAGCAGAAGGCTCCCCGCGAGAAAGGCCAGCAGCGATGGAATTCGGCAAGCGAATGCTTGCGGTTTGAAGATGTGCAAGGCAGCACGCGCCAACAGATAGGACAGCGGCGGGTTCAGGTCCACGGTGCGAATCGCCTGCCACATGCGACCCAGCGTCGTGGATTCTGCGATGTAAAGAGTAAACAACTCGTCATGCCAGAGTGGGCGAAATAAAGCTGGCTTGACGACCAACGAGCAGTACCAGACTGCCAGAGCAAACCCCACCGCCTTCGGGTGGCGGTCTGCCCATTCCCCTACTCGCCTGAGAATGCCGCCTTTTTCCGGCCAAATTTGCATAGCCTCTTCAGGCCCTGTGCCTCACAAGCTCGAGTGCGTGGAAGAACGTACATAACGAATCGCTTGACAGCGAGTTTCACTCACCGTGCCGGAATTCTCGATTCTTCCCGAACCCAATCCCTCACGGTTACCCGGGAATCGCTTCTCCTCACGACAACATCGAAGTTGACCCGCTCTTTCTCTACGACCAGCGGCCGGTTCTGCACCAAGGTATGCAGTGAGCCGACGTACTCGCCAATGATGCCCAACGACAACATCTGCAGCGATCCCAGAAAGAAAAATCCCAGTAGCACAGGCGCCATGCCAGCCGAAAAGCTTTTCCAGAAGATCAGCTTGTACGCCAAATAGAACAGACCGCTGGTAAGGCTCAGCAAGGCCGATACGAAGCCGCCAAACGTCACCAGTCGTAGCGGGACCTTAGACAGGTTGGTAATGCCGAGCATCGCAAGGTCGTAGAGCGTGTAGAAATTGTTCTTCGTGATTCCTCGCGTGCGGCGCTTCTGGTTGTACTCAATCTCCACATGCGGCAGGCCAATCTCGGCAATCATTCCGCGAAAGTAGGGGTAAGGATCACAGAAGTTGTTGCGAATAATCTCGATGACCTGACGGTCATAAAGACCGAAGCCGGTGAAGTGTGGGAAGACTCTTACGTCGGCCAAACGCGAGACCAAACGGTAGTACGCCGTGCGAACCCGGAACATCAGACCACTCTCATCGCTGGTCTTCTTAATCGCCACAACGACCGGCGTGCCTTTTTCCCACTCTCGAATCATGTCCGCCAGCAGTTCAGGCGGATCCTGAAGATCGGAAAGCAGGACCGCGACCGCGTCTCCCTGCGCTTGCAGAATGGCATGCATGGGCGAGCGCACATGACCGAAATTTCTTGCATTAACAATGATCTTGACGTGAGGATCCCGGGCAGCGATTTCTTTCAGAATTCGGACAGTGCAATCACGGGAGGCATTGTCGATGAAAATATGTTCATAGCAGTAGTTGGGGAACTGGGCCATGACCGCCCTGGTTCGCTCATACAATTCCCGAACGTTGCCTTGCTCGTCATAGCAGGGCGAGACTATGCTGATGGTTTTTGGGACGTTGGCCATTTGACTTCTCCAGCCGGGGTTGTGCCGCGGATCAGCACGAAGCTTGGCCCTTCCGCTGGCACCGACCAGCGCCATGCTACAGAACTGTGGTAACCGATGCATGTACCAACCGGCCATGCCCTTAGGGTGTCGCCCTCGGAGCAGCTTGTGAGAACCTAGCTCGGATATGCTGAGAACCAGTCGAGCAACCTCCCTGGGCGCGGAACGATCTTTGACCGGCGGCCACCTTTCCGGTCTGGAATCAATATCTTCAAGGTGATTGCACGTTGGTAACTCCCCTGGACGCCATATTTGTGTGTTAATCAACTCACGAGCCGCGAGTTGGGCTGACGCCGGCTGCGCTCCTACAGGAAGCAACGATGAAAGTGGTTCTGCTTTGCGGGGGCATGGGCACCCGTCTCAGAGAAGAAACCGAATTCAGGCCCAAACCCATGGTGGAGATTGGCGGTCGCCCGATCTTGTGGCACATCATGAAGATCTACGCGCACGCTGGCTTTCGCGAATTCGTGCTGTGCCTGGGTTATCGCGGCAACATGATCAAGGAGTATTTTTTGAACTACGAGGCGATGAACAGCGACTTCACGATCTGCCTCGGCTCGCAATCCCGCATCGCGTACCAGAACAACCACGGGGAACAGGACTACAGCGTCACACTGGTCGATACAGGGTTCTCGACCATGACGGGGGGCCGCGTCAAACGGATTGAGAAATACATTGATGCCGACACCTTTATGCTTACCTACGGCGATGGTGTGAGCGACGTGGATATTCGGTACCTGTTGGAGTTTCATCGGCGGCATGGCAAGCTGGCCACAGTGACCGCGGTGACCCCGACCTCGCGCTATGGGATCCTCGATACCAAGGGCGACGGCCGGGTTCTGAGATTTCGCGAGAAACCACGTAATGACGGGCGGGCCAGTGCTGGCTTCTTCGTCTTCCAGCGCCAGGTGTTCGACTATATCAGCGGAGATGACTGCATCCTGGAGCGCGGCCCGCTCGAGCGTCTGGCCGCCGAAGGCCAATTAATGGCTTACGAACACCAGGGCTTCTTTTACGCCATGGACACATTTCGCGAGTACGAATACCTGAACGAACTCTGGAAAACCGGAAACGCTCCCTGGAAGACTTGGTGACCTCATGCAACTCATACACCAGTTCCTCGGCTACACCCACTACATGAACCAGGGGCGAGGATGCCATCCCTGGCCATGGAGCCGATGTTTCTGTCGCGCGTAGGTTCGGATGCCGAGTTTAATCGCGGATGATCTGGATGACGTTGTCGCGCTCACGGCCCCTCTGTGGGACGAACTACGAGGTAGCCAGATCTTTATTACGGGTGGAACCGGTTTTTTCGGCTGCTGGTTGCTAGAGAGCTTTATCTGGGCCAACCAGTGCCTCGGCCTGAAGGCGCGCGCGGTCGTGCTCACGCGCAATCCTCAACGTCTGCGGGAGCAGGCTCCGTACCTCACCGACGATCCTGCCATAAGCCTCCACCGCGGGGATGTTCGTGATTTCGAGTTTCCGGCAGGAAGCTTCAGCCATGTGATCCACGCCGCTACCGAGGCCAGCGCCGTGCTGAACTCGACCGATCCTTCCACGATGCTTGACACAAATGTCCGGGGAACTACCCGATGCCTGCAGTTCGCCGCAACATGCGGCGCCAGGAAGTTCCTCTTGACTAGCTCCGGCGCGGTTTACGGTCCACAGCCCAGCGAATTGACCCACGTTCCGGAGACCTTAGCCGGCAGCCCTGACCCCATGTCGTGCGATTCAGCATACGCTGAAGGCAAGCGTGTGGCGGAACTGCAGTGCGCACTGGCCGCGCGAAACAGCGGATGCGAGATGAAGATCGCGCGCGGCTTTGCTTTCGTCGGGCCCTACATGCAGTTCGACGCCCATTTCGCGGTCGGCAACTTCATTCGCGATCAGGCCGAGGGCCAGGCAATCATCGTCAAGGGAGACGGGACCGCCGTACGCTCTTATCTGTACGCATCCGACCTGATGGTATGGCTGTGGACGATCCTGTTTCGCGGTGAGAATTGCCGCGCATACAACGTCGGCTCCGAGCATGCGGTAAACATTGCCGAGCTGGCCGCCGAAGTGGCTCAGGCAAGGCAACCACACGTGCAGGTGGAGGTCCGAGGCCAACCCGCGGGTCTGCCGCCCCAGCGCTATGTTCCATCAACCGAACGAGCGCGGCGGGAACTTGGATTGCAAGAGCGTGTTTCTCGGCGCGAGGCAATCAGCAAGACCCTGCGTTGGTACTTGCGGTCTCGCCAAGCGGCCGCCTCATAATCCCGCCGAAAGGCGGCGATAACAAGCGGCCGCAGGAAGTTTAGAAGCCATACATGATCAAGGTTTCTGATTACGTGATGAAGCGGCTGGCCGACTCAGGTATTCGGCAAGCCTTCGTGGTGACCGGCGGGGGCGCCATGCACCTGAACGATTCCCTCGTCCGGGAAAAGCGCCTGCGTTACGTCTGCAATCACCACGAGCAGGCTGCGGCCATGGCGGCCGAAGGCTATGCTCGCATCACTGGCGGTCCGGCGCTGGTAAGCGTTACCACCGGACCGGGTGGGATCAACGCCTTGAACGGCGTTTTCGGCGCCTGGGCCGACTCGATTGCCATGCTCGTCATTTCAGGCCAGGTGAAGCGAGAGACCTTCAAGTCCACTGCCGGTTGTCAGGCCCTGCGTCAGTTGGGAGACCAGGAAGTGGAGATCATTCCCATGGTGCGCGGCATCACCAAATACGCTGCGCTGGTCCCTGAACCGGAATCCATTCGGTATCATCTCGAGCGCGCCATGTTTTTGGCGACCAGCGGCAGACCCGGCCCGTGCTGGCTTGACATCCCCATCGACGTGCAAGGGGCCCAAGTTGATGAGACCGCCCTATGTCGTTACGATCCCTCGGAAGACAATCCGGAGTGGGATGGCGCCCGAGTCGAATCCGATTGTAGCGAGGTCATAGCGCGTATCAAGGCGGCAAAACGGCCCGTCATCATGGCGGGTACGGGAGTACGCTTGGCGCGGGCGCTCGGTGAATTCGAGGCGGTAATCCGGGCCTTGCAGATTCCCGTCACCACGGCCTGGACACACGACTTAGTCGCGTCGGACGATCCGCTATTTTGCGGCCGGCCCGGCACCATCGGCGAGCGGGCGGGAAACTTCACGGTCCAGAACTCCGATCTTCTTCTGGTGCTGGGTTCGCGCTTAAACATCCGGCAAGTCAGTTACAATTGGCGCTCCTTCGCAGCTCGGGCCTACAAAATCCAAGTCGACGTCGACGCCGCCGAGTTACAGAAGCCTACTGTGAAACCCGACCTTGCCATCCATTGCGATCTACGAGTTTTTCTACAGGAGATGAGCCGGCAACTCGCAATCGCCAGTACTACACGGACGAGCCACTCCACCTGGCTGGCCTGGTGCCGGGAACGGGTGGCGCGTTATCCCGTGGTGCAGGAGCGGCAACGCCATCCCGGGCCACCCCTGAATCCTTACTACTTCATCGAACTGCTGGAAATTCTGCTGCGTGATGACGATGTGGTGATCTGCGGCAACGCCACGGCTTGCATCGCGCCCTTTCAGGCCCTGCGCCTCAGGAAGGGGCAGCGGCTGATTTCAAATTCCGGATCGGCCTCGATGGGCTATGACCTGCCGGCGGCCGTTGGCGCAGCCACAGCGCGCAACGGCGCGCGTGTAATCTGCCTGGCCGGTGACGGCAGCATTCAGTTAAACATTCAGGAATTGCAGACGATTGTGCATCACCGATTGCCGATCAAGGTTTTCGTGCTCAACAACAATGGATATCTCTCCATTCGCAGCACGCAGAAAAACTTCTTTGGCAACCTGGTGGGCGAAAGTCCGCAATCGGGTATCAGCTTCCCCGACATGGTCCGCGTCGCCGATGCCTACGGCATCGCCAGTGCTCGTGTAGACTGCGCCGACGCGGTGCGTGCCCTTCAGCCGCAGATGAGCGCCCCAGGGCCTCTGCTGGTTGACGTTGTTCTCGATCCCGAACAGGAGTTTGAACCTCGCATCCGCTCCCGCAAATTGCCCGATGGCAGCATCGTCAGCCCCGCTCTCGACGACATGTATCCGTTCCTTGATGCGGATCAGCTTGCCGCCAACCGAATTGGCGACGACGCCGAGTAGACATGTCCTTCGGTGCGCGCTAGTCGCTGAATTGCAAACACAGCCGATTCCATTTACCCGGATAATGAGCCTGTCTCCGCCAGAGCACCCGGGCAGAGATCGTCCGTCAGCCTGGCGGCGTTCTTAATCATCGTGGATCCGATTACCAGCTATGAACAGAGACATATTTGAGGACTTATTCGTTCTGGAGATGGCGAACAACCATCTCGGGGATGTGGTCCGCGGACTGAAGATCATTTCCACGTACGGGCAGGTGGTGAGATTCAATAACGTCCGCGCCGCCATCAAAATTCAATTGCGTGACGTCGAGAGTTTCGTCCATCGCGATTTCCGCACCCGCACGGACATCAGGTACATCGGCAAGACGCTGCGTACGCGGCTGAGAATGGACGAAGTCGCTGAATTGGTGAAAGCCATCCGCAAAGTCAGTTGCATTCCCATGGCGACGCCGTTCGACGAGTACTCGGTCGACCTTTGCTGTGAGCTGGGCATTCCCATCTTGAAGATCGCCAGTTCCGACATCAACGACTGGATCCTGATCGAGAGGATGGCCAAGACGAAGAAGCCGGTCATCGTCTCCACTGGTGGCACTTCACTGAAGGACATCGACGATCTGGTTCAGTTTTTCGAAAACCGGCACATCCCTCTGGCAATCAATCACTGCGTGTCCCTTTATCCTTCTGAGGACCAGGATCTCGAACTTAACCAGATTGATTTTCTGGCCCACCGCTACCCACATCACACCATTGGTTTCTCGACGCATGAGTACCACGACTGGACGTCTTCCATGCTTATCGCCTACGCCAAAGGTGCACGCTGTTTCGAGCGCCATGTCGATATCGAAAGCCCGGGCGTGCAGGTCAGCCCCTATTGCTCGCTGCCCCACCAGATCGATACCTGGCTCAAGGCTTTTCACAAGGCGAAAGAAATGTGCGGCGCACCCGGTTCCCATAAGCGGGTTCCCCCGAAGAAAGAGATCGCGTATCTCGATTCCCTCGTGCGCGGCGTCTATGCCAAGCGAGATCTGCCGGAAGGGCATGTGCTGGAAGACGAGGACGTGTACCTGGCCATACCGCTGCAAAAGGGACAGATCTCCTGCCGCGAGCTGATGCGAGGTGAGGTGTTGCTGAAGGACATTAAGAAGGACGCTCCTATCATGATCGATATGATCGACAGCCCCTACGCCAGCGTCCCTTCGCTGACGGCGTTGATTTACGAACGGGGTCTGTGAATTGGGAAATGTCGATGGCAAACTTCTGGCAAGACCGCCCTGTTCTGGTGACCGGAGCGACTGGGCTGCTGGGGAGCTGGCTGACCAAGCGGCTCCTGGAACACTCCTGTGAAGTGACTGCTCTCGTTCGTGACTGGGTGCCAAAGTCCGAGCTTGTGCGCTCGCATGCGGTGGAGCTGGTCACCGTTGTTCGGGGCGACCTCAGCTCAACCAGCGAACTGGAGCGCATTTTAGGCGAGTACGAGATCGAAACAGTCTTCCACCTCGCGGCCCAAACAGTTGTGGGCGTGGCCAATCGCAATCCACTCTCCACTTTCGAGAGCAACGTCCGTGGAAGCTGGAACCTGCTGGAGGCTTGCCGCCGATCGCCCCGGGTCAAAGCCATTGTCGTCGCCTCTTCCGACAAGGCATACGGTGACCAGCCGTTGCTTCCTTACAGGGAGGACATGCCCCTGCAGGGGCGTCATCCATACGACGTCAGCAAGTCTTGTGTTGATCTCATCGCACACTCCTATGCCGTCAGCTTTAGCCTGCCGGTGGCGGTCACACGCTGCGGAAATTTCTTCGGTGGTGGCGATCTGAACTGGAACCGCATCGTCCCCGGCACTATTCGCTCGGTAATGCGCGGCGAGCGCCCTCTCATTCGTTCCGACGGTCAGTCCGTCCGCGACTATCTCTATGTTGAAGACGGCAGTGCAGCCTACATATCCTTGGCCGAGCATCTTATCCAGCGGCCGGAACTCCGCGGCATGGCCTTCAACTTTTCCAACGAGAACCAGATTAGTGTCATTCAGCTCGTCACCAGGATCCTCGAGAAGATGAACTCCAACCTGAAACCAGAGATCTTGAATCAGGCTACGAACGAAATCAGACATCAATACCTGAGCGCGGAACGAGCAAGAAGCATTCTGGGGTGGTCGCCACTGTTCAGCCTGGATGAGGGCCTTCAGCGCACGATTCACTGGTACCAGGAAGCGATGGCCTCAGTGGAACTTGGCGATGATTGCAGGCTACGGGCATACAATCAAGTGCAATCCTTCAAAGGGGCCCGTCCTGTCCACGCCACAGATTGGCTGGGCACCCGCACGTGATCGTCAAAACTTTCCAGGCGAATACTGCAATTGGGAGTACGATGAGCGCCACACTGCCATTACAGCAAACCGCAACCGAGACAGCGGAAATCAGGGAAGAGATTTTCAGCCTAGTACGCCGGTATTACGAGCTCGCCCATGTCCGCAAGCCCTTCGTGCCCGGCGAGACCCGTCTCTCCTATTCCGGCCGGGTCTACGATGCCTCCGAGATGGTCAGCTTGGTAGCGTCCTCGCTCGATTACTGGCTTACGCTGGGTCCCTACGGCGATAAATTCGAGCGTCGCATGCAGGAGTTCTTCCGCTGCTCCGATTTCCTTTTAGTGAATTCTGGGTCCTCAGCGAACCTGCTGATGGTCGCCACTTTATGCGCACGGGAATTGGACATATTGCTGGGCAACAGCACCAAGGCGCGCCTGCAGCCCGGCGACGAACTCATCACTCCTGCGGTGACCTTCCCCACTACCTTGACGCCCATCATCCAGAATCAGCTGGTGCCGGTCTTCGTGGATTGCGAAATCGGCACCTACAACCTCAATCCAGCGTTGATCGAAGCCGCCATTGGGCCGCGCACGCGCGGCATCTTTGTGCCTCACACGCTGGGTAATCCCTGCGATCTCGACGTGATTATGGAGGTCGCCAGCCGCCACAATCTGTGGGTGCTGGAGGATTGCTGCGATGGTCTGGGCGCCACCTTCAAGGGCCAGTTGGTGGGTACCTTTGGCGACATGGCCTCCCTGAGCTTTTATCCAGCGCACCACATCACCATGGGTGAAGGGGGAGGGGTCGCCATCAATCATCCACGCCTCAAGAAGACCAGCCGGTCGATTCGAGACTGGGGACGCGATTGCTGGTGCGATCCTGGGAAAAACAACACCTGCGGTAAGCGGTTTGAGTGGAAACTGGGCGATCTGCCCGACGGTTACGATCACAAATACATCTATTCCAATCTCGGCTACAATCTGAAGCCCACCGATATGCAGGCTGCGATCGGCCTGGTGCAGATGGATAAAGCCCTCGAATTCATCGAACGCAGACGCCAGAATTTCTGGCGCCTCTATGAGGGTCTGAAGCCGATTGAAGACCGCGTCATCCTTCCCGCAATCGACGCCCGGGCCAATCCCTCACCGTTCGGATTTCCCATTACCGTTCGCGAGGGAATCGACCGTACTAGGCTGATTCGAGCCCTGGAAGACGCCAAAATCGAAACCCGTTTGGTATTCGGTGGGAATATCCTCCGGCAGCCTGCCTTTCAAGACATCGCCAAACGCATCCACGGAAGCTTGGAGCAGTCCGATGCGATTATGCGCCGGACATTCTTTGTCGGAGTCTATCCCGGACTGACGAGCGAAGCGATCGATTACATGGTGGACACTATGACCACTACCATCAGGGCCCTGTAGGCCTGACTGTGTCCCGGCGGTCACCCGCGGCAGACCCTTACACATCTCCGGCAGGGGCCCGGTACGACTGCAAGGTTCGCTTCAATCCCTCGGCCAGTCTCACCTTCGGGTGCCAGGGAAAGCGCGAACGCAACTTGGTCATGGCAGCCTGTGGGTTGTCCTTCAGATAATTCGGATCTTCGCTCTGCGCGAACTGGATGCTGAGTTGCGCATCCACCCACATTGCTTCACTAGATTCGCCAACCGGCGAATCGACGTTTCACCTTCGTCGTTCCCGACGTTGAACACTTCGCCATTCTCGTCTGACATCAGGATCAACCAGAGCGCAGTAATAAAAGTCGCTGATATAGCAGAACGCGCGCGTCTCACACTTCCATCGCTGAGCAGGGCAGCCTCCGCTTGATGGCAACTCCGCAGCGCCAGCCCACAGGAATCAAAAAGACACTGCTGCCTAGCTGAGGGAACTGCGCCTCCACCGTTCCGGACCAGTCCTGATGATGGGGCCCGGGCATCTGGCGTTCCATCGACCAAAGATCCTGCGGGTTCTTGTCGAAGGGATAAATGTGGACCATCCAGTTGTAGATGATGGGGTCGGAGACCGGCTCTAGTAATAGCCGTCCTTTGGACACGCGGAGGTGTCGAAAACACAACGACCGCTCCACGGCCGTGCTGACCTGCAGTGCCATTTCATGGCTTATCACAACTGGCTCGGAACAGGCAGCCCAGCCCCTGTTTTCGGTTCCGTAACTTCATTAACACCTTCGACAGTAACGGAGGTGCATAGCCCTATTTACGGTGTGCGAACCGGTAACCTACACTCAGGTCGGATAGTGGCGGAGGGCCTCTCGTCGGCTATATGCGTCACGACGAACTGTTGCATGTACTGCGGATGTGGCTGGACGGCAGCGACGACTTCCCCGTCCAAAACGTAACCCTGAATCCATTGCTACTGGAGTTCTTTTTCTGGGCTGTGGTCATCGGGGTAGCGCTCGTGCTGCTGTGGCGACGTCCCAGAATCCTGGGTCGGGTGGAGCGCGTCTTTTGCGAAGTGGCGCGGCATCGTGCTTTGTCGATTCTCATGGTGGGCGCGCTCGCCCTGAGCATCCGCGTTGCGCTGCTGCCTCTCATCCCCATTCCCATCCCCGTCATGCACGATGAGTTCAGCTATCTCCTGCAAGCGGATACCTTCGCCTCCGGACACCTCACCAACCCTGCGCACCCAATGCGGGTCCACTTCGAGAGCTTCTCCATCAACGTATGGCCCACCTATCACTCGATGTATCCGCCGGGACAGGCGAGCATCATGGCGCTGGGTGAGGTGATCCTCGGCCATCCCTGGTGGGGAGTGTGGCTGAGCGTCGGGATCATGTGCGCGGCCATTACCTGGATGCTCCAGGGTTGGACGCCGCCCAAGTGGGCCCTGCTCGGCGGACTGTTCTGTGTGATGCGCTATGCTACCTTCAGTTATTGGATCAACTCGTATTGGGGCGGAGCTGTGGCCGCGACCGGAGGAGCGCTTCTGCTGGGTGCGCTGGTGCGCCTGGTGCGCAAGCCTAGCACCGGCTATTCCCTCCTGCTCGCTCTCGGGCTGGTGATCCTGGAGAACACGCGGCCTTACGAGGGTCTCGTCTTCAGCGTTCCCGCGATGATCTACCTTTTGGTGTGGTTCATCCGCAACCGCATGTGGAACGCGGTATCTCTACGTAAGGTTGCCTTGCCAGCGATGGCGGTGCTGCTGCTGGGCGCTGCTTTCGGGCTCTATTACAACTGGCGCAGCACGGGGAATCCGCTGCTGATGCCCTACGTGGTCAACCAGCGCACGTACCACATCACCCGTCCCTTCCTCTGGCAAACCGCCAGCCCCATCCCCGAGTATCACCATGAGGTGATGCACACCTTCTACTGCTTTCATGAGATTCCGGAATATCTCAAGTCGCGCCACCTTTGGGGACTGGAGGAGATGGCGGGACAGAAGCTCCAGATCTACTACGCCGGCTTCGTCTGGCCGCTGTTTCTGCTGATGTTCATCGCGGTTTGGCAAATGATGAAGAGTCCCAAGCAGCGTCTGCTGGCGATCACGCCCTTGGTACTGCTCTCTGGATTGCTGGTCGAATCCTGGTTTGCGCACAGCCACTATGCGGCGGCTGCACTTTGTGCGATGCTGGCGATCGCGCTCTACGGATTGCGCAACCTGCGGGTGTGGAGCCCGCGCGGTGTGCCTGTGGGTCTAATGACCTCGCGCGCGATCGTCTTGGTAATGGCGATTTGGCTGTTTTTCCCTCTCGGGGAAAGGGTCCTGAATCCCGATCTCCTTCCGATCAATGAAAGGAACCTCCCGCCGCAACTGGACCGCGCCCGCCTGGAGGCACAATTGGGCGGGATCCCCGGCCAGCATCTCATCATCGTACATAACCGGCATTCCTACAATGGATCATACGACTGGATCTTCAACAAGCCCGATATCGACCACGCCAAGATCGTCTGGGCGCGCGACATGGGCGCGGAGAAGAACGAAGAGCTGCTCCGCTATTTTACCGGCCGCCAGGTCTGGCTGGTCGACCAGAATGACGGGATCTCCCGCCTGACCGCCTATAATGAGCAGAGCGCGCAAGAGACCGTAGCCCAGGCTCTGACCCTGGCGCAAACAGGACACAAGAATTGAGCGCGCGCAAGAAAGCCATCATCATCGGCGCCGGCCCGGCCGGGCTCACCGCCGCCTACGAACTGCTGACCCGCAGCGAGGTGCAGCCCATCGTACTGGAGAAGAGCGCCTATATGGGCGGCATCTCGCGCACCGTCAACTACAAGGGCAACCGCATCGACATCGGCGGGCACCGCTTCTTCTCCAAGAGCGATCGCGTCATGCAGTGGTGGCTGCAGCACCTTCCCATGCAACGTGCTGGCGTGGACGGGAACGGGCTGAGGCTCACCTATCAGAATCAGACCCGCGATGTCGCCGCGCCGAAGGACGGGCCCGATGCGGCGACGTGTGACCAGGTCATGCTGGTACGCAGGCGCAAGTCGCGCATTTATTTTTTGCGCAAGTTCTTCGACTATCCCATTTCGCTCAGCAAGGACACGCTACGCAACCTGGGCCCGGTGCGCACTCTGCGCATCGGCGCCAGCTACGCTCGCAGCGCCTTGTTCCCCGTCAAGAATGAGCAGAACCTGGAGCAGTTCTTCATCAACCGCTTTGGCCGCGAGCTCTACCAGACCTTCTTCCAGTCGTATACGGAAAAAGTGTGGGGCGTGCCCTGCCGCGAGATCAGCGCGG
>Ga0335070_10003104_pt1 | contig 19297 bp, 12 predicted proteins | sample Lox_Sample_13_FD_206722 | JGI IMG/M metagenome (GOLD analysis project Ga0335070, IMG submission 206722) | Soil microbial communities from Loxahatchee National Wildlife Refuge, Florida, United States - Lox_Sample_1.3 | ecosystem: Environmental > Terrestrial > Soil > Wetlands | place: USA... | reverse complement strand
CACCGGCCGTCGAGACCCTGACGCGAGTGGCCGAGAAGCTCGCACGGCGCCTCGCCGCGCCACCCGCCGCCGCCACCTCGCCCACCCCGACCTTCGCCGGCGCCCTGGCGGTCCTCGTGCGCGCGCAGGCACGTGCGCTCCGCGACGAGCTCGGGCGCGTCTCGTCCGCCGAGGCCGTCGCCCATGCCCATCGCGCCCGCATCGCCGGCAAGCGCCTCCGCTACCTCCTCGAGCCGCTGCGCGGGACGAAGAAGGTCGACTCGGACGCGGCGGTGAAGCGGCTCAAGGAGCTGCAGGACCTCCTCGGGGAGCTCCACGACGCCCACGTGGCCGCCGCCGAGGTCGCCGCGGCGCGCGTCGAGGCCGCCGCCGACGTGATCCGGCGGTCCGCCGGCGAGGACGGCCCGGGCCTGCGGCCGGGGCTCATCGCCGTCGAGCGAGCCGCCCATGAGCGCGCCCGCCGCGCCTTCGGGCGCCTGGAGTCCGAGGTCCTGGAGCGGAAGGCCGTGACGGTGCTCGACCCCGTGTACGCGGTGGCGGTGGCGCTCGAGGAGCGGTCCGGCGCCGGCGACGACCCACCTCCGCGGCGCCGCTACCTCCTCTCCGCGCTGCCGGATCCGGCGCGCTGGGGAAGCGCCACCGAGATCGAGAAGGGCTGGTTGCCCGGCGACCGCCCGCGCGAATGCTACGGCGTCGCGCGGTCGGAGAGCGGGGAGACCTTCTTCCGGGCGACGTTCGCCGCGGGCCGCCGGGGGCAGGACACCGAGGCCGTCTCTCGCCCGGTCTTCGAGGCCTTCTGGCCCCTCACCGAGGGGCGCCGGGTGCACAAGAGGTGCTTCGTCGCGCCGGGCGAGCCCGGCTGGCGGTTCGACGAGTACATGGATCGCCAGCTCGCCTTGGCGGTGGCCGAGCCCGACAACGACCGGCCCCTCCCGTCGTGGCTCGAGGCCTACGTGGTCCGCGAGGTGAGCGGCGAGCGCGGCTACCACGACGACGTCCTGGCGCGTCGCCCGCTGCGCTCGAAGCGGGCACGCGAGCCGGGAGAGGCGGGCGGCGCGGCGACGGGCGGCTCGGGCGAGACGCCAGCCGGCGCGACTCCCTAGGGAACGGCACGCCGTCAGGGCCGGACGAGCGGAACCCGGCAGTGCAGCGCACCGGGGACGATGGTCCAGCGCGCCGGGAGCCTCCCCGGCTGCTCCCCGTCGACGTCGAGGAGCACTTCGGCGCCGCCCACCGGCTCGGCCTCGACGACCCTCGCCCTCGCACGCTCCGTGTTCGGGAGCCGGACGTGCGTGCCGTCGTAGAGCATGGCGCGCCGACGGACGAAGTCCGAGAGCCCGAGCCCCTTCCAGATGGTGATGTCGAACAGGCCGTCGTCCATCCGGGCGTCCGGCGCGACGACCATCCCGCCGCCGAAATAGCGACCGTTGCACACGCAGAAGGCGGTGATCGCCTCCTCGACCCACGGACCGCCGTCGAGGCGCCAGCGCACCCGCTGGTCGTGGTAGCGCAGGAGAGACCGCGCGCTCGCGAGCATGTAGGCGACCTTGCCCCCCATCCACTTGCCGCGGTGGGCGAGCTCCTTCACGACTTGACCCGAGACGCCGAAGCTCGAGACGTTGACGAAATGGCGGCGGTGCACCTTGCCGTCGTGCCCCTCGTATTCGACCCGGCCGAGGTCGCAGGTGACCGTGCAGCCCACCGCCAGGGTGCGGGCCGCGTCCTCCGGGGACTCGGGCCACCCGAGCGATCGGCGGAGGTCGCCGCCCGTCCCGCGCGGGATGAAGCCGAAGAGGATCTCCGGGTCGACGGGCCCGTCGTCGACGAGCCCGTCGACGACCTCGCTCGCGGTCCCGTCACCGCCGACCGCGACGACGAGCCGCTCCCCGCCGCGGGCGGCCTCGCGCGCGAGCTCCTTCGCTTCCCCTTGCCTTCGGGTGAACACGGCCCGGAAGTCGCCGAGCGCGGCGGTCACCGCCCGCGCGACCCTGTCGAAGTGGCGTCCCGTCCGGCCGGAGGCGCTCGCCGGATTGACGATGAGGAAGGGCTTCAAGCGGCGGGAAGTCTACCGCGTGCACCCGCCGGATGCCTGCCGCAGCGCGGCACGGGTCAGGTCCGCGCCGCGCGGGAGGCGAGGTGGCGGACGAGCCGGGAGATCGGCACTCCGGTCGGGCAGAGTGGCTCGCAGCCCGTGCAGGCGCCGCAGGGGGCGAGCGCGTCGCCCGACGCCGCGAGCGCGAGCACGCTCTTCGAGTAGAGGCGGAAGGCGGCGCGCAGGCCCAGATCGCGGACCGAGGGCGCGACGCCCGCGAGGGGACAGGCCGCCTCACAGAGGCCGCAGGAGATGCAGGCGCTCGCGGCCTCCGCGACCGCCCGGTCCTCGGGCGACGTCGGGGAGAGCCCCTCGGCACCGTAGCTCGCGAGGAAGCGCTCTCGCCCGCTCCCGCGGCGGGAGAGGCGCCGCAGTGGGTGCGCGAGGAGGGCGCGGTACCCCAGGTAGGCGAGCGAGCGGACCCGTCCCATCGCTCACCCCCTCCGCGGCAGGACCGGCCGCGCGCGCGCCACCGCCGCGGCCGAGCGGCCCGCGAGCCAGCCCGTGAGCATCGCGACGCCCATCCCCGTCCCGTCGGACGCCTGGTCGTGCCCGCCGACGACCGCCCCGGCGGCGAAGAGTCGCGGGCTCGCGACGCGCCCGTCCGCGTCGAGCGGATGGAGCTCCGCATCCACCTTCAGGCCCGCCGAGAGGAGGGGCTGCGGCGAGCGGCTGTCCCGGACGGTGAGGGAGGCCGCCGGACGCGCCGCGAGGTGCGCGCCCGCCTCCGCGAAGGCTCCCTCGGAGGCGAGCACGGGGAGGCCGAGCGCGGGTTCGAGGAGCTCTCCCCTTCGCGCGATCCCCCCCCCGACGAAGCGGCCGCTCGCAAGCACCCAGCTCTCCGCGACGACCTCGCGTCCTCCCACCCGGGCCGGCGCACCGGGGCCGGCGGCGCCGTGCACCTCGCCGGCGAGCACCGTCACGCCCGACGCGGCCAGGCGCTCGTCGACGGCGCGCTGCAGTCTCAGCCCCGGGACGCTCGGGAGGTCGGAGAGGAACTCCGCCACCTGCACTCCTGCCGCGCCCTCGACGCGCTCGGGCACGCGCGCTCCGGGCGAGAGCCCGAGGATCGGCGGGAAGAGAGCGACGGTGGCCCCGCGCGGGAGGCGCTGGGCGAGCATCCTCCCCACCTCCTCGGCGGCGCCCGGCGCCTCGAGCAGGCGAGCCAAGTCGACGGGTCGGGCGAGCGCGGCGTCCTCCCACAGGAACAGGTCGAGGGCGACGACCCGCGTCTCCGGGGCGCCGAGGGGGCGGGCGCGGATCGCGCCGGAGGCGACGAGGCCGGCGTCCCACCAGAGATGGCCGCGAGGAGCGACGACCGCGAGCACGCCCTTCGCCTCCGCGAGGTCGCCGGCCACCATGCTCCGCTGGCAGGTCGCCGCGGGGTGAACCTTGCCAAACGGGGTGAGGAGCCAGCGGTTGCGCCCCGACGGGGGAGCGAGGATCGAGGAGAGCTGGCCCGTCGCGAACTCCACGGCGGTCCAGAGCCGGTCGAGCGAGCCGCGGAGGACGTGGTAGGGGTGACCCGGGTGGGTCGCCGCAATCCGCCGCGCCGATTCGACCACCCCGGCGCGGCCGCCGAACGGGGCGTCGGGAAGGGCGGCGGGGTCGTGGGCGACCGAGACCGCGCCGCCCGAGAGGCCGGTGCTCCCCGGGGCGCGGCGGGCGAGCGCGACCCGCGCCCCCGCGTCGCGCGCGGCCAGCGCCGCCGTCGCCCCGGCCATGCCGCCGCCGACGACGAGCACGTCGCAGGTGATGGCGGCTCCGTCGGCCGGCACGCTACAGGCCCCCCAGGCCGCGGTGCACGGCGCGCAAGAGCTCCTCCTCGGCGAGCTGCCAACCGTCCAGCACCGCCCGCCGTTCCCGCCAGTTCGCCTCGAGGAGCTCCCTCAGCTCCGCACGCAGCTGGTCGGCGTCCCAGTCGAGCTCGCGAGCCACGAGCTGGGCGGCCACGCGCGCGCAGTCGAGCCCTCCGCAACCGGCGATGGCGAGCCTGCAGCGCCGGCGCAGGTCCTCCAGCCGGCGAACCCTCTCGTGGCGGGCCACGAACACGACCTCGGCCGCGAGGATGCCCTCGTCGCGGCAGACGACGAGCTTCAGTCGGGGGTCGTCGTCCGCGAGGAGGAGGAGGTCTCTCGCCCGCGAGCCGTGGCGGAACACGATCCGGCGAGCCACCGGTTCCGGGACGCCGTGGCGCTCGGCGAGCTCCCGGGGATCCGGGACGGCTTCCCCGCCCGGGAGCGGCTCCTCGTGGGTCTTGCAGGGACGTGGCGCGAGCCCGAGGAACCCCTCGACCCGGTCGGCGATCTCCTCCGACTGGGCGCGGTAGCTCGCGAGCTTCCCCCCCACGAACGAGAAGAGACCCGCCGCGCCCTCGTGCGCGTGGTCGATGAGCTGGTGCTCCCGCGAGAGCGCGTCCTCCGTCGGGCCGTACTCGTACAGGGTGGTGCGCACCCCGCTCCACGCGCGGGTGAGGCGCGCGCCACGCACGGACGGCACGAGCGATTCGACGCCCTCGAGCAGGTATGCCACCTCGTCGGACGTCGCCTCGAGGTCGTCTGGGTCGCCGTAGAAGTCGTCGTCGGTGGTACCGATGATGGACTCGTCCTCATGGGGCATGAGGAACATCTGCCGCCCGTCGACCGCCTTGCAGATGATCCCGTAGTTGGAGAAGCGCCGGTCGAGCGAAAGGTGGACCCCCTTCCCGGGCCGCATGGGGACGTCGACCCCGTTGGCCCGGCCCCACAGAGGCGACCAGGCGCCGGTTGCGTTCACGACCGCCGCGGTGCGCGCCTCGCCGCGCTCCCCGGTGATGGCGTCCCGCCACCTCACTCCCACCACCCGTCCCTCGTGCCGGTCGATCGCGGTGGCCTCGGTCCAGGTGCGGACCTCCGCCCCGTGCGCCTCCGCCGACAGGGCGTTCAGGAGGCACAGGCGAGGCCCGTCGATGCCCCACTCGTCGAGCGTGACCGCGCCGCCCAGGCCGGGGCGAAGCGATGGCTCTAGCGCGTAGGTCTCCTCGGCCGAGAGTCGCGTCGAGGGCTTGCCGCCCTTGAGCGGCTGGTACAGGTCGTAGGTCCCGACGTAGACCTCGGTCGCGTACCACGCGGCGCGTTCGGCCAGCGTCGCGCCCTCGGCGCGGGAGGCGAAGGGCATGAGGAAGGGGATGCGGAAGACCAGGTGGGGGGCGATGCGGCGGATGTACCCGGCGTCGCGGCAGGCGAGCTCCGTGACCCTGCGATCGGAGAGCATGTAGCGAATGCCGCCGTGGATCATCCCGGAGCTCGCCCCGCTCGCCCCGGAGGCGAGGTCGCGCTTCTCGAGGAGCAGCACCGACAGGCCGCGCATCGCGCAGTCGCGGGCCGCGCCGGCGCCGTTCGCGCCACCGCCCAGCACCACGACGTCGTAGCGCCTCGGCTCCGGCATGGAGGCAGTCTACCGCCGGGCGCCCCGCTGCGGCGCGCCCGCGCGGGTCCTACTTCGCCGGCTCGTACGTGCTCTTGACGTAGAGGTCGCGCAGCTGCTTTCCGTCCACGTCGCCCGGCGCCCCGGTCATGAGATCCGTGCCCTTCTGCGTCTTGGGCCAGGCCACCACGTCGCGCAGCGACTCGGCGCCGGTGAGGAGCATCACCAGGCGGTCCATGCCGAGCGCGATGCCCCCGTGCGGCGGGGCGCCCATCTTGAGGGCGTCGAGCAGGAACCCGAACTTGTTGCGCGCCTCCTCGGCCGAGATCCCCATCGCCTTGAACACGCGCGCCTGGACGTCGGGGTCGTGGAGGCGGATGGAACCGCCCCCGATCTCGAAGCCGTTCAGGACGAGGTCGTAGCGCCAGCAGTACACGCGCCCCGGGTCGGTCTCGAGGTAGGGAAGGTCCTGGTCGCGGGGCCTCGTGAAGGCGTGGTGCGCCGGTTGCCAGGTCTTCGACTCCTCGTCGTACTCGAAGAGCGGCGGATCGACGACCCACAGGAATCGCCACTGGCCACCGGATCCGAACTCGGGGACGAGCCCCATCCGCTTCGCCAGGTGGACGCGGAGGTTCGCCATGACGGTGTGGACCGTGGCGGGCTTCCCGAACTGGAAGAGGACGAGATCCCCCGTCTCCGCCTTCACCGCTCGGTTCACGGCCTGGCGGAGTTCGGGCGAGATGGTCTTCGCGAACGGGGACTGGGTCCATTCCCCTCCCTCTCCGACCTTGGCGCGGGCGAGCCCCTTCGCGCCCATTCCCTTCACGTACTCCTCGAGCTTGTCGATCTCGGTCCGGGAGAAGTTGGCGGACGCGGGCACGCGCATCGCCTTCACGATGCCGCCCTGCGCCACCGCCTCCTGCATGAGGGGCACCCCGCCCGACGGGTGGCTCTTCACGAGGTCCGTGAGGACCACGTGCTCCATCCCGAAGCGCAGGTCTGGCTTGTCGTTGCCGTAGTGGGCCATCGACTCGTCGAACGGCATCCGGAGGAAGGGACGCGGGATCTCCACGCCCAGGATCTCCTTCCAGAGCCGGCAGACGAGCCCCTCGATCACGCTGAAGACGTCGTTCTGCTCGACGAAGCTCATCTCCACGTCGATCTGCGTGAACTCGGGCTGGCGGTCGAGTCGCAGGTCTTCGTCGCGGAAGCACCGGACGATCTGGAAGTACCTGTCGAACCCCGCGATCATGTAGAGCTGCTTGAAGAGCTGGGGGCTCTCGGCGAGGGCGTAGAACTTGCCGGGGTTCAGGCGGCTGGGGACGAGGAAGTTCCGCGCCCCGCCCGGCGTGTACTTCACCATGAACGGGGTCTCGAGCTCGAGGAAGCCCGACTCGGTGAAGTGGTTGCGGGTGACGTGGTTCACGCGCGCCCGGGTCATGAGGGTGCGCTGCAGCGGGGCGCGGCGGAGGTCGAGGTAGCGGTACTGGAGACGCTTCTCCTCCGCCGTGTCGATCGCATCCTCGATGGGGAACGGCGTGGGCTCGCAGCGGTTGAAGATCTCGAGATCGGTGGCGTGGATCTCGATCTCCCCGGTCTTGAGCCGCGGGTTCGCGTTCGCTCCCCGCGACACCACCTTGCCGCGCACCCCGACGCAGTACTCGAGGCGGAGCTTCTCCGCCGTCTCGTGCACGTCGGGACGCACGTCCTCCTCGAACACGACCTGGGTCGCCCCCGCGCGGTCGCGCAGGTCGATGAACACCGCACCACCGTGGTCGCGCCGGTTGTTCACCCAGCCGAAGAGCACGACTTCCTCGCCGATGTCGGCCTTCGTCAGTTCGCCGCAGCTGTGTGTGCGCTTGAAATCGGTGATGAAACGCGGCACGGAGGCCTCCCCTGGGCGTAGCGGACATAGGCAGGTAGCACCGGCGGACGCGGTGCGTCAAGGACGCGGCGACGCGCGCAGGTCGCGCACCTTGAGCTGCAGCCGGCGCGATCCGTCCCACTCGTCGAATCCGAGGCTCACGGCGGCCTCGACGGGCGCCGCGCACAGGGCGAGCCGGTCGCCGAGCGAGAAGCCGATGGCGTCCCGGTCGGCGAGCCGAAGCTTCAGGTGGGCGCCTCCGGCCCCCACCTGCCGCGCCCGCGAGGGCGTCGCCCGCAGCCCGAAGACCGGCTCGGCGTTGCCGGCGCCGAAGGGCGCGAGCCGCTCCAGGTCGGACGCGCCGCGCTCGTCGAGGAGCTCCTCCCGCGCCCAGCCCTCGATGCGGGTCCGCGGGACGAGGTCCTCGTCGGCCATCCGCTCGGCGGCGTGCTTCTCGAAGGCCCTCCGGAAGGCGTCGACGGCCCCTGGATCGACGGTCACGCCGGCGGCGTGGCGGTGTCCGCCGAAGCGCGTCAGGTGGTCGGCGCACGCGGCGAGCGCGTCGTAGAGGTGGAAACCCTCGACGCTCCGGCCGCTCCCCTTCCCGACCCCGTCCACGATCCCGACGAGCACCGCCGGGCGGTGGAACCGCTCGGCCACGCGCGCGGCCACGATCCCGACCACCCCCGGATGCCAGCCGTGGCGCGCCAGCACGAGCCCGCGCGCCCCGCCGTCCACGAGCCGCGTGGCGTCGGCGATCGCCTCGTCGAGCATCTGGCGCTCGATCTCCTGCCGGGCCCGGTTCTCGCGGTCGAGCTCCTCGGCGAGCGGCAGGGCGGCACGCTCGTCGCCCGCGGCGAGCAGGCGCACGCCGCGACCGGCGTCGTCGAGACGCCCAGCGGCGTTGATCCGGGGCGCGAGGCGGAAGCCCACCTGGCCCGCGGTGACCGGCGCCCCCGCGGCGACGCCGGCGACGGCCTTCAGCGCCCGCAGGCCCGGGCGCCGGCCGCGCGCGATCTCCGCGAGCCCGTGGCGGACGAGGATGCGGTTCACCTCGACGAGCGGGACCACGTCCGCGACGGTCCCGAGCGCCACGAGGTCGAGCGCCTCCCGGAGGTTCGGCTCGGGGCGCGACGGCCCGAAACGTCCCCGCTCGCGAAGCCGGCGGCGAAGCGCGAGCACCAGGTTGAAGGTGACGCCGACCGCGGCAAGGTGCTTCGACGGGTAGCCGCAACCGGGGCGGTGGGGGTTCAGGATGGCGACCGCCGCCGGGAGCTCGACCGGTACCGTGTGGTGGTCGACGACCACCACGTCGACGCCCAGGCGCCGCGCCTCCTCGACCTCGGCGACGCTCGTGATCCCGCAGTCGAGCGTGACGAGGAGCTTCACGCCCTGCGCGGCAAGGCGCCCAACGGCGGAGGCGTTCAGCCCGTAGCCCTCGACGAGGCGGTGCGGGGTGTAGGTGGCGACGTCCGCCCCGGCGCTCCCGAGGAAACCGGCGAGGAGCACCGTGGACGTCACCCCGTCCACGTCGTAGTCCCCGTAACAGGCGATGCGTTCTCCGCTCTCGACGGCGCGGACCAACCGGTCCGCGGCCTGCTCCATGTCCTTCATGGAGAACGGGTCGGGGAGGTCCTCGAGCCGGGGGACGAGGAAGCGCTCTGCCGCCGCGAGGTCCGCGAGCCCCCGGGAGGCGAGCGTGCGCGAGGCGAGCGGGTGGAGGCCTAGCTCGCGCGAGAGCCGCGCCGCGGCCGCCTCGTCCACCGTCGACTCGATCCACCTCGTCGGCCCGGCCCTCAAGTCGCGCGCTTCTAGCACCCCGTGCTGACATCCTCCGGCGGCGGGCGCGGCAGGTTCGTTGACAGACGGGCCGCCCGCGGGGGATTCTTGTGGCTCGCGTGCGAACCGCCCTCGCCATCGCCGTGTCCTCCGCCCTCCTCCTCCAGGGCGCGGCGTGGGCCGCGGAACCGGTGCTGTGCCCGATGACGCTCACCGTGACGTCGGGCCATTGCGAGTGCGAGCATTCGTCGGGGGCGGGCGCGGTCCTGCCTCGCTGCTGCAACCGCGTCGACGTCCGAAGCGTCCCCTCGGACCGTCCTGCGCGCGTCGACCTCGCGCCTCCCGCCTCGGTCGCCGTCCTCCCCGTGCTCGCCGCTGCCGAGCCCGAGACGCCGGCCGTCGCGGCCTGCCTCCCGAGGGGCACCTCCCCTCCGCTCGAACTGCTCCACCGAGCGCTCCTCCGCTGAGACCCCGGCCTTTCGCGTAGTCCGCAGCGAGGCACCGGCTTCGCCGAACGCCTCGGCGTTGCCGTTCGCACGCGGACCCCATCCGGCTTCCGAACGGCGAGCCGTTCCCGGGGCCGGGACGAACCGAGACAGCGAGGGCGCCCCTCGGGGCGCGGGGAGCATCGGGAGATGAACTGGAAGAAGACCGTCGCGGCCTTGTCGGCCGCCCTGTCCGCCGCGGCGCGCGCCGACGTCGCGCCCGCGGAGGATACCGCGCTCGCCGGCCGCGTGGATCTCGAGTCGGTGACCCGCATCGCCCTCGAGCGCAACCCGGATCTGCGCGAGGCGAGCGAGCGAGCGACCGCTGCGGTGGCGCGCGCGCAGGCGTCCGGGCGCTATCCGGACCTGGCCATCCAGGCGCAGCTGTGGCAGCAGCCGCTCTCCGCCCCGGTGAACTTCTCGCAGGCGAACATGGTGATGGTCGGCCTGCGACAGACCTTTCCCGCGCCCGGCAGCCTCTCCTCCCGGGAGGAGGCCGGGCGGGCGGACGCTGCCGGGGCTCGCGCGGGCCTCGCTTCTCGGCGCGCGGAGATCGTCCAGCAGGTGCGGCGCGCCTACGCCCAGTACTGGCTCTCCGAGCAGGAGCAGCTCATCCACCTGGAGCACATGGATCTCACCGATCGGATCGTCCAGGACGCGCGGGGCTACTTCACCCAAGGGCTCATGTCGAAGGCCGACTTCCTCCGCACGACCGTCGAGCTCGCACGGGTCCACGCCGTCCTCTCGGACGTCGCGCAGCAGCGCCGGACGAGCGGCGCGCTCCTGAACGTCCTCATGGCGCGGGACCCGGACGCGCCGCTGGGGCCGCCGAACGCGATGCCGCTGCCGGAACTCGAGCAGTCGGTCAGCGAGCTCGAGGCCCGCGCCGGGCGAAAGCCCGAGGTCGAGGCCGCCGAGGACGCCGTGGCGAGGAGCACCGCACAGCTCGCGGCGGTTCGCGCCGAGTCCAGCTGGCCCGAGTTCATGGTAGGTCTCGACTATGGCTACATGCCGGTCGACGGCACGAGCACCTACACGGCGATGATCGGCTTCACCCTTCCATGGCTCTCCCCGCGGCACGGCGACGAGCGCCGGGAGGCCACCGCGCTGCTCTCCGCCCAGGAGGCGTCGCTCGCCTCGGCCCGGAACCAGGCGCGCTTCCAGGTCCGCGACGCGCTCGCCCGATACCGGGCGGCGCGCGACACCTACGACCTGGTGGAGAACCAGCTCCTGCCGCAGGCGCGAGAGGCAGCGGGGGCCTCGCAGGACGCCTTCCGCCACGGGCAGACCGAGTCGCTCGGGCTCCTCGGCGCGCTCCGCGAGCTTCTCGATGTCCGTCTGGAGCTCGCGCGCGCCCGCGCCCGCGTCGAGGAGTCGTGGGCGGACCTCGCGCGCGCGGCGGGCGAGCCGCGCACCGCCCTGTCCACCCCGACGGAGGGACGCCATGAGTGACCCGACGAGGACCTCTCCTCCCGAGGAGCCGCAGGCGCCCATGCCCGAGGGCTCGGAAGCAGCGCCGCCGGGCGTGCGGGCGATGGCCATCGTCCGCTGGGCCCTGGTGGGAGCGATGGCGGTCGCCGCAGTCGCTGCGTGGGTCTATTTCGCCCGGACGGCGGACGAGCAGGTGCACGGCTCCGAGGCGAGGTACGTGTGCCCGATGCACCCGTCGATCGTGTCGGACCACCCGGGCTCGTGTCCCATCTGCGGCATGGACCTGGTACCGGCGGGGAACGCCGCGGCCCGGGACGGCGGCGCCGCCTCCGCGGTCGCGCCCCCGGGGCGGTACTGGTGCCCGATGCACCCCGAGGTGCACAGCGACGACCCGAACGCGGTCTGCCCGAAGTGCGGCGGGATGAAGCTCGTGCCGCGGGAGCCTTCCGCCTCGGGGACCGCGACCAGGGGCAGGCCGCCCGGCCTCGTGGCGGTGGATCTGTCGCCGGAGCGCGTGCAGCTCATCGGGGTGAAGACCGACCTCGTCGGGGAGCAGGAGATCTCCCCGACCCTCCGCACGGTCGGCATGGTGACCGCCGACGAGGGCTCCATCTCGATCGTCTCGAGCCGCTTCTCGGGCTGGGTCGAGGAGCTGCTCGTCTCGCAGACCGGTGAGCGCGTTCGGAAGGGACAGGTCCTCGCTCGGGTGTACAGCCCGGACCTCTCCACCGCGCAGGTGAACTACCTGAACGCGATCCGCTGGGCTCGCGACCAGGCCGCGCAGTCGGGACAGGCCGCGTCCACGCTCGAGTCCGACGCGAGGGCGCGCCTCACCCTCCTCGGGATCAGCGACCTCGACATCGAGGAGCTCGAGAGGCGGAAGAAGCCGCTCGACGCGGTCAGCATCCGCGCGCCCCGCGACGGCTACGTCGGCAAGCGCACCGCACAGGTGGGTCTCTACGTGACCCCGGGGCAGGAGCTCTTCGAGATCGCCGATCTCGGCACCGTCTGGGTGATCGCCGACGTGTACGAGTCGGAGATCGAGCGCGTCCGGGTCGGCGAGAAGGCCTCGATGAGCCTGCAGGCGATGCCGGGCGAGTCGTTCCCCGGGAGGGTCTCCTTCGTCTATCCGGCGGTGAACCCGACGAGCCGCACGATCCAGGTCCGCCTCGAGTTCAAGAACCCCCAGACGCGCCTGCGACCCGGGATGTTCGCCGACGTGACGCTCGACCTGGGCGCCGTGGCCGGGCTGGTCGTGCCCGCCGACGCCCTCGTCGACACGGGCGAGTCCCAGTACGTCTTCGTCGCGCTCGCCGGGGGGCATTTCGAGCCACGGCCCGTGCGCGTGGGTGCCCGCACTGCCGACCGCGTCCAGATCCTCGGCGGGGTGAAGGCCGGCGAGCGGGTCGTCACCTCCGCGAACTTTCTCATCGACTCGGAGAGCCGCCTGCGGGCGGCCATCCAGGGCTTCGGCGCCGGAAACGAGCCCGACGCGGCCCGGCGCGAGCGCTAGGGGGCGGCCATGGTCTCGCGCGTCATCGAGTTCTGCGCCCGGAACCGCCTGGCCGTCCTCGCGGGCGTCGCCCTGGCGGCGCTCGGCGCCGTCTGGTCCGTGCGCCACGTCCAGCTGGACGCGATTCCGGATCTCACGGACCCCCAGGTCATCGTCTACACGGAGTGGATGGGGCGCAGCCCGACGCTCATCGAGGACCAGGTCACCTACCCCATCGTCTCGTCGCTCGTATCGGCCCCCAAGGTGGTCGACGTCCGCGGCTATTCGATGTTCGGCATGTCCTTCGTCTACGTGATCTTCGAGGAGGGCACCGACATGTACTGGGCGCGCAGCCGCGTCCAGGAGTTCATCGCCGGCATGCGATCCCGCCTGCCGGAGGGCGCCTCGCCGGTGCTCGGCCCGGACGCCACGGGGATCGGGTGGGCCTTCCAGTACACGCTCGTCGACCGCTCCGGACAGACATCCATCGACGAGCTCCGCACGTTCCAGGACTTCACGCTCCGCTACGCGCTCGGGAGCGTTCCCGGCGTTGCGGAGGTGGCGAGCGTCGGCGGCTACCAGAAGCAGTACCAGGTCACCATCGACCCGAATCGCCTGCGCGCCTACAACGTGACCCTCGAGGACGTCATCCGCGCCATCCGCGACTCGAACAGCGACGTCGGAGGCCGTCTCATCGAGCTCTCGGGTCGCGAGTACTACGTGCGCGGGCGCGGCTACATCCAGGACATCGGTGCGCTCGCGAGCACGGCGGTGCGGGCGAGCGGGCCGAGCGGGGTGCCGGTGCTGGTGCGCGACCTCGGCACCGTCCGCTTCGGGCCGGAGATCCGGCGCGGCGCCCTGGAGTGGAACGGCGAGGGGGAGGCGGTCGGTGGCGTAGTCGTCGTTCGCTACGGCGAGAACACGCTCGACGTCATCGGCCGGGTGAAGAAGCGCCTGGACGAGCTCCGGCCCGGATTCCCCGCCGGCGCGACGTACGAGGTGGCCTACGACCGGACGGGTCTCATCAGGCGCTCTCTCGACACCCTGAGGAAGGCGCTCGTCGAGGAGGCCGTCACCGTGGCTGCCGTGATCCTGCTCTTCCTCCTGCACGTGCGATCGGCGCTCCTTCCCATCCTCTCGTTGCCCATCGCGGTCGCCCTGGCGTTCGTCCCCATGTACTTCTTCGACATCCCGGCGACCATCATGAGCCTCGGCGGGATCGCGATCGCCATCGGAGCCACCGTCGACGCCGAGATTGTGATGATCGAGGCTTCGCACAAGAAGCTCGAGCACGCACCGCCCGGAGCGGACCGCCACAAGCTCCTCGCCGAAGCGGCACGCGAGGTCACACCGGCCATCTTCTTCTCCCTGCTCGTCATCGCGGTGAGCTTCCTGCCCGTCTTCACACTGAGCGGCCAGGCAGGCCGGCTGTTCCGGCCCCTCGCCTTCACCAAGACCTTCGTCATGCTGTCGGCGGCGCTGCTCTCCGTCACCTTTGCGCCGGCGCTCCGCGACCTCCTGTTGCGCGGCCGGATCCGGCCCGAGAGCGAGCACCCCGTCTCGCGCGCGATCATCCGCGTGTACCGGCCCTTCGTGTTCGTGGCGCTCCGCTGGCCGAAGACGACCATCGCCATCGGCCTCCTCGCCGTCCTCTCGGCCATCCCGCTCGCGCTGCGACTCGGCTCGGAGTTCATGCCGCCGCTCGACGAGGGCGACCTTCTCTACATGCCCACCACCTTCCCGAACATCTCCATCGAGGAGGCCAAGCGGGCGCTCCAGTACCAGGACCGGGTCCTCCGCTCCTTCCCGGAGGTGGCTTCGGTCTTCGGGAAGGTGGGCCGGGCGGAGACGGCAACGGATCCGGCTCCGATCACGATGGTAGAGACGACGGTGCGGCTCCGCCCGGCTAACGAGTGGCGGCTCGTCGGGCGCTCGCGCTGGTATTCGGGATTCGCTCCGGGCTGGCTCGCAGCCCTGCTCCGCCCCATCTGGCCGGATCGCGGGCGCATCACGACCGAGGAGCTCACCGCGGAGATGAACCGCGCCATGCAGTTCCCCGGGTGGACGAACGCCTACACGATGCCGATCCGCGCACGGGTCGACATGCTCACGACCGGCGTCCGGACGCCCATCGGCATCAAGGTCATGGGGGCCGACGTCGGCGAGATCGAGCGGATGGGGGTGGCGCTCGAGCACCTCGTCGCCGGCGTGCGCGGCACCCGTAGCGTCTACTACGAGCGCAACACGGGTGGCCTCTACCTCGACATCTACCCAAAGCGGGATGCGCTCGCGCGCTACGGGCTGACCGTCGGAGAGGTGCAGCGCACCATCGAGGCGGCGATCGGCGGGTCTCCCGTGACGACCACGGTCGAGGGGCGCAACCGGTTTTCCATCAGCGTCCGCTACCCGCAGGACCTCCGCAACGACCTGGACCAGCTCCGGCGCGTGCTCGTCCCCATACGGCCGGGCGGAGGTGGCGGGGGAAGCATGGGCCGCGCTCCCGCGGACCGCGTGCCGGAGCTCTTGCTCGCCCAGGGGATGGGCGGGATGGGGGGGGCGGGCGGGGGTTCCATCCCCCCGAGGGCCGGCCCGGCCGCTCCACGCGACGAGGGCACCATCTCCGACGCCCCGGCCCTCGACTGGTCGCGGTCGCTGCCTCGCATCGAGCAAGCACCGGTCGGCGGAATGGGGATCCGCCGTTCCGCGCCCGCCGCACCCGCGACCGCCTTTGTCCCGCTCGGCCAGGTGGCAGACATCCGGATCGCGGGCGGGCCGCCCATGCTTCGCGACGAAGGCGGCATGCTCGTCGGCTACGTCTACGTCGACGTCGACCCATCCCGCGACGTCGGCGGCTACGTGAAGGATGCGCGGCGGCACGTCGAGGACGCAATCGCACTGGGAAAGTTCTCGGTGCCACCCGGGTATTTCCTCAAGTGGACCGGCCAGTACGAACTCCTAGAAAAGACGAACCAGCGGCTAAAGATCGTCCTTCCGCTCACGCTGGCCCTGATCGTCCTGCTCCTCCTCTGGCACTTCCGGAACGTCACGGAGGTGCTGATCGTGCTCCTCTCCATCCCTTTTGCGTTGGTCGGGAGCGTATGGCTTCTCTGGCTCCTCCACTACAACCTCTCCACAGCCGTCTGGGTGGGCCTGATCGCGCTCGTGGGGCTCGCTGCCCAGACCGGCATCGTGATGATCGTGTACATCGATCAGGCCTACGAGCGGCGCCGGCGTGCGGGAAAGATCCGCGACCTCGACGACATCATCTGGGCGCACATGGAGGGCACCGTGATGCGCGTGCGCCCCAAGCTCATGACCGTGGGAACGATGCTCGTCGGCCTCCTGCCCCTCCTCTGGGCCACCGGGTCCGGCGCGGACGTGATGAAGCGGATCGCCGCTCCCATGGTCGGCGGCCTCATCACGTCCGCCGGCCTCACCCTGGAGGTCATCCCCGTCATCTACACCTACTGGCGCCAAGAGCAGGTCCTGTGGGAGCGACTTGCCGAGATGGACGCTCGGCGGCTGCGCACGCTGCGGATCTGGCGGAACACGCAGCTGGCCGGCTGGTCACTCATAGCGCTTGCCCTCGTCGCGGCAGGATACGGTGTCGGGGGCGGGCTCCTGCCTGCTGTGTTCGCGGTGGCTGCGATTCTCGTCGGAGCCGGGACGGTCCAGTACTTCCGGGTGCGCCCCGCGGCCAAGCGCCTCGTATGGCCGGGAGTCCCGAGACCTGCGGTGGCGGGACTGACGTGAAGCTTGGAGGCGACCGCGTCCCGGTTGTTCACTTCGTTCGCACAACGTCTTGCCAGCCCCGACCGGCTCGGGTAGCTTCCCGGCCCCGACCCCATCGTCTAGAGGCCCAGGACTCGGCCCTTTCAAGGCCGCAACCAGGGTTCGAATCCCTGTGGGGTCATTACCTAACTACTTGTCCTCACTGGCTTTCGTTCAGGCCAGTGAGTTCTGCTCCCCCATTGCTCCCCGCCTCCAGCGCGGCGATCCCCTCCCGCGGGGCCGCCGAGCTCAAGTGCATGTACCGCTGCGTCGTCTCGAGCGACTCGTGACCGGCGAGCGCCTGGATGGTCAGCATGGGCACGTTCCGCGCGGCGAGCCGCGAGCAGAACGTGTGCCGCAGGATGTGGACCCGGCCACCCCTGCGGAGACCTGCTCGACGTTCGGCGACGTCGAGCGCCCACTTGAGCCACCACTTGTCGACCGGCGTCCCGTCTTCGTGGACCAGCACGCGGTCGCTCCGCAGGTGCCGGTGAGCGACAAGCGCAGACCGAAGCCGAGAGGTCATCGGCACGACCCGCGGCTTGCCACCCTTTGGAAGAGTGACGTGCGACAGGTAGACGGCCCGCTGCACCTTGAGAAGCGACCGACCGTTGTCCACGTCCGTCCACTCGAGCCCCAGGATCTCGCCGAGCCGGAGCCCAGCATCTCCACCGAGTAGCACTGCCAAGTGCGTCCTCGGGTCGAGCTTCTTGGCCGCATCTACGAGGCGCTCGTACTCGCTCTCCTCGTAGAACTCGACCACCGACGGCGAAGCCTTGAGCAGCCGGATGGTGCAGGGGAGAGCGCCGATGACCTTCCACTCCAGCGCCACCTTGAGGAGCTTGTTCAAGACGGTGAGGGTGTTGTTCACGCTCTTCGGCTTCTGCCGGGACAACCTGCCCTTGAGCCGCTGCACCTGCTCGTCATCGATGGCGTCGAGGCGGAGCTCGCCCATCACCGGCTTGAGGTGCAGTCGGAAGAGTCTCTCCCGGGTGTCGATGCTGGACGGCTTCTCCTGGTTCGCCCTCGCGTGTCCCTCCATGAACCTCGGCCAGAATTCGGCGAGCGTTGGCGCCGCCGGCCTCATGCACTTCACTTCTGAGTGGTTTCCATCGGCCACGACCTGGGCTTCACGCAGCTGCCCCCAGCGAAGAGACGCGCTGTACGTGGAGGCGGGCGACTGCACCCGCTCGCGGTACCTCGCGCCGTCTGGAAAGCGTAGGCGGATGTCCACCTCGTAGCCCCTTCGCCCTTTGCGTCTTGCTACCCGTACCGTCATCGGTCCTCCTGACCGACGCCGGCACTCACCGGGGCGAAGTCTACGGGAGTGGACGGACAGCGACTAACCATGACGCCCCATGAGGGCGTCGAGCGCTTCGCGCCTAAACCGGAACTGGCGTCCCCAGCGACGCACGGCCTCCGAGGGCACGCTCGCCCGCTCGATCCTCTTGTAGAGCGCCCGGACGCTCGGGAGCCCCAGGTACTCTGCTGCCTGCTGGGCCGTGAGCCACGACCCCTTGGCAGGAATTGTCCTCGATGGACGCCTGGGGACATGAGCGTTCCCGGCTCCGTCGCTGCCGGCCCATCCGAACGTGGCCTGTCTTTCGTCCGCCCCAGCCATGCCTGAGTCCCTCAGCGTTTCTCCGCCGTTTGCGACCCCGCGTTCGCCGTCCCCTGCCAAGGTTCGTCACCGCCGAGATCGTCACCGATGAAGGCTCGTAGAGCCTGAAGCGCCGAGATGAGGGCGGGCGGAGCCGGGTCCTTGACCCCTGCAGCCCTTCTTGCCGCGGCCCAGTTGCCGACAGTGATGTTCACCGTCCGCCAGCTCGCGTAGAGCTCGTCGACCTTGCGGTCGTCTACCGTCACGTGCCGTAGCTTCGTGGGGACTGCCGTCGACTGGAGTCGCCCCTCGAGGATGTACGGGGCGAGCACGGTCGCGGCCTCCGCGAAGGTGAAGACGAGGACCGCGAACTCCCGCTCCCGGCTCGCCGTCATCTCCGCCTTGACCGCCTCCTCGACGCGCTTCTTCCGCTCGTCCGAGTGGACGAGGAAGACGACGCGCGGAACGAAACCGTCTGGGTAGGCGCGCCGGTACCAGGTCTCCGGGCTTCTCGCGTCGGTGAGTCCGCCGAAGAACGAGGCGTAGCGGCGGAGCTTCGCCACGATGGCCCCGCTCCTCGCCGGGTGCGCCGTGGCGATGCTTTGGGTGCCAGTTTCGGCCTCCAGGAAGAGCCTCCGCTTCCTGTGAGGAACCTCGACGATGGCGTCCGGCTTCAGTACGGCCGAGACCCTCGCTGCCGTGGCCCCTTGGTGCTCGTAGCGCTTGAACTGGAGCGTTCCGTCGTCCTCCGAGAGCCAACGGAAGGGGAGGCTCGCCAGAGGCGCCAGATCGGAACTGCGGAGCTTCAGGACGAGGTTTAGCGGGACTTCGTTCAGGACGAGCGTGTGCTCGAGGAAGCGGTGGCCGATGTCGTGGGCCGCCGGGGGACGGAGGTACGGGACGATGGGACCAACGATCCCCCTGCCGTACGAGGAGAGCGCCCAAACGGGGACCGCCGTGCCCTCTGCCCTGCGGAACTCCAGCCGCCGAAGGCAAGCACCTTCCCCGAGGCCTCCGCCGGGCGCGCAGAGCTTCGCGAGCCGGCGGTACGTCTGCTTCTTGCTCCGCCCCTCGAAGAGCAGCCGGTGGACCTGGTCGGCGGTCGCGTAGCGGGCGATCCCTACGTACGAGAGCAGCACCCGGTCCCGCTCGGTGAGGATGGCGCCCTTCGACCTCGCCACGGCCGGCTCCGCCTACCGCTTCCTCGACCCGGCTGAGCTGTCGAATCCCGGGGGCTTCTCCCGGAGCTCGATGCCGCGGTGGTAGAGCACGTGGAGCAGGTACTCGTAGCGGTCGAGTTCCAGGGCCTTCCGGTCGGCCTCCAGGAGCTCGGCAACGGCTCGCGGCAGCCCAAACCAGCGGTGGACCCCGTCGAGGT
>Ga0335070_10003102_pt1 | contig 19298 bp, 16 predicted proteins | sample Lox_Sample_13_FD_206722 | JGI IMG/M metagenome (GOLD analysis project Ga0335070, IMG submission 206722) | Soil microbial communities from Loxahatchee National Wildlife Refuge, Florida, United States - Lox_Sample_1.3 | ecosystem: Environmental > Terrestrial > Soil > Wetlands | place: USA... | reverse complement strand
CTTTGACCAAGAGCCCATCAGTTACCAGGAACCGTATGCTCAGCCGTTGCCGCCTGATGATGCGGCCATTCACGATGCGCTGCTGAATCTGATCGCCCAATGGCAGGCCGCAGCCCGGGTTGCACCGGAAATCAGGCCCGACGCAAAAATGGAACGAATAGATTTCCACGTTCAGGTCCGTGGAAATCTATCTGGCGAGCACGGCGAGCCGGGTACCCGCAGCCGCGAAGAGGCTGAAGGGTGGAGGGAGGCTCCAGGGGCTTTGCCGCTGGAGGGGGCGACGCGAGTCCCAGTAGTAGATGAGTTGACGCAGACGGTCATAGTTTCAATGGGAGATCTTAAGAAAGAACCGCCTCTGTCACCGACGAAGGAGGAACAGCCTTTGGAAGAAACCGTTATGGTTTCTGCTGACAGTCTAAAAGAGGCAGCCCACCGCGATTCCGTTAAGGAAAGAGAGGCTGAAGAAGCAGTTGCCGAGACGATCATTATTTCCGCGAATGAGATTGGCAAACAGGATGAACTTGCGGTAGAATCGAAGGAACCAGGTCTACAAGGCACCCAAAAGGAGAAAGAAAGAAAACGGGGCGAAGATGAGTTTCTTGCTGAGACGGTAATTCTCACTGTAGAGAAAAAAGCGAAATGAACGGCAAGATCGATACGCATGAGTGACGCGGTTTCCATAAATTTCCATGGGCCTACCCACGGAAATTTATTTAGCGAGCACGACGAGCGAGAGGGGGAGGCTCCAATGGCTTTGCCGGGGGAGGGGGCGACGCGAGCCCCATCAATAGAAGAACTCGCAGAAGAGCTCAGGAAGCTCAGTCAGTCAAACCCTTCGAACCTCCAGGCTGCAATAGAGGGGTATCTTGGCAACAGGCTGCGTCTCGTCGGGAAGGGGGAGAGGCTGGCGTTGCTCGAAAGGCTTGCCCGCCAATTTGATACGAGTACTGAAAGTAAAGCAGGACTCCCGCTTCCGTCGGAAGAGTCCTCACGGCTGGTTTCGCTGCTGTTTGGGAAGCAGATTTCAATATCGGATCTCTGTTCTGCAGAGCTGTCGGAAAAACTGGTTCAGTCGCTGAACACTGTTTTCAACACGCTGAATCAGATCATCGGGGTTATTAACACCACATTACTGGGGCACAGGGCCGAGCAGGAGACGATTCGTCAGATAATTGGTATGCACATAGGAGGTGCAGCAGGCGATACTTCACTTCAGAATTATCTCGACCAGATTCGAGAGGCGTTTCTAACCGCACACAAAGCATTCAGACAGGCCACTGAAGATATGGTTCGCGAGCTGCTCACTGAGCTCAACCCCGAAAGAATTGAGGCGTCAACAGACAAGGGCCTAAGATTCGGAGCTCTCCGCAAGGCTGATCTGTTCGATGCCTATAAAGATAAATTTCGTGCTGTCAAAGAGGGATTCGAATCGGGCCGCCTTATGGAGGAGTTTTTGCGAGAATTTGAAAAAGTATGTCAGAAGCTTTACAAAACGGAAGGGGGGAGGATCTCTTGAAAACGTGCGTGTATGGTTTGTTGCTCTTTTGCCTTATCGCGACGCTCTCGTCCTGCAGCTCAGTGAGTCGCACGCCTGAGTACACCTATCAGAAGGAGGCGGTTACTATAACGTTGCGAGCCGACCCTCAACTGAATCTCTACCAGGGCAGCCCGCACACGCTTGTTGCCTGCACCTACCAGCTCCGCGATCCCAACGCCTTTAACCAACTGGTTGACGAAAAAGACGGGTTGCCAAAGCTTCTGGAATGCGGCCGTTTTGACGCGAGTGTTGCTTACGCTAAGAGGTTAGTGGTTCAGCCGGGCCAGGAGATGAAAGACAGCCTGGACCGCGCGGAGGGCGCCAAATATGTGAGTTTCGTTGCCGGCTATTATAACCTGCAAAAGTCGAACGTCGTACGCCTGATCCAGATTCCCGTAGGTACGCTCAGCTCAAAGCCGCAAAGCGTGAACCTTGAGCTCTATCTGGGTCCCCAAGCGATTCAAGACTTGAAGAGGAAATGATGGATACCGAGAGACCTTTATACTGGCACCAGGGGCTGTTCCTGCAGCCCCAGCATTTTCAGCTACTGGAGCGATCCCTTCGGTCGCTCGTGGTCCCTTTTTACGATTTCGCCGAGCCCCACTTTTGGGGCGTCGGTGAGATGGAGATTCAAAAAGCCGCGCTGGGGACCAGGTCATTCAGCCTTCTCAAAGCTAATCTCTTGTTTCCTGATGGTTCGCACGCTGTTTTCCCCGGTAACGCGGTCATTGAGCCCAGACCTTTTGACGAGGCATGGGTAAACGGAGGAAAACCTTTTACGGTCTACGCAGGCCTCAAGAAATGGAACTACGCAGGCGAAAACGTCACACTTCTTGAAAAACTTGAGGATATGGAACGCGTGACCACGCGGTTTATTGCGCTGGCCGATCCCGAGGAGATTAGCGATCTGCATTCCGGCGGGCCCGCAGGCCGGGTACAACGCCTCTACTACGCGCTGAAACTTTTCTGGGAGACTGAAAAAGAAAAGCTAGGCGACTATCTCCTTATCCCCGTAGCCCAGCTTGAAAGGATGGGAGATGAGGTACGGCTTTCAGAACGATTTATCCCCCCGTGTCTCGCGCTTATCAGTGCACAGCCTCTCACAAAGCTGATCAAAGAGATCAGAGACCAGATCGCAGCCCGTAGCCATCAACTCGAGGAGCTAAAGAGTCAGCGCGGTATCCAGACAGCAGAGTTCGGGTCGAGGGATATGGTCTATCTTCTCGCCCTGCGATCGCTCAACCGTTACGTGCCCATGCTATTTCATTTCGCCGAAGCTGGAGCGGTACATCCCTGGGCCGCGTACGGGCTTCTCCGCCAGCTTATCGGAGAGCTCTCCTCTTTTTCAGAAAAAGTGGATGTCATGGGGGCTGTGGCAGGCGAAGACCGGGCCCTTCCGAATTATGATCACGAGGCGCTCTGGCTCTGTTTTTCCAGAGCCCAGGCCCTGATCTCGCAGCTACTGGATGAAATCACGGCTGGTCCCGAATACGTAATCCGCCTTGTCTATGACGGTACCTATTATGCGGCTGAATTGAAGCCGGCCATCTTCGAGGGGCATAACCGTTTCTATCTGGTACTTAGAACCGAGACAGATCCGAAGTCTGTTATTCGGTTGGTCACTACCATTGCCAAGCTCAGCTCCAGAGAGCACCTGCCCATCCTCATCGCACGAGCCTTACCTGGCGTGAGGCTGGAACATCTCCCGGTTCCTCCGCAAGAGTTACCGCGCAGAGCGCATTCGATCTATTTTGCTGTCGATTATCAAAGCGACCAGTGGGCGCCGATCAAGAAAGGAAACAATGTCGCATTCTATTGGGACAATGCGCCTGAAGACCTGGAGGTCGAATTGATGGTTGTAGGAAGGTAAGCAGGGAGCAACTGACGAAACAAGGTTAAGGTCAAGGTTAAGATGAAAGCAACCCCCAAAAACCTCGAAGGAATTCCTGCACGTGCAGGTCTAATACCGATTTGGATTCAAGATGGAGAGCGAGGCGCTCGAGCCACGAGGAGTGGAGGCGTACTATGAAGTACGTCGGAACGACGCGGGGTGAAGGCAACGAAGCTATCCGCTTGAAGTCAAATCGGTATCGGAGGGGACATGCATTTGAGTGATTGCTTCATGGACTTGATGGCCTACGTGGCCTATTTTACGAAGACGGTGGCTGTTAAACAGCCTGCCTATCAGCAGGTGAAGGCTGACGTCCTCCGCCTTCTCACGAAAAGCGAAGAATGTGTGAGCAAGGGGTGGTTCTCGCAGGAGGAATACGACCAGGCCCGATTCATGATCTGTGCCTGGGTGGACGAGTCAATCCTCGCATCAGCCTGGCAGTATAAGAGCCAGTGGCAGAGAGAACAGCTTCAGCGTTTGTATTACAACACCGCTGAAGCTGGGGAGGAAGTCTTCGAACGCCTAAACGCGCTCTCGTTTCACCAGAAGGACGTCAGAGAGCTCTACTATCTCTGTCTCAGTCTTGGATTCAAGGGGAGATTTCTCAAGCCGGAAGATGAATACCTCCTTGACCAGTTGAAGACCTCCAACCTCAAGCTGCTCCTGGGTGGTTCGGCCAATGTGCCCTCTCTGGACAGGACCGACCTCTTCCCAGAATCTTATCCGGCAGGAGGAGGAGATCTCGGCTATCAAAAGAAGAAATTTCGGTTCTCAGTCCTGACTCTTGTTGCGCTGGCGGGGCCTATTCTGCTCTTTGGCCTCTTGTTCCTGATCTATCGTTTTTCTCTCGATGGCATAGCTGAACACGTTTTGCGGACGGCGTCATAGATGAAAAACATATTCCTAAAGCTCCTCAAACTTTCACTTATCGGTTTTGCAGTTCTCCTGGTCATGCTGCTTATCTTCGGCCTCGTTCTCAGGATGGACTGGCCCTGGTGGGTGGGACTGGCCCTGCTGCTGATTCTTGCGGCTTTGGGGATTGGGTTCCTCTTCTTGCGAAGAATCCTCGCTAGACGGCGCGAACAGCGCTTCGTGCAGCAGGTAATAGAACAGGATGAAGCCCGCATCAAGACATTCGCGGGAAAAGAAAAAGAAGAGATGAAGGCACTCCAGGACCGCTGGAGAGAGGCTGTCGAAGCGTTACGCCACTCCCATCTCAGGAAACAGGGCAATCCTCTTTACGTGTTGCCGTGGTATATGGTGATTGGCGAGAGCGGCTCAGGCAAGACCACAGCCATTGGCAGCGCCAAGCTTTCTTCGCCCTTTGCGGAAATGAGACGGGCTTCCGGTATTTCAGGAACAAAAAACTGTGACTGGTGGTTTTTTGAGCAGGCCGTCATTATCGACACGGCCGGCAGATACGCGATCCCGGTCGACGAAGGAAGAGATAAGGAAGAATGGCAAAAATTCCTTACGCTCCTCGTCAAGTACAGGAAGAAGGAGCCGCTCCACGGTCTCATCGTATCGGTAGCAGCAGACAAGCTACTCGGAGCTTCTCCGGAAGTTCTGGAGGAAGACGGACGGAGCATCCGGCGCCGCATTGACGAGTTGATGCGCGTGCTCGGAGTCAAGTTCCCAGTTTATCTTCTGGTGACAAAATGTGATCTGGTCCAGGGCATGACCAGATTTTCTGAACAGCTTCCGGACAAGAGTCTTGATCAGCCCATGGGGTTCATTAATCAGAGTCTCTCAAAGGATGTCGCTGCCTTTCTCGACAATGCTATGAACACCATAGGTGAGCAGTTGAGAACGCTGCGGATTCTGCTGTTGCATCACCCTCAGTCCAAGAGTGTTGATCCTGCGCTTCTTCTTTTCCCCGAGGAGTTCGCGCATCTAAGAACGGGCCTTGACTCTTTCATAAAGGCCGCTTTCCAGGAGAATCCTTACCAGGAGACGCCTATTCTCAGGGGCCTCTTCTTCAGCAGCGGACGCCAGGAAGGTACTCCATACTCTCATTTCCTGGAAGCCCTCGGCCTGATCGGAGAAAAAGAGGTTCTTCCGGGAACGAGCAGGGGATTGTTCCTGCATGAATTTTTTGCGAAGATTTTGCCCACAGACAGGCAGCTCTTCGCCCCGACCTCGCGGGCGCTCGAGTGGCGTGTGCTTACACGAAATCTTGGGCTGACTGCGTGGATCTTACTCGGTGTGGCTATTTGCGGCCTGTTGAGCTTTTCTTTTGTGAAGAACCTGAGAACCATCAGGGTGGGAACGCATGAGCTCGGGCAGGCGCCCGTCTTGAGAGGGGAGCTTCTTTCAGATCTCGCAATGATGGATCACTTTGGGCAGACGATCCTCAAGATCGAGTCACAGAACCAGAACTGGTGGATTCCAAGATTCGGGCTGTATGAGAGCATCAATGTCGAGCTCGCACTTAAGAATAGTTACTGCAACCAGTTCCATCAGGGGTTCCTCGGACCCTTTGATAAACAGATGTCTGACGTCATGCCCAGGCTCCTCACTCCCGCAACTTCAGATGACGTCGTGGCCCAGTATATAGTCCATCTCGTGAGGCGCATCAACCTTCTCAAAGCACGCTTGGAGGGGCAAGGATTTGACAGGCTAAAAGAGAAGCCCCAGCCGTCGTACGTCTCTCTGCTCGCATCCGATCAGGCGGCTTCGCCCGAGGTGAGAAAAAAATTCGGCTACCTGTATCTCTATTATCTCATATGGCAGGGAGACACAGGCGAGATTAACAAAGAGGTAGCCGTGCTTCAGGGGCGGCTTAAGGATCTGCTGGCGTCACGAAGCTTGCAGTGGCTTGTGGCCTGGGTAAACAAAGAAGGAGGGCTCACTCCCGTCACGCTCGGCGAATTCTGGGCAGGCAGCCTGACACTGCCCGACGAAAAAATGGTCGCGCCGGCTTTTACCCGTAAGGGTAAGGAAATGATCGATGCTTTCCTGAAGGAGACAGAGCAGGCCCTGCCTGATCCGGTCATGCTCTCCGGTCAAAAAACGAATTTTGGGAAGTGGTACCGCGATACCGCTTTCGATACGTGGCAGACATTCGGCGTCTTTTTCCCCAAAGGAGCAGGGAGGTTGAAGGGCTCGAAGGAATGGCTCGAGATGGCTCCCAGAATGGCGGCCGATAAAGGGCCCTACTTTGCGTTCTTCAATAAAGCTGCAATCGAGCTGGAACCCATATCCGGCACGGATGGCTCGCCTTTGTGGCTGCAGCAGGTATATCAGTTCCAGCTCGCTAAGGCGCAATCTCTTGCGAAAGCCGACGGCGCTGTGGCGAAGGCAGCAGAGCAGGGCAAGAAGATAATGACGGCCGTAGAAAAGCAATTGGGTAAGGATGTAGGGGCAGATGCCCTGGAGGCGCAGATCGCGGCAGGCAAGGCCTACCAGGAGCTGATGGCCGCATTGGGTTCCATCGGCACCGCGGCAACGTCAAGGGCTCAAAGCTTCCAGGTCGCTGCCCAGACGTATACTGAAGAATCAGCTGTGGGCAAGTCCCCGTTTTACGCGGGGTACGCGGCTGCAAACAGGCTGAAGGCAGGTCTCGGAAGGGGAAAGCCTGCCGAGGATATGATCGCCAGGATGATAACGGGTCCTCTCGATTTTCTCTGGACCTGTGTGAGAATGGAAACCGCCTGTTACCTTCAGAAGCAATGGGAAGAAAAAGTTTTGGCTGAGGCTCAAGGGACGAGCGGAGCGCAGGCAGTCCAGATCATGCTTGGACCGGATGGTCCCGTCTGGAAGTTTGTCAAAGGCTCAGGGATAGCGGCCCCCTTTATCGGGTGGAGCGTACAAAGAGGTTATTATTCGAAAGAAGTCCTGGGCGGATCAATACCGTTCGATCCGCCATTTTTTGCTTTTCTCGCCAGGGGGGCCAAGGTTACGGCTGTAGCGGCTGCAGCGGCTGCAGCGGGTCCAGCCGCTGCGCCAAAAAAAGAGAATTTCAATGTGATGATAATGGGACTGCCTACGGATGTCAATCCCGAAGCGAGGATCAAGCCACACGCTACAAGACTGGAACTTCAGTGTACCGGCGGGGTTCAGAATCTGCTCAATCAAAACTACCCCGTGAACAAGACGTTCGTATTTTCTCCTGATGGTTGTGGTGACGTACTTTTTCAGATTGAGGTCAGCGATTTCGTCCTCACCAAGAAATACACGGGACCTCGGGCATTCCCGGACTTCCTGCAAGACTTCAGGGGCGGCAGACGCACTTTCAGTCCTGGCGACTTCCCTCTAGAAAGGGTATCTCTCGAACGTCTCGGGATCAGATACATACGAGTCAATTATCAATTCAGTGGCGAGGGTGCTATTTTGGGAGCAGCTGCGGCTGCGGCTGCGGCTAAAACAACTGCCCCGGGCCAGGCACCAAGGAACATTGTGCAATGCTGGAAAGATTAATATCCGAACGTCGTTGGCAGTGGGCTGCTTACGGGAAGCATCCTGCTGCTAAGGACTACTTTAAGCTCGGTCAAGACTTCCCGTTGATGAGCAGTTTTTCAGGTTGGATAGAAAATGGGTACCAGGTGTTGGCCTCCAAGGATAATCCTGTCAAGGCGCGCCGTTCATGGCGCTTCTGGACCAAAGAAGCCAGGAGAGAGAATATTGTTTGCGGAGTCGTCCGGGACAGCAATGATAGCCTCGGCCGGCCTTACCCCCTCCTCATCATGGGAACCGGTCCGCTCAAGGATTGGGGCAGCCAATGGGATCTGGTACCGCTCGCGTGCGAGAGCGTGTGGAGCCGGATGGAATATCTCTCGGAAAAGGCCTTCGCCGATCTGAGAGAATTGGAGGACCAGATACTGAACATAATTCCACCTGCAGTCGCGTGGCTGGAATTGGCCAGGAAAAGGGAGGGCTTCGGAGAACTGGGGCCTCTGCAACTCAGGGAGCTGGAAGCAAACACGTCCGGCCCTTCAGCCAGAACGGATTGCGTTATTCCTGTAGCACAGATTCCGTCTCGGGATAATTTTGAAATGATCTGCTTATATCATTCTTTCGTGAGAGCGCGCATGGAGGCCGCCCCAAGCGCCGTGTTCACTGGGGGCACGGCGGAGAAGCTGTATGTCGCGCTTTTCAGACGCCCCTTGACTCCGTACGATTTCATTCGTTTGTGGTCTGCCACTCCCTGGGACAACAACCGTGAGTCGTGAACGAAGAGCCTGTTTCGTATTCGGACCGCGCTGGCAACTATTTTGCGTGCACTGCAGCAGCGCGTCGCAAGCCTGACTGCGCCGCTTGGGAAAGGAAGATCATTGCCCAACTATGTTTATAATTGCAAGCAGGCTGAGGCTGTGCTACTATTCTTTGTAATCTGGCAAAGTGCTTGCCTATGAATCCGAAGGATTTAATCAGAGCAGGCAGACTTCCTGAAGCTCGCGAGCAGCTCACCGTCGAGGTGAAGTCCTCACCCTCTGATGTGAGCAAACGCGTTCTCCTCTTTCAGGTGCTTTCCTTCTATGGCGAATGGGATAAGGCGGAAAGTCATCTTGACGTAATTGTATCGCGTGATCCGAAGTCAGAGACCGGTGTGCAAGTGTACAAAAACCTGGTCAATGCGGAAAGAGAGAGACAAGAGGTCGTTGCGCGCAGACGTATTCCCGGCTTTCTCACCGGAACGCCGGCCTACCTGGAAGCCTACCTCGCTGCATGGGAAAAACTGACTGAAAAAAAGATCAAGGAGGCGGGCGCCCTTTACGGGAAGGTCGATGCACAGCGTCCCACCGTTACAGGAACCATCAACGGAAATAGCTTCAACGGCTTCAAGGACACCGACGCCTTTCTATCTGCTTTTCTCGAAGCCATCGTGCACGACCGGTACATCTGGCTTCCCTTTGAGTCGCTACGAGAGCTTTCGGTCTCGCCTCCAAAGACCTCCTTCGATTTGCTCTGGACTCAGGCACGCGTTGTGACGTGGGAAGGGCTTACGATAAATTGCTACCTGCCCGTGCTCTATCCGGGGTCGTTTCTTCACAGCGATGATCGTGTGAAGCTGGGAAGGATGACCGACTGGGCCTCCCTGGGAGGTTCGTTTTCAAAGGGCATGGGACAGCATGTTTATGGTGTTAATGAAGAAGAGATAGCCATTCTGGAAGTGCGGGACGTCATCTTTCAGTTTCCTGCCCCTAAGGGAAAAGCATGAAACGCAGCGTTGACATAGACGCAGTGCTGGCTCCCATCGCAGGGGAAAACCCCGCCGGAGAAGATCTGCGTTACAGCCAGACTTACGAGGAGATTAAGGAAGCAAGAAAGTTTGACGAACCCCTTGATATGGGCGATTGGAAGCGGGAAATAAAAGCGGCCGATTGGGATAAAGTCACCAGCCTGTCCATCGACGCACTTGGCACGAAGAGCAAGGATCTACAGATCGCTGCCTGGCTGACTGAAGCACTGATACTGACCGAAGGCTTTGAGGGGCTTGCCACGGGCATTAAGATTATCACGGGCCTGCTACAGGACTATTGGGAACAACTGTATCCGCCAATAGAAGAAGGTGACCTCGATTTCAGGGCCGCGCCTCTGGAGTTCATGAATGAAAGATTCTGGTCTACCGTTAAACAGATACCATTGACAGACGAAAGCAAAACGCCGGGTTATTCTTGGCTCAAATGGCAAGAGTCACGTGAGGTGGGCTACGATTCGGACACGCGCAATAAGCATGGTGACGTGGATGAGACCAAGAAGACGAGGCGAGATGACTACATTGCAGAAGGCAAGCTAACTGCTGAGGAATTCGATGCCGCAGTGGCTGCTTCTTCGGCAGCGTTCTACAAGTCCTTGAATGAAAGCCTGGTCTCCTGCCTGGACGAGTTCAATACGCTCGACGCAACCGTAGACGAGAAGTTCGGTCAGCAGGCACCCCGACTGGCAGAGCTTGGAAAGGCCATTGAAGAGTGCAGCCAAGTGGTCACACGGATTTACAAGGAGAAACGGCCCGCATCTGCCGCCGAACCCGCAACTCGCGTGAAGCGTGAGCAACAGTCGGTTTCTGCGGAGCAGGAAGCAAAGGGAGAAAGGCAGCGCCCCGTGTCGTTGCCCGAGGAGGTGCCTTCCGTGGCCACACTGTCAAACTCGCGGGAAGAATTATCGGAAGGAGTTCTCTGGGAAGAGGCGCTTAACATTCTAGAGACCGCCGGCATAAGAGAATCCCTCGACACACTTCTTGGAGCCTCCTTCAGCGCGCCCTCAGTAAGAGAGAAGAATCGCTACAGGCTGCTTATGGCCAAGCTCTGTCTCAAGGCTGAAAGGCCTGACCTTGCGAGACCGATTGCCGAGGAATTGTACGCCTTGATGGAGGAACTCCATCTGGACCGCTGGGAATCTCCAGTCTGGATTGCGGAGGTCCTCGACGTCCTTTACCAATGCCTGGCAAGCGGAGAGCCTTCGGACGATGATCTTGCGAAGGCCAAGGCGCTTTTCCAGAGGCTGTGCACGACAGATGTTACTAAGGCAATAACATTCAGACGCTGATTGTGAGATAATAGAAGGCAACCTAGCATTAGTAAATCGCCGGTAGAAAGGAGAGTGCACATGGCAAAGAAAGAGAGTCTACAGCATAAACTTGATAGGGTAAGAGCTCCCAGGGTCCAGATAACGTATGATGTTGAGATCGGTGATTCAATCGAGATGAAAGAGATACCCTTCGTTATGGGGGTACTCGCAGATTTGTCGGGTAAGCCTGATGAACCGCTACCCAGGCTCAGGGACAGAAAATTCATAGAAATAGACAGGGACAATTTCAACAACGTGCTTGAGGGGATGAAGCCAAGAGTAGCTTTTAAGGTGGATAACAAGCTGACCGGGGACGACACCAAACTGGCGGTGGAACTCCGTTTCAAATCAATCGACGATTTTCGACCCGAGAACGTGGTGACGCAGGTAGAACCATTGCGAAAACTGCTGGATGCGAGACAGCGGCTTTCCGGCCTTCTGAACAAGCTGGATGGGAACGACAAGCTGGATGATCTCCTTCAGAAAGTGATTGCAGATACGGACGCTCTCAAGAAACTGGGTAAAGAGGCCGGCGTAGAATAACCGGAAGAATAAAAGGAGGGACCCTATGGCAGAGAAGGAAAGAGAGGAACGGCGAGAGGCTGCTCAGGCTGGAGCAGTCACAAGAGAGGAAGGCCTTTTAGACCGGATCGTTTCGGAAGGCCGGCTGGCCCGTGACGAAACCCAGAAAGAATATGCCAGGGATCTCATCGGGGAGTTCGTCAAGCAGGTTATGCAGGGGGCGATGGTTGTCTCGAAAGATACGGAACTCATGATCAATGCGCGAATTGCCCAGCTGGATAGGCTCATATCGCAGCAGCTTAATGAAGTGATGCATCACCCTGACTTACAAAAGCTCGAAGCATCGTGGAGAGGCCTCCATTACCTGGTCCATCAGAGTGAGACAGGGGAGACGATGAAGATCAGGGTGATGAATGTCTCTAAAAAAGATCTCCTCAAGGATATGGAAAAGGCGAGCGAGTTTGATCAGTCTACCCTGTTCAGGAAGATATACGAGGAAGAGTATGGCATGTTTGGTGGTGCCGCGTATGGAGCCTTCATAGGTGATTACGAGTTCGGCAACAACCCTCAAGACATGGCTCTTCTGGAAAAGGTGGCCGGGGTTGCGGCCGCAGCGCACGCGCCTTTTATCTCTGCCGCGTCATCGTCAATCTTTAACCTGGACAGCTTCACAGAGCTTGGAACGCCGCGAGACCTTGCGAAAGTCTTCCAGAGTGTGGACTACGCGAAATGGAAGTCTTTCCGTAATTCAGAAGACTCCAGATACGTGGTTCTGGCCTTGCCTCATATCCTTATGCGGCTACCGTACGGTCAGGCGAATGAGCCGGTCGAAGGATTCAATTATGAGGAGGATGTGGACGGAACAGACCACAGCAAGTACCTCTGGGGCAATGCGGCCTATGCGCTCGGCACCCGACTGACGGATGCCTTTGCAAAATATCACTGGACCGCTGCCATCAGGGGAGTGGAAGGCGGTGGGCTCGTGAGTGGACTGCCTGTCCACACGTTCCGGACGGATGAAGGCGATGTCGCGCTTAAGTGTCCTACGGAAATAGCAATCACGGACAGGCGGGAAAAGGAGCTGGCAGATCTCGGTTTCGTCCCGCTGGTTCACGCCAAAGGTACCGATTATGCCGCGTTTTTCAGCACGCAAACGACCAACAAGCCGAAGGCGTACGACACCGATGCCGCGAATGCCAATGCTCGTCTCTCTTCTCAGTTGCAGTACATTCTTGCGGTTTCCCGGTTTGCCCATTACATGAAATCAATCATGCGAGACAAGATAGGCAGTTTTATGACCCGAAAGAACGCTGAAGATTTTCTCAATCGCTGGATTTCCAACTATGTGCTTCTGGATGATGACGCCGGACAGGAACTGAAGGCGCGATACCCATTACGTGAAGCGCGGATTGACGTGACTGAGGTACCAGGGAAACCTGGCTCTTACCGGGCCGTGGCGTTTCTCAAACCGCATTATCAGCTGGATGAGCTGACCGTGTCGTTGAGGCTTGTGGCCAACCTGCCGCCTCCCGCGAAGAGGTAACAGGGGACTAACTCTTTTGGCTGCATAAAAATAGCCATTTAGGCACTTGACCTATTTGCCGGGCACGCCTAAAATGGAACGAACGTGCAAAACCAATCTAAGAAAGGGGGTAGACCATGGCGTTTGATGCGTTTTTGCAGATCGATGGGATTGACGGAGAAAGCACGGATGCCAAACACACGAATTGGATAGAAGTGCTTTCGTATAATTGGGGGGTCACCCAGCCGGCGTCGGGATCAGCCAGCACATCTGGTGGAGCAACGGCTGAGCGGGCCAATTTCCATGATTTCTCTATCATGAAGACGCTTGACAAAGCATCCCCGAAGCTGGCGCTTGCCTGCTCCAGCGGGACGCATATCAAGAAGGTCACCTTGGAACTCTGCCGTGCTGGAGGAGACAAGCTCAAGTACATGGAATACAAAATGGAGGAATGCATCGTCAGTTCCTGCAGTGAAAGCGGCAGCGGAGGCAGCGATCCGACCGAGTCCATCTCCTTCAATTACGGTAAAATCGAATGGACTTACACCCAGCAGAAACGCACTGACGGCTCGGGCGGAGGCCAGGTTGCTGCTGGCTGGGATCTTAGGTCAAATAAGAAAGTGTAAGCTCGTTTCGCATAACCGCATCAAACGGTATCCGGAGTAATGGGAGACGGACCTGAACAGGCTTCCCGCAAGGGGGGCCTGTGCCAGGGCACGTCTCTCTCGCCGACCCGCAATGACGCAGGACTCATTCAAACAGATAAACCTTTCCTGCAGTGAACCGGCGCATGGTAACAAGTCAGATATCAGGACATAGGGTGTGAAAGAAAAGCAGGAGAACATACAGGCCTCCATTCTCGACAGGCTTATTGACAGGGAGCCGCAGCTCTCCAGTGAGTCAGTCCAGTATCGCCTGCTCAACTTCAGTCAGATCAAGGCAGCCGTCATCAGGGATCTGGAGAACCTTCTTAATACCAAGAGCCAAATAATGCCGGTCCCGGCAGCATACAAAGAGGTGAATGACTCTGTCTTTGTCTACGGTCTTTCCGACTTCACCTCCCATAATCCGAAGAGCCCGTCGGTAAGACAAGTGCTTCGCCAGAATATGGAGAAGACGATCGTGAAATTTGAGCCCCGGCTCAAAAACGTGAACGTGCAGATTGAGGCTCCAAACGAGGAAGTGCGGACGATCCGCTTACGGATAAGCGCGCTTCTCGTTCTGGACCCTGTGGCTGAGCCCGTCACGTTTGACACCTATTTCGATATCAACAGGGGCGAGTATTCTATCCGGAGATAAATGGCAGATGGACGACGACATTCTCAATTACTACGAAAGGGAACTCACCTTTGTACGCGAGATGGGGGCCGAATTCGCAAAAAAGTATCCCAAAATCGCAAGCAGGCTGCTGCTCGAACCGGACAAGTGCGAAGACCCACACACAGAGCGGCTGATAGAAGCCTTCGCCCTCCTGAGCGGGCGCATACACAAGAAGATTGACGACGATTTTCCGGAGATAACAGAATCGCTTCTCAATATTCTCTACCCCCATTACATCAGCCCCATCCCTCCAATGTCGGTAGTCAAGTTCGAAACGGGAAAGATGATTCCACCAACAGGCTATCACATCGAAAAGCACACGCCTCTCTATTCCAAGCCCGTTAGCGGCTTCCCCTGCCAATTCAGCACGTCGTATCCTGTAACGCTTTGGCCTGTCGAAGTCGGTTCGGCAAATCTCCGTGATCCCAAGAAAGCCGTTCCAAATGGCCAGCAAGCCATCGTAATCCAGCTAAAAACCCGCAATAATCTGAGCTTCTCGCAGCTAGGCTGGGAAGAAACACGCTTCTTCCTGAATGGCCCGGGACAGCACGTCTTTCATCTGTACGAGCTTCTCTTCAACAACGTGTGCCATGTCGAGTGTGAGTCGCGTAACCGTAGCGGTAGCCTGGAGACAATCCCGTTGAGCCCCGACGCTATTGCGCCTGTCGGCTTCAATCCTGAAGAGGCGCTGATCCCTTATCCTTCGCGGTCATTCCCCGGCTACCTCCTCCTCTTCGAATACTTCTGCTTTTCCGAGAAGTTTCTTTTCTTCGACCTTAAAGGCCTGAAGTCCCTACAGGGAAAAGATCTTGGCGACAGTATTGATATCTGGATTTACCTCAACCGGGTTGCAAAATCTAATCTCCTGATCACTCCTGAAACATTCTGCTTACACGCTACCCCTATCGTCAACCTCTTCAAACGCGTTGCAGAGCCGATCCTGATCGAGCAGAAGAAAGCGGAATACCACGTTATTCCGGATATCAGAAGAGCTGAGGCAACGGAGATATTCAGTATAGACAAAGTGACCGCCTCGTCTTCAGTCCCCGGAGAGCGCGGGGCTGATTTTGAACCCTTCTATTCTATCTGGCACCACCTTATGGATGACGACGATACTGATCAGAAAGCCTTCTGGCTCCAGCACAGGAGGCATTCAGGGAGAAAGGGCGATGATGGGACAGAAGTCTTTCTCTCGTTTGCGGATTGGAACTTCAAACCTGTTGAGCCCAAGGTGGAAACAGTCATGATAGAAGTAACATGCACCAACAGGGGCTTACCTGCTCGCCTTCCCTTCGGTGATCCGGCAGGCGATTTTGAGATGGAAACGTCAGCACCCATTGCCCGAATAAACTGCTTGATAAAACCGACACCGACGCGCAGGCCTTCGCTGGGTGGAGCTCTCCAGTGGCGCCTGATTTCTCACCTGTCACTCAACTACATGTCGTTGGTGCACGGAGGAGAAGAGGCGCTCAAAGAGATTCTGAAGCTGTACGATTTTGACAATTCGGCGGCCACAAGGCAACAGATCAGCGGCATACTTTCACTCAAGTCTGAATTTACTACAAAGCGGATCGGTCAATCGTTTTGCCGGGGGCTGCAGGTTACCGTGGAATTCGATGAGGACAAATACGTGGGCACAGGGCTCTATCTGTTTGCAAGCGTGTTGGAAAGATTCTTAGGGCAGTACGTCTCGCTCAACTCATTCTCACAGCTCGTCGCAAAGACCATACAACGAAGAGAGGCATTAAAGAAATGGCTCCCCAGAAACGGGAACCGGGTACTGCTGTAAGAGAGCGCCTGTTTAAGGAATTCTACCGCTTCTCCTTTTTCAAGGCCGTTCATTTACTCGAGACCCTTTCTCCAGACCGCAAGCCTTTGGGGCAGACACTGAACCCAAAGGAAGAGGCGGTCCGCTTCTCGGTGAAGCCCGGCCTTACTTTTCCTGCGAGTGATATCTCCGGTTTGAAGCGGTCGTACCAGAATGATCCTCCTGAAATGGATGTGGCGTTTATGGGATTGATAGGTCCTTCCGGCGTCCTTCCTTACTGGTATAATGAGCTGGCGATCGAGAGGGCGCGTGAGAAGGATGTTGCTTTTACTGCCTTTCTCGATATCTTTCACCACCGCTTGATTTCACTTTTTTACCTCTCCTGGAAGAAATACAACTTACCCGTGACGTATGCTCCCGGCGCGAGAGACAAGCTTTCCAGATATCTGTTAAGCCTGATCGGTCTCGGTACACAGGGCCTGTCGGGCATGATTGGGCTGCCCGAAGAAGCGCTCATATTTTATGGTGGCCTGCTCTCAAGGCAGGTTCCGTCGGCGGTCGCTGTTGAGGCGGCCGTAGAGTATTTCGCAGGTACAAAAGCAGCGATAGACCAGTTCATTGAGCGGGTGATACCGATCGACCCTGAGGACCAGACACACTTAGGCTCGACCAATAGCGAGCTGGGTGTGAGCACCGTCTGTGGCGGCTACGCCAGGGAAAATCAGGGAAAATTTCGCGTCAATCTGGGGCCGCTGGGCTACGAACGCTTTCTGCGTTTCCTGCCTTCCGGGACTATGCTTCGTCCCATCTTTTCCTTCACAAGATTCATGGCCGGGATCGAATATGAATTTGAGATCCGCCTTTTTCTCAAACGTGAGGAGGTCCCGCCATGCACAATAGGCTTGGACGGGCCGGGTGCACCGCGCCTTGGCTGGTCAACGTGGCTCAAAACACCGGGAACAGTGCACGAGCAGGACCCTTACATAACCTTCGAGGAGAAAGATTTGTAAAGAACCTGTTACGAGTTGCGGGTTACGAGTTAGAACCGCCTCCGCCGTCTTCTTGCCTGGCTGTCCGAGACAGAGTATAGTGATCGTCTGACCAAAACTGAGGATAATCTTAATGCAGCCGTGGAGGATTGATCGTTGACCGAAAAGAGTGTTGCTGGCTCCGATGGACCATCGACCGAATTTGCACCGTTTGAACGAAGGCCGCTGCAGGACATCCTGCGCCAGTCTGATGCGCTTTCAAAGGCGCCGCTTCTCACCCGGACCCTCGACGCGATGCCGACTCCCTGCATCATCCTCAATAAAGAACGACAGATCGTTTTCGCAAATCGCGCATTTCTTGCGGTACTGGGCCATGTAGATCTTCCTCCTGTGCTCGGGTTGCGCCCGGGGGAAGCGCTCGACTGCCTGCATGCTTTTGAGAGGCATGAAGGATGCGGCACAAGCGAGTTTTGCAGAACGTGCGGTGGCATAGAGGCGATTCTGGCCAGCAAGCAAGGGAGCGAAAACGTGCAGGAGTGCCGCATTATACGGAGAGGCGAGACAGACGCTCTGGACCTCCGCGTATGGACAATACCGATCACGGTCGGTAATGAGGCCTTCACCATGTTTACGGCAGCCGACATAAGCGACGAGAAGAGAAGGGCCGTGCTCGAGCGCATCTTTCTTCACGATATTGTCAACACTGCGGGCGCTATCCTCGGATGTTCCGAACTCCTCGGGGAAAGTTCAGGAGAAGACCTTGATAAGTTCAGAAAGAAAATTCAACTTCTCTCCGCACGCCTGATCGAAGAGGTCGACGGTCAGAGGCAGTTGATTGCCGCGGAAAGTGGACAGCTTGCGGTCAATCCTTCTCCTGTAGAGACGTTGGGGTTGTTAGATCAGGTTGTCGCACAGTACAGCGGCAATGCTCGTGGACGCCTCATCAGGATTTCACCTGCGTCCAGGAACGCAAGCTTCACGAGCGATCGTGTGCTCTTGAGGCGGGTTATAGGGAATCTCCTTAAAAACGCCATCGAAGCCTCTGGCGAAGGAGAGACCATTACCATAGGCTCCGCTCAAACCGAAAACGGGGTCGAATTCTGGGTGCACAACCCTGGGGCCATGGAACGCGACGTTCAGCTCCAGGTATTCCAGCGCTCCTTCTCTACTAAAGGGGTGGGCAGGGGCCTCGGGACTTACAGTGTGCGGCTGCTCACGCAACGATACCTCAAAGGAACGGTATCGTTTGCCAGTTCGTCCGAAGAAGGAACAATCTTCAGAGTCACCTACCCTCACGAGCTCTAGCGAAACCAAGAAAAAGATAAGCCCTCGTGTTCCGCAAAGGAGGGAACAAATATCCAGGGACCGATGTCTAATGTAATAACTTGGATTGCGGAATGAGCGATCGAAGAATTCGGAAAAAGAGAGAGGACGGCATGGTCAAAGCCGCACCTGTGCTGAAGGGGCTTTCTCTACTGCTGGCGCTCCTGTTCCTTGGATATTTGTGGAGCGGTGCTTCGAGGGGTGCCCCTACAGGCGCGAACACTCAGCCTGAGCAGAGAATTGCACAAAAGGAGGCGAAACCGTTGAAGCTTATCTCGTGGACAGGTAAACCCGGCAGCGCATGGAAAGCATTCGACAAGGCTGTCTCGGAACAGAAGTACGCGCGGGCGTACGAAATCGCCGAAGGCAATCTGAAGGCTGCGCGCTCCTCTCAAAACAGTGAGGCATGGGTCCGCGCGCTGATCCGCTGCGAACAGACACAGATGGCCCTGCACGGGTACGAGACAGCCGTGCGGTTCCTGAAGGAACAGCCCTGGCCCGAGGACCTGCTGGCACAAACGACACTCCACCTCTATTACGCGCAGTCGCTCATGACCTATGCCCATGAGTACTCCTGGGAAATACGCGGACGGGAGAAGGTTGATTCAAAAGGCGCGGTCGACCTGAAGGCCTGGACCGTTGAACAGATTTTTGCCGAAGCCCTTCGTTCATACGAAGCAATCTTCTCCCAGCGGAACGAACTGGGAGAGCAGCCCGTGGCAATACTCTCCGAATATATCCAGTTGGGCAACTACCCCAAGGAGATCCGTCCTACCCTGCGCGATGCGGTCACTTACCTGTACGCGGATGCGCTCGCTGACACGTTGGGCTGGGCGCCTGGACAGTCGGACGAAGTCTACACCCTCGACCTGGAGAAGTTGCTGGCAGAGAGGCCTTCTCTTCAGATTGACCATCCG
>Ga0335070_10003100_pt1 | contig 19300 bp, 21 predicted proteins | sample Lox_Sample_13_FD_206722 | JGI IMG/M metagenome (GOLD analysis project Ga0335070, IMG submission 206722) | Soil microbial communities from Loxahatchee National Wildlife Refuge, Florida, United States - Lox_Sample_1.3 | ecosystem: Environmental > Terrestrial > Soil > Wetlands | place: USA... | reverse complement strand
AATACGGTCCGAAAACCGGATCTGGTCGTGATGGACGCCATCCGAATTCTCACGACCAATGGCCCAAAGGGCCCCGGAAAGACAGAGGACATCGGGGAGGTCATCGCTTCGACGGATATTGTAGCGGTGGATGCTTATGCCGCCGCCTTCTTCAAGCATCCCAAGACCGGAAAACCGTTCAAGCCGGAAGAGATCCAGTTTGTCAAGAATGCTTATGAGTTGGGCCTGGGCCAAATCAACCTCTCAAAAGTGAGGATGAAGAAGGTCACGGCTGCATGAAAAAAGCGATCCCCTATTTGAGGAGGACGGTTCAAGCCCTTTCGTTTTTCTTCCTTCTCTATCTCATCGTCAGGACCGCTTTTCCCCTTGAACTGAAAATCCCGGTAGACCTCTACCTTCGGCTCGACCCGTTTATCGGGCTCGTTACGATTCTTACGAAGAAAGAGGTCATCCTGAGGATGCTTCCTGCCCTTGGAGTGCTCCTCGCCGTCGTTGTTTTCGGCAATTTTTTCTGCGGATGGTTTTGTCCCATGGGCACGACCATCGATTTTTTCGATCGAATTTTCTTCAGAGAGAGAAAACGATCCAAAGAGTCTAATGATCAAGCTTTCAGAAGGCTCCGCTACGGGATCTTCATCTTTTCTCTTGTGGCAGGCCTGATGGCCTTTCAGGTGATGTACGTTCTCGATCCCATCAGCCTCATTACCCGAACCCTTGTCATCGCATTCTTTCCTCCTGCCATCTTTGTTTTTAACTCCATCGTCCCGCAGGTTCAGAGCCTTCTTCCTAAGAACTCTTTCATTCTGTCGACCGTTCCAATGCCTGTGTTCAAAGTGAATCTTCTGATCTTTGTTTTTTTCATTGGCATTCTTGCTCTGGGAACTGTCCGGAAAAGGTTCTGGTGCCGCTACCTCTGTCCGCTAGGGACTCTCTTTTCAATCGTTTCACGCCTCCGGATATTGAAACGGTTTGTCACGGAGGATTGTACGCATTGTCTAAAATGTGTGAAGGAGTGCCCGGTTGGAGCGATCCGTAAAGACACTCCCGAATCCTACCGGCAGCAGGACTGTATCGCCTGTTTCAAATGCCTTGAATGTCCTCCTGAGGCAGTTTCTTTTCACCTTGGTTTACCCCGTTGGAGAACGGTGGATGGTGTAGACCTTTCGAGAAGGTATGTTTTGGGATCACTCGGGCTCGGTGTTGTATCGGCATTGATGATCAAGGCCAATCCCCTCCAGTCAGAGAGCGGAAAGAGAAATAACCGGCTGATTCGACCGCCTGGATCTCTTCCCGAAGAGCAATTTGTTTCGGTCTGTACAGGCTGCGGCGAATGTTTAAAGGTCTGTCCCAATAATGCTCTTCAATCGACTCTTTTGGAAGCAGGCCTGGCAGGTCTTTACACACCGAGGCTCGTTCCCCGTATCGGATACTGTGAAGAATTCTGTAACTACTGTGGAAGGATTTGTCCAACCGAAGCCATCCGGCCTCTTGCCATTGAAGAAAAACGCCTCCTCCAGATGGGGGTCGCTCATATCGACAAAACACGGTGTATTGCCTGGGATACGGAAAAAATCTGCCTTGTTTGTAATGAGCAATGTTCCTATCATGCCATCATCGGTGACGATAAAAAACGCCCCATCATCAAAGAAGAAAAGTGCACGGGCTGCGGCATTTGCGAAAACAAATGTCCCGTGGATGGGGAGGCAGCCATTATTGTCTACGCCTCCGGTGTCCAGAAAAAATTGAAACCGGAACCCTCCAATAACAATCAAGGATGAAGTAGCGTCGGCATTGATTGCCGACGAAATTCCATCCATCTAATGTTCTGGATGAGCACCAAACTCCGAAGCGTAGTTCAGTGTTATGAATTCGCCTGCCTCAGGCAGGGTTTTCGGTTAATTTCTCATCTCCGAGCATAAAATCCGGAAGGCCTACCCCCTACTCAGAAACGTTTTTACCTGCAAGAAAAATAGTGATGGAGTATCCGCTCATTGCACAGACAAAGGGAATATAAACATACTATATTATTATCGACACAATTCCGATATAATTGACTGGAGGTGAGAGATATGGAAATTGCTCCAAGAATTACAATAGACGAGAAAGTTAGATTTGGAAAGCCTGTAATTAAGGGGACCCGTGTTCCAGTGGGCTTGATCCTTGGAAAATTGGCTGGGGGTATGACCTATGAAGAGGTTATGTCCGAGTATGATCTGGCCAAGGAAGATATTCTAGCAGTATTGGATTATGCTGCGAAACATCTATCAGATGAAGAGATCAGGCCTATCATTTAAAAATGATAAAATTTCTTATCGATGAAGACATCCCTAGATCAACCCTGAAAATCCTCTTTTCCTTTACCACCAATCATCTTTTTTCCCCGAAAGGTAGGCGGGAATATCTTTACACCTCAAAGCCCTCTTGACATATTTAACAATCATGATATTCTGCATTTAAGAATATATTTCTCAGATTCCTTTCTATCTGAATGGCCCGAGAAGAATATAGATTAATACCAGGCCTTAAAGTCATTGGAACAATTAGGCATTGGGTGTTATATTGAAAGCCAGAATGCAAATAGTAGCAAAGGGGAGGTGTTGACATGGAGACCTTGAAACAAGAAGCAATAAGGGCGATTTCAAAGTTGCCGGAATCAGCAAATATTGATGACATCATGTATGAACTTTATGTAATTGATAAGGTAAACAAGGGTAGAGAGGCCGCCGACCGCGGGGATTCAATTTCTATCGAGGAATTAAAGAAAGAGATGAAATCGTGGTAAGGTGGACAAGACCAGCAAGGCTCGATCTAAAGCAAATCCGTGATTACATCGCAAGGGACTCGAGATTCTACGCAGAAAAAGTATCGTTGGAAATCGTTGAAAAATCGGAAATACTCAATTCCTTCCCTGAAGCCGGCAGAATTGTTCCTGAGATAGGAGACCGTAATATCAGGGAACTCTTCATTTACTCATACCGTCTCATCTACGAAATATTTCCCACCAAGATCGAGATTCTGGCATTGATCCATGCCAAGCGCAATTTTTTGAAACAATTCACGAATGCCTCAAGGTAATAAGGGGCCAACAGTAGGGTCATACATAACATCAAAAGACTGGGCGCGACTATCATAGTGGAGGGCGAGTACAAACTGAAAATAAATAGTGAGACCACTATACTAATAAAAGGCGATGAGTATCATGTGCCCAAGGGGACACCGCATTCGGGAGAATGAATCTCCCTGCCCACAGGGCGGGGCTTCCCGGAAACGAAATCTCGTTTATATTGTGCCCCTTGACCCCGCTTACAAGGCGGGGCTTACGGGGCACTTGCCGGTCAAAGAAAGGAACGAGGACGATTTATGCTTTTGGAAGTAAGCGGACAAAAAGAATAAATAAAAACCAGTAGGTTTGTTTTGCGATGCATTGTCGCCTGACGACGTCACAAGCGCATGCTCCAAAATCTGACGGCTGGGTCTGTGCCGCCCACGTTAAGTAAACTCTTTACCGAAAACGTGATATAATATAGACATGAAGCCACGTGTGTATATCGATACTTCTGTTATTGGGGGTTGTTTTGATGAAGAGTTCGCCGTCTGGTCTTTAAAGCTTTTTGGTGAGTTTCATGCAGGAGATAAAACAGCCGTTGTCTCAGATCTCACTCGCCGCGAATTGGAGGGTGCCCCGAAGAATGTAAGAAACACTCTTTTATCGCTTCCTGAAGGAAACGTCGAAAATGTCTTTCTCTCAGATGAGGCAGAACGGTTGGCTTCACATTATCTTAAGAATGGCGTAATAGGCAAGAAGCATATAGTCGATGCCCAACATATCGCAATCGCATCTGTGGAGAGAGTAGACGTATTGGTAAGCTGGAACTTTCAACAGATAGTCAATCTCGACCGCATTCATGCTTTTAATGCTGTCAATCTCAAGCTTGGTTATTCAATGCTCGAAATCAGGAGTCCAAGAGAGGTTGTTTATGAAAAAGACGTTTGATGCGGTAAACTTCCAAAGAAAAATCCGTGCTGAATTGAGTAAACAGTACTTGGAAAATCGTGAGGCCTTCTTTAAGGAGCTCACAGGAAAATACCGTAAGTTAAAGAAATCCAAAGATCGGCGTACACTTCAGATTACAACGGCACAAAAGTAAGAAGAGCGAGGCCAGGATAGGCTAGACAGGCGATACCGGAGCGACGAGGTGATAAGACTATGAAGACCGTTGAAATTTCGAAGGCTACTCTGCTACTTTCTGATTACACGAAGGAGATTGAGAAGGGACCGGTAGTCGTTACAAAAGCAGGGAAGCCTGTTGCAGTTCTGGTGGGCATACCCAATGCAGATGTTGAAACAGTGTCTTTGAGCGATAATCCAAGATTCGTAGCTCTCATTGAACGATCGCGAGCAAGGCAGAAATCTGAAGGTGGCATTTCATCAGAGGAAATGCGTCGGCGGCTTGAAAGACCGAGAAAGCTGGCACGGCCCTGATGACATCGTACTTTGCGATCCTCCTGCAATTTTGAAGGCTGCGGGAATCAAGAAATAAAGAAAAGGGAGGAGCAAAAATGATAGATTTAGAATATTCATTGACCATTGAGGCAACCAACGAACCTGATTTTTTTGGATTCTATTCTCCCGACTTGCCAGGTTTTTCAGGCATTGGACATTCCGTCGAGGATTGCTTTTACAAAGCGAAATGGGGGATGATTGAACATGCAAATCTTTTGAAAGAACAAGGCTTGCCTGTTCCATCCAAGAATACAAATCTAAAAATTATTATCCAAAATGAGGAGTCCTTAAGAGCTGCTTGAAATTGGCCGTGGCCGGTTCCCCAAGAGTTTCATCTACAATCTGAGCCCCCTTTTTGCATTCATTCCTTCCAAGAGAAAGCAGGGGGCCGGCCCTTTCCACGGGGCAAATTGAACGAGTAATTGAAAAGGAGGTAGAGGCATGAAGGCAATTGGTGTGAATGGAAGTCCGAGAAAAAAGTGGAACACGGCCACTTTGCTCAAAAAAGCCCTTGAGGGTGCGGCATCAGAGGGGGCGAAAACGGGGTTGGTTCATCTTTACGACCTCGATTACAAAGGATGTATCAGCTGCTTTGCGTGTAAGACGTTCTTTAAAGATACTTGCGGGTTTGTCTCTGTCGCACACTTAGGGAGAAAGATATGACAATAAGAAGTCTAAGCAGACGGTCCTTCGGCATAGCGGGAGTATTTCTTTTATTGGTTGTATCACCTGCATTGGCGGAAAAGTGGAGTCACCGCTATATCGAAAGTCTCCCGGATTCTGCCTTTGCTGCCATTGAGATTACGAAGGATGGGAAGAAGATCCGACATCTTCCCCATCATGATCATTTAGGAGAGATCGATATTAATCATTTGAAGAGCGCTTTAGGCAGAATTCATCAGGTAAAATGGATGGATCCAGCAAACTTTGCCAAAGCCAAAGATCATTTGGATCAACACTATCAGGTTTATAAGCAGGAACGGGCTAAGGCTCGTGGGTTAGAAAATCCCATTAACATCAATAACGCATCGATCAATGAATTAATGCAGCTGCCTCACATTGGGGAAAAACTCGCCACAGCCATAATCGAATATCGAAAGAGCCATGGAGGTTTCAAAACCATATCCGAGCTAACGCATGTTCCTGGCATTGGAAACAAAATAGTTGGGGACATCGAAGATCTCGTCACTTTGGAATAGATCTACTCCTGGGGAGCTACACATTGGTACTCTCCGTGTCTATTATGATTTTGAAGACAGCCCTGAGCGAGTAGTTTTTGTCCGTGCTATTGGAATTAAAGAAAGGAATAGTGTTGGAATAGGAAAAGAGGTGATAAGACTGTGAAGACCGTTGAAGTTTCGAAAGCCACTTTGCCGCTTTCTGATTACGCGAAGGAAGTTAAAAAGGAACCGGTAATTATTACAAAAGAGGGGAGACCTGTTGCAGTTCTGGTGAGCATACCCAATGCAGATATTGAAATGGTACCTTTGAGCAACAATCCCAAATTTATCGCTCTCATCGAACGGTCACGAGCAAGCCAGAAATCTGAAGGTGGAATTTCTCCAGAGGAAATGCGTCGGCGGCTTGAAAGGCCGAAGAAATCGGTGCACGTCTGATAATATGTCCTGGCCATTATTTGAGTTGGCGGACAATGTCAAGATAACCCTCTTTGCAACTTACACCTACGAGTCTACAGTCTGAGATAATCATGGGGTTAATGATTACGGGTAGAAATGTGCATGATCAGATAAAGGTATCTTTCTTTACAAGTCAACTGCATTCACTTCAAAGCTGCCCTACGCAGAGCATCGATATGACGATCCGCGTGGGCTGGGTCTCTATAGTAATACATGGTCTTCCGTTGATCGGCCAATGAATGATTTGGATTTATCTTCAGCATTTCTTCGACATGCGCCCGTGCTTTCTGATCCTGGCCAAGTCCTATATATGCCTCAGCCAAACTCATATGCGCCATAAAGGGACTAAACTCACCTTTATGGGCGCGAGCAAGCAATAGCTCGCCTGCTGCTAAGGCCTCCTCGTAGCGTCCGGCTAAAAAGTAAGACATAGACAAACCGCTCAGAAATACAGCAGGATAGTAAGGGCATAAGCGCATCGCATTCTTGACCAGTGCAATCGACTCGTCAAACTTTCCATTATAGTGCATAATTGCGGCCAAGATGGAAAGCATAATGGGGTCGTTGGGATTGATCCTAACAGCCTTCTCCCCATTTTCGATGGCCTCATCAAACTTCCTGTTAAGGAGATTGATATAGCCCATCAAGCCATAGGCTTTAGCACAGAAATCACTTAGACCTATGGCCCTTTGCGCGCATTCAAACGCTCCTTTCATGGATTGGTCAGGAGATTCACTCCAACCGAAATTAACATCCCAGAGATAAGTCCAACCCATTTGCGCCCACCCACCGGCAAATTTCGGATCTAACTCAACGGCTTTTTTAGCCCACTGGCGGGCAGCAGCATTGTCCTCTTTCGCAAAGCGGAAAAAGTGTTCCGCGGCACGCCAATAGCACTCCAAGGCTTTGAGGTTGGAAGTACCTTCGGCTACTCCACTTGCATACTCCCCTTCCGTCAGTTTCACTTGAAGAGCCGTCATAATCTGCCTTGCAATCTCATCTTGCAAGACAAATAGGTCTTTCAGGTCCCTGTCGTATCTCTCCGACCAAAGATGAATTCCTTTGATTGCATCGATGAGCTGGACCAAGATCCGAACCCTGCCTTCTGATCTCTGAACACTTCCCTCCAGCACATACTGCACTCCCAGTTCCTCGGCAACCTTTTGGACCTTAACAGCTTTGCCCTTGTAAACGAAGGTAGAGTTTCTGGCAATTACGAAAAGCCTTGGGATCATGGAGAGGCTGGTGATGATTTGGTCAGTTATTCCATCGCAGAAATACTCCTGCTCGGGGCTTCCGCTCATGTTCACGAATGGCAGCACGGCGATAGAGGGTTCGTCAGGCAAGGCAAATGCCATCTTCTCTTTGGAGGCAACCTCCAAAGGCTTCCGGCCCACCGCCTCAGTTTCCATCAGGACCCGATAAACTCGCACGGGCTTTATAATGTTCTTTACGGTTTGCTCGCCAAGATATTCATACCCCAATCCAAGTTTATTCTCGACCTGATCAAACGCTGTTCCAGAGATGCAGATGCCTCCTGCTTCAGATAGACTCTCTAACCTTGCAGCAATATTGACTCCGTCCCCCAGGATCTGCTCCCCATCCTCGATTACGTCCCCAAGGTTGACACCGATCCGAAACTCCATCCTATGCTTTTCTGGAAGGTCAGCATTTCGTATTTTGAGCTCTTTCTGAATCTCCACGGCACACTCAACCGCATCCACGACACTTCTAAACTCAGCCAACACATTATCCCCTGGAGCATCAACTACTCTTCCACGGTGCTGTTGAATGATGTTTGTCATGATTTCTTTATAGGCATTAAGAGTGCGAACGGTCCCCTTCTCATCCTCACCCATAAGACGGCTGTAACCCTTTACATCCGCGTTGAGGATGGCAGCGAGCTTGCGTTTTACTTCTTGGGTAGCCATGGAATCCCCAAAGGTTAGTTGGGAGATTGGTTAAAACCCATATGGTTTGATAAGAGTCTACTAATTTTGAATAAAAACTTCAATGAGAATTATCGATTACCACTTAAAAGATTGTATGAAATGAGGATTTTTAAGAATCACGATAACAGGAAGGAATCTCGTTTTTTCAAAAACAAGGAGACCCATTTCCTGATTTGGTGCTAACACTTATCTACAGCGGCGAGATGATCTTGAGGTCGACGATTACCCTTCGAAAGACTGGATCGAAAGCGAATCAAACTTTTAACGTCGGCTAATCAGCAAACTTGTTATAAAAGCGGTAGACTTTGCAGTATTTACAATCCTTACGGATGTTGATTAGATTTTCACACTGAGTGTGAGCCACCTCCCAGCATGGTCTTTCGGGATCAAAATAAGCAGGGCATTTTTTATAAACATATTCGGGACAGTCCATTAACTTCCAGCAAGGGTCTTTTTCCATTCACCACCCCTACGGAAAGAAAAAGTTTTGTTAAGGTTGTTGGGCTAATGATACAAAAATTGCATGTTTTGTCAATCCCAAAATGTGATTGTGAAAATTATCTTTTGAAGATTACCTATTCAAATCTTCGATAAGGTCACGAAACTCTACCTTGTTGATTTGAGGAAGAAGTCCTTAACTTTTGGCATGTCTACCAACAAAAAAGGCAGAGCTAAATCTGACTTTTTCTTCGCTCTTTGACAACCCAGTATACACTCATCATTTCCTTTTCGGTGGCATCTGAGGCATCTGAGGCATCTCAAACTTCTGTGGGGTCTCGGTAATCAGCGTCTTTGCGCCGGTCCCATACGCAAGAAGTACCATCTGAAACTCTTTCGATTGAGATTTTACCATCCCATAGGGAGAAACATCCTTCTGAACCCAGGTGTCAACCACCGTTTCTCCATCTTGATATTGCATATGCTGGGTCGTAAAGGTTCCTGCAGGAACCTTGATCGATTCTGTCCCTTTATCAATGGTCTTTCCCCTCTGCCCCTGACCTCTGGAACCCTGCATCATCTGAACAGGCATTTCCATAGCAGGCTCATTGCCCATTTTGACAATCATTCTTTTGATACTCTTTTGGTCTTCGGGATTTCCAGATACGAGCATCTTGGAGATCATCCGTCCTTCTTGCTTTGTCTCCATCACGGTTTCATACCAGTAGGTGTCTCCTTCTTTACCGACAATGGCGATTTTCATCTTAGAGGGTTGTTCCCCCTTTCCCGTCATCTGGTACTCTGACCAACCACCCACGACCGGCTTGAAATCGGAATAAAACTTAGGGCTGGTGCTTTTTCCAAATTGGGCGTAACCAAGCTGAACCAGACACAAAATCGAAAGGACGGAAATGACGAAGACTATTTTTCTCATAATGATGCTCCTTCAGAAATGGGATTATTGAACCCTTTTACATTTACCCCGGCAGCAGAAAGCCACGGCCTTTGGCCGTGGATGAATGCGCCAGCTCTTGGCCGGGATGTCGCCCCGCTTGGGCGTTCGTTAGGTGCCACGGGCTTTGCCCGTGGGGCTCCACCAATTCATATTTATATCAGGAGACTTTAATTTAGTCAAACTCATAACTTGATTAGGGTTGGAATATGAAAAGACATGCACTAAAATCATCGATTATGGGTTGAAATGTTGTATTATCGGGGAAAATTAAAAAACCATGACTTCAGGAAGAAGTCACTATCACGCTTGACAGTGTCTGCAAAGTCAAATCCCGACTTTTACAGATATATACCATGCTTTGCAACGCCCCGATATTTCGACGAAGAGTTAAGATCACTTCATGCCCCTGCTTACTAATGCCGACAATTCCATTGGTATTTCCGCACGGCGTTGGCGTTTCGAATAAAGCCCCCTTCAGTCAATTGAATCATCTGCAATCTCGCCTTCCTTTTCTCTCTATCTTTTATATTGTAAAATGATTTGATGAACCAATTTAAACTCGTTTCCGAATTTCAGCCCAAAGGTGATCAGCCTCAGGCCATTGAATCATTGAGTGACGGGGTTCGGGAAGGAGCCAACCACCAGGTCCTCTTAGGTGTGACCGGGTCTGGAAAGACCTTCACCATGGCCAATGTGATCGAGAGGGTCCAGAAGCCGACGCTGGTTATCTCCCACAACAAGACCTTAGCTGCCCAGCTTTACGGCGAGTTCAAAGAACTCTTTCCGGAGAATGCAGTCGAATTTTTCGTCAGTTATTACGATTACTATCAACCCGAGGCTTATATTCCCTCCACCGATACCTATATCGAGAAGGACACTCAGATCAATGAAGAGATCGACAAAATGCGCCACTCGGCCACTCGCTCCCTTCTTGAAAGAAACGATGTCATCATCGTTGCCAGCGTCTCTTGCATCTATGGCCTCGGATCACCGGAGGCTTACCACGGAATGCTCCTCTATCTGGAGAGAGGAATGGAAATCTCCAGGGAAGAGATCCTGTCAAAATTGGTCGAGATTCAGTACGAGCGAAACGATATCGATTTTCACCGGGGAACCTTCCGGGTTCGAGGGGATGTGATTGAAGTCTTCCCCGCCCATGAGGAAAGCCGGGCGATTCGGGTCGAGCTCTTTGGAGATCAAGTTGAAGAGATCTCTGTCATCGACCCTATCAAAGGGAAGGTCATCGAACGTTTGGACAAAGTTCCCATCTATCCGGGAAGTCACTACGTCACTCCTCCTGATCGGTTGGAGAAAGCGATTCTGAGCATCCGGGAGGAACTAAAGGAAAGGCTGGAATGGTTTAGATCCCAGAATCAACTATTGGAGGCACAGAGACTCGAGCAGAGAACGAAATTCGATTTAGAGATGCTTAAAGAACTTGGCTACTGCCAGGGGATCGAAAACTATTCCCGCCATCTCACTGGAAGAAGAGCCGGAGAACCTCCTCCCACGCTTCTGGATTATTATCCAAAGGACTATCTCCTATTCATCGACGAAAGCCACGTGACCATTCCCCAGCTGATCGGGATGTACCGAGGAGACCGATCCAGGAAAGAGACGCTGGTGGAATACGGGTTTCGTCTTCCGTCTGCGCTGGACAACCGGCCTCTCATGTTTGAGGAGTTTCAGGAACGGGTTCGTCAGGTCGTCTATGTCTCAGCGACGCCGAGCGATTATGAGATGAAGCAGAGCAAAGGATGCGTTGTGGAACAGATCATCCGCCCAACGGGCTTGAGCGATCCTCTCCTCGACGTTAAGCCGGCCAAGAACCAGGTGGACGATCTGTTCGCTGAGATACAGAAGCGCGTGAAGGGAAAAGAACGGGTCCTTGTCACCACCCTCACAAAGCGAATGGCCGAAGACCTGACGGAATATTATGCCGATCTCGGAATCCGAGTAAAATACCTCCATTCCGATATTGACACCCTCGACCGGGTGGAGATCATCAGAGATCTCCGGCTGGGGAAGTTCGATGTCCTCATCGGGATCAATCTTCTGAGGGAGGGACTCGATCTTCCAGAGGTCTCCTTGGTTGCCATCCTGGATGCCGATAAGGAAGGTTTTTTACGTTCTGAAAAATCTCTCATCCAGACGTTTGGCCGGGCTGCCCGAAATCTGAACGGGCAGGTCATCCTCTATGCGGATAAGATGACCCAATCGATGGATCAGGCGATTTTAGAGACGAATCGGAGAAGAAAGATACAGGAAGAGTACAACAGAGTTCATGGGATTACCCCACAGACCGTGAAGAAGTCGATCCGAAACATTATGGCTTCTGTTTACGAAGCGGACTATCTTACCGTCCCTGCCGTGTCCGATGTCCGGGAGGAATATGTTCCTGTTAAAGAAATTCCCTCAATGATCCAGAAGCTAAAAAAGCAAATGAAGGAGGCGGCGAGTCATCTGGAGTTTGAGCGGGCGGCGGAGCTCCGGGACAAGATCCATCGCCTTGAGGAGACGGCATTAAAATTTGCGTAAGAAAAGCTGACCCCGTTTGGAAATTCTTCTGCCCTACCAGGTCCCGGGTCGAAGGAGGCGTCCTTTGGAGCGGGGCCAACGCTCTCTGATCTGTTTCATTCTGCCGAAGTGCATCGAGAAATTAAGTCCTAACGCTGTGAGCCAGTTTGTTCGCGGCGCTCGGAACATCCTTCTGAAGATCGAGCGTGGGGCCGAACAATATTTCTTGGCCCAAAGGAATCCCTCCTCCAGCTCTTCGGGCGACATATGGGCGGGCCTAAATAGGACATGGGAACCGTCGTAAAGCCGCCAGTCGGACGACTCGGGTAAAAGCCTTCCTTCATTGCTCAGTTTGGTTCTGACGCGAGTGGCGGGGTAGGGGGTGAGGATACCGAATACAGGAACCTGGATGCCGGCCGTTTGGACAAAATCCACTGTCCTCCGGAAGATATCTTTTTGATCGTTTTCATGGCCGAAGATAAAAGCACCTTCCACAATGATACCGGAGTCGTGGAAGATTTTGATATCCTCCTTCATCCGATCCACCCGGACCCACGATTTGTGCGAGGTGTCCAGATTCTCCTGGGAGATAGATTCAAAACCGATGAAGAGCTCGATGCAGCCAGATTGTACGGCGAGGTGGATCAATTCACGATCCCTTGTGAACGCAACCGAAGCAAAACTTCCCCACCTTATCTTGAGAGGGATGAGAGCTCGAAAGACCTCTTTGGCATAAGGGGGATTGCCGCCGATATTGTCGTCCACGAAGAAGACTGTTCTTGACGAAGCCTGTTCAAGGGAGGCCCGGAGGTCACGGACGACATCCTCCACGGGTCTCAGGCGGTATCTGTGTCCGAAGAAGGAAGTGACGGAACAGAAGTCACAGTCGTGAGGACAACCGCGCGTGGCCTGGATAGAGTGGATGAAGCGGCGGTGTTTGGGATGGAGGAGGTCAAACCGCGCGTGCGCCACTTTCGTAATATCCGGAAGCTCCTCACTCTTGTAGATCCCCTTCATCCTGCCTTTTCCTAGATCTGCAAGAACGCGATCGAATATCCCTTCCGCTTCACCCACGACAACGGCATCGGCATGCTGGAGAGATTCTTCCGGTAGGGCCGAAGGGTGCATACCCCCCATCAAAACCGGCATGCCTTTATTACGAAAATGGTCTGCCAGATCATAAGCGCGAGAGGCATTGAGGGTGAGCGTCGAGATACCAACGAGGTCGGCTTTCCGGTCGAGGTCGATCTCCTCGATGGCTTCATCGACGATCGTTACTTCCCAATTCTCGGGGAAGAGGGAAGCGACCGTGATCACGCCGAGGACGGGAAAAACAGAAAGAGGCTGCTCCGCCACGACTAAAAACTTTTCCTTTGCATGGATCAGAAGGGCCTTCGGCATACGTGGAAAGAGTATAAAGTACTTCAACTCCAAAAACCAGACGCCCCGTTCTTTTCAAAATCACCCTGTCACCATCCGTAATCAAAGAATCCGGCGATCCCACTCTTCACGCTTTAAGCTCACGCCGTTAGAAATGATGGCTCGAAACGACTGGAATTTCTAACGGGGTTCACGCAGGTTAAAGCCCCTACCTACCGGCGGGCTCTGAACGGGGACAGGCATGGGGACAGTCCCTCTGAGATCCTAAAGGGACTGTCCCCATGCCTGTCCCCTTATAGGGCAGGCAGGTGTGGCTACGATTGGGTAGGGTCACCAACCCTGAGCGTTGCTTTTCCGAAATAATTTGCGATAATTAAGGTGAAGATGAACACGTTGGATCAAAAAATCGACCATCTGCCCGCCGCGCCCGGCGTTTATCTTTTTAAGGATAGAAAGGGAGCTATTCTTTATGTGGGAAAGGCGGGGAACATCCGACACCGGGTCAACTCTTATTTTCAGAATCCGGCCGGGAAGGATTTGAAAACGTTGACGATGTTAGGAAAGGTGGCCGACATCGATACCATGGTCACCGACACGGAGAAAGAGGCCTTCATCCTGGAAGACACCCTCATCAAAACGCACCGTCCCCGCTATAACGTGAAGCTCAGGGATGATAAGAATTATCCCTGTCTCAAACTCTCACTGGACGAAAAATATCCAACGCTATGTATTGCGAGGCGGATCAAGAAAGACGGCTCGCTCTACTTCGGTCCTTATCCTTCTGCCACCTCGCTCAGAGAGACCCTGAGGGTGATCCGAAGGCTTTTTCCTATCCGGACCTGCACAGATACCAAGTTCACCCATCGGTTGAGGCCCTGCATCAATTATGAGATGGATCGGTGTCCCGGCCCTTGTTGCGAAGGGGTCGATCCGACGAAATACCAGGAGGTCGTTCAACAGGTGAGAATGTTCCTTTCCGGAAGGAATACGGATTTATTGGAGAGCCTCAAAAAAAGGATGGAAGAAGAATCCGAAAAACTCGACTTTGAAACGGCTGCTAGAATCAGAGACCAGATTGCCTCCATCGAAAAGGTGATCGAAAAACAGAAGATCGTCTCACAGGATTTCCTCGATCAAGATGTAATCGGATTCCACCGTCGGGACCATCGCCTCGTCGTCTATCCTTTTTTCGTCAGGGCAGGGAGGCTCATGGGAGGGAGAGGGTTTGTCTTCCCTTCCACCGGACTCCTCGACGAAGAGATCCTCTCATCCTTTCTGTTTCAATATTATCGGGAAGGCAAGTTTATTCCCGAACAGATTCTGATCCCGAAGCCTATTCCCGACCAGGACTTTGTAGAGCAATGGTTGACGGAGTTGAAAGGGAAGAGGGTCAGGACCTTCGTTCCCGCCAAAGGAGACAGAAAACGTCTTCTTGAGATGGCTTGTGAAAATGCTGAAAAGTTTCTCCTTGCAAGGGATGAACTAGATCAGGACGAAGAAAAACTTTTGGCCGCCCTAAAGGAAAAACTCCATCTGAGAAAAGTGCCCAAGAGGATCGAGGCTTTCGATATCTCGAACCTCCAAGGAGGAAACGCTGTTGGATCCATGGTTTCTTTTGAGGACGGGAAACCCAATAAGGAGCGATACCGTCATTTTAAGATTAAAACAATAGAAGGGGCGGATGATTATGGGATGATGTACGAAGTCCTCCTCCGCCGGTATCAAAAGGCTGCTGAAGAAAATGATCTTCCGGACCTGGTTTTGTTAGACGGCGGAAGGGGTCAATTGAATGTCGCGCAAGAAGTTCTCAAAGAGCTTGAGATAAAGGGAGTTGATCTCATCAGCCTGGCCAAAGAAAGAATGATTGAAAAGCCTGGCCACTCAGGGCTGAGAAAGACCGAGGAAAAGGTCTTCCATCCTCAATTCAAGGAGCCTATGATTTTGGGGAGACATTCGCCCATCCTTCATCTTCTTGACCGAATCCGCGATGAGGCCCATCGCTTTGCCGTCACCTACCACAAGAAGGTGAGAGGCAGGGAGACCATCAAATCGGAGCTCGGAGAGATTCCCGGGATCGGTCCGGTCAGACAAAAGGAGCTATTGAAATTTTTTGGAACGGTTGAGGAAATCAAAGAAGCCACAGAAGAAGAATTAGCCAAAGCTCCAAAAATGGACGCAACGTCGGCACAGAATGTATATCGTTTTTATCACAACAGGAAGGAATAGATCTTATTGAAGAATAACAAAAGGGGTGCGTTTAGCCGGCGCACCCCTTTTGTTATTCTCTGCAAGAAGTGATGATTGAATGGGTCAGGCTTCCCCCTTTTCAACACGGAACCAGGATGAAAAGGTGACATTGAAACCGGCCTTTTTGAGATCTTTGACAATTGGGTCGGGTTCACTCGTTTTTAGTCGAAGGACGATCATCCAATCCTTCTTTTCGGGTCTGACCATGGACATCATGCTCAAAATAACGGTGTGGTGGTTGTTTGCGATGGAAACAATCTTCTCGAGATGGCCAAACTTCCCACCTAATCCCTCAATAGTGATCCTCGATCCCTCTTCCTTTATCCCAAGGACGCGTGTCACGAACCGGATGATGTCCGATTCGGTTGTAATGCCAACCAATTTCCCGTCTTCTACCACCGGGAACGAGCCGACCTTTTTCTCTTGTCCAAGTGCCAAGGCGTCTTCGAAAGGGGTATCCGGGGTAATCGTCACCGGATTCTTCTTCATAATTTCCTTTACTTTCATTTTTGCAAGGAGATAGTTCAATTCAAATACGCTCAACGAAGTGGCCGGTGAAGGTGAAGCCTCGAGGAGATCGTGCTTAGTCACTATGCCTACCAATTTGCCCTTGTCCACAATGGGAAGCCTGCGGATATTGTTTTCTTTCATTAACTTTTGGGCATCCAAGACCAATGTTTCACTGTCCGCTGTAACTGGATTTCTCGTCATCACATCCCTGATTCTCATCTTTTATCCCTCCTCCTTCTTTTTTTCCTATATTAATGTAATCATCGATACCCCACTCCGCAACAAAAATAAGAGAAATTGAGCATTTTCTCCATGTTAATAATTTCTACGAAGAGAGTCAAGGTCAAAATTCCCGTTCCTATATTTCCCACCCTTTGGTCGAAGGAGGCGGGGGATTTTGTCACCAAGTATTTTGTCTAACGAATGGCTCCGGGGGCGGTTTCCCACATCCGTTGAAGCCGGGGGGCGGCAATTCGGATGACCGACGGTTAAAGGGCTTGTCTGGATTCCATCGCCGGCCGATGGATTGAAAGGGTTGTCTACTTCAGAAAAACCCCTTTGCTTTTAGCAATTCTGCGGTGAGAATAGCGCCTCCGGCCGCGCCTCGGACGGTGTTATGCGAAAGGCCTACAAACCGGTAGTCGAAAACCTCGCATCTCCTCAGCCGTCCGACGGTCACGGCCATCCCCCTCCCCGCATCTCTGTCCATCCGCGGTTGAGGTCTGTCGAGTTCTTCCCGGTAGATGATGGCCTCTGGGGGAGCCGAGGGAAGTTCCAGTCTCTGCGGCTCGGCGGCAAAGCTTTTCCAGATTTTCACGACCTCCTCTTCTGACGGCTTTTGGCCGTTGAATTTCACGCTCACACATGCCATGTGCCCGTCGAGGACTGGAACGCGGTTGCAGTGAGCTGAAATCCTAAACGAGCTGTCCGGTATGACTCTCCCCTCGCGAAGCTGTCCCAGAATCCGCATGGGCTCCAATTCTGACTTTTCCTCTTCGCCCTTAATAAACGGAATAACATTGTCTATCATTTGCAAGGAGGCAGGACCCGGAAATCCAGCTCCGGAGACCGCCTGAAGTGTCGTCACGATGACGGCCTCGAGCCTATAGCCCGCCTCGATCAAGGCAAAGAGCGGAGTGACATAGCTCTGGATACTGCAGTTCGGCTTGACGGCGATGAGCCCTTTTTGCCAGCCCCTCTGTGCACGCTGGAATCGGATCAGCTCAGCATGGCCTGGATTTACTTCCGGCACCATCATAGGTACGTCTGGCGTATTCCGATGTGCCGAGTTGTTTGATACCACCGGAATATTGGTCTTGGCATATTCCTCCTCAAGTTTTCGCACTGTCTCCTTGTCCGCTTCGATGGCCGAGAATACCAACTCGCATTTCCCTTCCGCGGATTCCACAAGATTCGCGTCTTGGACCACAAGAGCCTTGATCTGCTCCGGAAGCGGCTCAGGCATCAGCCAGCGTCCGGAAACGGCCTCTGCGTATTTCTTGCCCGCAGAGCGAGGTGAGGCTGCAACATACGTCACTTCAAACCAAGGATGATTCCTGAGCAGTCTGATATAGTTCTGGCCGACCATGCCAGTTCCACCGATCACCCCAACCTTAATTCTCTCCATTATTCTCTCTCCGTTTCCTTTTCTTCTTGTGACAACGACTGAACTGTAAGTCGTATTTGGAGAAGATTTTAGAACGATAGGTGTATCTTGTCAATCAAAATGTAAGGCAAAGCATAATGATTTTTAGCAGAAATAGCACTGCAGTCGAATCTTTACCCCATTAGAAATAGTTCCCCGCTGCTTTGCCCTGTACACCATGCGATGCACGGCGCTGCAGGAGGTCAGACTTTGAATAATTGGGGCGGGGTTTAATGTCCCGACGTAATTTCTAACGGGGTTTAGTGACTGTTGAAGGATTCGGGAGTTCCTGGCTAGCGTCCTTCCAAAGCGGAAACGGCCTCACGAACCTTCTTTTCAACAAGATCTTTGATCTCGTTGAGTCGATCCTGGGTCAGGGCCTCAAACCGGAGGACGAGCGCTGGTTGAGTGTTTGAAGCCCTCACTAATCCCCATCCATCCTCCAATTTTACCCTCACCCCATCCACATCGATCACCGGGTAGTTTTTTCTCAGGGCTTCCTTTACCGCTTCAACAACCTTAAATTTGATCTCATCGGAGCAATCGACTCGAATTTCAGGCGTAAGAAATGTCTTCGGGACGTCACTGAGGAGCCGGGATAATTTCTTGTCGGTCTTGGAAAGGAGCTCAATGAGGCGGCACGACGCATAGATCGCATCATCATAACCGAAATAGCGGTCTGCGAAGAAGATGTGTCCGCTCATCTCACCGCCGAGGGCAGCCTTTTCTTCCTTCATCTTCTCCTTGATCAGGGAATGACCCGTTCTCCACATCATTGCCTTTCCGCCGTGTTTCTGAATATCATCAAATAGGTTCTGAGAACATTTCACCTCCGCCACAAAGGTAGCTCCCTTTTTGTCCTTCAATATTTCCCGGGAGAATAGGATCATCAATTGATCGCCCCAGATGATGTTTCCTCGATCGTCCACCACTCCGATCCGATCCGCATCTCCGTCATATCCAATTCCCACATCCGCCCGAGTCTTCTTCACGCGATCTATTAGAACTCTTAGATTCTCCGGGATGGTTGGATCCGGGAAGTGATTTGGGAATCGGCCGTCCACCTCACAGTAAAGCTCTTCTAACTCACAACCCAAACCTCTAAGGAGCGGTCCTGCCACCACCCCCGCCGTCCCATTCCCTGCATCGATCACCACCTTCAACTTTTTTTCGATATGAATATTCTTCTTGATATGGTCCTGGTAAGGTCGTATGATTTCTCCTTTAGAAAGGTTTCCCTTGCCCGCCACAAATTTCCCTTTTTCGATCAACCGCCTCAAATTCTGAATCTCTTCTCCAAAAATGGTGCTTTTTCCTACGGATACCTTAAATCCGTTGAACTCCGGTGGATTATGGCTTCCAGTGACCACCATTCCTCCGTCTTGATCAAGATGGAAAACGGAAAAATAATAGACGGGTGTTGGACAGAGACCAATATTGACGACATTGCATCCAGTGGAGATAAGACCTTCAATCAGGGCCTCCTCAAAAGCCTCTGAGCTGAGCCTTCCATCC
>Ga0335070_10003099_pt1 | contig 19303 bp, 21 predicted proteins | sample Lox_Sample_13_FD_206722 | JGI IMG/M metagenome (GOLD analysis project Ga0335070, IMG submission 206722) | Soil microbial communities from Loxahatchee National Wildlife Refuge, Florida, United States - Lox_Sample_1.3 | ecosystem: Environmental > Terrestrial > Soil > Wetlands | place: USA... | reverse complement strand
TGCTCAAAGAGAAGAACATGTATGGGAAGAAAGTGATGGGCATCGAGCGCAGCACGTTCCTGATCGGGCCAGATGGGAAGGTCAAGCGGGTATTCGCCAAAGTGAAGGCCGATGGGCACGCGGAAGAAGTGCTGGCGGCGCTGAAATAGCCGTCAGCCATCAGCTTTCAGCCGTCAGGAAAATAAAGTCCTCTGTGATGAAGGGCTCCACCACAGAGGACGGGAAGACTACTGGACGGTGAAGGTGAGGGCGGCTTCGGAGGGGATGACCGCCTCCTGCTTGCCGGTGGCGGCGGCGACGCCGGTGCCGGCGCCCGCACCGACCCCGGCCCCGATGGCGGCTCCCTTTCCGCCGCCAGCCAATCCGCCGATGAGAGCGCCCGCCGCAGCACCACCCCCGATCTTGGTGACGTTGCTCTTGGTGTGGCTCTTACCCTGACGGCTCACGGCGGTCGTGTGGACGGTTTGTCCGTTGATGGACGCCAGGCGCACGGTCACCAGTCCTGGCTTGCTCAAGCGGCCGCTGGGGCGAACATAGGTGACCCGGAGCTTCGCCGGCGAGCCGGCTTTGGCGATAGTTTGTCCGTTCACCACGACGTCGTTGGCCAACGTGGCGTCGACGAGTTCACCGGAACGAGCCGTGCCGGAAGAGATGGCCGAGGCGGTGCGCACGGTGATGTGGGTGCCGTTGGGAATGGTGGCTGCCACTGCCAGGGTGGTCAGGGCGAGAAGGGCTAGAACAGTCTTGGCTGCCCGCGATGTCATAGAATCGTGCTCCTTCATGCAGGATTTCAACCGCGGCCAGAGTTGCTGAGAATATCTCTTGTGACGCCCAGAATTGCAAGAGCGCCGGAGGCGAAGGGGTCACCCGTTCGTACACTGCCCAGAAGGTTCTATGCCCGCGACCCGCGAAAGGTTGCCCGGGAGTTGCTGGGCAAGGTGCTGGTGCGGCGGGAGCGCGGGCGGGAGATCGCGGGACGGATCGTCGAGGTCGAGGTGTACCTGGGGCGAGCGGACCCGGCGGCGCATGCCTACTCCGGGCCGACGGCGCGCAACCAGGTCCTGTTCGGGCCGCCGGGGCACGCCTACGTCTATTTCATCTACGGAAATCACCACTGCCTGAACGTCTCCTGCATGCCGGAAGGAGAGGCGGGATGCGTGCTCATCCGAGCGCTGGAGCCGCTGCGCGGACTGGAGCGAATGGCCCGACGGCGAAGAGTGCCTGCGGAGCAGCTGGCGACGGAGCGCGGGCGCAAGATGCTGACCAGCGGTCCGGGGCGGCTGGCGGAGGCGTTGGGAATCACAAGGGCGCGGGACAATGGGAAAGATGTGACGGCGGCGAGGGCCGACCTGCGGATCGTGGATGAAAGTCACGAGCCGGTGAGGGTCGCGACGGGGCCGCGGGTGGGAATCGCGAAGGCGGTGGAGGAGCAGTTGAGGTATGTGATCGCGGGGAATGCGTACGTGTCGGGGAAGGCGTCGGGACTGACGTCCCTCCGCCGAACGGCGACGTCAGCGCGGGCAGAACGCAAGGTCCCTCGGTCGTCCCTACGGGACTCCCTCGGGATGACAAGAAAATAGAGCGCGACAGTGCAGGCCTGAAGGCCTGCTCCACCCCGATCGAAGGGGCTAGGGATGCCCGGCGCTACCGGCGGCGGTGAGCACGATGTTGTCGATGAGGCGGGTGCTGCCGACGAAGGCGGCGACGGCGACCAGCGCACCACGGGAGACATCGGGGACGGGATCAAGGGTGTCTCTGTCCACGATCTCCACGTAATCCACGCGTACCCCCGGTTGCTCGGCGAAGACGTCGCGGGCGGCGGCGATGAGCTTTTCGCTGGAGTGCTCGCCCTTGTCGGCCAGGGACTGCACGCGCATAAGCGCGCGGTGAAGAATGGTGGCCTGCTTGCGCTCGGCGGGGCTGAGGTAGGCGTTGCGGGAGCTCAAGGCGAGGCCGTCGGGCTCACGGATGATGGGGCAGACGATGATCTCGACGCTCATGGCGAGGTCGCGGACCATGCGGCGGAGGATGGCGCACTGGGCCGCGTCCTTCTGACCGAAAAAGGCCAGGTCGGGCTCGACGATATTGAAGAGCTTGTTGACCACAGTGGTCACGCCGCGGAAGTGGCCCGGCCGGGACTTGCCGCAGAGCTTCTTGCTCATCTCCTCGACGTGCACGAAAGTCTTGGAGCCGGGCGGGTACATCTCTTCGACCGAAGGGGCAAAGAGAAGGGCAACCTTTTCCGCCTCGAGGAGCTGTTGGTCGCGGTCGAAGGTGCGCGGGTACTTGGAGAAGTCTTCGTTGGGACCGAACTGGGTAGGGTTCACGAAGATGGAGGCGGCGACCGCCTGGCACTGCCGGCGGGCGGCCTGGACCAGGGACAAATGCCCGGCGTGGAGTGCGCCCATGGTGGGGACGAATCCGAGGCGCTTGCCGTCGCGCTTGAGCGCGTCGCAGGCAGCCCGCATCTGAGCGACGGTTTCGAGGACCTTCATGGTTTGTTTCCCACCCAAGCCAAAACCGGGCTCGGGTGGGGCACCCGCTGCTGCGTGATCCTTACTGCAGGCGCAGGGACTTCTTGCGCTCCTCCAGGTCGTCCAGCGTGGCCTTGGTGTCCTTGGGGAGGTGGTAGGACTCCTGGTCGGAGGGATACATACCGGTCTCCACATCCTGCTTGAAGCGGGCCACGGCGCCGGTGATGGTGGCGCCGATGTCGCCATAACGGCGGACGAACTTGGCCGGGGGGCTGAAGGTCAGGCCCAGCATGTCGTGCAACACCAGCACTTGGCCGTCGCAATCCGGACCGGCGCCGATGCCGATGGTGGGGCAGGAAACCTCGGCGGTGATCATGGCCGCGACCTCGCGGGGCACGCCTTCCAGCACCATGGAGCAGACGCCGGCGCGGTCGAGCGCGACCGCGTCCTGCATGAGCTGTTCGACCGCCTTCAGCGACTTGCCCTGCACCTTGTAGCCGCCCATCAGGTGCAGTGACTGCGGGGTGAGGCCGATGTGTCCCATGACCGGGATCTCGGCGTCAATCAGGCGCTCGATCAGGCGCACGCGCCTCTGCCCGCCCTCGATCTTCACCGCCTCCGCCCCCGATTCTTTGACGAAGCGGGCGGCGTTGGTCAGTGCCTCTTTCTGGGTGACCTGGTAGGAGGCGTAGGGCATGTCGGCCACGAGGAAGGCGCGCTTGGTGCCGCGGCGGACAGCGCGTGTGTGGTGCAGCATCTCGTCCATGGTGATGGGCAGGGTGTTGTCGTAGCCGAGCACCACCATGGCGGCGGAGTCGCCGACCAGGATGATGTCGATGCCGGCCTCGTCCACCAGACGCGCCGTCGGGTAGTCGTAGGCGGTCAGGCAGGTGATGAGCTGATGCTGGGCTTTCTTTTCGAGAAGAGTGGCGGTGGTGACTTTGTGGCGGAAATCGCCGGAATGGACGCTCACGGTTCCTCCAGTGCCCCTCCGGCTCGGCCGGATAGAGCCTGTCAGTCGCTAGGATGCGACTGGAGACATTTTAGTCGCAGCATTTGCTGGGGAAAAGGAAAAACTCGGCCCTGTGATTACTGCCTAATCCGTAACGAGTAGTGGTTAGCAACCAACCGCCAGCGCCCTTGCTGCTTTACCCATACCCTGGTAAACCGAGTGTCTCGGGGAACAGTCTTACCTTTGTCTTGCCCAACCATTGTGGAGAGGCCAGTCTCCACCGCCGTGTTTTCGTAGACGCGTACCCGGACCTCGTCGGTAGTGATCGACTGAAACTTCAAGTCACCCGACGTAAAATCCGAAATCACCTGTGGCTTGGTTCTCACTGTGCCGCTTGGTCCTACGCCGATAAAATCATCCGCGTAGATGCGATCAAGGGCCACCGCATCAGCGCCGATCTGCGCTTGAATGCGTTCGTGATCCACTCGTCTTATCGCCTGCTCGACGCTGCTTCTTTGATCTCTGCTTGCGCCCTGCTTTTGTCCTAGGGCGATCGAGGTGGCAGTGAGGGCCAGGGCGGCTATAACGAGCGTTCGTCTCATAAGAACCCTCCATTACCAAGTAACGCAAAGCATGCTACTGACCTTTCATTCCTGGCTCCTGATTACTGGCTCCCGATCTAGGCGCTGGCGGCGTCGGCGCCCAGGGGCAGGAAGTACTGGGTGCCCTTGATGGGCTCGGTCAGGCGGCGGAGGAGCTCCTGCAGGTCCTCGTGGCGTTCCACGAAGTCGATGTCGGAGGTATTCACCACCAGCAGGTCGGAGCCGGTGTAGTGGAAGAAGAAGTGTTCGTAGGCCTTGACCACCTCTTCCAGGTAGTCGTCGCTGATGTTCATCTCGCTGGGGACGCTCTTCTTCTTGAGGCGCTTCTTCAGCACCTCGGGCGTGGCCTGGAGGTAGATGACCAGGTCGGGCGTGGGCAGCAGGGAGCGGAAGTACTTGTAGTAGCGGTCGTAAAGGTCGAGTTCGACGTCGCTGAGGTTGATGTTGGCGAAGATCTTGTCCTTTTCGAAGATGTAGTCGGCGACCACCGTCTTGTGGTTGTGGGGGCCGACCTCCAGTATCTTCAGCTGCTCGAAGCGCTCGACCAGGAAGGCGAATTGGGCCTGGAAGGCGGCGCCGGGGTCGCCATCGTAGAAGGCGCGGAGAAAGGGATTGTGCACCGGCTCGGCGACGCGCTGGGCGTGAAGGCGTTCGGCGATGATCTGCGCCAGCGTGCTCTTGCCGACGCGTATCGGGCCTTCGACTGCGATGTACCGGGGCAGCTCGAAAAGATTGGCCATGGTCCGGAACGGTTAAGCGGAGCATATCTCGCAAAAGGCGCGAGGGCAATTGTGGATTTCCAGTGCTTAGGAGTTACTCGGCAGCCCGCATCATCTCGGGAATGGTGACAAAGCGGTAGCCGTCGGCCTGGTAGCGGCGGAGCAGGCGGGTGGTGGCTTCGACGGTGGGGGCGCGGTCCGCGCCCATCTTCAGGTGGGAGCCGTCGTGCAGCAGGATGATGTCGCCGCCGCGGATGCCGCGGACGGCATGGCGCTCGATGGGATCGGCGGAGCGGGCGTTCCAGTCGAAGCAGGTGACGGTCCACATCACCGGGGTCATGCCGCGAGCGCGGACGGCGGCGAAGGTGCCGGGGCGGCGTCCGCCGAAGGGAGGGCGGAAGAGGCCATCGTGGGGGCCGGCGGCGTCGGCGATGGCCTTGTCGGTGTCGTCCAGCTCGCGGCCCAGGCGCGCGGCCGAGGCGAAGGTCAGCAGGGGATGATTGTAGGTGTGGTTGCCGATGGCGTGACCCTCCTGGCGGATGCGTCGGACGATATCGGGGCGCTGGACGACGTAGCGTCCGATGAGGAAGAAGGTCGCCTTGGCACCGTGCTGGGCGAGGATATCGAGCAGGGCGGGGGTGTGCGCCTCGTTGGGGCCGTCGTCGTAGGTGAGGGCGAGGAGCTTGGAGCCGGACACGCCGAGGAAGCTGCGGCCGTAGAGCTGCGACCTTGGGCCCATGGTGGCATAGCCCGCATAGGCGACGGCGGCGGCTCCGGCGATGAGTCCGAACATTTGGCCATCATTGTAGCCGCTGGGAAAAAAGGCGCGGCTGAAGCCGCGCCGTGAGAGCAAGTTGCGCAGGCCGCTCACTTCATGTACTGGTCGCGCAGGCGGGTCTGGCGGGTCTCCATGGAGACGGCCCGGCCCTGGATGTAGACCTGCTTGACGTCGGTCTTGGGATCGAGCGGGTCGCCGGTGGCCACCACGACGTTGGCGGTCTTGCCCACGTCGAGGGAGCCGAGCTGGTCGCCGAGGCCCCAGATCTCGGCCGCGTTGAGCGTGATGGCCTTTAACGCTTCGTCGTAGGGCAATCCGAAGGCGACGGCGTAGCCGGCGGCATAGGGCAGGTTACGGGACTGGTGGGCGTCATAGGAGGCGAAGGCCAGCTTTACCCCGCGTTTCTGCAGCTCGGCGGGCATGCGGTAGACCGAGTCGTAGCGCTCGCCTTCTTTAGGGCGGGCATAAATGGGGCCGATGATGACCGGCAGCTTGCTGGCGGCGATCATGTCGAGCAGCTTGTTGGCGTGCTCGACATGGTTGAGGATGACGCGCAGGTTGAATTCCTTGGCCAGCTCGAGCGCGGTCTCGATGTCGCCGGGCTCCTCGGCGGCCAGGACGATGGGCTTCTTGCCGTCGAGATAGGGGACCAGCGCTTCCAGCTTGAGGTCACGCTTGGGCGGGGTGGGCGGGCCTTTCTTCTCGTCTTTCTTGTCGTCCTTCTTTTCTTCCTGCGGCGGCTCGGACTTCTTCTTCTCGTAATCGGCCCACTTCCGCTGGTAGTCGCGGGCGTCGATGAAGGCCTGGCGAAGTTGCGCGGCCACGCCCATGCGGGTGAAGGGGAACTTGGCCTTCTCCCAGGAGTCGTTGCGGCGCTGCTCGCCGGTGAAGTTCAGAGGCAGGGCGATGTCGCGCACCAGCAGCATGTCCTTCGCCGACTGGCCCTCGAGCTGGATAAATGACGACTGGCCGGGAAGGGTGTCGGTCTCGCCGGCGGCGACGATGGCGTTGGTGATGCCGTTCACCCGGGTGACGGGGATCAACTGCGATTCCGCGTGGAAGGCCTCCCAGACATGGAGGTGGGGAAAGATCTCGTCGCTGGGCTCGATGTAGTCGTTGGTCATCTGCTCGGCGGAGATCTCGGTCAGGCCGAGGCGGCTCTCGGAGTCAATCAGGCCGGGATAGACGGTCATGCCGCGCACATCCACGATCTGCGCACCTTTGGGCACGGCCACCGAGCCGGCAGCGCCGACCGCGGTGATCTTGCCGTTCTCCATGACGACCGCGCCGTTCTCGATCACGCCGTGGGAGACGGTGAGGATCCTGCCGCCACGAAGGACGATGGCGCCGGGCGCCGCGGCGGGTTTAGCGGACTTCTGGCCGGCCGCCGAGCCGGTTGCCACCATGAGCGCAAGAGCGAGTCCGAGTGCGCGCTTCATTGGCCCTCCTTGTAGTACGGCGTGCCCAGGCCGGGCAGGCTGCGGTCGAAGAAGACGTCGCCGTCGATCAGCACCATGTCCACCAGGGCGTAGATGGAAAGCGGGTGGGCGTTCCAGATGGTGATGTCGGCGTCCTTGCCCACGTCGAGCGAGCCGACACGGTCCTGCACGCCCACGTTCCAGGCGGCGTTGAGGGTGACCATCTTCAGGGCCTCGTCTTCAGTGGCGCCGCCGTAGCGGATGGTCTTGGCGGCTTCCTGGTTGAGGCGGCGGGCGAAGTCGTCGGAGTCGCTCTTGATGGCGACGTTGACCCCGTGGCGCATGGCGATGACGGCGTTCCAGGGGATGGCGTCCCAGGCCTCTTCCTTGTAGCCCCACCAATCGGCGAAGGTGGAGATGCCGATGCCGGCGGCGGCGATCTGGTCGGCGACCTTGTACGCCTCCAGCGCATGCTCGAAGCTGCGCAGGGTGTAGCCGAACTCCTTGGCCATGGCGATCTCGGTGAGGAACTCGTCGGCGCGGTAACAATGATTGTGGACGAACATCTTGCCGCGCATCAGGTCGGCGAGAGCTTCCAGCTTCAGGTCGCGCTTGGGGGGCTTGGCGTCCTTGTCTCCGCCTTTGACCTTGGCGTCGTACTGCTCCCACTCGCGCATGTAGTCCTGGGCCTCAGCCAGCGCCTGGCGCTGGACAGCGAAGTTGCCCATGCGGGTGGAGGGGAGCTGCTGGCGGCTGCCGTAGACCCGCTTCGGGTTCTCGCCGCTGGCGAACTTGATGGATCGCGGGGCGCTGGGGAAGAGCAACTGGTCGCGTCCGAGGCCGTACTTGTGCTTGATGACGATGCTCTGGCCGCCGACCATGTTGGCGGAGCCGTGCAGCAGCAGCGAAGTGGTGACGCCCCCGGCCAGGGTGTAATAGATGTTGCGGTCGGTGTAGTCGAAGGCGTCGAGCATCATCATGTGCGGGGTGACGGGGCTGGTGGCCTCGTTGATGTCGTCGCGCAGAGCGATGTGGGAGTGGGCGTCGATAATGCCGGGCATGACAAACTTGCCGGTGGCATCGATGACCTTCGCCGACGGCGGTGCGGTGACATTGGCGCCGACCGCGGCGATCTTGCCGTCCTTGATGTACACGGAACCGTTCTTGATGGTGCCGTGAGTGACGGTGAGGATGGTGCCGTTCCTGATCAGCACCTCGTTGTGCCCGACGGACGGAGCCTGGGACTGGGCGGACGCCATGCCGCCGGCGAGCAGCGCCGTCACTGCGAGACATGCCCAGGCGCGTATGACTTGACGCATCGTTCCTCCTTGGAAAAAAGAAGGGAGATTGTAAAGGGTCGCGGGACGACGGGACAGCCGGAAATATAGGCCGGCGAAGCAAGGAAAGCCGGCTGTCACACGTGTCCGTGTAAACTGACGTCCGACCCAAGAAAAAGTCACTATGCGAGCCGTGGTGCAGCGCGTCAGCCGGTGCAAGGTGAGCGTCGGCGGAGAAGCCGTGGGCGAGATCGGCAGGGGCCTGCTGGTGCTGTTGGGAGTCGGGCAGGGCGACAGCGAGGCCGCCGCCGACTACCTCGCCGACAAGACCGCCGGGCTGCGCATCTTCGAGGACGCGGAAGGGAAGATGAACCTGGACGTCGCACAAGCCGGCGGAGCAGTGCTGGTGGTCTCGCAGTTCACGCTGCACGGCGACGTGCGGCGGGGGAAGCGTCCGTCGTTCGACCGCGCGGCGCGGCCGGAAGAAGCGCGCCGGCTGTACGAATACTTCGTCGGTAGGATCCGGGCAGCCGGGTTGCGCTGCGAGGCCGGCAGATTCCAGGAGATGATGGACGTCGAACTGGTGAACGCGGGGCCGGTGACCATCCTGCTGGATTCGGAGAAAACGTTCTGATGCTCGAGCCCCAGGACGTTCTCGATCCGCAGCAATCGTGGTGGGGATGGCTGGTCGCGGGCGGAGCGATCGCCGCCGTGGTCCTGGCGCTCTGGCTGATCAACCGGCTCCTGCCAGAGAAGATGCGCAAGGGCTACACGGCGGGCGCGGGGAACGCGCTGATGCGGGCGGAGACGTTCTTCCGGCCCTCGCGCGAGCATGTGATCGAGGCAAAGCAGCAGGAGCGGAAGGAAGAAGACGACGAAGGCGGGCGGGAGAAAACAGGGAAGGTATAGGGGTTCTTCGACTGGCGCCGCGATGCGCCCAAACTTGGGGCGCAAAAGAAACATCGCGGCGCTTCGCTCAGGATGACAATCGGGCAGCAGCCAGGACGGCGTCTGCGATCTTTGCTGCTTCCACCGCCGGCTTGACGTCGTGCACGCGGACGATGTGCGCGCCCTTCAAGATGCAGGCCACGGTCGAGGCCAGAGAACCATGGAGACGCGCATCCGGCGGGGCGTCGTGGCCGTTGCGCGCCAGGGTGCGGCCGATGAAGGACTTGCGCGAAGTCCCGGCGAGCAGCGGAAAGCCGAGGCGGTGAAGCTGCTCGAAATGAGCGAGCAGCGGGTAGTTCTCCTCGAAACTCTTGCCGAAGCCGAAACCGGGGTCGAGGACGATGCGATCGCGGGCGACACCGGCGTCCATCGCAGCCTGGCTCCATTGCCGCAATTCCCGAGCGACTAAACCGACGGCATCGGTGAGGGGCGGCAGCGCGCGCCATTCCTGCGGCCGCCCGCGCATGTGCATGAGGATGACGCCGCATGCGAGTTCGGCGACCGCGGCGGGCATCTGCGGGTCCCAACGGAGAGCGCTGATGTCGTTGACGATCTCGGCGCCGGCGGCGACCGCGCGGCGCGCCACCTCGGCCTTGTAAGTATCGATCGAGAGCAGGGCGTCGGGGCGCCGGCTGTGGATGCCCTCGAGCACCGGCATGACGCGGCGCAGCTCTTCTTCGACGGGGACGCCGGTGTATTGCTCGGCGGCGGTCTCGATGGCCCTCGAGCCCGGGCGGGTGGACTCGCCGCCGAGGTCGAGGATGTCGGCGCCGTCGTCGAGCATCGAAAGCGCGTGCTCGACCGCCGGTCCGCACTCGAAGAAGCGCGCTCCGTCGGAGAACGAATCGGGCGTCACGTTCAGAACGCCCATCACCAGAGTACGGTGGCCCAACTGCAGCGAGCGGGTGCGCAGCTTCCAGGTGAACGAGGGACGCATCGCGGACAAGGTATCAGATAGAATCTGTCCTTTCCCACCCAAGCCAGAGTCGGGCTTTCTGTGGGTACCCAGGCGATGCCCCTCTACGAATTCCAGTGTCCGAAGTGCGGGTACCGATTCGAGCGGATCCAGAAGTTCTCCGATCCCGATCCGAAGAGGTGTCCGGAGTGCGGCGCAAGGAAGGTCGAGCGCCTGCTGCACGCCCCGGCGGTGCAGTTCAAGGGTTCCGGCTGGTACGCGACTGACTACGCGCGCCGGGGTCCCGCTGCCCACGGCGAGAGCAAGAGCGAGGCCAAAGCGGAGGAAAAGACCGAGGCCAAGCCCAAGCCCGAATCCAAGCCGGAACACAAGAAGGACAAGAAGAGATAGGCCCAAGGGGCCGGCCGTGGCACGCCCCCGCCCAAAGGCGGGGGTTCCACAGTCAGCGAGTCTTCGCGGGTTTCGACTGGCCCACGCGCGGGCTGACCTTGAAGGTGAGTTTCTGCGCGGCGTGGTCGAGATCCACCACCACGTGATCGCCGTGCAGCACCTCGCCGTCGAGGATCTTCAGGGCCAGTGGATCCTGCACCAGGCGCTGGATGGCGCGCTTCAGCGGACGGGCGCCGTAGTTGATGTCGAAGCCCTCGGTGAAGAGGCGCTCCTTGGCGGCGTCGGTCAGCTCCAGGCTGATCTTGCGGTCGGCCAGCAGGCGGCGCAGGTCTTCCAGGCGCATCTCCACGATGCGGGTGAGCTGCTCCTTGCCCAGCGGGTTGAAGATGATGATGTCGTCCACGCGGTTGAGGAACTCGGGTTTGAAGTGGGCGCGGACGGCGTCCATCACCAGCTTGTGGGCGCGGCTCAGCTCCTGCTGCAGCGCCTCGTCGGCATCTTTCCTGCCCTTGCCGTTGCGGTGGGTGTCCACGAAGCCGATGTACTTCTGCGCCGCCTCCTGCAGGTACTGCGAACCGAGGTTCGAGGTCATGAGGATGACGGTGTTCTTGAAGTCCACGGTGCGGCCCTTGCCGTCGGTGAGGCGGCCGTCGTCCATGATCTGCAGCAGGACGTTGAAGACGTCCGGATGCGCCTTCTCGATCTCGTCGAAGAGGATGACCGAGTAGGGGCGGCGGCGGACGGCCTCGGTGAGCTGGCCGCCTTCCTCGTAGCCCACGTAGCCCGGCGGAGCGCCAATGAGGCGCGAGACGGCGTGCTTCTCCATGTATTCCGACATGTCGAGACGGACCATGGCGTGCTCATCGTCGAACAGGAACTCGGCGAGCGAGCGCGCCAGCTCGGTCTTGCCGACGCCGGTGGGCCCCAGGAAGATGAACGAGCCGATGGGGCGGCGCGGGTCGCTGAGGCCGGCGCGGGAGCGGCGGATGGCGTTGGCCACGTGCTCCAGGGCGGCGTCCTGGCCGATGACGCGCTGGCGCAGGCGCTCCTCCATCTGCACCAGCTTCCTGACCTCGCCTTCCAGCATGCGGGAGACGGGGATGCCGGTCCACTTGCTGACGATGCGGGCGATATCCTCTTCGTCCACTTCCTCCTTCAGCATGCGGTGGCTCTTCGCCTTGCCGTCGAGGGTCGCGTCGAGCTTCTCGATCTCACGCTGCAGCGCGGGCAGCTCGGAGTACTGGATCTGCGAGGCACGCGTGTAGTCTCCCTTGCGCACCGCATCCTGCTCCTCCTGTTTGAGCCGCTCGGCCTTTTCCTTGAGCTCGCGGACACGGCTGATGGCGCCCTTTTCCTGCTCCCAGCGGGCGCGTAGCGACGTGATCTGCTCGCGCAGCTGGGCGAGCTCGCGCTCCACCGACTGCAGACGCTCGCGCGAGTTCGGGTCATCTTCCTTGGCCAGGGCCTGGCGCTCGATCTCCAGGTTGGTGGCGCGGCGCTGGAGCTGGTCGATCTCCGCGGGCACCGAGCCGATCTGCATGGAGAGGGCGGCGGCGGCCTCGTCCACCAGGTCGATGGCCTTGTCGGGCAGGAAGCGGTCGCTGATGTAGCGGTGCGAGAGCGTGGCCGCGGCGATGATGGCGGAGTCCTTGATGCGCACTCCGTGGTGCACCTCGTACTTCTCCTTCAGGCCGCGGAGGATGGCGATAGTGTCGTCCACGTTGGGCTCGCCGACGAACACCGGCTGGAAGCGGCGCTCCAGGGCGGCGTCCTTCTCGATGTGCTTGCGATACTCGTTGAGCGTAGTAGCGCCGATGCAACGCAGCTCGCCGCGCGCGAGCGCGGGCTTCAGCATGTTGGAGGCGTCGATGGCGCCCTCGGCGGCGCCGGCGCCCACCAGGGTGTGCAACTCGTCGATGAACAGGATGATCTGGCCCTGGGAATCCTCGATCTCTTTGAGAACGGCTTTCAAGCGGTCCTCGAACTCGCCCCGGAACTTTGCGCCGGCCAGCATGCCGCCCAGGTCGAGGGCGACCAGGCGCTTGTTTTTCAGAACCTCGGGGACGTCGCCGGAGATGATGCGCTGGGCCAGGCCTTCGACGATGGCGGTCTTGCCCACGCCCGGCTCGCCGATCAGCACCGGGTTGTTCTTGGTGCGGCGGGAGAGCACCTGGACGACGCGCCGGATCTCCTCGTCGCGGCCGATGACCGGGTCGAGCTTGCCGCGGCGGGCCAGCTCGGTCAGGTCGCGGGCATAGCGCTGCAAGGCCTGGTACTTGGCTTCGGGATTCTGATCGGTGACCCGCTGCGAACCGCGCACTGAAGTGAGGGCGTTCAGGATCGCCTCGTAGGTCCCGCCCTGGGCGGCGAGCAGGCGCTGGGCAGCGTCGCCACGCTGCTGGGCGATGGCCAGCAGCAGGTGCTCGGTGGAGACATACTCGTCCTTGAAGTTGTCGGCTTCCTTAAAAGCCTGCTCGAAGACGTTGCCCAGCGGGCGCGATAGCACGGCCTGGGCCACGCCTGCGCCGGACACCTTGGGCAACCGCTCCATCTCGCGGGCGGTCTCTGCCCGCAGGGCCTGGGCGTTGACGCCGATCTTGGCCAGCACCGGGGATACGATGCCCTCCTCATCGGCCAGCAGGGCGGCCAGCAGGTGCAGAGGCAGCAGCTCGCTGTTGCCGTGCTGCGAAGCCAGGTCGTTGGCCGCCTGTACGGCTTCCTGCGCCTTCAACGTGAGTTTGTCCCAGCGGATGGCCATGTTGTTATCCCTCTTCTCTAACTCTGATGCGCGGCACGCGTGATCCTTCGGGCCTGAAGGCCCTCAGGACGACGCCGAAGAAATATGGGGCGGCCTAGCCGCCCCCTTTTTCTCATCGCTAGCGACTAGCGACCAGCTCAGGCCGCCTTGCCGGCGCCCTTTTCCGTGCTTTTCCCTTCGATCTGCTTGCCGGAGCCGATGTTCACCTTGATCTGCTTGGGCTTGGCTTCGGCGCGCTTGGCCAGGCGGATCTTGAGGAGGCCGTTCTCGAATTCGGCGTTGCACTGCTCCGGATCCACCGTGTTGGGAAGGGTGAAGCTGCGGGAGAAGGAGCCGTAGCGGCGCTCGATGCGGTGGAAATTCTCTTCCTTCTCTTCCTTCTCGAACTTGCGCTCGCCCCGGACCGTGAGGGTGTTGTTCTCCAGACGGACATCGATGTCCTTCTGCTCCACACCCGGCACCTCGAGCTTCAGGGTGATGGCATGCTCGTCCTCGTACACGTCCACCGGAGGAACGAAGCTGCCGGTCGTCATCAGCTCATCTTCGCGGCCAGGGGCGAAATCCTGGAACAACCGGTTCATGCGGTCCTGCAGAGTGCTCAGTTCGCGGAAGGGGTCCCAACGAGTCAAAAGCGTCATGGTTCGTTACCTCCAACTGATCTCGGTTGATTTGATGCTGCCATAAGCATGATGGAATCATAAAATCTTAGTGCATTATTGTCAAGACATAGAAGTAGCTTTATTGTCAATTAGTTATAGCCACTCTAAGTCTGGAGCCAGGGACTACTGAGCTGAGAGGATAACGCACTTCAGGTAGGAGGTCTCGGGGATGCCCAAGACCACGGGATGATCCTGGGCCTGGCCTCTCTTCTCCAGGATTCGGACCGTACGGCGGGCGTCGAGAGCGGCCTCGGTGAGCATGGCGAGAAAGTCGGCCTCGCTGACGTGGTAGGAGCAGGAGCAGGTCACCAGGGTACCGCCGGGGCGCAGCATCTTGAAAGCGCGCAGGTTCAGCTCCTTGTATCCACGCAGGGCGGTGTCGAGAGCGCGCTTGCTCTTGGCGAAGGCGGGCGGGTCGAGCACGATGGTGTCGTACTGTGTGCCGGCGTCGGAATAGTCGCGCAGCAGGTCGAAGGCGTTGGCCTCCATCCACTCGATCTCGCGGCCGTTCAGCGCGGCGTTCTGCTCCGCTTGCTCCAGCGCAGGGCGGGAACTGTCCACGCCGGTAACGCTGTCGCAGCGAGAGGCCAGGTGCAAGGCGAAGCCACCCTGGTAACAGAAGACATCGAGCGCCTCGCCGTGGGCGTAACGGGCGGCGGCGGCATAGTTCTCGCGCTGATCGAGGAACGAGCCGGTCTTCTGTCCGGCCAGGGCGTCGAAATGGAAGCGCACCCCGTTCATGGTGACGACGGTGCGCGACCGGTCCCCGCGCAGGATGCGGGTTTCGGCCGCGGGCAACTGCTCCAGCTCGCGAATGCGCGGCTCCACCCGCTCGACGATGGCGGCCGGCTGCAGCTCATCCGCGAGCTGCGCCATCAGCTCCTCTTTGCGCTGGTCCATAGCCTGGGTGAGCGCCTGGAAGGAGACAATGTCGTTGCAGCGGTCCACGATCAGCCCGGGCAGTCCGTCGGCTTCGCTGAAGACCAGGCGGCAGGCATCGCTGTCGTGTACGACCTGCTTGCGATATTCCAGGGCAGTGCGGAGCCGGTCGCGTAGCAACAGGGGGAGCTCGGCCGGCGGCAGCGGTTTGGGCGACACCATGCGCAAGGCGATCTGCGACGCGGAACTGTAGAGGGCGGAGCCCAGGACCTTGCCGCGCGCGTCCGCAACACTGACCAGCGTGCCCGGCGGGATGGCGTCGGTCGCGGTCACATCGGAGCGGTAGACCCACACGTGTCCGGCGCGCAGGCGGGCCACGCCTTTGGCAGTGATCTTAATCGTGTGACTTTCAGTCGAGATTGGCGCGTGCTTCGTCATCCGCAAGTTTGCGGGACGGCCCTACTGACCGGGAGTCTGGATGGGCTCTTCAGTGGCTTGGACTTGGCGCCTGAGTTCAGCAAGAACATCCGCCGGCAGTTGATCGTGGCAGGTTTCTTCCAAATTAGGCTGCTGCTCCACGTAGACCTGCAGACCGTGGTGTATCTCGTCTTGAAACACGTCCCCAAAATCCGCCTCTTGGCGGCGATCAATGTGCAAGAAGCGACCATCATCAGCATCGAAGTAACGGCGGCTACAGCTGCCCAAATGATTAACGTAGGCGACGAAGACGCTTCCATAACCGCTGTCGGCGAGGTAGTACCAAGCCTTCTCTACTCGATGCCCTCGTTTGCCGATCCGCCGCGTTGACGTGGTCTCCTCCTCGGGCTTCGAGGTGTCGTAGTACAGGATGCGCTGGCAGCTGTCGCAGGCCATGATCTCGCTGTTGGTGCGGACCTCGTTGTAGGTCTGGGGCCGCAGCATGACCTGGCAGGCGCTGCACTTGTGATCGCGGGCCTCGGCGAGCGCGTTCTTGCGCACGCCGGCGACCCGGTCGTAGTAGGCGAGATGGGCGGGGGCGATGGCGGCGCGCAGGCGGTCCTGCTGCCCGGTCCAAGCGGCCAGTTCGGCTTCGTCCTTGGCGGTGACGGCGCGCGCTTCCACCTTTTCTTTCTCGATCTCCGCGGCCTCGGCCTTCAGCTCCGCCTCCGCCGCCTTGAGCTTCTTTTCCAGCTCCTCGTTGCCGACCATGCCCTCCAGGATGCGGTCCTCGCAGGCGCGGATCTCGCTCTCGGCGAACTGGATCTCCTGCAGCAGGGCCTTGTACTGCTCGTTGGTCTTCACGCCCAGGGACTGGTCGCGGTACCTGGAGATCTTCTGCTGCTCGTCCTGGATCTTCTGTTCCTGCTTCCTGCGGTCGGTCAGGTTTGCGCTGATGGCGCTCTTGGTTCTCTCCACCTGCGACTTGGTATCGGCGAGCTGGGCCTCGATGGCGGCCATGCGCTTGGGCAGGGCGGCGACTTCGGCGGTCAGACGCGCGATCTCGCGCTCCACGCGCTGCAATTCGATGAGTTTTTCGAGGTCAGGATTCATCAGGGGAGCCTGTGGAAATTCTATCACGCGTGCCCGCACGAGCACTTTGCTGCGGCTGCGCCGGGGAGAATCCGGTGTATGATGCGGCCAACGAGGGGGGCCGCGGGAATCTTGGGAAACAAAGCCCGGGCTCCGCTCATCCAACCATCATGGGAAACCCGTGTGGCGAGCGGGTTTTGGGAAGAGGAGAGCGGCCCAGGGCCGCAACGGACGAACATGGAGATCCCGGAACGCTCGCAGGAACCGCAACCACAACTCTCCGCAGATCAGGTCGAGGAACTCCGCAAGATCCGCCGACTGCAAATGATGATGAACATGGTGCTGTCGGTCCTCAGTCAGGACGAGGGCCTGACCATCGAGGAGGCGTCGGAGCTGGTGGCCAGCACCAAGCGGGCGGCGCTGGCTATGTTCCCGGACAAGGAGTTCGCCTTCGACATCCTCTACAAGCCGCGGCTGGAGCGGGTGATGCGAGAGCGCTTCCGCATCCAGTGAGACCTACCTGGCCGGCGGATTCTCCGGGGCGCGCTCGATGCGGTTCAGGCGGAGGGTGAGCGTCCCCCAGAACATGCGGGCGCGCATCTGCACCGGGATGCGGGCAGCGTCGTCGGAGTACCAGAGCCACACCTTGCCGGGCTTCCTCTGCGCGCTGGCCGGCGATGCCAGCAGCTGGACCCGCACCGCGCGGAAGGTGCCGGCGGGAACCTTCACCGGCTCGCGGGCTTCGGCCGCCGCCTCCACCGTCTGCGTCTTGCCACCGTCGTTCAGCGGAAAGGTGTAGACGCTGCCGGTCTGGAGAGGCAGGGAGCCCAGGTAATAGATCCCGCTGAGCACATCGGTGACGCAGGGAGGGATGTCATTCTCGACGTGCTTGCTCTCGTTCGACTTCAGGTTCTTCTCGTCAAGGACAGCTTTGCTGCGGGCGTAGTCGAATCGGATGTCGGTTTCGCGCTTGCGGAAGCCTTCTTCCGTGTACTTGAGGATGTGCGAGGAGCAGAAGCTCTTGGCGTCGAAGGCGGATTCGAAGCGGTCGCGGACGGTGTAGAGCAGGGAAACGAATCCGGTGGAGACGGCGGTGCCCGACACCTGTTTTTCACCCTTGGGACCAGTCTGCAGGCGCAGGGTCGCGAGCCCGGCAGTCCAGAGCCTCCATTCGGCTTCGTAGTGGTAGGTCTCGGAGTCCGGCCAGTGGTGGCCGGGCTCCGGGGCGCGGACACTGGCCGCACTGATGGTGGCGGGCGCGGTCTGCGCGACCGGATACACCCGTGATCCCAGCATGGCCAGCAGTGCCAATGCGCAGATCCAGCGCGCAGCTTTTGCGATGATGGCCAGAGTCCCTCTACAAGAACCTCAGTTTGATGACGAGCGCCGCCAGCATGGCAACGGCCCCGAGCAAGGCATTGTACTCGCGGTGCTTCAGGTATCGTTCCCGGGAGAAGGCGCCGGGAACGCCGGCCGGAGTCACCCTGGGCAGCAGGCGCGGGACGCGCGCAGCGTATTCGTCAAAGCCGCCCAGGTGGGCCCGCAACCAGGCTTCTTCCCAGCGGATGACCGGGATGTAGACCGCTAAGAACAGTGCCAGCATGCCGGCCGCGATCCAGGGACTGCGAGCTGCGAGCGCAAATCCGGCGCCGACGAGGATCGATCCCAGGTAGAGCGGATTGCGGGTGTAAGCGTAGGGGCCGGATTGGGTGATCTCCTCCGCCTTGCTGACGTGTCCCGAGGCCCAGGCGCGCAAGGCCAGCCCCACGGCCGCCACCGCGGCGCCGGCGATGATCGAGGCCGCCGTGGGACGAGCCAGCCACAGGTACAGCACGGCGAAAACGAAGCCCACCGGGACGCGGATGCGCCGCGCCCATGTCCCCCAGTCACTCATGCGGCGACTCCAGGCCGAGATACGGCGCCAGCCACGGGGTCGGGCGCGTGTATCGCAGGCCGAGCGAGCGGCAGGCTCCGCGCAGCGCCTCCTCAGGCTTCGGAAACCCGTGGTGGACGAGGATACGCACGTTGGCCGGCTTGCGCGGCGTGCGCACGAGCGAGACGGGAAAGACGTACATGCAGTGCCGCTTGAAGCTGCGGCACCACTCCTCCGGCCACCATGTCAGGTTCTGCACCGCGGACGAGAGATACTCCTGCTCGTTGCGAAAGCGGGCCAGCACGTCGGCGGTCTGGGCGTGGAAGCGGGGCAGCACTTCCTGGTGGCGGCCTGCCTCGAAGCGGAACACCGAAGAATTGCCGACCTTGCGCCCGCCGCGCAGCCAGTCGCGGATAATGCAGAACTCACCCGGATGATCGAAGAAGCAGTCGATCGCATCCATGATGACAATGTCGAGATCGAGGAACAGGGTCGTGCCCTGAAGGCCGGTCTGCTTCTGATCGAGGATGCCGAGCTTGTTCCACCCGCGCTCCGGACCCGGCGGGAAGCTGACCCGAGGCAGCGGGCGAGCTTCCACCGGCGGCGCGACACCGGCGGGGTCGTCGGTGAAGCAGAGGAAGCGATAAGGGCGGAAAAGATGGCGCTGCACCATCTGGTACAGCCGATTCACGGAGGCGGCACCGTACTTCGTGCCCCACTTCATGCAAACGATGTTCACCGTCTGCGCAGGTTGCGAAGGCTTGTGCACGGAAAGATGAACGATTGTCTCATGCAGGAGCGGCCGGGGCGAACCTGCAGCTCACACCGGCCGTCCGCGGCGCCGGGCGATGGCGTCGAGCATGGCGTCGATCGCCGCCTGCGCGTCCACCAGTTCCATCTTCACCGGGACAACGGCCAGAGGCTTCAGCGAAGAGAAATAGCCGCCCAGGTTCACGGCATCTTTTTCCGTGGTGACGAAGCCGCCGGCGTCGCACTTCTGGGCCAGGTGCAGCAGGTCATGGACATCGTCCTTGGTGTAGCGGTGATGATCGCGGAAGACGGCCTCCCCCGCGGGCTCGATGCCCGCCTTGGTCAGCTGCAGGAAGAAGTTCTTGGGGCGGGCGATGGCGCAGAACGCCACCGGGCGGGGC
>Ga0335070_10003098_pt1 | contig 19303 bp, 16 predicted proteins | sample Lox_Sample_13_FD_206722 | JGI IMG/M metagenome (GOLD analysis project Ga0335070, IMG submission 206722) | Soil microbial communities from Loxahatchee National Wildlife Refuge, Florida, United States - Lox_Sample_1.3 | ecosystem: Environmental > Terrestrial > Soil > Wetlands | place: USA... | reverse complement strand
GGACGATCACCCCGTCCTTGCGCCGGTCCAACACCCTCAAATAATAGTCCGGCATCTCCTGCTGCGAAGGCCTGAGCTTCCGGTCCCCTTTGACGTCCGTCACGGCGCCCGACATACTCAGATCATTCTCCTCGAGATACTGCCGATAGCGCGCAACCCGATCCGAGTAGCCGGTCCCGGCCTGCTTATCCATGTCATAACAAACCATGTGAAGAGCGTTGAGAGCGTCCGTCCCAATCTCTTTCATGAAGATGACGACCGCCCCCCCATTCCTTGTCGTCGTTTCGATCAGCTCCTGTCTTCTCAGCAGGTCCTCGGCCGTCCGCGGAAGCTCAAAATAGCGTCGGATCTCATTCCCGGTTTTTGGCGACCGGGTAACAAGGAGGTCTCGCAGTTCCGGTCGCTTGTCAAATTCGTAATCCAAAGCGCCATGATCGATGGCCTTCCTTAACGAAGGATGTCGGGTGATGTCCTCTACCCGTTCGCCATGAATGTAGACTTCCCGCCCATCTCGAAGACTCTCAACATACTGTTTTCCATCCCTCAATGGCATAATTCCTCCTGAAAAATCGAGTTTTTTTCTTGACGGCCCAAAGCCCTTCCTACATGCCCATTCCGCCGTCCACCTGGATGACCGCACCCGTGATATACGATCCCTTGAAAGCGAGGAAACTGACCAATTCTGAAATCTCTTCAACTTTTCCCGGACGCCCCAGGGGGATCCTCTCGATTTCCAGACGGAGTCTCTCTTCCGAGTTAAAAAGGACGGAAGTCATGTCCGTCTGGAGAAAACCCGGGATCACCACATTCGCAGTGATCTTTTTTTTTGCAACTTCCTTGGCCAGGGATTTCGTAAAGCCAATGAGGCCGGCTTTTGCCGCTCCGTAGGCGGTATCCCCAGGATAACCATGGAGTCCTGCATCGGAAGAGATATTGACAATCCTTCCCCACTCCTTTTCCACCATGAGAGGTACGACATAACGACAGCAATTAAATGCCCCTCTTAAGACAGAATTTATAACAAGATTCCAGTCTTCGGGAGGCAATTTCTGAACCCTTCCACCCCGATGCAAGGCGGCATTATTGACGAGGATATCGATCCCCCCGAATTCTTCTTTCGCTTTCTCAACCATATCCTTCACTTCATCGTCATGGGCAACGTCTGCCCGGACGGAGAGGGCCTGCCGCCCCGCTTCTCTGATCAATCGAACCACTTCTTCTGCGGCGTCAGGATGAGATCTAAAATTGACAATAACATTCGCCCCCTCCCTAGCCAATCCGATGGCAATCGCTCTTCCGATTCCCCTGGAAGCCCCTGTGACCAAAGCAACTCTCTTTTCCATCAGGATACACTGCTCCTTGTCCCAGCGCCCGATCCCTCATCCGGCACGTACCGGAGTTCCGGCTTGCTCACTTTACCCGCAGGGTTTCTCGGGAGGCTAGGCATAAACTCCACAAACTTCGGGACCTTGTAATCTGCGAGGTGCTTCGCACAGAACTGCTTGATCTCCCCTTCCGTCGCATTTTCGCCGGGTTTCAATGCAATACAAGCCTTGACGACCTCACCCATCACGGGATCGGGGACTCCCACTACGGCCACCTCCAAGACCTTCGGGTTGTCGCATATAACATTTTCCACTTCCAGAGAGTATATCTTTTCTCCACCCCGGTTGATCATATCCTTCTTCCGGTCCAGGATGTAAATAAAACCCTCCTCATCGATCTTGCCGATATCCCCCGTATGAATCCAACCCTCGACGATCGTTTGCCTCGTGGCCTCCGGATTCTTCCAGTACCCCTTAAAGGTTTTTGCACCTGCCAACAGTATTTCACCAATGGCTCCCGTTGGCATTTCATTCCCTTCATCATCCACGATCTTTGCCTCCATGGTTGGAAGGCATTGACCAACGGTCTTTATTTTCCGAAGCGCATCCTCATAAGGTATGGTCGTTGTCATCGCAAAGCATTCTGTCAGTCCGTATCCGACGCTGATTTGAAGATGGGGCAGTTTATTGAAGATCCCCCTGACCATTTCTTCGGCTGCGGGAGAGCCGCCGAAGAGCGCTGTCTTGAAAGAAGAAAAATCATATTGATCAAAATCGAGGTGATTGACCATCAGCCAGATGACGTTGATGACCCCCATGTATTGCGTCACCTTCTCCTTGGCCACGATCTCCAAAAACTCTTTGGTCTTAAATTGCCTCATGTAGACACAGGCCACACCGGTAAAGATTGGGGCAAGCATGACGCAGGAGAGGCCCGTGATATGAAATAGGGGGACACAGCAGATGATTTTGTCTTCCGGTTGAAATTGAATAAAGTCGCTCACCAGCATCGCTGTGATGACGAAGCCCCGCTGATGGAGGATTGCCCCCTTCGGCTTACCCGTGGTTCCCGAGGTGTACATGATCGCCGCATGATCCGATTCTAATACCTCTGCCCGCTTAAAAACATCTCCTCTATTTTCCCTTAAGAGTGAAAAGGGGAGCGTTCCCCCAGGCGCTTCCGGCCCGTTGAAAAATATCTTCTCAACCCTTTTCAGCTGGCCTTTTACAGAATCGATAAAGGGCCAGTATTCTTCGTCCACGATCAACATCTTGCTCTCGGAGTCGTTTATCTCATAGGCTAACTCCCCGCCTTTAAATCGGGTATTGAGAGGCACAATGATTGCTCCCAGTTTCATCAGCGCAAAAAAACTCAAGGGAAATTCGATTTGTATACCCAGGAGGACGGCCACATGGTCTCCCGGTTTGACGCCGTGTTTCTCCAGTCCGGCTGCGATCTTGTTCACGATGGTGTCAAATTCCCTGAACGTTAATCGCCCGTCCCCGTAAATAAAGCCCACTTTGTTCGGAAATTTTTTGACGGTATTTTCGAGCAATTCGACAACATTCTTCGGCCTGTTTTTAAAAATCTCGCCTTTGAAATCCGGCCACTCCTCTTTCACAATTTCCCAGCCCATTTTGCTAACCAATCGGTTCATTTCATCCTCACCCTGACGTGTCCGTTTTACACCCTCTCGATCACGATCGCAAACCCTAACCCGCCTCCGACGCAAAGGGTAGCAAGACCTAAGGCGAGATCCCTCTTGGCCATCTCATGAATCAGGGTCACCACCAGGCGACATCCTGTTGCCCCGACAGGATGGCCCAACGCAATCCCGCTGCCGTTGACATTGACAATATCCCGGTTGAGACCTAACGCTCTCTCGCAGGATAAATACTGAGCGGCGAAAGCCTCATTGATCTCGATCAGCTGGATGTCCTTCAGGGAAAGACCCACCTTGCGAAGCACTTTCTCCGTCGCCGGAACGGGCCCGATCCCCATATAGGAGGGGTCCACACCCACAATCGCATAACCCAATATTTTGGCGAGCGGTTTTAACCCCATCGCTTTGGCTTTTTCTTTGGACATGAGAACCGTCACGGCTGCCGCATCATTGAGCCCTGATGAATTCCCCGCGGTCACGGTCCCATCTTTTTTAAAGACAGGGGGCAATTTGGCCAACTTCTCCAGGGTGACATCCGGTCTCGGATGCTCATCCGTGTAGATCATTCTCACCTCTCCTTTCTTCTGGGGAATCGAGACAGGCGTGATCTCATCCTTGAATCTTCCTCCTTGGACGGCTTTACAGGCCCTTTGTTGGCTGAGGAATGAAAACTTATCTTGTTCTTCCCTCGAAATCCCATACTTCTCCGCCAGGTTCTCCGCCGTCAGTCCCATCCCGGCTCCGATGGGATACTCCTGCATCGCCCTCCATAGCATATCAATCAATTGTCCATGCTGGAGACGCTGGCCCCAACGGGTCGTCGTTAAGATATAAGGAGCGTTGCTCATGCTTTCGACTCCTCCGGTGATCACCGCATCGACATCGCCGTCGTGAATCGCCTGGGTACCGCAGATGATCGCCTGCATCGCGGAGGCGCAGTTAACCACAATGGTGAAGCCGGGCGTCTCAAGCGGAAGTCCACATTTGACCGCTGCAATGCGCGCGACATTTTGATCGAGCGGCTCAAAACAGTTTCCCAGGATCACTTGCTCGATTGCCTTCTTTTCGACGCCCGCCCGTTGCAGCGAGGACTCAATCACCGCCATTGCCAAAGATGTTGCAGAAATATCCTTTAAGGACCCTCCAAAATCCCCGATGGGTGTCCTCGTCGCGCTCACAATCACAACCTCTCTCATGGCCTCTCCTTTCTACTGATCTTTGAAAACGGGGCTTCGCTTCTCCAAGAACGCGGCGAGCCCCTCTTTCATATTGAACGTACCCGTCAGCTCGGAAGAGAGGTGAGATTCAAGGGTCCCTCCCTTTTCGATGTCCCTTTCGAGGGCGTCGGCGGTTGCTCGGGTGGCCGCCTCGACAGCCATGCTGTTTTTACTCGCAACCTGGCGAGCCAGGGATACCGCTCGGTCGCGAAGCTCCCCGGAGGGACACGCTTCGTTGACGAGCCCGATGCGCGCCGCCTCCTCTCCGGAGATCAGTCTTCCCGTCAGGATAAGCTCCAACGCCTTGGCCCTACCCACGATCTTGGGAAGCCTCTGCGTGCCCCCAAAGGAGGGAATCGTCCCGATATTGATTTCCGGCAGGCCGAGCTTTGCATCCTGACTCGCAAGGCGAAGGTGACACGCCATCACCAGCTCCAACCCGCCCCCGAAGCAATTGCCGTTGATGGCCGCAATGACGGGTCTGGGGAGCTTCTCAATCTCCCGAAAAAGAGCTTTCACTTTAAGCGTGACGTCGTTGTTTTCTTCAGGGGTTTTAACGCCATTAATTTCTTTTATATCGAGCCCTGAGATAAAGACCTTGTGACTTCCCGTGACAATGACCGCCTTTGCCTCTTTCGTTCCGATCACCTTCAGAATCTCGGCACAGAGCTCGTGATAATGGGAGAAACTGAAAATGTTCAGCGGCGGTCGGTCAATGGTCATCAAGGCTATTCCTTCTGTCACCTTGCACGAAAAAAATGGTTTCTCCATACGTTCTCCGTTTAAAAGATATCTTGCGGGACCGGATTTTTTGGATCCGACCAATCATAAAATCCTTTCCCGACCTTTCTTCCGATATATCCCATTCTTACCAGTTGGATCAAAAGCGGCGGGGGCGCGTAGCGACTGTCCTTGTACTCCTCGAACATGGAGGTCGTTCCCTTGAAAAGGATATCCAGACCAATAAAATCCGCTAACATAAGCGGCCCCATGGGATACCCACAGCCCAGCTTCATCCCCGTGTCGATGTCCTGGACGGAGGCAACCCCAGTCGCCACGGCACGGATCGCATCCATTAAATAAGGAGTGAGAAGAAGGTTCACGATGAAACCCGAGTTGTCCTTCGCAAGGATGGGAACCTTCTTCAACGATTTTACAAATTCGAAAATCATTCGTGAAATCTCATCCGGAGTCACAATCGTTTTGATCACCTCAACAAGCGCCATCACCTGAACGGGGTTGAAGAAATGCAGGCCCACGACGCGCTCCTGTCTTGTCGTCGCGGATGCCATCTCCGTAATGGAGAGCGAAGAAGTATTGCTCGCAAAGATGGTCTCCTTCGGACAGATCGAGTCCAGATTCTTGAAAAGCTCCTTCTTGATCCGGATGTCTTCAAAAACAGCCTCGATCACGAGGTCACAACCTTTCAGGTCCTCCAGGGCAACGGACCCCGATAGACGGGCAAGGGCCTCTTCTTTTGTTTTCGTGGCAAGCACGCCTTTCGCAACGGATCGTTCGAGTCCTTTTTGGATCGCTTTGATACCCTTGTCTAGAAGAGAAGCATCGATTTCCCTTACCACAACATTGTAGCCGGATTCAAGAACCACTTGAGCGATTCCTGAACCCATCGCACCGCACCCAACGACTCCAACTTTTTTTATCATGACGGTTTCCTCATCGTTTCCCCAATATTTCCCTGGCAATCGTGTTTTTTTCAATCTCTTTCGTGCCTTCGTAGATCTCGACGATCTTCGCATCCCGGTAGAACCGCTCGACATCATAATCCGCCATGTACCCGTAACCCCCGTGAAGCTGAACAGCCTCATTGGCCACTTTGACCCCCACCTCTCCGGCCAGATACTTGGCGATCGAGATAGTTTTGGGGTCCACCTTCCCTGCATCGAGCATCCAGCCTGCTTTATAGCTCAGGACCCGAGCCGCTTCGATCCAAGCGGCCATCTCTGCAATCTTGAATTGGGTGGCTTGAAAGGCACTCAGGGGTTGGCCGAACTGCTTTCGTTGCTTCACATATTGGACGGCCTTATCCAGCGCTCCCTGAGCCACACCCACTCCCTGGGAAGCGGCGATCACCCGGTTGATGTTGAAGAGCTGCATGATCTGGGGGAACCCTTCCCCCTCTTTTCCACCGATCAGATTTTCCCTTGGGACTCTCACGTCGCTGAACCGGATCTCTGCCGTATCGGAAGCACGGATGCCCAGCTTGCCGGTCAACTTGTTCGCTCGAAATCCCGGGCGATCAGTCTCGACGATGAGAATTCCGAATCGCTTGAGTCTTGACGTCGCGTCCGGATCGACTAAACAGAAGACGGCCAGATAGTTGGCGATACTTCCGTTGGTAATGAATTGTTTCGACCCATTCACCACATAGGCATCTCCGTCTCTTCTCGCGAGGGTCAGAATGGAAGTGATATCGCTCCCCGCATCGGGCTCGGTGATCGCGCATCCCATGATGGCTCCTCCTTTGGTGAGAGGAGGAAGGTACTTCTTCTTCTGTTCTTCCGTGCCATAAAGCTGAATCAACTCGGAGCCAAATCCCGTGAGGAGAATATTCCCGCATCCGGGATCGACTCTCCAGAATTCTTCCATCACCATCGCAAATTCAAGGAAGCCCAGTCCAAGGCCGCCATATTCTTTCTTGATAAAAAGACCGATAAAACCCAGTCCGCAAGCCTTTTTCCAAAGGTCTCTGGGAAATTCCTCCCGGCGGTCATAGTCACGAGCCACTCCCGGAAATTCTCCCTCAGCAAACTCCCGCGCGGCCAAACGGATCTGTTTTTGTCGGCTGGTTAATTCGAAGTCCACCGTTATCTCCTTCGGTTCACGCCCTCAACCCCTCGGGCATTATTTTTCTCAACGGTTTCAAATAGTGAATCATTTTTTTCTCGCGGTGGTTTTGCGGGAGCGCTCGCTCTGAAATGTTTTTCTTTGTTCTCGCATTGCAGAGACGCCAAGGCTAAATGCCCTAAGATTTAAAGAGAGCCTGTCTTTCTCGAAATTCATCTTGAGCTTCCCCTTGAACTTCTCCTCTTCTACGGGAATCAGTCGACTCCCTATCAATGCCCCGGCCATAACCATATTCGCCAACAGGGGCGCCCCCAAGCCTATCGCTATCTCTGAGGCATCCAAGTACCAGGCCTCGTGCGAAAGTTTTCGTATCCCTTCTTTGATCGTTTCTAGGGAAGGATATTCGGCCTCTCCGATCGCTACAGCCATGGGGTAAACGGGTCGGATGTTCGTGATCACATCCGTCTCTGGGCTGCCGTACGTTCCCAGCATCCGCAAGGATTCCACAGGCTCCAGGCCCAAGATGAGGCCGGCCTGTCCTTCTGGAATCAGGGGACCGTATTGGGTGCGCTTCGAGACTCTGACATGGCTCGCGACCGACCCTCCCCTCTGGGAAGCTCCATAGGTTTCACCAATGGTCACCCAATAGCCCGCTTCGAGCATGACCTCACCCAGCAGCTTCGAAATCAATATATTCCCCTGTCCACCGACTCCGGTGATGATGAGGTTGAGAGGATCTCTCCCATGATCACTCATTCATTCGCCTCCCTGACAATGGCGCTTTGCGAACAGATCTCGACACAAACGCCACAACCACTACAGACAGCCTCATCAATCTTCGCCTTTTTCGTATTCTTATCCCAGATCAAACCGGGACATTTAAACACCCGGGTACAGAACCTCTCACAACCACACGTCTCTCCGATGCACCGATCAGGGTTGATCTGTACCTTGTAAAGAGGTTTTTCCCGCTTGGCCCTGATCAAGGCACATTCCCTCCGGGAGATCAATACTCTTGGTTTACCTTCATCCCGCAGGAGGTCGACCAATTTCTGGGTGGTCTCTTTGACGTCATAGGCATCCGCAACGATGACCTTCACGCCCAGGGCCTGGCATAATTTCTCGATATTGACCGGAGGGGATGAGGCTCCGATTGCATTCATGTCCGTGCCAGGGTGGGGCTGAAAGCCGGTCATCGCCGTGCCCGCATTATCCAAAACAACGAGGATGAAGTCAGACTGACTGTGAATGGCATTGATGAGTGCGGGGATGACGGCATGGAAAAATGTGGAATCCCCGCAGACGGCAATAACAGGTTGATTGAAACCAAATGAACTTACCTTCCCCAAACCGGAAGCAATGCCCATTCCTGACCCCATGGCATGGACCGTTTTTATCTGGGAAAAACCGGTTGACATCAAGCCCATACTATAGCACCCGATATCTCCGAGGACCAAGCCCTCACGGCCGTCCATCCGCAAAGCATCCTTTATTGCCCAGAAACTGGTCCGGTGAGGACATCCCGCACAGAATTGTAACCCTCTTGGAAAGATATTTTCTTCGACTATCTTTCGGGATTTTTCGTGATAATCCGCTCCTCTGGAAACGTAATTCACTTTTACGATCTCTGCAATCGCCTTAATGACTACGTTAGGATTGATCTCACCGCACGGAGGAATATGGCCTGAGGCCTTGCCGTAGAATGTCCAAGTTTTCCCCGACGCCAAATCCGCCGAGAGCTCCTTCAAATTTGTTTCCAAGAATGCATCAATCTCTTCTATGACGAGGACCTTTTTTGTCTGGAGCAGATATCTCTCGATCAATGCCCTTGGCAGAGGCCAGGTGGTGCCCAATTTAAGAATTCCTATCGAATCTTCTTTGGACAGAATATCCACAGCCTCCTTCGAGTAAAACCAGCCGCTTCCACAGGTGATAATCAGCAGCTCGGGTTGTTTCGGTCCCACAAACCAATTGAAAGACGATCGTTCATAGATCTCACTCACCCTGGACAGGGTCTGATGTAATTTTTCGTGAAATTTGACCGGCGTCGTCGCTGCAATACTCGCATAAGGCGGTCGTGAGATATCAAAACGGGCACGTTTCTCGCCGTCGGGTAGTTTCCCTAAGGTGACATTCCCTCTGGCATGAGAGATTCTCGTGACGCTCCTAACGAGACAGGCGTTCGCGATCTCTTCAGAGAGTTCGAATGCCCATCGGGTCATGTCTTTTGCCTCTTGAGGAGTGGCCGGCTCAAGAAGGGGTAAATCCAGGGTTTTTGCAACATGCCTCGAATCCTGTTCATTGGTGCTGGAGATGCTGCCGGGGTCGTCAGAAACGACTAAGACGAGGCCACTCTTAACTCCTGTCAGATTGAGATTTGCCAAAAAGTCTAACGCGACATTGAGGCCGTTTTGTTTCATGGCAGAGATTGCTCTTATATTGGCAAAAGAAGCCGCCGCAGCAACCTCCAGGGCCACCTTTTCGTTGACCGACCACTCAACGTATATTTTCAACTCTTTTGCCGCCTGAGCCAGCGTACCAATGATCTCAGAAGATGGGTTACCCGGGTAAGCAGCAGCCACCCCGATTCCTGCCTCGAGGGCTCCACGGGCAATGGCCTCGTTCCCCATTAATAATTGGCAAGTGTTGGGTGCGTTTGCTGCGATCATTGACATCGAGAATTCTCCTCTGCTCTTACTCCGCAACCAGTTGTTTGGCAATTTCAGCCTTTAGTTTTAAGTAAAGCAGATCATCGAATCGTCCCGTTCTTTGAACAATGTTGCTTAATGCCTTCTTTTTCTTGTTCGAGGAAGCCCTTTCCAGCCGGGTCAGATTCTCTTTAGGGATCTCTCTTGTCTCAATCAGACCTTTTTTTTGGGCACCCTCTACGACTTCCATGCCTCTCGGAGTCCTGACAATCACCGTGTTCCATTCTAAGAACTCTCCTCGACCGCTTCCCACCGAGAGATCGGCAAACTCTGCGGTGAGGTCGTGACAAACCTGGCAAGCAGGTCTAACAAACGGAAGGATATGCTCAAGAGAGATATCGATGCGCTTCTTTCCCGTGTAGACCTGAAGAACATTCGCAGGATGCGGAGGAATGTCATATTTAATGACAGGATCGGATACTTCCCCTTGGAGGAATTGAGTAAAACCGGGATAAGAAAGAGCCCAGGTGCAGAAGAGTCCGATGACCAATTGGAGTTTCCCGATCGGGTTTCTCCCTTCCTCTGCGGACCCCTTCATCTTAGCTAAAGCCAGGACCTGACACGGGGTTCCCACGAAACCAACCCTCTTCCGATCATCCTCCCGAGCTCCCCGGTTAAAAGCTTCCACGGTAGGGGCTGCGACATAGCTCGACCCAGCACAGGCTAATATGTCTTCTTTTCTTGAGGCGATCATTCCTCGGGGGAATGATTTATCCTCAAAGCGTGTCAATACAGCTGAATCGATGAGTCCCTCTTCCCTTGCAAAATAGGCGAGAGTCGTAACTGCTCCTGCATCCTGTGCGCGTGCTTTGATTTTCGCTTTGGTAGACCGAACCACGAAAATGGCTTTGCCCGTTCCAACTCCTTGCCAGGAATAAGGAATCCCAAAAATCGCCCTATTTATTTCTTCTAAATCAAGCGAGACCCTTGGACAGAAGCTCGTGCAATGTCCCTGAGGCAAGTCACAACTATCCTTCAATACCACCCGTCCGTTGTGCGTGATGAAATAAGGACACAACCCAACACATGCACCGCAAAGGGTGCAAAGATCTCTTTTTATAACATCATCGACAAGGGTTTGACATGCCTTCGATCCCATCTGTACGTCCCCTCTGAATCTTGTTTCTCCTAAGCGTCACCCAATTCCATTTTGGTCGTCCACCGAAGGATCTCCGAAAGACGGAAGAAGATTCTCGGGGCTAATTAATGGAAATGAGATCCAAAGGCCTCGGAAAGTGCCCCATGGTTCTCGAGATATCCCCGGCAGTTTTTAGTAACCTCTCGCTCATTCCTTGCAAACGCTTCCCCGTAAAATACTTTGGATCCCCCGATAGGCTGATGGAAGCTACCGGGTTTCCCCCCTGCCCAAAAACCGGCGCCCCGATACAGAACAAGCCTAATACAGTCTCCTCTTGATCCATCGAGTAACCTCTCTGCCGTATTTTTCCCAAATCGCTCAGGAGCTGTTTTCTTTGGGTGAGGGTTTTAGGAGTGTAAGGAATCAGGTCTGCTCGGTCAAGATAGGCCCGTAATGCCTGTTCATCAATAAAAGCAAGGATAGCCTTGCCCACAGCCGTGCTATGCCCGGGAATACGGGGTCCAATCTGGCTAAAGAAGGGAGAGGTGAAATGAGGATCGATCGTTAGGATAATAAGGGCGGAATCTCCGTCCCAGACTGCCATTCGAGACACGAGGCGGCAGTTTTTTGAAAGTTTATTGAGGGCACCTGCTGCCTTCTGATTGATCTCCAGGTTCCCTACCAGGGAAATCCCCATCTCGTAGATCTTCAAGCCCAGCTGGTATTTTCGCCCCTCTAATTCCTGTTCGAGAAATCGCGCCCTTAACAAAGTGCGGACGAGACCGTGGACCGTTCCCTTGGGGAGGCCGAGAATACGGCTGATCTCAGTGATTCCTAAACGAGGACGGCGATGGTTAAAGAGAGAGAGTATCGTTAAGGCCCGATCAACAGATTGAATACCTGCTTTCGTCTTCATTTGTTGAACGATTCTACCCATCCGGCTCTCGAATGCCATTGAGCGCTAAAGCATCCCCCTATGCTAGCAGCTGGTAATCTTATCTTAGGACGATATCGCCCTCCGCTAACATGATCTGCCGGGAAATGTAGTCTAAAGCCTCTGACGCAAGGTATCTCAATAGAGGGCCTCGTTCTTCAGGTTTCCCTCAAGGGGCAAGAGAAATCTCATGCTTCTACAAAATTTAGTGAGCAACTCGATCGGTTATTCGGTTGGGGTATCCTTCGACAGGTTCAGACATAACATCGCCCTTCTCGCACTGTCAAGAGAATTCTTTGAAGTTGTTCGACGATCCTGAAAAATATTCAACAATGCCGAATATGGAAGTGGAAGGTTCATGATGATGACATCACCTCAGGGGTGAATAAAATTTTATGGCAACACCATCTCGATCAAATGGGGTCCTGGCTCCGTAACGGCTTTGCTCAACTCCCGTGCAAGGTCTTCGGCTGTGCCGACAGCAACCCCCGGAACCCCGAACCCCTGAGCAATTCTCACCCAATCGATCGGAGGGTCTGTCAACTCTGTCAATGTTCGGGTGTTGGGACCATCGGTTGCGATCCCGGAACGAGATAACTCCATCTGCAATATCCGGTAACTCCGGTTAGAGCAGATCAGGGTTGTAACGTTCAAGGCTTCGCGCGCTTGCGTCCAGAGCGCCTGGACCGTGTACAAAGCACTTCCATCCGCCTGAAGGTTAATCACGGTTCGATCCGGACAGGCAATCGCAGCTCCGGTTGCGCAGGGCATGCCTTGCCCTATGGAGCCACCCGACAAATTCATCACGGTGTGGGCCGGGAGCACGGTCGGGAGAAGAAAATAAGAAAGCCCTGTTGTCACGGCTTCATCGACGATAATGGCATTCTCCGGCTGCAATGCAGCCAGAGTGATACAAGCCTTTTCGGCTGTGAGCTCCCCGGCCGGTAATTCCGGCCGACTCGATTTTGAGGGAGGATTGTCGTCAATGTTCGGACGCGAAGGTGTACCGAGAGCATCCGCCAGCCATTCGAGCGCCTCTTCAACATTCTGTCTGTCCGAACATAGAATAATTCTCTCCTGCTCATCGGATAAGATCCGGCTCCTGACACCAGGGTACCCGAAGAAGGTCACGGGCTCCGATGTTCCCGCAAAGACGACCGCCTCGTACCGCGAAATCATATCAACCGCACGCTCCGGAAAATAGGGGACCCGCCCGACGACCGGCAACCCTGGACCACGTTCCATATACCCCGGAAGCGTTGGGGCCAGGAGATCGCATCCTGTTCTCTTCTGGATTCGGCCGGCTGCAATCAGACCGGGTTTTCTCAACCCCCTTCCGCCGAGCATGAGCGCCACCTTGCGAGAGTATCTCAACCGCGAGGCAACGGCCTCGATAGAATTTGGATCGAGAGGATCAAAAGGATTTCCGGGTCCCTTCACCTCATATCCTTCACATTCAGCCAGTTGATAATCATGGGGCACGATCAGAGTTGCCACCTGACCCAGCCGGGTCGCAGTTACGGCATCCGCGATATCGCCCGGAATACCCGGAGCTGATTTGCTCGTCCGATACCATCCTGAGACGGTCCTGACAAGGCTTTCAATATCCATCGCAAGCGGTGGATCCATGACACGGTGCCACGTTGCATGCTCGCCGACCAGGTTCAGCACCGGCGATTTGGCACGCCGCGCGTTGTGAAGATTAGCTATCCCGTTTGCATAACCGGGTCCCAGATGAAGAAGTACCATCGCTGGCTTGTCCATCATCCGGCCATAACCGTCGGCGGCACCGGTGCAAACCCCCTCGAAAAGGCCGAGATATGCTCTGATCCCCGGTGCTCTGTCAAGCGCTGCGACGATGGGTAGTTCGGTGGTACCCGGATTTGCGAAGCAGACATCTATCCCTGCCGAAATCCCTGTCCTTACGATAAGTTCTGCGCCATTCATAAACCAGTTCCTTAAGTTCAGATGGCTACTTACCTGTCCGTAGTTTTAGGATCTTCCTCCCGCCGGAAACGGTGCCATAATTAACAAAAGACGCAGCTGTTGCAAGCCGGGACAGACGGCAGGCGACAAAGCTCTTATGGATTTCTTAACGACCTTTATCACCGATCGAGATCAGATTCCTTTTCACTTTTTGCGAATTCGACAAAAACATCTTCCAGATCCGTCTGTCCTAACGTCACTTTTTTGATCTGGACATCACCCTTCGAAATCAAGGCAATTAAGCTCCCTAACCTTCTCTCTCCGTCATCCACTGCGATCTCGCACAAGCGATCGGAAATCGTAAGGTTGATCACACCATCAGCGTGGAGCAATTCATCCTCGTGGATCCTCCCACTGAATTCGATCTTGACCCGGTCGCCGATTCGAACCATTCGTTTTAAAGCATCTGCCGTCCCCGTGGTAAGGATCTTCCCTTCTTTCAAAAAAGCGATGCGACCGCAAAGATATTCCGCTTCCTTCATATTGTGGGTCGTGACGAGGACCGTCATTCCCCTTTCTTTATGGATCGAGAGAATCTCCTCCCGAATCCGAATCGATATATCCGGATCGAGTCCAACGGTGGGTTCATCCAAAAAGAGAACCTCGGGGTCATTGATAAGGGATTTCGCAAGGGAGAGCCGTTGCTTCGTGCCGGTAGAAAGCTCGTCAAAAGGGATATTTCTATGCTCTGCCAGGTTGAAAATGCCGATCAATGTTTCAACCTTTTTCTCTCGCTCTTTTCCTGTCAGGCCATAAAGCATGCCGTAGTAGTGAAGGTTTTCTTTTACGGTCAGGCTCCAGAGAAAGTTGGCGTTCCCGCTGACAATGTTCACTCGTTTTCTGATTTGATGTCCGTCAGAGAAACCATCCATACCCAAGATACGAACATTGCCGCGATCGGGGAGAAGTAAGGTACAGAGAATCGACAAAAGCGTGGTCTTCCCGGCGCCATTGGGGCCAAGAATGCCGAAGATCTCCCTTTCTTCAATCTGAAGGTCAACCCCTTTAAGCGCTTCTTTCCGTCGCTTCTTCCACCAGCCCGAGCGAAAGGTCTTATAAATCCCCTCTGCTTTGATCGCGTAGGCCATGAGTCAACTCATATACAGGAGGGTTCAAGGGGTCTAGGGTTCTGGGGGTAAAGTGCAGTGCTTGAAATAAAAGACCTTGAACCCATGAACCCTCGAATCCTCGAACCCTTCAGCCTAAAAGGTATATTATGGAATCAGCGCTTCTCCAAATGGCAACGGGAATTTGATGAACCCGTCGTGATCAAGTGGAAATCATTTGCCCAACCCTAATTTCTTGGCCATGCCGCTGACGGTTTCGTACTCTTCCGTGACCAATTTCTTCATCTCTGCAGGAGACTTGTAGTCAACAACAAAATGCATCTTTTCGAGCTTGGCTTTCATTTCAGGATTCTTTATCACTTGCTCGATGGCTGGCACTAACACCTTCTTCACCTCCTCCGGCATTCCGGAGGGCCCGTAAAATCCGAACCAGGTTGGGAAGAGATCTTGCGTGTACCCCAGTTCCCTGGGCGTGGGAACATCGGGAATCTCCGGCATTTTGTTGCTGACCAGAAGGATCCTCAACTTCTTGGCCTCGGCATAGGAAATAACTTCCGTAATGGGGAGGACCACGACTTCAATGTGTCCCCCCAGCAAAGATACGGCCGGACCTTTGACGATAGGGATGTGACTAAACCGGGTATCCGTTAAGGTCTGAATGATTTGCAGGTCGAAGTTCGCGGCTGTCTCAATGCCTGGGGTGCCTACGCGAAGCTTGTCGGGATTCTTCTTGGCATAGTCGATTAACTCACCAAACGTTTTCCAGGGGGAACTTTCCTGGACGGTCACGGTAAAGGAAATCAGGGCGCGTCCGCCCAGAGGATCGAGCTCCTTGTCCGGATCGTAAGGAACGGACTTGGGGTCAAAAACGCGGGGGTAGACGAGGGGGGCCGTCGCAGTGAAAAGCAAGGTGTAACCGTCCTTTTTACTCTTTGCCACAGCATCCGTACCCAGGGTCATCGAGCCACCCGGTTTGTTCAGCACGACAATCTGTTGTTTAATGAGTTTTCCCACCTCCTCCGAAAGAAGCCTGCCAGGGATATCTTGCATCAAACCGGCCGCCCCGGGGATGATGAGCTGAATTGGGCGATTTGGGTAAGGTTGGGCTTGAAGAGGTTGGATTTCCACGCTCCATCCATAGAGTACCGAGAATAAACCAACGACAAAAACAAATCGTCTCATCCTATTTCTCCTTTCAAATTAGATATTGCGGCCTTCTCCCTTATCACAGACCCACTTCGTCATCCCAGGAAAGCTCCGGCCTTCACCAATTCCTGTTGCAAAAGATTGACATCCAAGTCTCTCGGCGATACTCCTCCTTTAATTGAAAGCGCTGCCGCAGTACCGATCGCCTGACCCATGACAACTGCCGGTCCCATGACTCGAGACGACGCCTGGGCCTCATGATTACAGCTAACGAACCTTCCAGCCATCAATAGGTTTTCTACTTTCCGGGGGACTAAACATCGATATGGAATCGTGTAGAAATCGCCATCCTTTAGGAAAACGAACTTTCTTCCCTTCACGGGGTCCACGATCTCAATCGGCCAGGCACAGGCTCCAATCCCATCTTTGAACTTTGTCCCCCCTAATACTTCTTCACCCGTCAACAAATGTCCCCCCATCACCCTTCGGGTTTCTCGTAAACCTATTTTCGCCGCAGTATCAACGACCTCCGCTTTCTCCATACCCGCTATCTTATCCCTGATAAACCTCCGCAATTCATGAACGACTTTTCTACCGTCGACGGAAGCTTGAGTAAGACTGTACGGATCAATGCCGTTAATGGTCTTTGGAACCCCGGCCCAATTGACCCAAAACGCTCCGGGGATCATGATGTTTTGGATAATAGCTTGTGGCCTGGTGATCTTGTATTCGCCCGATTTCATGGCTTCGGTTGCTGCAGGGTTGACCGTATTCGGATCGAAATTTGGGCCGACATTGACCACGTGAAAAACCATATCGCAGGCTAGAAATCCGCCCTTTCCATCCCCCAGCTCAAAGGGGGCGCCCGCTGAAGCACACACGTCACCATCGCCGCTGCAATCCAAAACCCTCTTCGCCAGTATGGCCTGACGTCCGGCTTTGTTCTCGATGAATACTCCCTTGATGACATTCTTTTCTAAAATGGAGTCAACGACCTGCGTATGGTACAAAAGCTTGACGTTTGCTTCAGCCATCTTTTCATCTAACACCATCTTCAGAATTTCCGGATTGAAGGTGTAACTCGTCATCGAGCTGACCCCATTCCTCTGGAACAACATCTTGTGTATCTCTCCGCCGACGCCCTGTACGATTTGAACCTTATTGGGCCCGCTCGTTGTGTAGCCGCAGAAATTATTTACCATCCCTGATGTTCCATTACCCCCTAAACATCCGAAGTACTCAATAACGAGTGTTTTTAAGCCCATTCTTCCCGCAGCCGCAGCCGCGCCCACACCCGCCATCCCTCCTCCCACTACGAGGACGTCAACGTCTTCCACAATAGGAACCTTCTTCTTGGGTTCCACAACAGATTTACGATTCTTCTGTATTGCGACACCTTCTGATGCCATTCCGGAGCTAGGCCGGATTAGAGCACCCCCTACTCCACCCACCCCTGAAGCAACTAAGCCTTTCAAAAACATTCTCCTCCCTCCATTGAGTTTATCCAAGGAACCTTCTGTTCTATAGTCCCTATTTTCCCTTTCCATTTTTGACCCCCTTTCTGTAATAGCTTCAGTCAGAACATCCCCTTTCGTTCTCACATCTAACTTCCTACGGGTTGGGTCTTTGTTTCTTCGCCCATAAGTATGAAGGTATGAACATACAATAGACTACAAAATAAAAAACGAACATGGGCAGCAGGTTTGAGAACGATATTTGATTTGATTTTGCCACAAGAACGGCTGCCAACGCCAACAGGGTTACCACAGGAAACAAAGTAATTAATAGAATGTCTGCCCGCTCAATAGGTTTCAACTGCGCCCAGAACAACAAGACGGTCCACCCCAGCATCAACGCTCCAGCGATCCGTGAAACATAGAGATAGGATGCGGATATTTCGAAAGGCTGCGGTTGAAGAGCAAGATCGGCGATGGTTGGCGAGAACAGGAGCAGAGTCGCTGCCGCATCAGCCATAATCCCAATCCAGTAAGATAGGATTAAGAGTTTTTTCATGCTATTTACGTCTCATACCCTTCACAAATCAGCCGACGCTCCGAGCCATCCGTTGATTGCCTTTTGGCCTTTCAACCATTGTTTTGCCGTTCTCCGATCTTCCGAGCTGGTTGTTGGCTCAGACTTCGAAGCAGGTACCTGTTTGTATGTCTCCAAGCCGTTCTCCCATTACGCTCTTGAGAACTCCGAACGCCTTCGTACCTGTGCAGTGACCGGTGTATGCCAAGTCAACAGGGTAGTTGAGCACCAATCTTCCGAGGTCCTCGACTTCGCGCGTGCTGCCCGCCATGGCGTTGGAGGGTGGCGAGGCTACAAGATGGAACCCCCCTATCACTGCTTTGATTGGAACTCCGACGAAGTTCTTCGCAACTGTATCCAGCATGTTGAGAATCCCGCTGTGGGAACAACCGGTGAAGACGACCAATTTTCCGTTCTCCTTGATCGCCATGACGATCTCATGGGAGAAATTATCCGGCGTCATCTGGCCGTTTTTTCTCAAATAGAGGCGCTTGTTCCCTTTGGGTCTGGGGTAGGTGTCGAGTATATTCGGGAAGATAAAGACATCGGGTAGTATCTGAGTAGGCTGGCGAACAATCGCGAACCGGTCGGGGCATGTCTTCAACAGTGCCTTCTCTAAGCCAACATATTTCTTCATGAACCAGAAGAGCCTGGCGCAGCAATCTCCGTTGGGCGTCTCTCCGAGATGTACCTTGGCATTCGAGTTCAACTCAAGAAACTTCTTCAGCCCTCCTCCATGATCAAAATGATGGTGTGACAGGACGGCCGCCTCAACCGAAGCAAGGTTAACAGACAAGCGCTCTGCGTTCTTCGCGAACGAACCTGTGAGCCCCGTGTCGAAGAGAATGCTGCGACCGTTGAACGCAATGTGCAGAGACAAACCCCACTCAGATACAAGATGTGTATCCGTATCGCTGGGTTTGTTCTCAATCAAAGTGGTTATTCTCACAGGCTCCCCCTTTTCTTCATCATGCGTTTTTTAAACCTCCGCTCGGAGGAATACGAGATCTACTCAAACCTCTTAGAAAGATATTTCTGCGCTCAAAAAAAACCATTCTAAGTTATAAATCAGCATCATTTCTTTTGTAAGGTCTCAGCCGCGCCGGCTTACCGCGTCCCGCTGCACGCCCTAGTTTGGTGCTAAGCATCCTTCAATTGCCTTTCAAAGGGCATGTGCATAATCGTACCGTCTTCTTTCATGAAGAAACCATCATGTACCATGGTCTCGCTCCCGAGGATACCCTTGATGGCAGCATGGACGGCAACCCCCAATTGGCCTTCCTCTTCGTCAATCCACGTGGCTAGTCTGATCGCTTTGCCGTTACATATCTTTTCAACATCT
>Ga0335070_10003095_pt1 | contig 19308 bp, 10 predicted proteins | sample Lox_Sample_13_FD_206722 | JGI IMG/M metagenome (GOLD analysis project Ga0335070, IMG submission 206722) | Soil microbial communities from Loxahatchee National Wildlife Refuge, Florida, United States - Lox_Sample_1.3 | ecosystem: Environmental > Terrestrial > Soil > Wetlands | place: USA... | reverse complement strand
AAGGGGACTCCGCAAAAGGGCAGTCCGCCGAAGGGCACTCCGCAAAAGGGCGCTCCACCGAGGGGCACTCCGCAAAAAGGCAGTCCGCCGAAGGGCACTCCGCAAAAGGGCGCTCCACCGAAGGGCACTCCGCAAAAAGGCACTCCGAAAAAGTTCGCGCCGCTTTCCGTTTCGCCGCGCGGCTCGTTGCGAGCCTCCTCGTGTGCCTCACCGCCGCGCCGCCCGCTCACGCCGACCTTGCGAGCCTGCTGCCCTGGATGCGTGCGCGCACCTACTACGACGTCGATATCGACGCCGCCCCGCGCGAACTGCGCAGTCTGCTGCAGACGCACCTCGACATTGCGCGCTTCGCCACGCGCGCCGACGTGAACGAGGACCAGTTCGAGTTCCTCGTGACTGCGACGCCGCAGCAGGTGCGCGATCTCGCTTCGACCGAAGGTTATTTCACGCCGGTCGTGCGCACCGACGTACGCACCATCAACGGCAGGCGCCACGTGCGTGTGAGCGTCGATGCGGGGCCGCGCACGACGATTTCATCGGTGAATCTCACGTTTCGGGGGCCGGTGCTCACCGAGGACCCCAAGCAGGAAAACGCCGCGCGTTTCGCGTTCTCGCTGCACGAAGGCGACGCCTTCACGCAGTCGGGCTGGGACGACGCCAAGTACGCATCGCTCAAGGCGCTGCAGGCGCGCCGCTATCTGGGCGGCAAGATCACGCATTCCGAGGCGCGCGTCGATCCGCTCAGGCACGACGCGCAGCTTTCCGTGACCTACGACAGCGGGCCGACCTTCACGCTGGGCAAGCTCGACGTCTCGGGCCCGCAGCGTTATCCGGGCTACATCATCGACAACGTCAATCCGCTCTCGCCGGGCGAAATCTACGACCTCAAGCGCGTGGCCGAACTGCAGCGCCAGGTGCAGAACACGCCGTATTACGCGAGCGTGGCGATCGACGTCGACGCCAACACGCAACAGCCGCTCGAAACGCCGGTGCGCGTGAAGGTGAGCGAGTTCCCGTACAACAACTTTCGCGGCGGCGTGGGCTATTCGACCGACACCGGCCCGCATGTCCAGGGCTCCTACACGTATCTGAACACGTTCGGGGCGGCGTGGCCGTTCCAGGTGCAGGGGCGTATCGACCAGATCCAGAAGTTCGGCCAGGTCCAGCTTTCGATGCCCCCGGGACCGCGCGCCTGGACCAACAGCGTGCTCGCCTCCTATACGACCACCGACGTGTCGGACACGAACATCTATAGCGCGCGCGTGGGCGTGCAGCGCACGCGCACCTCGCAGAACATCGACTACGCGTATGCGCTGACCTTCTACGACGATCGGCTCACGCAGAACGTGGGGCCGTCCACGCGGGCCTACGCGCTCGTGCCGTCCTGGGCGTGGACGCGCCGCGACGTCGACGACCCGCTCTTTCCGCGTTCGGGCAACATCATTCGCGTGGAGGCGGGCTTCGCGCTCAAGAACGTGGGCACCGAACAGAGCTTCGTGCGTGGATACATGCGCGGCCAGCAATATCTGCCGATCGGCCGCAGCGACCTCATGCTGTTTCGCGCCGAGCTGGGCGGCGTGTTCACGAGCGGGTCTTCGAGCGGCATCCCCGCTTCGCTGCTGTTCCGCGCGGGCGGTTCGAACTCGGTGCGCGGCTACTCTTTCCAGAGCATCGGCAACGACGTGGCCGGCTCGATCCTGCCGACCAAGTATCTCGTCACCAGCTCAGCCGAGTACCAGCACTGGTTCAGCCACGACTGGGGCGGCGCGGCGTTCTTCGACGTCGGCACCGCGACCGATACCTGGGGCGAGAAGGAGTTCGATCCCGGCGCGGGCATCGGCGCGCGCTGGCGCAGCCCCGTCGGGCCGGTCAACCTCGATCTCGCCTATGGCTTTCGCACTCACAGCGTGCGGCCTTACCTGACACTCGGGATCGCCTTCTGATGACGACGCGCTCGCTGCTTTCCTTCGCTTTCGCACCGGCGCCGCACGGCGGGGTGGCCGCATGAGCGCGCGGTGGCGTCTTGTCGCGCTGCCGTGGCTGGCTGCCGCGTTCGCGGTGCCGCCGGGCCAGGCGCGCGGTCGGCCAGACGATGACGCGGGCCGTGTACCGGGCGGCTTGGGCGGCTCGGGCGGCGGTGGCGGCGATGGCGATGGCAATAGCGGCGATGGTAATGGCGATGGCGGCGCGGCCACGCCGCCACCGCGCCGTCCGCGCCGGCTCTGGAAGGCGCTTGCCTGGGCGATCGTCGTGCCGGTGCTGCTCGTCGGGCTCGTTGCCGGCACGCTGTACGGCGTGCTGACCACCGAGCGCGGCACGGCCTACGCCTGGCGCGTGGCCGTGAAGCTGCTCGACGGCAAGCTCGCGGGCAAGCTCGAAGGCGGCACGCTCGCGACCGGCGTGCGCTTTTCCGGTCTGAGCTGGCGAGGCGCGGACGGCACCACGCTCAAGGTGGACCGCATCGGCGGGCAATGGGCGCTGCAGGGCTTCGGCCAGGCGCCGTGGCGCTTCGTGGTGGACTATCTGCACGTCGGTGATGTCGATCTGCGCATCGTCCCGTCCAATGAGCCTTCTTCGCCGATGAAGCTGCCCGGGAACCTGCAATTGCCGCTCGGGCTCGAAATCCGCGACCTGCAGGTCGACAGGCTCACGCTGCACGAAGGCGCATCGACCACCGAATACTCGCGGCTGATGTTCCACGGCCGCAGCGACGGCCGGCATCACGAGGCTGCCGTCGAGCGCCTCGACACGCCTTTTGGCGCCGTGAGCGCGCGCGCGAGGCTCGACGGCGCGCGGCCGTTCCCGCTTTCGGGCGCGCTCGGCTATTCGGGCAAGGTCAACGGCGAGGACGTGCAGGTCAATGCGAGCCTCGCCGGCTCGCTCGAGGCGCTCACGGCGGAGATCGAGGCGAGCGGCATGAAGCTCACCGGACGCGCGCACGTGGAGGCCACGCCGTTCGACCCCGTGCCCCTGCAGCGCGCGACGCTCGCCTTCGATCACGTCAATCCGCAGGCGTTCGCGCCGGGTGCGCCGTTCGCCGATCTCGCCGTGCGCGCGCAGTTGCAGCCGGTGCCGGGCGGGGCGGCAGGCGTGCCGGCGGCGCTGGCGGCTTCGGCTTCGGGCGCTTCGGCGGTATCCGCTCCATCTGCTGCATCTGCCGTATCCGCTGTATCGGCCGCGATGACGGCGTCGGTTCCGGCAAAGGCTTCCGCAGCGGCAAGCGCGGCGAGGCCTGGCGCGGTGGCGTCCGGCGCGGCGCTCGCCTCCGCAGGATCGGCCACGAGAGCGGCGAAGGCAGCGCCGACTGGCGCGCCAAGCAGCGCGGCGGGCTTCACGGTTGCGGGCACCGTCTCGATCGTGAACGCGAAGCCGGGTGCGATCGACGAGAAGCTGCTGCCGCTCATCGACGCCCAGGCGGACGTCGTGCTCGACGCGAAAACGCAGCGCATTCCGAAGCTCGCCGTGCGGCTCGTCAAGAACGCGACGGTGACCGGCGGCGGCACGATCAGCGGGCGCGACGGGCGCTTCGACCTGAGGGTGGCCGGGCTCGACCTCAACGCGATCGAGTCGAGCGTGCGCGCGACGCAGTTCGCGGGGCCGATCGGCGTGCGGCTCGCCGGCGACGTGCAGAGTGTCACGCTCGATCTCGCCGATCCGAGGGCGGCGCTGCGTGTGCAGGGCAAAGTGACGCAGGATCCCGCGCGCCTGTCGTTCAACGACATGCGCGTGACCTCGGGGGCAGGGCGTATCGACCTTTCGGGCGCGCTCAAGCACGATGCCAGCTCCACGTACCAGTTGAAGGCGGTGCTCACCGATTTCGATCCGCTTTCGCTGACGGCGCAAACGCCCGCGCGCACGAGCGCGAAAGCGGCGTCCGCGCGCGCGCCGTCGAGAACCGCTGCGGCGCCCGCGCGCGCCGCGACCGAGCCCGCGACGGCCGGCGACGCGCTGAACCCGCAACGCAATCTCGCGCTGAACCCGGCGCTCAATCCGTCGCTCAATCCCGCGCAGTCGAGCGGTCAGGCCGCCGCGCAAGAGCGCGTGGAGAACGCGCGGCAGACCGCGCAGGGCGCGGCGCCCCAGCCCAAACGGGGTGCGGCAGCCGGAACGGGAGCGGGACCAGCAGCAGCGGCGCGCCCGCCCGCGCGCCGCATCGAAGCGCGTGTGAACGGCACGCTCAACGCGAGCGGCGCGCTCGCGCCCACCTTCAGGACGAGGGCGGAATTCAGGCTCGGCCCGAGTGTCTATGACGACCTGCCGCTCACGGGAGAAGGCCTCATCCAGCTGGCAGGCTCGCGCATCCTGCCGAGCCGCGCGAATCTTTCGGTCGCGGGCAATACGGTCGATCTGCAGGGCAGCTTCGGCGCACCGGGCGACCGGCTGCGCTTTCGCGTCGATGCGCCGCAGCTCGACCGGCTCGGCTTTGGCGTCGCGGGCCAGCTCGCCGCGAACGGCGACCTGACCGGCACGTTCGCCCATCCCGATGTCGCGTTCGACTACAAGGCCGACCACGTCGTGTTCGGCGACAACCGCATCGGGCACGCCGAGGGCCAGGCCCTCGCCCGCGACGGTGCGAACGGCGCACTCGCGTTCAGCACCGAAGCCAGCGACATCGCCATGGCGGGCGTCGACATCACGACGCTGAGTGCGCGCCTTGCCGGCACGCGCGCGAAGCACACGCTTACCGCGAACGCGAAGGGCAAGGTGCAGGGCCAGGCGATCGACTTCGCGGTGGCGGCGAACGGCAAGCTCTCGGACACGCGCGAGGGCACGCGCTGGGATGGCACGGTGACGCAGCTCGAGAACCGCGGCGTGCCGGGCGTGAAGCTCGAAACGCCGCTCACGGTGAGTGCGGGCGCGGGCAAGGTCACGCTCGGCGCGACGCGACTCGTGAGCGAGGGCGCCACGCTCGAGCTGAAGTCCTTCGACCTCGATCATGGCCGCATCCGCTCGGCGGGCACGCTCACGAACGTCTCGCTCGCGCGCATCCTGCAACTGCAGCAGCAGATCACGGGCCAGCCTTCCACGCTCAGAACCGACCTGATCTTTGACGGCGACTGGGACTTTTCGGTCGGCCAGAGCGCGAGCGGCTACGTGCAGATCAAGCGCCGCTCGGGCGACCTGACGAGCGCGATTGGCCGCGGCTTCGCCTCGTACGGCATCACCGATCTCAACGCGCGCGCGGCGTTCAGCGGCGGCAACCGCCTCACGCTCACGGCGCATGCGCTGGCAAGCCGCGTGGGCGCGCTCGATATCGAAGCCTTTACGACGCTCGTGCCGCGCGACGGCACGCTCACCGTCGCGCAGGAGGCGCCGCTCGGCGGCACGATCAAGGCAAACGTGCCCTCGCTCAGGACCACGGGCGCGCTGCTCGGCCCGAGCTATCTGCTCGACGGTCATCTCGCGCTGCAACTCGCGCTAGGCGGCACGATCGCGAAGCCGAATCTCACCGGTTCGCTCACGGGCGACGGCCTCTCGGCCACCATGGTCGATCAGGGCGTGGAGCTGAAGGACGGGGTGATCCGCATTGCGCTCTCGCAGAACCTCGTCGACTTCCAGCAGGTGGAGTTCCACGGCGCGACGAGCGGCACGCTGCGCGCGACGGGCCGGGTGCGGCTGGACAACGCCGAGCCCGACCTCACCGCGAGCATCGTCGCCGACAAGCTCGAACTCTTCGCCTCGCCAGACCGGCGCCTTTCGCTCTCGGGCAGCGCGAGCATCGCCAACGGCGGGCACCTGGGCGGCATGCAGATCGACGGCAAGTTCAAGGTCGATCACGCGCTCTTCGACATGCCGACGTCGCCGGCGCCCTCGCTCGGCGACGATGTCGTGATCGTGCGGCCCGACGGCAGCACGATCGGCGGCAGGCCGCCGATCGAGGAAACGGCTTCGACCAAGCCCGCGCCGCGCTTTGCCCCGCGCGCGAACATCGACATCGATCTCGGCAACGACTTCCGCTTCCGCGGGCAGGGCGCGGACCTCGGTCTCGCGGGCAAGATCTCGGTGAACAGCACGCCGGAGGTCCCGCTGCGCGCGGTCGGCAACGTGCGCGTGACCGAAGGCTCCACGTACACGGCATTCGGCACGAAGCTGAACATCGAGAACGGCTTCTTCACGTTCAACGGGCCGGTCGGCAATCCTGGCATCAACATTCTCGCCATGCGCCGCAACCAGCAGGTCGAGGCGGGCGTGCAGGTCACGGGCACGGTCCAGGCGCCGGTGGTCAGGCTGGTTTCCGAGCCGAGCGTGCCCGACAACGAAAAGCTCTCCTGGCTGCTGTTCGGCCACGGCACCGACCAGGGCAACAACCTCGGCCAGCAGAATGCGATGACGACCGCGCTCGCGCTGCTCGGCAGCGCGCAGGGCAAGCGCATCGCGCAGAGCATCGGCCTCGACGAATTCTCGATTGGGCGCAGCGAGGTGGGCCTGACCGACCCCGAGGTCGTGATGATCGCGAAGGTCATCAACCAGCGGCTCGTGATCGGCTACGAGCAGGGTTTGCAGTCGGCGTCGAACGCGGTGAAGGCCACGATCAATCTTTCGCGTTTCTGGTCGCTGGTGGTGTATGGCGGCACGTTCTACGGCGCCGATATTCTCTACACGAGGCGCTTCGATCGCATCAGGTGGTAGTGCGGTGGTAGTGCGCTGCGCTCACGCGCGGCGCAAAAAAAAAAGCACACCCGAAAGTGTGCTTTTTGTGCTCTTACGCGCTTGCCGCTTACCGGACGCGCATGCCGGGCTTCGCGCCGCTGTGCGGTTCGAGAATATAGAGGCCCGGCTCCGCCTTTTCGTCGGCGGCGGAGGCCGCGAGCACCATGCCTTCGGACATGCCGAACTTCATCTTGCGCGGCGCGAGGTTCGCGACCATCACGGTGAGCTTGCCCTTGAGGTCCTCCGGCTTGTACGCGGAGCGGATGCCCGAGAACACGTTGCGCGTGCGGCCTTCGCCCACGTCGAGCGTGAGCTGCAAGAGCTTGTCCGAGCCCTCGACCACGTTGCAGTCGACGATCAGCGCCACGCGCAGGTCGATCTTCGCGAAGTCGTCGATGGAGATCACCTCCTGCGTTTCCGGCTCGGCCGGCTTTGCATCCTTCTTTGCGTCCTTCGCGGCCTTCGACTTCTTGCTCGCATCGGCGGCGGCCGCTGCGGGGGCGTCGGCGGCTTGCAGCGAGTCGCGGTTTGCGGCCAGCAAGGCTTCGATCTGCTTCGGATCGACGCGCGTCATCAGGTGCTTGTACGCGTTGATCGGCTGCTGCGACGAAAGCGCGTTGCCCGCGTCGGCCCACGTGAGCGGCTCGATCGCGAGGAACTGCTCGACGCCCGCGGCGAGCGTGGGCAGCACCGGCTTCAACGCGAGCGAGAGCAGGCGGAACGCTTCGAGGCTCACGCTGCAGGTTTCATGCAGGGCGGCCGCGTTGGCCGGGTCCTTGGCCTGCTCCCACGGCTTGGCCGTGTCGACATAGCCGTTCACGGCGTCGGCGAGCTCCATCGTCTGGCGCAGCGCGCGGCTGTACTCGCGCGCCTCGTAGTGCGCGGCGATTTGCGGGATGGCGGCGCGCAGCTGTTCGAGCAGCGGATGATGCATCGCGCTGTCCTGCACGCGGCCGTCGAAGCGCTTGATCAGGAAGCCCGCCGCGCGGCTCGCGATGTTGATGTACTTGCCGACGAGGTCGCTATTCACGCGCGCCTGGAAGTCCTCGAGGTTCAGGTCGAGGTCTTCCATCGTGCCGTTGAGCTTCGCGGCGAAGTAGTAGCGCAGCCACTCGGGGTTCAGGCCCGTCGTCACGTAGCTTTCCGCCGTGATGAACGTGCCGCGCGACTTCGACATCTTCGCGCCGTCCACGGTGAGAAAGCCGTGCGCGAACACGTTGGTCGGCGTGCGGTGGCCCGAGAACTGCAGCATGGCCGGCCAGAACAGCGTGTGGAAATACAGGATGTCCTTGCCGATGAAGTGGTACTGCTCGGTCTTCGAGCCGTGCTTCACCCACGCTTCGAAGTCGATGCCGCGCTGCTCGCAGAGGTTCTTGAAGCTCGCGTAGTAACCCACCGGCGCATCGAGCCACACGTAGAAGTACTTGCCCGGCGCGCCCGGAATCTCGAAACCGAAGTACGGCGCGTCGCGCGAGATGTCCCAGTCGGCGAGTTTCGATTCGCCCGAGTCGCCGAGCCATTCGCGCATCTTGTTGGTCGCCTCGGGCTGCGCGAGGCCGCTCACCCAGCCGCGCAGGAAGTCTTCGCAGCGCGGGTCGGAGAGGCGGAAGAAGTAGTGCGTCGAGGTCTTGCGAATGGGCGTCGCGCCCGAGACCACCGAGTACGGGTTCTTCAGGTCCGTGGGGGCGTAGGTCGAGCCGCACACTTCGCAGCTGTCGCCGTACTGGTCCTTCGCGCCGCACTTCGGGCACTCGCCCTTGATGAAGCGGTCCGGCAGGAACATGTTCTTGACCGGGTCGTAGGCCTGCTCGATGTCGCGCGTCTCGATGAGCCCTGCTTCCTTGAGCGCCAGATAAACCGACTCGGACAGCACGCGGTTCTCTTCGGAATCGGTCGAGTAGTAGTTATCGAACGAGACGCCGAAGCTGTCGAAGTCGCGCTTGTGCTCCTGCCACACGCGCGCGATCAACTGCTGTGGCGTGAGGCCTTCCTTCTCCGCGCGCAGCATGACGGGCGTGCCGTGCGTGTCGTCTGCACCGACGTAGTAGACCTCGTGGCCGTGCATTCGCAGCGTGCGAACCCAGATGTCCGTCTGGATGTACTCGACCAGATGGCCGATGTGGATCTGCCCGTTGGCATAGGGCAGGGCAGACGTGACGAGAATCTGACGGCGGCCGCCTGAATTGGCGTGCGCGCCGGCTGCTACGAGGTCGGTGGCGGGTGCAGACATAAATGAGGAGAAGTCCGATGTTGCAGGGGGAAAGGGCGATTTTAGCAGGGCGGGCGCACGACGCGTTCGGCTGGGGAGCGATGCGGCTCGTGCGAGGCCCGGTTCGGGCGGGAACGCATGCAAAAGCGCCGGGCAAAAAAAACCGGGGCAGGATGGCCCCGGAGCAACAACGACAAGAGGAGAATGGTGACGCGGCGGCGCTGCCGCACACGTACCGTAATAACAGACAGCGCAATTTCCGGAGAGTTCGCCGGAGAGTTCGAAAATTTTTTGAATTGCTTCATCGGCCGCGCCTGGCTGCTTTGCCGGTCGCCTCGCTGGCTGTCTGGACCGGGCTTCGCGGCAGGCCGTGGGCGGATCTCCGGGAGCATTTTCGGCGCGCGAAACGCAAACGGGACGGCGTCGCTGCCGTCCCGTTCGTTGTGTCGCTGTTTTCTTCGGCGCTTTTCTTCGGTGTTCGCGCCGGGCAGGCTTAGCCGCCCTGGTGCTGCGAAGTCGCGCGCAGGTAGATTTCCACGCGGCGGTTCGCGGCGCGGCCCGCCTCGGTGCTGTTGTCGGCGATCGGCTGCGTGTCGCCGCGGCCGTCGGCCGAGAGGCGCTGCATCGGGATGCCTCGCGAGGCGAGGTAGGTCACGACGCTTTGCGCGCGGTTGACCGACAGCGTCTGGTTGTAGGCCGCCGAGCCCGTGTTATCCGTATGGCCTACGACTTGCGCGACGACTTCCGGGTTCTGCTGTAGCGTTTGCGCCACCTCGTCGAGCACCGGTGCGAACGACGGCTTGATCGCGTAGCTGCTGGTGTCGAAGGTCACGTTGCTCGGGATGTTGAGCTTGAGCGAGCCGTCCGGCTGCTCGGTGATCTGCGTGCCGGTGCCCTTGGTCGCGCCCGAGAGCCGGTTGTGGATGTTCGTCCAGTTGTAGCCGACCACGCCGCCCACCAGCGCGCCCGCGCCGGCGCCGATTGCCGCGCCCTTGCCGCCGCCGAAGATGGCGCCGATCGCTGCGCCGGTGCCCGCACCGACGCCCGTGCCGAGGGCCGTGTTGGTGCCCTGCTGGGTCGCGCAGCCGGCGACGAGCGCGCCGGCGATCGCGAAGACGGACAGACGGGTCAGGATTCTTGTGCTCATTTGCTTTTCCTCTCTTGAGTGGAACGGACGCTGCCGGTGACCTTCGCGGGCCCCGACTACGGACAGGGTCTTCGAACGGCGCGTCGCGGCAGCTACTACAATGACGGCTTGAGGGTTTTGCGCCACCAGGGCGATCGCTACCGGAGGGCGGTTTTGAGCGCATCTGGCCGGCACCCGAAACGCCGCTGCCGCGAAGCGTGCCCTGCCGCCTGATTTCACGCAATGCAGCTTAACAATTTCTTTCGTTTTCCGGCGCCTGCGCGACCATTCGGCCTGCCCACGCGAACCGGGATTCCCCACGGATCTTCCACGGAGTTTCAATGAGCATAGATCGGGCTTTGGTCGATGCCGCGCTCGCGGCCTTGACGGATCCGAACACGGGTCACCCCTACGCGGTGGCCAAGGGCGTGCGCAACGTCACCATCGAAGGCGATACGGTCGGCGTCGAGGTGGTGCTCGGCTACCCGGCGAAGAGCCAGTTCGATACGGTGCGCGCGCAGGTCGAGGCGGCGCTCGCCGCCGTGCCGGGCGTGAAGACGTGCCGCGTTGCGGTGAGGAGCGAGATTGCCGCGCATACGGTCCAGCGTGGCGTGAAACTGCTGCCCAACGTGAAGAACATCGTCGCCGTCGCCTCGGGCAAGGGCGGCGTCGGCAAGAGCACGACCGCCGTGAACCTCGCGCTCGCGCTCGCGGCGGAAGGCGCCTCGGTCGGCGTGCTCGACGCGGACATCTACGGCCCCTCGCTGCCGATGATGCTCGGCATTCACGGCCGTCCCGAATCGCCCGACGGCCAGTCGATGAATCCGCTCGAAGGCCACGGCGTGCAGGCCAACTCGATCGGTTTTCTGATCGAGCAGGACAACCCGATGGTCTGGCGCGGCCCGATGGCCACGTCCGCGCTCGAGCAGCTCTTGCGCCAGACGAACTGGCGCGAGCTCGACTATCTCGTGGTCGACATGCCGCCGGGCACCGGCGACATCCAGCTCACGCTTTCGCAGCGCGTGCCCGTCACGGGCGCCGTGATCGTCACGACCCCGCAGGACATCGCGCTGCTCGACGCGAAGAAGGGCCTCAAGATGTTCGAGAAGGTGGGCATTCCGATTCTCGGCATCGTCGAGAACATGGCAGTGCACATCTGCTCCCACTGCGGCCACGCCGAGCACGTTTTCGGCGCGGGCGGCGGCGAGCGCATGGCGAAGGAGTACGGCGTGGAGGTGCTCGGCAGCCTGCCGCTCGACATCGCCATCCGCGAGCAGGCCGACTCCGGCAACCCCACCGTGGCCGCCGCGCCGCAGGGGCCGGTGGCGGCGATCTATCGTGCGATCGCACGGCGCGTGGCGATCCAGATCGCCGAGCGCGCCCGCGACATGAGCTCGAAGTTCCCGACCATCGTCGTGCAGAACACCTGAGCACGGCGGCACGTCTGCTGCGGCGCGGTTCTCTCGTATGGGGACAGATAGGCACGCGGCGCGCCACGTGCGGGGTATCATGTGAGCTTCATCGGGCCCGGTGAGGCGGACGCAAGGGGCGCTCGCCAGCCGGCAAGAGGATCGCATGGATAAAGGACACGGCAGGCAAGCGGGGAATGCGCACGTTGTATGGGTGATGGCCCTCGCCGGCTGCGTGCTGCTCGCGGGCTGCACGAGCTTCATGGGGCAGCAGGACAAGCGCGCGGTCGCGCAGCTGCTGCCCACGCTTGGCAGCCAGGTGCGCGGCACCGTGTCGTTCGTCGAGCACTCGGACGGCGTGCAGGTGAGCTACAACCTCGCCGGCCTGCCGCCCGACAGCGATCACGCCCTGCAGGTGCACGAGCGAGGCGACTGCAATGCCACCGATGCGTCGAGCGCCGGTCCCGTGTTCGCGCCCGCCGCGGAGCGCCTGAAGCCCGGCGCCCGCGGGGAGGGCGACCTCGGCAACATCCATGCGGATTCCAACGGCGTGGCGACCGGCTTCATCGTCGCGCCCGACGTTTCGCTCGACGGCGTGCGTTCCGTGTTGCAGCGCGCCGTGATCGTCCATCGCGATCCCATCGACACCTACGCCTACCCGCAACGCGGAACGGGCCCCGCGCTCGCGTGCGGGGTGATCCGCGCTCAGTGAGCGCGGCAAGCCCGGCGAGTCCGGTAAGCCCGATCATGCCGGCGGCGGCGGTCAGGCCGGTTGCTCCGGTGGCGCCGATTGCGCCGATTCCCGGCTTCTCCACGCGCGCTTCCCGGCACGCCGATCGACATCGCGTAAAATAGGCGCCTTTCGCACGCGGCGCACGCCTTTGGGGTCCGTCCGCATGCCTTCCCGACCCGATTATTCCTCGTACGTAGCGAAACATGGCAATCAAGTCCGACAAGTGGATCCGCCGCATGGCCGAAGAGCACAAGATGATCGAGCCGTTCGTGCGCGACCAGGTCCGCACGTCCGAAGACGGGCGCAAGATCGTGAGCTACGGCACGTCGAGCTACGGCTACGACATTCGCTGCGCAGACGAATTCAAGATCTTCACGAACATCAACTCGACGATCGTCGATCCGAAGAACTTCGACGAAAAGTCGTTCGTGGACTTCAAGGGCGACGTCTGCATCATCCCGCCCAATTCGTTCGCCCTCGCGCGCACGGTCGAATATTTCCGCATTCCGCGCAACGTGCTGACCGTGTGTCTCGGCAAGTCCACGTACGCGCGCTGCGGGATCATCGTGAACGTGACGCCGTTCGAGCCGGAATGGGAAGGCTATGTGACGCTCGAATTCTCGAATACGACACCTTTGCCTGCCAAAATCTACGCGAACGAGGGCGTGGCCCAGGTGCTGTTCTTTGAAAGCGACGAGGTCTGCGAGGTGTCTTACGCGGATCGCGGCGGCAAATATCAAGGCCAGCACGGCGTGACCCTGCCCAAGACCTGACGCACGCAACCACCGGACATACGACATACGGGGACCGCTGCGCGTCATATGCAGCGGTCGTTTCATTTGGAGAATCGCCCATGAAGTTTCGTTTTCCCGTCGTCATCATCGACGAAGATTTTCGTTCCGAGAACATCTCGGGTTCCGGCATCCGGGCACTCGCCGAAGCCATCGAGAAAGAAGGCGCGGAAGTCCTCGGGCTGACGAGCTACGGCGACCTCACGTCGTTCGCGCAGCAGTCGAGCCGCGCCGCGTGCTTCATCCTCTCGATCGACGACGACGAGCTGCTGCCCTACGTGGAAGGCAACGGCGACGGTGATGCGCCCGAGCACGCGCCCGCCATCATTGCGCTGCGCGCGTTCATGGAGGCGGTGCGCAAGCGCAACGCCGACATCCCCATCTTCCTGTACGGCGAGACGCGCACCTCGCGCCACCTGCCCAACGACATCCTGCGCGAGCTGCACGGCTTCATCCACATGTTCGAGGACACGCCGGAGTTCGTGGCGCGCCACATCATCCGCGAGGCGAAGGTCTACCTGGATGCGCTCTCGCCGCCGTTCTTCAAGGAACTCGTCAAGTACGCCGACGAAGGCTCGTACTCGTGGCACTGCCCGGGCCACTCGGGGGGCGTGGCGTTCCTGAAGAACCCGCTCGGCCAGATGTTCCACCAGTTCTTCGGCGAGAACATGCTGCGCGCGGATGTGTGCAACGCCGTGGACGAACTCGGCCAGCTGCTCGACCACACGGGTCCGGTTGCGGCCTCGGAGCGCAACGCCGCGCGCATCTTCAGCGCGGACCACGTGTTCTTCGTGACCAACGGCACTTCGACCTCGAACAAGATCGTCTGGCACGCAACGGTGGCGCCCGGCGACATCGTGCTCGTGGACCGCAACTGCCACAAGTCGATCCTGCACGCGATCACGATGACGGGCGCGATTCCGGTGTTCCTCACACCCACGCGCAATAACTTCGGCATCATCGGCCCGATTCCGCGCGACGAGTTCAAGCCCGAGAACATCCGCAAGAAGATCGAGGCGAATCCGTTCGCGCGCGAGGCGCTCGCGAAGAACCCCAATCTCAAGCCGCGCATTCTCACGATCACGCAGAGCACCTATGACGGCGTGATCTACAACGTCGAGATGATCAAGGACCTGCTCGGCGACCTGCTCGACACGCTGCACTTCGACGAAGCCTGGCTGCCGCACGCCGAGTTCCACGAGTTCTACCAGGACATGCACGCGATCGGCGCGGGCCGTCCGCGCACGGGCGCGCTCGTGTTCGCCACGCACTCCACGCACAAGCTGCTCGCCGGCATCTCGCAGGCCTCGCAGATCGTGGTGCAGGACTCGGAGAACAGCACGTTCGACCGTCACCGCTTCAACGAGGCGTACCTGATGCACACGTCCACGAGCCCGCAGTACGCGATCATCGCGTCGTGCGACGTGGCCGCGGCGATGATGGAGCCGCCGGGCGGCCCGGCGCTCGTGGAGGAGTCGATCGCGGAAGCGCTCGACTTCCGCCGCGCGATGCGCAAGGTCGACGCCGAATACGGCGAAGACTGGTTCTTCCAGGTGTGGGGTCCGGACGATCTGGCCGAGGAAGGCATCGGCTCGCGCGAAGACTGGATGCTGCGCCCGAACGATCACTGGCACGGTTTCGGCGCGCTCGCCGAAAACTTCAACATGCTCGACCCGATCAAGGCGACCATCGTCACGCCGGGTCTGGACGTGGACGGCGAGTTCGGCGAAACGGGCATTCCGGCCGCGATCGTCACGAAGTACCTGGCCGAGCACGGCATCATCGTCGAGAAGACGGGGCTCTACTCGTTCTTCATCATGTTCACGATCGGCATCACGAAGGGCCGCTGGAACTCGATGGTCACCGAACTCCAGCAGTTCAAGGACGACTACGACAACAACCAGCCGCTCTGGCGCGTGCTGCCCGAGTTCGTCGCGCAGCATCCGATGTACGAGCGCGTCGGCCTGCGCGACCTGTGCCAGCAGATCCATAGCGTCTACCGCGCCAACGACATCGCGCGCCTCACGACCGAGATGTACCTCTCGAGCATGGAGCCCGCGATGAAGCCTTCCGACGCCTTCGCGAAGCTCGCCCACCGCGAGATCGACCGCGTGCCGGTCGACGAACTGGAAGGCCGCGTCACGTCGATCCTGCTCACGCCGTATCCGCCGGGCATTCCGCTCCTGATTCCGGGCGAGCGCTTCAACCGCACGATCGTGAACTACCTGAAGTTCGCGCGCGAGTTCAACGAGCGCTTCCCGGGCTTTCACACCGACATCCACGGGCTCGTGGGCGAGACCATCAACGGCCGCATCGAGTATTTCGTGGATTGCGTGCGCGACTGAGCGCGCGGAGGAGGGCAATGTTAGGCGGTTCATCGGCGCGGCTTGCGCGCTCCTTCACCGCGATACTGTCGACGCTTTCGGTTGCCGCGGCGCTGTTGGCCGTGGCGCCGGCCGCGCGCGCGGAAGTCGCGGCGGCCGATCCGATCGACACGGCCATGCGCGCGTGTCTCGCACGCGCGGACCGCTCGTCGACGGCCGGGCAGATCCAGTGCATGGACGACGCGCGCAATGCATGGCGCGCGGCTGCCGACACGGCACTCGCCAGGCTGCTCGCGAAGATGCCGGCCGAGCAGCAAAAGCGCTGGCGCTCGAGCCAGCAGAAGTGGGTGGCCTGGCGCGATGCCGAGGACACCATGCTCGTCGCCGCGTTCGCGACGACGAGCGGCACCACCTACCAGCTCTATGAAGCCGACATGCGCCTGCAGCCGGTGCGCGACCGTGCCATCGCGCTGCGCAACCAGGCGGCGGCGTACGACGGCAAGCCGCCGCTCGCGCGCGCGTGCAGCGCCGATGCGCACTGCGAGCATGTGAGCTACGACCTGAATCGCTACTACCGTCAGCTATACACGCGCATGCCGGCGCACGCGCGGCCCGTGGTGTCGCGCGCGCAAAGCGCGTGGCGCGCGTATCGCGATGCGACCACGCCGCTCATCGACGAGCGCGCGCGGCTCGACCTGCTCGGCGCGCGGCTCGCGACGTTGAAGCGTCTGGCGGAGACGGTGAACGACCGTTGAGGGTGCGGTTTCAGTCGAGAATGAACTGCTCCGGCTCGCGCGCCGGCAACCTGGTGGGCTCGCCCAGCAGGTCGTGCAACGCGACCTCGATACCCGACGACATCATGTTGAGCGCAAGGTCGTTGTCTTCGGTGCCGAACGGGTCTTCGAGCTGCGAGGCAATGGCTTCGTGGGCCATGAACGCATAGGCCACGAACACGGCGAAGATCGGGGTGAGCGCGCCGATGCTATCCACGAGCCCGAACGGCAGCATCGCGCAGAAGAAGTACACGGTGCGATGAATCATCACCGTGTAGGCGAACGGCAGCGGCGTCGAGACGATGCGCTCGCAACCGCCTATCACATCCGAAAGCCCGTTGAGATTGTGCTCGAACGCGAGCACCGCGTAGCCGTCGAGGCGGCCTTCGCGCGTCTCGCGCTGGAGCCATTCCGAGGCGCAGAGCATCAGTATGGCCGGGCGGTAGCGCGCGGCCATCACGCGCTCGAGAAGCGCGCGCGGCAGGCGCGCTTCGAGATCGGTGCGCGGGTCGGTGTGGCGAAGCTGATGGCGCAGCGCGTGCGGCAGCGCGGCCAGCAAGCCGACCAGCTCGCGTGCGCGCTCGCGCGTCGTGGCTTCGTCGGCGCCGCGCGGGAGCGTGAGGGCCTCGCGGGTGAGCGAGCGCATCTCGTTGAGCATTTGCCCCCAGAGCTTGCGGCCTTCCCAGTAACGGTCGTAGCTCGCGCTGTTGCGAAAGCCGAGAAACACCGCGAGCGCAATGCCGATGAGCGAGAACGGCACGGTGCTCAGGTTCACCGTCAGCTTGAGGATGTGGTCGTGCGCGGCCACCGCCACGATCGACAGGCACAGCACGAGAAAGAGGCGCGGCAGGAGCTGCGGCAGCACGGAGCCGCGCCACGCGAGCAGCATGCGGAACCAGTGCAGATGTGGGCGGACGATCATCGGGGCAGACGCTCGGAGCGAAGACGGAACGAGGCAACGTCACCAGTTGCGGGACAAGACGGCGTCGGTGCCTGACAGGGGCAATCGGCAAGTATCGCGCGGGATCTTGGCCCATGGCGCGCGATTGCCGGGTGCGCACCTGCGACATTTTGCGGCGGGTACCCCAGCTTGTCATGTCATGCGACGCCCGGACACCAACCGGGCGCGCAACGATTTCGTCGCGCGCGTTGGTGTCCGGTTTGGGCCAGCCTGGCACCCGGTTTGCGGACGCTCGAGCGGATCCGGCGAGACGCCTTTCGCTCGATACCCGCCGCTTACGCTGCTTACTTGAGCGCCGCGCGTGCCGCCGCGATGGCCGAGCGCACCTGCTCCGGTGCGGTGCCGCCCGGATGGTTGCGCGCCGCGACCGAGCCGTCGAGCGTCAGCACTTCGAACACGTCGTCGGCGAGCAGATGGGAGACCGCCGGCAGCTCGCGGCGCATTTCGTCGAGCGTGAGGTCCGCCAGATCGCAGTCGCGGTCCACGCAAATGCGCACCGCGTGCGCCACCGCCTCGTGGGCGTCGCGAAACGCCAGCCCCTTCTTCACGAGGTAGTCGGCGAGATCGGTGGCTGTGGAAAAGCCTTGCAGCGCCGCCGCGCGCATCGCCTGTTCCTTGACCGTGATGCCCGCGACCATTTCCGCGAAGATGCGCAGCGTGTCGGCCACGGTATCGACCGTGTCGAAGAGGGGCTCCTTGTCTTCCTGGTTGTCCTTGTTGTACGCGAGCGGCTGACCCTTCATCAGCGTGAGGAGCGCCATCAGATGGCCGTTCACGCGGCCGGTCTTGCCGCGCGCGAGCTCGGGCACGTCCGGGTTCTTCTTCTGCGGCATGATCGAGGAGCCCGTGCAGAAGCGGTCGGCCAGATCGATGAAGCCGACGCGCGGGCTCATCCACAGCACCAGCTCTTCCGAGAAGCGCGAGACGTGCGTCATGACGAGCGCCGCCGCCGCCGTGAATTCGATCGCGAAGTCGCGGTCGGAAACCGCGTCGAGCGAGTTCGCGCAGATGCCGTCGAAGCCCAGTGTCTTCGCCACCGCGAAGCGGTCGATCGGATAGCTCGTGCCCGCGAGCGCGGCCGCGCCGAGCGGCAGGCGGTTCACGCGCTTGCGGCAGTCGACCATGCGTTCGGCGTCGCGCGTGAACATTTCCACGTAGGCGAGCAGGTGATGACCGAACGTGACCGGCTGCGCCACCTGCAGGTGCGTGAAGCCGGGCATGATCGTGCCCGCGTGCTGTTCGGCCAGGTCGAGCAGCGCACGGCGCAGCTCGCCGATGAGGCCGCCGATACGGTCGATCTCGCCGCGCAGCCACAGGCGGATGTCGGTCGCCACCTGGTCGTTGCGCGAGCGGCCCGTGTGCAGACGCTTGCCCGCATCGCCGATCAGCGCCGTGAGACGCGCCTCGATGTTCAGGTGCACGTCTTCGAGGTCGAGCTGCCATTCGAACTCGCCGCGCTCGATCTCGCCCTTGATTTGCGCCATGCCGCGCTGGATGGCGGCGAGGTCGTCGGCGCTGATGATCTTCTGCGCGGCCAGCATCGAGGCGTGCGCGAGCGAGCCTTCGATATCGACGAGCGCGAGACGCTTGTCGAAGAAGACCGACGACGTGTAACGCTTGACCAGCTCCGACATGGGTTCGGAGAAGCGAGCCGACCAGGCTTCGCCTTTTTTGTGCAGTTGGGACGTCATGGTGATGAGCGGTGAGCGATGGGAAAGCGGGCCGCGCGGCCAGCCGCGAAATGCGGCGCACGGCGGGGGAAAGTAGGCAATTTTACCATCGGCGTGCGCGGCGCCCGGCGCTGCGGGCCGAAGTGGCGGCCGCGGGGTGGCGGGTTCCCGAGAACTTCAGGGCAGACTGCGAGCCGGCAAGCCCGCGCGCTCACGCCGGATTCAAAGCCGCACGAGCACCACGAGCTTCAGGTCCTCGCGATGAGCGGGCTTGAGCGTGATCTGGTCGTAGGCGACGCGGCCATGGCGCGGGTGGTTGAACTCGCGCCGGCCGCCCTCGCGCTCGAACACGTCCTGCGAGGCCCAGAAGCGCGCGAATTCGTCGCTCGAGGCGATCAGCGCGTCGATCAGCGCGCGCGTGGGCGCGTCGTTCAGATGGCGGATCGAATCGGCGCGGAACTCGGCGGCGAGACGCCGCGCGCGCGTTTCCCAGTCGGCGATCAGCTCGCGCCCGAGCGGCTCGGTGAAGGTGAAGCGCAGCAGGTTGCGGTCGTAGTCGCCGTCGAGCCAGCCCGTGAAAAGGTCGGCCGCGTGCGCGTTCCAGGCGAGCGCGGTCCACTGGCGGTCGAGCACGTAGGCCGGGGCGTCCACGAGCTGCACG
>Ga0335070_10003094_pt1 | contig 19311 bp, 16 predicted proteins | sample Lox_Sample_13_FD_206722 | JGI IMG/M metagenome (GOLD analysis project Ga0335070, IMG submission 206722) | Soil microbial communities from Loxahatchee National Wildlife Refuge, Florida, United States - Lox_Sample_1.3 | ecosystem: Environmental > Terrestrial > Soil > Wetlands | place: USA... | reverse complement strand
GAGGGCCAGACCCTGGTCGGCTTCATCCTCGGCCGGGCCCTGGCCTCGCGCTCGCTGGCCCAGATCCGCTCGATCTACGGCGAGCTGGCCGAGCAGGTGCGCCGGGGCGTCCTCACCGCGCCGGTCGAGAAGATCTACCCGATCGAGGAGATCCGGGCCGCGGTGGCGCACGCCGAGCGCGGCGAGCGCCGGGGCAAGATCCTGGTCGCCCCGAACGGACCGGTCGGAACGTAGATGCTCGGGGCCATCGGTCAGCAGCGCAGGATTGCCCGCGCCACCACGGCCAGATCGCCGTCTGGACGATGGCACGTCCCGCGAAGCTCGGGCGGAAGCTCGGACCCGACGTAGAAGGAGTGCCCGGCCGCGCGGAGCAGCGCCGCGTCGCGCGGGCTGTCGCCGACCGCGGCAACCTCGTCGCGCGTCAGCCGGAGCCTCGTCATGAGATGCTCGAGCCAGGGCCCCTTGTCCTCGGGCCAGAACGGGGTCACCGTCCCGTCGGGGCCGAGCCCCGCCGCAGCCCAGTGCGCCGCCCCGAAGCGCCTCGCGAACCACTCCACGATGAAGTCCCAGCTGATCGAGGCGATCGCGGTGGTCACTCCGCGCTCGTGCAGGAGCCGGAAGGCCTCGTCCACCCCGGGGGCGACGCTCGCGGTTGCGAGCGCGTGGCACCTCCCGGCGAGCGGGATGGTCAGCCAGGGAGCCACGCGACGCCGCATCTGTTCGGGGGACTCGCCGCGCATGTGGAGGATCTCCATCCGGTCCACCCACTCCGGGCGATCGAAGGCCGCGCCCAGCACCGCGAGCGCATTCCGGCCCCGGATCAGGGTGCCGTCGAGGTCGAACGCCACGAGGCGAACGCCCACCTCGATCCCCTCAGGCGCGGATCAGGGCCGCCATGGCGTCGAGGCGCGCCAGGATCTTGTCGCGCGGCTCGGAGGGCAGGCCGAAGATCGCGCGGGACACCCCCGCCGCGGCGAGCCCGTCGAGCGCCTCGCGCTTGGGCGGCGCGAAGAAGATCGACACCGGCACCGACTTCGCATCGCGCCCGGCCTCTTGCAGTCGCCGGCGCAGCGCCGGGATCTTCTCGACCGGGTTGGCGTGCGGCCGGAGGATCGGCATCCAGCCGTCGCCGAACTCGACGACGCGATCGAAGGTGCGCTCCCCATCGCCGCCCATGATGACCGGCGGGTGTGGCTTCTGCAGCGGCTTGGGGTCGGACCAGATCCGATCGAAGCGCACGAACTCGCCCTGGAAGCTCGCCTCGCGCTGGGTCCAGATCGCCTTCATGGCCAGGACTCGCTCGCGCAGCAGGCGCCAGCGGCTCTTCCACGCGGTGCCGTGGTTCTCCATCTCCTCGGCGTTCCAGCCGCCGCCGATCCCGAAGAGCACGCGGCCGCCGGACAGGCGGTCGAGCGTGGCGATCTCCTTCGCGGTGACGATCGGATCCCGCTCGACGACGAGGCAGATCCCGGTCCCGAGCCGCAGCCGCTTCGACGCCCCCGCCGCCGCCATCAGGGCCACGAACGGGTCGTAGGCCGACCAGTACTCGCGCGGCAGCTCACCGCCGCCCGGCCAGGGGCTCCGGCGGCTGGCCGGGATGTGGGTGTGCTCGGGGAACCACACCGACTCGAAGCCGCGCTCCTCGAGGGCGCGCGCCAGCTCGTCGGGGGCGATGGAGTACTCGGTCGGGAACATCACGACGCCGTGATCCATGAATGTCTCCTTGGGGATATCTCCTCGGGGAAGCCCTCCTTGGGATTCGCCCGGGATTGTACTACCCTGTGCGCCGAGCCGGCCATGACCCCTCCCCGGCACGTCATCGTCTGCGGCGCCGGCGTCGTGGGTGCCTCGGTGGCCTACTTCCTGGCCCGCCGCGGCGTCGCGGTCACGGTGGTGGAGCGCACCGGCGTGGCCTGCGCGGCGTCCGGCAAGTCGGGCGGCTTCCTCGCGCTGGATTGGTGTGACAACACGCCGGTCGAGGAGCTCGCGCGCGCCAGCTTCGCGCTGCACGCGACGCTGGCGCGCGAGATCGCGACCGACTACGGCTACCGCCGGATGGACACCTTCATGCTGGTCGCGCGCGAGAAGGGAGCGGTGGCCGGCGGCCATCGCGTCCCCGCCCCGCGCTGGATCGACGGCCCCGCCATCGTGGCGGGTACGATCGGCACCCCCGAGACCACCGCGCAGGTGCACCCCGCGCGGTTCACCACCGCGCTGCTCGACGCGGCCACCGGCCGCGGCGTGGTGCTGCGCCCGGGCGTGGTCGAGGCGGTCGTGTCGCACGCCAGCGCGGTCCGAGGCGTCACGGTCGACGGCCAGACGCTCGAGGCCGACGCGGTCGTGCTCGCCATGGGCCCGTGGACCGGCCGGATCAAGGGGCTGCGCCTGCCGCGCATCCAGGGGCTCAAGGGCTACAGCGTGACGCTCGACGCCGCCGACGTGCCCGCCCACGCGCTCTTCATGGAATACCGGCTCGCCGACGGCCGCGCGCTCGAGCCCGAGATCATCCCGCGGCCCGACGGCACCGTGTACGTGTGCGGGATGGCGGACCGCCAGCCGCTGCCCGACTCGGCGGAGGGCGTCGAGGTGAGCGAGACCGGCTGCGCGATCCTGGCCGGCGCCGCCGGCCGCGTCGCGGCATCGCTGGCCACCGCTCCCATCACCCGCCGGCAGGCCTGCTATCGGCCGGTGGCCGACGACGGCCTGCCCCTGATCGGCCCGATTCCCGGCGCTCCGGGCGCGTACGTGGCGACCGGACACGGCCCCTGGGGTATGCTCAACGCGCCCGCCACGGGCCTTGCCCTGGCGGAGCTGATCGCGGACGGCGCGGCCAAGTCGGTCGACCTGCGTCCCTTCGACCCGGCTCGACTGCCCGCCGCCGCGCGCTCTTAACCGACCGAACGGACCGGAGGCGCCATGCGACGCTTCGTGTTGACCGTTCTACTCCTGCTCTCCACGCTCCACACCCCCGCCGGCGCCGCGCCGGATGGCACGCTGACATGGGGGCTCCACGTCACGCTGGCCGCCCGCTGGCTCGACCCGAGCGACACCGAGGCCTTCATCAATCCGTTCATGGTGCTCTACGCCGTGCACGACGCACTGGTGAAGCCGATGCCGGCCGGCGAGAACACGCCGAGCCTGGCCGAGTCGTGGACCGCCTCGAAGGACGGGCTCACCTACGAGTTCGTCCTGCGGAAGGGCGCGAAGTTCCACAACGGAGAGCCGGTCACCGGCGACGACGTCAAGTTCTCCTTCGACCGCTACAAGGGCGCCGGCGCGAAGCTACTCAAGGATCGCGTGCGGGAGGTGGAGGTCGTCGATCCCGGCCGGGTGCGCTTTCACTTGAAGGAGGCGTGGCCCGATTTCATGACCTTCTACGGCACCTCCGCCACCGGGGCCGCGTGGATCGTCCCCAAGAAGTACGTGGAGAAGGTGGGCGAGGACGGCTTCAAGAAGGCACCGATCGGCGCGGGCCCCTACAAGGTCGTGAGCTTCAACCCGGGCGTGGACCTGGTCATGGAGGCGTTCGAGGGCTACTGGCGAAAGGTCCCGTCGGTGAAGCGGCTCGTGTTCCGCAGCATGCCCGACGAGACCACGCGCGCCGCCGCGCTCAAGGCCGGCGATGTCGACATCGTCTACCTCCTGAGCGGACCCATCGCCCAAGAGGTCAAGCGGACGCCGGGGCTGCGTCTGGCCGCGGCCATGCCGCCTGGTGTCGTCTTCCTCGACCTGCCCGAGCAGTGGGACCCGAAGTCGCCGTGGCACGACCGGCGCGTGCGGCTGGCCGCCAACCACTCGACCGCGAAGCGCTGAACCAGGCGGAGACGCTGGGCCTCTCGCATCCTACCGGCGGCCTGATCCCGCGCGTGCTCGCTTTCGCGCGCGCCTACCCGCCGCCCGCGTACGACCCGGCCCAGGCGAAGAAGCTCCTGGCCGAAGCCGGCTATCCCAACGGCTTCGACGCCGGGGATCTCACGCCGTTCCCCCCCTTCTTCTCGCTCGCCGAGGCCATCGGAGGATATCTCCAGGCGGTCGGCATCCGCACCCACCTGCGAACGATGGAGCGCGCCGCGTTCCTCACCGCGTGGCGCGAGCACAAGCTCCGTGGCGTGATCATGGGCCTGGGGGCCCCCGCCGGCAACGCGGCCACCCGCATCGAGGTCTACGTGATCAAGACCGGCATCTACTCGACGGGCGTGGTGCCCGAGATCGAGACCCTCTTCCAGCAACAGGCCCGCGAGCTCGACCGGAAGAAGCGCGAGGCCATGCTCCACCAGATCCAGCAGATCATGCACGACCGGGTGCTGCACGTGCCGATCTACGAGCTCGCCTTCCTGTGGGGCGTCGGCCCCCGGGTGGACGATGCCTGCGTCGACCGCATCAAGGGCTTCTCGTACTCCGCGCCGTACGAGGACCTGACGCTCAAGGCGCCGCGATAGGAGCCATCCGGCCATGGACATCGTCGACTCGCAGGTGCACCTCTGGGCCGCGGAGAGCCCGGACCGGCCGTGGCCGGCCGGCCGCGCCAAGGAAGCGCAGAAGCCCTATCAGATCCTGAAGGAGACGCTCCTGTTCCAGATGGATCTCGCGGGGGTCCGGCGGATGGTCCTGGTGCCGCCCTCGTGGGAGGGCGACCGCAACGACATGGCGCTGGAGGCGGCGCGTAGCTATCCCGACCGCTTCGCGGTGATGGGGCGCCTGGCGCTGCAAGACCCGGCGAGCCGCGCGCTCGTCGCGGAGTGGCGGAAGCAGCCGGGCATGCTCGGCATGCGCTTCACCTTCCACAACGAGCACAACCGCCACTTCCTCACCGACGGCTCGGCGGACTGGCTCTGGCCCGCCGCCGAGAAGGCGGGCATCCCGCTGATGGTGCTGGTGCCGGGCGCGCTCGATCACCTCGACCGCATCGCCACCCGGCACCCGGGCCTCAAGCTCGTCATCGACCACGTGGGCATCAGCGTGCGCGGGAAGGCCCCGAAGGTGTTCGAGGAGCTTCCCGCGGTGTGCGCGCTGGCCAAGCATGCGAACGTCGCCGTGAAGGCCTCGGGGATGGTCTCGCTCTCCGCCCAGCCCTACCCGTTCCGCGATCTGCACGACGGCATCCACCGGCTGGTGGACGCCTTCGGCCCGCGGCGGACGTTCTGGGGCACCGACCTCACGCGGATGCCGTGCACCTACTACGAGTGCATCACGCTCTTCACCGAGCACCTGCCGTGGCTCAAGGGCGCGGATCTCGAGTGGGTGATGGGGCGCGGCGTCTGCGAGTGGCTCGGCTGGCCGCTGACGCGGGCCTGACCCGCTAGCCGCCCGGCGGGCCGACGCGCACGATCCGGCCGCGGGGATTGTCGGTCAGCAGGTAGACGGCTCCGTCCGGCCCCTGCCGCACGTCCCGGATCCGCTCGCGCAGCTCGCCCAGGTACCGCTCCTCGAGGACCACGCGGCCGTTCTCGAGGCGCAGCCGCACGAGCCGGCCGGGGGTGAGCGAGCCGACCAGCAGGTCCCCGCGCCAGTCCGGAAACGCGGAGCCGGTGTAGAACGTCGCCCCCGACGGGGCGATCACTGGATCCCAGTAGTACACCGGCTGCTCCATGCCCGCCTTCGCGGTGCCGATGCCGATGCGCGCCCCGGAGTAGTCCACCCCGTACGTGATGACCGGCCAGCCGTAGTTCTTGCCCGCCTGCGGGTTGTTCAGCTCGTCGCCGCCCCGCGCTCCGTGCTCGACCGTCCACAGCTGCCCGCGTTCGTCGAGCGCGGCGGCCTGGACATTGCGGTGTCCGTACGACCAGATCTCCGGCCGCACGTCGGAGCGCCCGAGGAATGGCCCAGCATATGGATTGTCGAGCGGGATCGAGCCGTCCGGGTTGATCCGCACGATCTTCCCGAGCGTCACCGACAGGTCCTGGGCGCGGTCGCGATAGGTGTAGCGCTCACCGAGCGTGACGAACAGCGTGCCGTCCGGCCGGAAGACGAGCCGAGAGCCCCAGTGGTTGGCGCCCTCCACCTTCGGCTGCTGGCGCCAGATGACCTGCGTGCCCTCGAGGCCGCGCTCGCCCAGACGCCCGCGCGCCACCGCGGTGCCCGCGCCGCTGTCGCCCGGCTCGGAGAAGGACACGTAGACGAGACGATCCTGGGCGAACCCCGGGCTCAGGGCCACGTCGAGCAGCCCGCCCTGCCCGCGCGCGTAGACCGGCGGCACGCCGGTGAGCGCCTCGGAGAGCTTGCCGTCCGCTGTCACGATGCGCAGCCGTCCCGGCCGCTCGGTGACCAGCATGCGGCCGTCGGGGAGAAAGGCGAGGCCCCACGGATGCTCGAGATCGCGCGCGACGTCGGTGACCTTCGCGGCGAGCTTCACCGACTGAGGCGTCGGCGAGCGCGGCGCCTCCTGGGCGGCGGCCGGCCCCACCACCAGCACGAGCGAGACGAGCAGCGCCGCAACGGCGCGAGACCGAGTCGACCCGATCAAAAGGACACCGGAAGCGACTGCAGCCCGCGCAGGGTCAGGCTCTGGCGGTGCTCCGGCTTGTCGGTGGCGAGCGCCAGCTTCGGCAGGCGCTTGAGCAGCATGTTGATGGCGATCTGGCCCTCCATGCGCGCGAGCGGGGCGCCCAGGCAGAAGTGGATGCCCATCCCGAAGGCGATGTGGCGGTTGTCGGCACGCGTGAGATCGAGCCGGTCCGGATCGGGGAACTGGGCGGGATCGCGGTCGGCCGCGCCCAGGAACGGCATCACCATCTCGCCCTTGGGAATCGTCCGGCCGCCGATCGTGACGTCCTCGCTCGGGATGCGAGCGGTGCGCTGCACCGGGCCGTCGAAGCGCAGCAGCTCCTCCACCGCGGCGCCGATGATCCCGGGGTCGTCGCGCAGCCGCCGGAGCTCGGCGGGATGGCGCAGGAGGGCCAGGGTCCCGTTGCCGATGAGGTTCACGGTGGTCTCGTGGCCCGCCACCAGCAGCAGGATGCAGGTGGCGAGCAGCTCCTCCTCGTTCAGCTTGTCGCCCGCCTCCTCGGCCGCGATGAGGGCCGAGAGCATGTCGTCGCGCGGGGCGGCCCGCCGCTCCGCGATCAGCTCGCGGAAGTACTCGGCCAGGGCCCGGCGCCCGGTGACGCTCCGCTTGCCGACCTCGGAATCCGGCGGCAGCATGATCGCGTCGAGCCCCCGCGCGATGTCGAGACCCCATTGCTTGAAGCGCTCGTGGTCTCGTACCGGCACGCCGAGCATCTCGCAGATGACGATGACCGGGAGCGGGTACGCGAACTCCTCGATCAGGTCCATCTCGCCGTGGCCCTCGACCTTGTCCAGCAGCCCGGTCACGATCTGCTGGATGTGCGGCCGCAGGCTCTCGAGCGCCTTCGGGGTGAACGCCTTGCTGACCAGGCCGCGCAGCCGCGTGTGGTCCGGCGGATCGCGGTCGAGCATGGAGAGACCGAGGCCGGGCGGCACCGCCATCCCGAAGCGGGCGGCCACGAAGGCGGCGATGGGCTCCTTGATCAGGCGCGGATCGCGCAGGCTCGTGATCACGTCGGCGTAGCGGGTGAGCACCCAGAAGCCGAGCGGGCTGTGATGGACGGGATCCTCCGTCCGCAGGCGCTGGTACATCGGGTACGGGTCCGCCACGAACTCCGGGTCCATCGGGTTGAACTGCACTGCCGCCATGTCGGTCTCCTCCCGCGGCCATTCTACATCTGCTACAGTCCCCCCACTGGGCGCAGGTAGGCTCCCCCACGGGCAGGAGGAAAGGACAGGTCAATGGCGACGATCACCGGGTCGGAAGTACTGGCGCAGGCGCTCCGCTCGCAAGGTGTCGACACGATGTTCTATCTCATGGGCGGCCCCATGCTGGAGACGGAGGCGGCCTGCATCAAGCTGGGCATCCGCGCCATCGACACCCGCCACGAGCAGGCGGCGGCCCTGGCCGCGCACGCGTGGACCCGGGTGATGCGCCGGCCCGGCGTGGCCATGGGCTGCTCGGGCCCCGGCGCCATCAACCTGGCCACCGGCGTGGCCAACGCCTTCACCGACTGCGCCCCGCTCGTCGCCATCGGCGGCTCGAGCCCGCGGGTGTACCTCGGCATGGAGGCCTTCCAGGAGATCGACCAGGTCGCGCTGATGAAGCCGATCACGAAGTGGACCGAGCGCATCTACGACGCCAAGCGCATCCCCGACGTCGTGGACACCGCGTTCCGCCAGGCGACCTCGGGGCGGCCCGGGCCGGTGTACATCGACATGCCGGGCGACATCCTGGGCGAGAAGATCGAGGAGGAGCAGCTCCGCTACCCGGGCCCGTGGAAGCCGGCGCCGCGCACTCTCGGCGATCCCGCCGCGGTGCGCGAGGCCATCGCCCTTCTGTCGCGAGCGGAGCGACCGGTCATCATCGCGGGCAGCGGAGTGTGGTGGTCCGACGGCGCCGCCGCGCTGCAGGCCTTCGTGGAGGCCACCGGCATCCCGTTCTACACGACGCCGATCTCCCGCGGCCTCATCGCGGAGGATCACGAGCTGGCCTTCCTGAACGCGCGCAGCAAGGCCTTCACCGAGGCCGACGTGGTGCTGGCGGTCGGCACGCGGTTCAACTGGGTGATCCAGTTCGGCCGCCCGCCCCGCTTCGCCGCCGACCTCAAGGTGATCCACGTCGACATCAACCCGACCCAGCTCGGCCACAACCGCTCGGTCGACGTGCCGATCGCGGGTGATGCTCGCGCGGTCCTCGAGCAGCTCCGCGCCGAGGCCGAGGGCAAGATCTCGCCCAAGCGCTACGGGGCGTGGACCGGCAAGCTCCGCACGCTCGACGCCGAGAAGGGCGCCGAGCAGGACAAGGCGATGAGCCGCGAGGAGACGCCGATCCACCCGCTGCGGCTCTGCAAGGAGATCCGCGACTTCATGCGGCGCGACGGCATCCTGGTGGTGGACGGCCAGGAGATCCTCAACTTCGGCCGCCAGGCCATCCCCACCTACGTGGCCGGGCACCGGCTGAACTCCGGTGCTTTCGGGACGATGGGCGTGGGCCTGCCCTTCGGCGTCGGCGCCAAGGTGGCCAAGCCCGACGCGCAGGTGCTGGTGCTGCACGGCGACGGCTCCTACGGCATCAACGCGATGGAGATCGACACCGCGGTGCGCCACAAGATCCCGGTGGTGGTGGTGATCAGCAACAACGGCGGCTGGACCGCGGACGCGCCGTGGACGCGGCCCCTGCCCAAGCCCGGCCGCAACCTCGGCCACACCCGCTACGACCGCGTGGCCCAGGAGCTGGGCGCGCACGGCGAGTACGTGGAGAAGCCGCACGACATCCGCCCGGCCCTGGAGCGCGCGTTCGCCTCGGGCAAGCCGGCGGTGGTCAACGTCATCACCGACTCCAAGGCACGGGCGCAGACGGTGCGGTTCTCGGCGTACACGACATAGCGGAGGTCTCCGATCATGGCCCAGGCCCTCGACGGGATTCGCGTCCTCGACCTGACCCAGTACGAAGCGGGGCCCTCGTGCACCCAGATGCTCGCCTGGCTCGGCGCGGAGGTCATCAAGATCGAGCCGCCGACCGGCGAGCCGGGCCGCACCGCGCTCTCCGACAAGCGAGGCGAGGACGCGTGGTTCTTCCTGCTGCTGAACTCCTGCAAGAAGGGCGTCACGCTGAATCTCAAATCGGAGCGCGGGCGCGCGATGTTCCTCGACCTCGCGAAGACCGCCGACGTGCTGGTCGAGAACATGGGCCCGGGCGCGATGGACCGCCTCGGGCTCGGCTGGGACACGTTGCACCGGCTCAACCCGCGGCTGATCGCGGCGTCGGTGAAGGGCTTCGGCGGCGGCGGGCCCTACGCCGACTACAAGAGCTTCGAGTGGATCGCCCAGGCCATGGCGGGCGCCATGAGCATGACCGGCTCGCCCGACGGCCCACCCACCAAGGCGATCGGCGGGCTGGCCGACACCGGCGCGGGCCTGCACACCGCGATCGGCATCCTGGCCGCGATCATCCAGCGCCACGCCACCGGGGTGGGGCAGCAGGTGGAGGTGGCCCAGCAGGAGTCGGTGGTGAACCTCCTCCGCATCCACCTGCGCGAGAGCTACGCCACCGGCAAGCCGGCCCCGCGGCAGGGCAACCGCTCCGCGGCGGCCGCTCCGTCGAACATCTATCGCTGCCGGCCCGGTGGCCCCAACGACTACGTGTTCATCCACTGCGCCACCGCGGACATGTGGAAGACGCTCACGAAGATCGTGGGTCGTCCCGAGCTGGGCGACGACCCCCGCTACCAGGACCGCCGCGACCGGGTGCAGATCGTCGACGACATCGACGCGATGATCGAGGCGTGGACCGAGAAGCGCACGAAGCACGAAGTGATGGAGATCATGGCGGGAGCCGGCGTGCCCTGCGGCGCGGTGCTCGACTCCACCGAGATCCTGGCCGACCCGCACCTGCGCAAGCGCCGCTTCATCGTGGATCTCGAGCACCCGCGGCGCGGGCCCTACCCGATGCCGGGCAACCCGGTGCGGCTCTCCGACTCGCCCACCGAGGTCGGCCGCTCGCCGCTGCTCGGCGAGCACAACGCCGAGGTCTACGGCCGCCTCCTCGGCTACAAGTCCGACGACATCGACCAGCTCCGCCGCGACGGCGTCATCTGAGGAGAAGGACATGAGCGACAACCGAGCCGTGATAGTAGATCCCGCCGCCGCCGGCCGTCTGGTCATCCGCGCGGTGGCCGACCCCACCCCCGACCGCGGTGAAGCCATCGTCCGCGTCCGCGCCATCTCGCTCAACCGCGGCGAGGTCCGCCGCTCCACGATGGCGCCCGCGGGCTGGCGCCCGGGCTGGGACCTGGCCGGCACCGTGGAGCGCACCGCCTCCGACGGCTCCGGCCCGAAGGTCGGCGCCCGCGTGGTCGGCTTTCTGCCCGAGGGCGCCTGGGCCGAGCGCGTCGCGGTGCCCACGCACGCGCTGGCCGAGCTGCCCGAGAAAGTCACGTTCTCCCAGGCGGCCACGTTCCCGGTGGCCGGCCTCACCGCGCTGCACGCCCTCGGCAAGAACGGGCCGATCCTGGGCAAGCGCGTGCTGGTGACCGGCGCCACCGGCGGCGTCGGCGACTTCGCGGTCCAGCTCGCCCGCCTCGGCGGCGCCCACGTGACGGCCAGCGCGCGCCGCGCCGATCAGGCGGCGGCCCTGCGCCAGCTCGGCGCCCACGAGGTCACGGTCGGCGACGACATCCCGGTCTCTCCCAAGTACGACCTGGTGATCGAGTCGGTCGGCGGGCGCACGCTCGGCACCGCGCTGGCCGCGCTCGAGCGCGGCGGCGTGTGCGTCACGCTCGGCGTCTCCGCCGCCGCCGAGGTGACCTTCGACACTCGCACCTTCTTCGCCACCGGTCGCACCCGGCTCTACGGCTTCTACCTCTTCACCGAGCTGGGCAACGAGCCCGCGTCGATCGGCCTGCGCCGCCTCGCCGACCTGGTGGCCGCGGGCCAGCTCGCGCCGCACATCAGCGTGGAGCGGCCGTGGGCCGACATCGCGCAGGTCGCCGGCGACCTGATGGCCCGGAAGTACCCGGGCAAGGCCGTGCTGACGCTGGGCTGAGCCGATGCCGCGCCTCGACCGGCTGCCCCAGCTCAATCGCAACAACCTGCTGATGCTCCCGGTGCAGGTGAACGACACCGCGCCGTTCACCCGGCTCGCCGCTCCCCTCTCCGACTGCCGCCTGGCCATCGTCACCACCGCAGGCCTGCACCGGCGCGGCGACCGGCCCTTCGGCCCCGGCGAGCAGACCTATCGCCTGATTCCGTCGGACACGCCCCCGGCCGACATTGTCCAGAGCCACACGAGCCTCGGCTTCGATCGCGTGCCCACGATGCGCGACCTGAACATCTCGCTCCCGGTGGACCGTCTCCGCGAGCTGATCGCGCGCGGCGAGCTCGGCGGCACGGGACCGCACCACTACTCGTTCATGGGTGCGCAGCGGGATCTCAAGCGCATCCAGGAGGAGACCGGGCCCGAGGTCGGTCGCCGGCTCCGCGACGAAGGCGTCGACGTCGCCCTGATCACGCCGACCTGACCCTTCTGCACGCACACCGGAGGTGTGCTGGCCCGTTCGCTCGAAGCCGAGGGCGTCGCCACCACCTCGATCAGCATGGTGCGCGAGCACACCGAGAAGATCAAACCGCCCCGCGCCCTGTTCGTGCCGTTTCCCTTCGGCTGCGCGCTGGGCCGCCCGGACGACCCGGACCTCCAGCATCGCGTGCTGCGCGCCGCGCTCGACCTGCTCGCCGAGCCGGCCGGCCCGGTCCTCCGCGATTTCCCCGACGATACCGAGCCCGGCATGGAGCCGTCCGCCCCGGCCCAGGCCTCGGGGATCCCGCCCGCCGCCGGCGTGCCGGACGACCCCGCACTCGAGACCGCGCAGATGCGCCAGTATCACGAGCAGTGGCTCGCCCGTAGCGGCGGGCGCACCGCGTTCGGTCTCTGCGGGGTGCCCGCCACGCGCTTCCGCGGCGTGGTGCGCTTCCTCGAGTCCTTCGCGGCCGGCGAGGACGCCGACATGGAGGAGCGCCCCGCCGACGTCCCCCTGCCGAACTTCATCCGCTACTGCGCGGACGACTGGAAGGCCCTCTACTTCGAGGGGCGTCTCGCCATGAAGCCGGGCGTCACGGGCGACGACGTCGCGCGCTGGTTCTGGGGCGAGACCGCGGCCGGGCAGATGCTGCGCCGCGTCCGCGACCGGCTGGACGCCTCCGAGGACCCGCGCTGGAAGGCCGCAGCCTTCGGGGTGGCGCGGTAGGCTTCAGGGGTGCAGCACGTCGAGGGCCCAGCCGACGTCGAGCCGCTCCCCAAGCCATCCGGAGCACCCAGTCCGCGCATGGATCTGTAGCTGTCGCGTCTCGTTCGCGGTCTGCAGCGTCTCGACCGGATCGCCAGGGATAGCGACGGGCGGCGGTACGTCGGGCAGCGCACGGCCATCGGGTCGTCTGAAGTGGAAGGTGCCGTCCGGCCCGCGCGCGACCTGGTACCGCTCTTCGTGGACCGCACGATGATGGCGCCGGCAGAGCAACACCAGGTTTGTGAGCACGGTCGGGCCGCCGTTCGCCCAGTGCCGGACGTGATGCCCTTGCGCGACCCTTGTTGCACAACCCGGGAAGCGACAAGTCTTGTCTCGATGGTGAAGGGCGCGCCGCAGCGCGGGCGGAATCGTGCGCGTGCGGGCGCCAATCTCGACGACCTGCCCGTCCTGATCGTGCCGCATCACGACCCGACTCGCATCGCACGCCAGGCGACGGGACGTTTCCGCGGAAATTCGAATCCCGCCTTCCAGGGCCGTTTGACCGGGTTGCGCCGGATCCTCCAGGACCCCGGCATCTAGGTGGACCACGATCTGGTATCGCTCACCGGGCGCACCGGGATCCAGCTCGTGATGCAGAGCGCTCTCGGCCAGCAGGACCAGCGCGTCGGCCCGCTGCTGCACTGGCGTTGGAGCCTGCGTGGCCGGGTCGGTGACCGGGGAAGCCGTCTCGGCGCGACGAGCGCGCTGATACAGGGTCTCGCGCGCGGCGTCGAGCGCCCGAACAAGCAGAGCACCTGCCTCCGGCGTCAGCCGCCCGCGAATCACGACCGAGCCGTCCTCGTCTTGGAAGACGTGGAGCGCCCGGCCCGCATGCTGCCGGGTCGCTTCGTGAGCGTCGGTCAGCCGGTCCACCCGGCGCCAGCCGCGGACGATCCGCTCCACGTGGGCGGCTGTGCCCGCGCGCCCCACCGCCAGGAGCCGAGCTTCCGTCCCCGGCGTCGCCACGCGAGTCAGGGCGCGAACCTTGGCATAGGACAGCTCCCCGCGGGCAAGGGCCTCCGCCAGCCGGGGCAGGACCTCAAGGGCATGCGCAACCCGGACTCGCTCGCGCGCCGCGCCGAGGTCAAGGCCGACCCGCCAGCTCAGCCAGTGCGCACAGGACTGAAAGCCATTGTTCCAGCCCCCACGGGCGTCGAACTTCCGGATCTTCTCGAGCAGTCGCGCGGTGGCGGCGTCGAGGTGCGCGGACAGCTCGGCGATCTCGTCGCCGAGTCGGTCCAGCTCCGCGACGGCACGGTGAGTGGCAACCAGAGTGGGCGAATCGCTTTGCATAGCGTTCCCTCCTCCTACCGGAGCGACTCTATACCGTGATCCTCGAGCGGCGTGCGACCGCCCACGACAAACGATCCTCTGCTGGAGAATGATTTTCAGTCACGCCGTGGAGGAACGCGCAGCCGCGGGCCAGCGCGGGCATCCAGACTGGCATTCGTCGAGGACGGTAGCCGCACAAAGATGACCCCCTCCCGAGACTGTCAAGCGCAAAATGCGGCCACTGCGGCTTGGGCGAGCCCACCGGCGCAAGCCAGGGGCCCCTCCCTCTAGTCCGGCGCCAGCCACACCGTATCCAGCTGGCAGTTCAGGAAGTGGCTGGGCGTGATGGTCCAGCCGCGCACCCGGGAGTTGTGCGGCACGATGCGGTTCCACTGGAACGTCATGATGTAGTGCACTTCCTCGTCGTAGAGCCGCTTCTCGAAGGCGCGCAGGATCTTCCGGCGCTCCTCGGGATCGGTGGCGCGCGACTGCCGCTGGTAGAGATCGTCCATCGCGGTGTCCTTGTGCCGGCTGAAGTTCACGGGTGACGTGGTCAGGAACCAGTGCAGGTCCATGTCGGGCTCGACGATGGAGTTGCACGGCGCGTTGGTGGAGACCTCGAAGTCGCCGGTCTTCTGGGCCTGGAGCCACGCCGCGGACTCCAGAGTCACCTGCTTGACGTTGAGCCCGATCTGCCGCCACTGGTCGATGAGCCAGATGCCCACCGGCTCGTAGGGCTGGGGGACCCCGCGGTTGGTCAGCGTGAACGAGAGACCCTCCGCGCCCGCTTCCTTCAGGAGACGGCGCGCCTCGGCGCGGGACGCGTTGATGTCGGTGCCGTAGCCGGCGAGCTTGGCGAGCTCCTCGGGCGGGGTGGCCCACGGCGTGCCCGGCACCTGGATGCCCGCCACGTCCTTGACCACCGCGATGCGGGACAGCGCCTTCGAGCCGGCGTACCGGTCCAGCGCCAGGGAGAGCGCCCGGCGCACGCGCTTGTCCCCGAACGGCTTCTTCTCCTGGTTCATCGCCACCTGGATCGAGCAGTTCCATGCGCTCTCCTGCACCGTGATCTTGTTGCCGAGCGCCTGGACCAGACCGTCGCGCTGCGACGGGGTGAAGCCGCGGAACTGGATCATCGCCCGCTCGCCGCGGATGGCCGCGACCTGCGCGCTCGCGTCCTGGATGAAGATGGCGCGGTAGCCGTCGAGATAGGGCTTGCCCTTGTCCCAGTAGTCCGGGTTCTTCTTGCCCACCCAGTGCGAGCCCCGCACGTACTCCACGAACTTGAAGGGACCCGTGCCGTTGATGTTCTTCTCGTACCAGCGCGGGTCCTTGGCCAGGATCTCGGCCCGGTAAATGTAGTTCCACGGCGAGGACACGTTGGCGATGAACGAGGCCTCGGGAGCCTTGAGCCGGAAGATCACCGTGTCCGGATTCGGGGCCTCCACCGCCTCCACACCCCGGTAGGCCGCCTGCCGGCTCGAGACCACGCCGGGGGGCGGGAAGATGATGTGGTCGTAGGATGCCTTCACGTCCGCGGAGGTCATCAGGCTGCCGTCGTGGAACTTCACGCCGCGGCGGATCTTGAAGGTGTAGACCCGCTTGTCCGCGGAGACGGTCCACGACTCGGCGAGGTCGCCGATGAACTTGGTGCCGGTCCGGTCGGTGGGATCAACCCGCATGAGCGTGTTGTAGTGGGGCCCCGTCGGATGGAGCATCGCGAAGGTCTCCTCGCGGTGCCCGTCGAAGCCCGGAGGCTCGGCGGCCACCACGAAGACGAGCTCGCCGCCGGAGCGGGGCTGCTCCTGGGCGATGGTCGGCGGGACCGAGCCGAGAACCAGGACGAGGACGAGGCAACCGAGGATCGTCGATGGTCGAGTGAGCCGGCTCATGTCCAACCTCCGTTGGGTAGTCCGGGGGAGTTCGGAGAGGGGGCTCAGCGCAGGCGGGGCAGGAGACGCGCGGCCGCCTCGTCGACCTGGGCGAGCTGATCGCCGCCCGCGAAGCGCAGCGCGAGGTGGCGCGCGCCCGCGTCGATCCAGCGCTGCAGCCATTCCACGCAGCCCTCGATGGGCCCGGCGTAGGTGGCCTGGCGCGCCATCATCGCGGCGGCCGGGGCGGCGTAGTACGTCTCGAGGAACGAGTGCAGCCGCTGCTCGGCCTTTGTCTTGTCGGGATGAAGCGCGAGCGTCACGTAGACCGCGCCGGCCACCGCGTCCGCCGGACGGCCCGCCGCGCGAGCCGCCGCCTGGATGCGCGCGAAGTGCTCGGCGAAGAACTCCGGGCTCGGGCCGGTCGGGAACCACGCGTCGAAGCGCGCAGCCTCACGGAAGGCGGTCGGGCCGCCGCCGCCGATCCAGATGGGCGGTCCGCCGGCCCGGTGCGGTCTGGGCCCGACGGTGGCCCCGTCGAGCGTGAAGTGCTGGCCCTTGAACGTCACGCCGTCGCGCTGCCAGAGCGCGCGGCAGATCTCGAGCGTCTCGAGAAAGCGTCCCACCCGCCGCTCCCACGGCACCCCGCAGGCCGCGAACTCCTTCCGGATGGCGGGGGTGTCGGCCGCGATGCCGACGCCGAGGATCACCCGCCCCTCGGCCACGCGATCGACGGTGGCGATCAGGTGCGCGAGCACGACCGGGTTGCGCAGCGCGGGCAGCAGCACGCCGGTGCCCAGGCGCACCCGCCGTGTGCGCGCCGCGATGGCGGCCATCAGGGTCAGCGGCTCGTGGCGCGGGCGCGCGGTGATCGAGTCGCCAATCCACACCGAGTCGAAGCCCGCGGCCTCCGCCCGCTCGGCCATCGTCAGCAGTGGGCCCGTCTCCGGGCGGTTCGACATGATCGCCTCGCGGGTGGGTATGAGGACGCCGAACTCGGGCCTGGGCATCGCTAGCTCCCTTTCAGGGATTCGACCTCGCGAACGAGCGGCGACGACTCGAGCCCGGCCCTCAGACCGGCATCCCGTGTCGCCGCCCGCAACGCGGTGATGATAGCCCACGCGGCGCGGTAGCGCGCGAGCGCGTCGTCGCGACGGCCGCGCGCGGCGTCGAGCCGCCCCAGTGCGACCTGGCTCAGCCAGATCTGACGGGGCTGGCCGATCCCGTTCGCGAGCGCGAGTGAGCGGTGCAGCGCCTCCCCCGCCTCGTCCCAGTCGTGCCGCGCGGTGGCGCTCTCGCCCTTGATGCGCCAGGCCCACGCCTCGAACTTGCGCGAGCGCGTGGGCACGCCGACCTCGAGGCTCTGGTCGGCGAGGCGGGCCGCCCGTCCCGGATCCCCCTGGAGGAGGGCGAGCTGGCCGAGGCTCGCGTAGCAATGCGTCGAGTAGCGCCAGGTCATCCACTGTGACGGAGGCGGATGCCGGACGACGTGGTGCGATTCGTCCAGGGCCTCCGCGGCCGCCGCGAGATCGCCCTGGGCCATCCAGGCCTCCGCCTGATTGTTCCGGATGAAGGCCCGACGCTCCGCGCCGGTGCCGTGACCGGCCCGCGAGGACTGGGCGGTGGCCTCGTAGGACCGCTGCGACAGCTCGATTCCCCCCGCATGATCGCCGCACTCGATTCGCAGCCAGCCGACCGTGTTGAGGAACCGAGGGATGTACGCGTCGTCGCCGATCTTCTCCGCGAGGGCGAGGCCCTCGGCGAACGCGGCCAGCGCCTGGTCGTAGTGGCCGAGATCGTTGGCGGCCAGCCCCTCGTTCCACAGGCACCGCAGCAGCGGGATGACGAGGTGGTGCTCGCGCGCGATCCGCACGCCTTCCGCGCTGAGCTCGAGGCTCGGCCGATACTCGCCCTGCCAGCTTCGACGCAACGAGAGGAAGTGCAGCGCCAGCGCCTGCCGATTGGGGTCGCCGACGGCCCGGCCGATGGCGAGGGCGCGGCCCACGTCGGTCTCGGCCTCGTCGAGGCGCGCATTGAGGGCGTGCATGTAGCCGCGGATGTAGAGGCCGAAGCCCAGAGGCGCCTGGGCCCCGACGTTCCCGGCGATCTCGATCGCTTCCCGTACCCGCTCGAAGGCGTGCGGAAAGTCCTCGGCCCACTGCAGCGCCGAGGCGATCTGGACCAGCCCGCCCGCTTCCGCCGGCCGATCCCCCTCGCGACGAGCCAGGTCCACCAGGGCCTCGGCCGCCTCCCGCGAGCGGACGAAGTCGCCGATGCCGAAGAAGAGGTCGGCCCGGGCCCGATGAATCGTCATGATCGTCGTCACCGGCACCGGTTCGCGCCGCCGCTCCGCCACCGCGAGCGCCTCCGCGTAGAGATCGAGGGCCTGCCGCAGCCCGAAGGCCTGGGTCGCCTTCGCGGCGGCCTTGAGCAGGTAGTCGAACGCCCGATCCCAGTCCTCGGCCCGCGCGAAGTGGTGGGCGAGCACCTCGAAGTGCTCGGGGAGCCGATCGCCGTAGAGCTCCTCGATGGCCCGTCCGATGAGCCCGTGGAGCTCCCGGCGCCGCTGCCGGAGGAGAGAGGCGTACGCCACGTCCTGGGTGAGCGCGTGCTTGAACATGTAGGCCAGCTCGGGGAAGCGCCGGCGCTCGCGAATCAGCTCGAGCGCGGTCAGCTCGCGCAGGAACTCCTCGTTCCGCTCCCGGATGCCGGAGAGCCGGTCGACGAGCCGGCGGGCGAACTCACGACCGATCACCGAGGCGAGCTGCAGGGTCTGCTTGGGGGCCTCCGGGAGCCGGTCGATGCGAGCCGCGATCACGTCCTGGATGGTGTCGGGCACGTCGATCTCGCTCACCGGCCGGGCCAGGCCGAGCCGCCCGCTCACGCGCCGCAGGGCCCCGCTCTCCTCGAGCGACTTGGTCAGCTCCTCGACGTAGAACGGGTTGCCCTCGGCCCGGCCGGCGACGAGAGCGCGGAGCTCCCCGGGGAGAGAGTCTGCGCCGAGGATGGCGGCCGCCATGCTCGCGCTGTCGTCCGCCGACAGCGGCGCGGGGGCGATGCGAGTGAAATAGCTGCGGTCGCCGAGCGTGTTCACGTATCCCGGGCGGTAGGTGAAGATGAGCATCGCGCGCGCGGCCGGCACGCTGTCGACGAGCGTCGCCAGGAAGCGCTCGCTCGCGCTGTCGATCCAGTGCAGGTCCTCGATGACCACGACCTGCGGCTGCCGCTCGGCCGCGCGGGCGAGGAGCCGCCGCAGGGTCTCGAACGTCTCCCCGTGGCGCTCGGCCGGGCTCATGGCCCGCACCGCCTCGTCCCCGGGATCGATGGACAGCAGGGCGCGGAGGTACGGGATCAGCGGGCCGAGGTCGGCTCCGATCGCC
>Ga0335070_10003093_pt1 | contig 19317 bp, 9 predicted proteins | sample Lox_Sample_13_FD_206722 | JGI IMG/M metagenome (GOLD analysis project Ga0335070, IMG submission 206722) | Soil microbial communities from Loxahatchee National Wildlife Refuge, Florida, United States - Lox_Sample_1.3 | ecosystem: Environmental > Terrestrial > Soil > Wetlands | place: USA: Florida... | reverse complement strand
CGGATATACCAGAGCCGCGTGACCAGGACACCGCGCTCGGTGGAAGCAATCATCTGTTCCACCGTCTTCGGATCATTCACTGGCGCAAACACAATGTTCAGCGGCATCTCCCCCATTTCATTGGGCAGAGCAAAACCGTGACCAGTCGCCTCGATTGGTCCGGCGGAATCTTTAAACTCGGAGCGTTTCATTCTCTCGGCGGTGGCCCGCGCGTAAACCACCCGCTTCATGATTCCGTTCTCGACCAGCGCGAGTCGCTGCCGCTGCATGCCTTCCCCGTCGAACGGCGAACCTGATTGCAGCGGATGAGCCACATCGTCCCAGATGGTGATGTTGTCGCCGAATAATCTCGAACCAATCCGCCCACTCAGAAATGAACGCTGGTCTAGAATCGCCATGCCCGAGTAATCCCAGAACATGAAGCCGACAATGTCGAGCACCGCCGCCGGTTCGAGGATCACCGTGTACTTCCCCGGCGGAATCTCGCGCGGATGCGTTGAATTGACCGCCTTTTGCGCCGCGATGTCAGCCAGCTGTCGCGGATCCAGGTTTCGCACGTCGGGAGAATTCGCTTTCTGCCATCCGGAGGAATCGTCACCCAGCATGGTGATGGATATTTCCGCCGACGTCTGTGTATGCCACTTGCTCAGGCCGCGCGAATTGAAGATGCCCTCAAAAAGATCTGCACTGGAATACACACCCGCCGTGATGAGCTTATGCCGTTCGGCAATGTCCACGACCGTCTTTACGCTGTCCGCCCGCAATTCGGGAGTAATCGCCGCAGTGGCCTCGAAATAACGGGAAGGCGAGGGTGTCGACGAGCCGGCCTCGCTCACGTCGGGCATCGGCAACAAGTCGGGATCTGGATGCTGCATCTTGGCTAGGGTTTCAGCGGCTTTCACGACGTGCCGCAAACTCTCATCATCGAACTTGTTGGTCGAGGCACGGGCGGTGCGTCCGCCAAACGCAGTGCGAACCGATACTGTGTAGTTTTCTTCGGCGACGTTCTGATGGATGGTGTTATTCGCAAAGCGGGTCAGAGCAAACTTTCCGCCCGAGAAAAGGACTTCCACTTCGTCCGCAGACGAAAGCTTGCGGATGCGAGCGAAAACGTCGCCGGCTTGGTCGAGATTCAACATTCGCTCTGTTTTCGTTTCTCCATGCCTCGGTGGCTCCGTGGCGATCTAGCTCTTAAACGCGCTGCCAACTTTAATTCCCCGGAACCGCGCCGGCGCCGCTCCGTGTCCCGTCCCCATCACCTGCTGCGGCTGTCCCTTTCCGCAATTCGGAGTTCCCCACAGCGTCCACTCATCGCGGGAGGAAATCGCATCCATCGCATTCCAGAAATCAGTTGTGATCCCGGAGTACGAAGGATTTTTCACCATCCGCACACGCTTGCCGTTCTTGATCTCCCAACCGATCTCGCACCCAAACTGGAAGTTGTAGCGCTTGTCGTCAATCGACCAAGAACGGTTCGTCTGCATCAGGATGCCGTGGTCGGTCGACGCAATGAGTTGCTCCAAGGTCAGCGGCTTCTCGCTCGGAAGGATGCTGATGTTCGTCATGCGGATCATGGGCAGCCGGTTCCAGCCCTCAGCCCGCAGCGTTCCGCCCGAACGAGTCGCGCCGATGGTGTGGGCCGTCTCGCGCGAACTTAGATATCCGGTAAACAAACCGTTCGTGATGATCGGGGTACATTGCGCCGCCACCCCCTCGTCATCGAATCCAAAAGTTCCTAAGCCCGGCCCGTGCTCCTGCCGTGCGTCGGCGACCACATTCACCAGTTCGCTGCCATAGCGCAAATGACGGAGCTTATCCAAGGTCAGAAACGAAGTTCCGGCAAAGTTCGCCTCCATGCCCAGCACGCGATCCAACTCAATGGGATGCCCGATCGACTCGTGAATCTGCAGGCCAAGCTGCGAGCTATCGAGAATAATGTCGAATTTCCCTTCAGGACATTGATCTGCACCGTGGAGGGCAACGGCTTCTTCTCCAATGCGTCGCGCGTTCTCCACCAATTTCAGTTCTTCGATCAGCTCATATCCTTTGTTCTGCCACTGGCCGCCAAACGAATTTGGATACGAGCGCTTCTGGATCTCATTTCCAGCGAAGGCGTAGGCGGCATACCCAGCACCCGTCGAAACCTTGGTTTGGTGAATGTCCGCACCCTCGGAAGACACAAACCATTGCTCTTCGCGATTGAAATTCAAATTCGTCTCGGCCAGGGTCACTCCCGCGACCGAGCGCAGTTCGGAATCGATCTTCAACAGCAAGTCGATGTTCTGTTCGACGGAAACGCTGAAGGGATCGATACGGCACGGCGTAGCCCACTCTGCGACGACTGGTTTTTCCGGAGCCAGGCGGATGTCTGCGCGCTTCACTCGCGCTGATGCTTTGGCGATCTCTACCGCCCGGGCGGCGGTCGCCTCTACGGCGCCACGTCCCAGATCCGACGATGCCGCAAATCCCCAGGCACCGTCTGCAATCACGCGCACGCTCATGCCTACGGACTCCGCGTCCGATGCGCTGCCGACTTTGCCGTTCTTCGTGCTGAGGGCACGGCTCCGCTGCACCACCACGCGCATGTCGGCGTAACTCGCCCCTCGCAGGGAAGCCACATTCAGAGCCCAGTTGGCTACGTGTTTCATCGAAGAGTTTCAATCTACCACATCGCATCCGGTCCAGCCTTGAAGGTGTGCCTCATCCAAGCTGTTACTCACCTCACCCCCCTCCGTGATCTCGATCACAGATTGATAGACTCAGCAGAACTTCAATAACTAAGTAATAGCTACTTCCTCCAACCCGTTCATCGTTATCTGAAGGAGCAATAATCTATGAGCGTTTTCATCTCCGATGAATCCTCCGAAACTCTGGCCCCCACTCAGGAAGACTACGCCCACGGCAATACAGCAACTGATACGCAGGCGAGCAAGAAAGCGGATCTGGCTGGCCCTGGCATCGGCGATTATGCCGATCTCGAAAAGGTTCTGCCCAACGATTACAACCCGCTGTTAACCCGCCGCGAAACCCAGAAAGCCATCTTTCATCTGCGCCGTTATATCGAGGACAACCTCTGCAAAGAGCTGGGACTGATGATGGTTCAAGTCCCCTTGATCGTCGATTCCGAGAGCGGCGTTAACGACATGCTCGACCGCGACGGATCGCGCACTCCGATCCAGTTTCATATCTCCAATGATCGCGACAAGCACCCGATTGACGGCCAAATCGTGCAGGCGGCCACCAAGTGGAAACGAGGCGCGCTGAAACAATTCGATTGCCGGCCCGGTGAGGGCATCTGCACCGATATGCGTGCCGTCCGAAAAGACTATTTCCTCGACCACGATCACTCTGCCTACGTGGATCAGTGGGATTGGGAACGCGCCATGAACCCCGAGCAGCGCAATTTGGAATTCTTAAAGTCCATCGTAAAAAAGATATGGAAGGTCATGGTCGGCGCCGAGAAGTTTGCCCAGGAGATGTTCCCCGAACTGAAGAATCCCCGTTATCCCAGCCTGCCGGAGGAACTCACCTTCCTGCACGCCGAAGAAATTCTGGCAATGTTCCCCGATCTGCCGCGCAAACGCCGCGAGACCGTCATCCTGCAGAAATATCCGGCCGTCTTCATTATTGGAATCGGCTGGCCGCTCAAGGATGGCTATCCACACGAAATGCGCGCTGCCGACTACGACGATTGGATCACCGATACCAGTAAACAAACGAACCGCGACACTCACGGACTCAACGGCGACATTCTAGTCTGGAACCACGTCACCCAGCGCCGTCACGAATTGAGTTCCATGGGCATTCGCGTCAATGCCGAAACGCTACGCCAGCAACTGGAGATGTCGAAACTGCTCGACAATCTCAGGTTCCCCTATCACCAGGCGATCATCAACAATGAAATCCCGCTCTCGATCGGCGGCGGCATCGGTCAATCCCGCACGCTCATGCTCCTGCTGCGCAAGGCGCACCTGGGAGAAGTGAGCGTGACGGTATGGCCCAAAATCTTGAAAGAAATGTGCGCGAAGAAGAACATCTTCGTTCTGGACTAGCGTAAGCGCGTGACAGCCCCATCTACCGCGATTCGCGCGAAGGTGGGGTTTCTATTGGGGGCCACGTGGCTCAGACATTGAGCCAGCGCTGGGCTAAATTGTTCTGTGTGGATGGTCCCAGTCGGGTAACCGGGGAGACGCTTTACGGCGTGGCGTGCGCCGCGTCCAAAGCCTGCTTGACCGCCAACAACTCTTTCAACACCCCGCGCAGCTTCGTCGACTCCAGCGCGTTCGCTCCATCCGACTTCGCTTCCTTCGGATTGTCGTGCACTTCCATGAACACGCCGTCCACGCCGGCTGCGACCGCGGCGCGCGACAAGAGAGGAATGAACTCTGGCTGTCCCCCGCTGGTCGCTCCGCCATTGTCTCCAGCCTGCGACGAAGGCAACTGCACCGAATGGGTGGCGTCGAATACCACCGGCGCAAACTTTCGCATGATCGCCAGCGATCGCATATCGACCACAAGGTTGTTATAGCCGAAGCTCGCACCGCGTTCCGTGAGGACCACTCGCGTATTCCCCGCGTCGCGGCACTTCTCCACCGCGTGCCGCATGTCCCACGGTGAGACAAACTGCCCCTTCTTGATGTTCACCGCGCGCCCGCTTAACGCGGCAGCGACCACAAGATCCGTCTGGCGGCTCAGAAAGGCTGGAATCTGCAGCACGTCCGCCACTTCCGCCACTTGCCCGACATCCTTGGTTTCATGCACATCGGTCAGAATCGGAAGAAACAGCTCATCTTTAATCTTCTTGAGAATTCGCAGGCCCTCTTTGATTCCCGGTCCGCGAAAGCTGCGAATCGACGTGCGGTTCGCCTTGTCGTAGCTCGCCTTAAAGATGTACGGAATATTCAACGAGCGCGTCACGCCCTTGATGATCTCCGCCATACGGATGGCGTGGTCTTCACTCTCAATCACGCACGGCCCAGCAATGAGGAAGAGGTCGCCCGACCCGACGTGAATATCGCCGACTTGGAAGGAAGTACTCATGCGGAATATGGGCAACAGATTAACCCGGACTCTCACGGATACTCAAAACAATCCGTGGAGATCCGTGTGGATCGGTGGCCAATTCTAAACTCTTGCTCGTTCTGGCCGGTGAAACATCTCGACAGCCGCCGACTCTTTCTCGGCACGCCGCTTCGAACCGTGCTCGTAGGCCGCGCCGATGAACGTCTTGAACAACGGATGCGGCTCCAGCGGTTTCGATTTGAACTCGGGATGGAATTGGCATCCGATGAAATGCGGATGATCGGGCAACTCCACCATCTCGACGTAGGTTCCATCTGGCGTCGATCCCGAAATTCGTAAACCAGCCGCCGTCATGGGCTCTTCATACTCGCGATTGAATTCATAGCGATGCCGATGGCGCTCGCTGATCTCGGTCTTCTCGTAAATTCTGTACGCCAGCGTGTTCGGTTCGATCTTGCAGGGCCAAGCGCCCAGACGCATCGTCCCACCGAGCTCTTCGACGCCCCGCAACTCGCGTAGTTTGTAAATCACGCGATGTGGTGTCGCCGGATCAAACTCGCTCGAGTTCGCTTCTGCCAGTCCCACCACGTTGCGCGCAAACTCAATACAAGCAGTCTGCATGCCCAGACAAATGCCAAAGTATGGCACCTTTTTCTCACGCGCATAGCGAATCGCAATCAACATTCCCTCGATTCCGCGCTTGCCGAATCCGCCCGGAACGAGAATGCCGTCATAATCTTCCAACTGCGCTTCGTAGCTCTGGTCGCCGGTCTCCAGTCCCTCCGCCTCAATCCAGTTCAATTGCAGCTTCAGGTTGTGAGCCAGGGCGCCGTGCACCAACGCCTCTTTCAGCGACTTGTATGAATCTTCGTACTCCACGTACTTGCCCACAATCCCGATCGTGACCGTATCTTTCGGGTTGTACACGCGGTGCACAATGTCTTCCCACTTCGAAAGCTCGCGATCTTTGGCTTCCATGTGCAAATACTTGAGCACCAGCGTGTCCACGCCTTCATTCGCGAACACCAGCGGCACCTCGTAGACCGATGCCACATCCTTCGCCGTGATCACTGCCTCTTCCTCGACGTTGCAGAACAATGCGATCTTCGACTTAATGTCCTTCGCCAGGAACCGGTCGGTCCGGCACAGCAAGATGTCGGGCTGAATTCCAATGCTCAGCAACTCCTTCACCGAGTGTTGTGTCGGCTTCGTCTTCAATTCCTGCGCCGCCGCAATAAACGGCACCAGCGTCACATGCACAAACAACGTGTGCTCGCGGCCTAGATCTTGCCGCATCTGGCGGATCGCTTCCATAAAGGGCAGCGACTCTATATCGCCCACCGTGCCGCCGATTTCGATGATCGCCACATCCACGTCCTGCGCGACCTTCTTCATGGCCGCCTTGATTTCGTTAGTGACGTGCGGAATCACCTGCACCGTTTTGCCGAGGTAATCGCCGCGCCGCTCTTTGGCGATGATTTGCTCGTAGAGACGCCCGGTGGTCCAGTTGTTGTCGCGAGAAAGTTTGGCGTGCGTGAAGCGCTCGTAGTGGCCCAGATCCAGGTCCGTCTCCGCGCCGTCGTCGGTCACAAACACCTCGCCGTGCTGAAACGGCGACATCGTTCCCGGGTCGACGTTCAGATACGGATCGAACTTCATCAGGTTGACTTTCATCCCGCGGCTTTCCAGCAGGCATCCGATTGAAGCCGCGGCCAGTCCCTTGCCGAGTGAAGACACAACTCCGCCCGTCACAAAGATGTACTTCGCTGGCATCTCTTCCTCGCTTTAAATTGTTTTTGAAAGATTGTGCAGGTGGGGTGCACGATCAATTATGGCAGAAAAGGCCTGTGGAAGAAACGGAAGAAATGAAATTGGAAGCAAGAATTTTGTAGGGACAGCCGCCTTCGGCTGTCCAGTCGAGCGAAGCTCGACAGTTTTTTCTCTCCACCCGAATGCGCCTCGCGTTGACTATCTAGCCTCGCTCAGCGAGAATAAATGAGGCGTTCGCAACGGACGTCGAAGTGTCCCAACAGATGGGCCTGTGGCGCAGCTGGGAGCGCGCTTCCATGGCATGGAAGAGGTCGTCGGTTCGATCCCGACCAGGTCCACCAAATCTCTCAATCGGTTAGCTCCCATCGCCATTTTGATCCCGAAATTTTACCTGTGATGCTTACCTGCGTTGCGGGTACAAAAACACAATGACATGCTCGATCCCGACCGGTCCACCAAATCTCTCGGCGAGCGCCTCCCGCAAAAAAACCAGAGTTGACCCTCTCAGGCTCTCCCCGTAACATTCCCCCCGATGGATGCATCGTCCCAACCCGAGGGGCAAACGGTTTCCCGTTATCGCGTTCTTTGCAAGATCGGCGGCGGTGGAATGGGAGTGGTTTATGAGGCCGAGGATCTGAAGCTAGGCCGCCATGTCGCGCTTAAGTTCCTGCCCGACGAACTCGCCCACGACGCACAAGCCCTCAGCCGATTCCAGCGGGAGGCTAAGGCTGCCTCCTCTTTGAACCACCCGAACATCTGCACAATCTACGAGATTGACGAGTCGGATGGGCGGACCTTCATCGCCATGGAGTTGCTGGAGGGACAGACACTTCGGCACAAGATCGCGGGCAAGCCGCTGGAAATAGAAACGGTACTTGATCTGGGCATCCAGATCGCGGACGCTCTCGACGCGGCGCACTCCAAGGGCATCATTCACCGGGACATCAAGCCTGCAAATATTTTCGTCACGAATCGAGGGCAAACGAAGATTCTGGATTTCGGTTTGGCAAAGGTCACGGTCAAACCGGAGAACATTGCCCTGAGCGCCCCAACCATTGATTCCGAGGAACATCTGACTAGTCCGGGCAGTGCGTTGGGCACAGTGGCGTACATGTCGCCGGAGCAAGTGCGGGGCAAGGGACTCGATCCTCGCACTGATTTGTTTTCGTTCGGTGCCGTTCTCTACGAGATGTGCACGGGCACGCTGCCGTTTCGTGGCGATACGACAGGCACAACATTTGACTCGATCCTGAATCGACCGCCCGTGCCACCCGTCCGAATTAACCCGGACACACCTCCGAAACTGGAAGAGGTCATCAACAAGTGTCTGGAGAAGGATAGGAATCTGCGCTGCCAGCACGCTTTGGAGATCCGGACGGACCTGCAAAGACTGAAGCGCGACACAGAAACCGGGCGCTCAACGGTTGTATCCACCGCGAGCGCTCGACAGTTTGCATTTCCCGTGCCTAGAAAATGGCTAGCAGTGGCTGTTATCGGAGTCGTCGCTGCAGCGCTTGGACTCGGGAGGATGGTCTGGAAACGGAAGCCTGCTGAGAAAGGCCAGATCGTGCAGCGGCAACTCACGGCCAGAACCTCTGACAACCCGATCTCCGGTGCCATAATCTCAAAAGACGGAAAATACGTAGCCTACGACGACAAGGATGGTATTTCGATCCAGCAGATCGACAGCGGAGAGAGTCACAAGTTGCCCGGAACGACTGGGCTATATGTTCAGGACTGGTACCCCGACGGCTTGCAACTCTTAGCAACTGACCACAATGACCTTTGGACGATCTTCGCCTTCTCCGGAGAAAGGCGCAAACTCGCCTCGCGCGTATACGGTGCTGGCCTGACCCGCGACGGGTCTCAAATCTTGCTCCTACGGCAGGGTTCAGATAATGAGTTATGGACGCTGCCCGGTGCAGGAGGAGAACCGAAGTTGGAGTTCGCCCTCGGCAAAGACGAAATCGTCAGCAATGCGGACTGGTCCCCTGACGGCACGGCGATAGCGTATATTGCTACCCACGTTGGCACACACCGGAGATCTCTTGAGGTGCGTACATTGCACGACGGCGAGACTCGCGTTCTTCTGGCGGGCCGCCCTATCAGCGGTGGGCTCTTGTGGCATCCCGACGGCCGTATCCTTTTCGGGATGTCTGGGGACAGTGGCAATGACTCTGACTTGTGGGCGAATGGCAATGACTCTGACTTGTGGGCAATTTCGCCAGGTTTGAATGGCGCCGGTCCAGGACAGCCTGCCAGAATTACCAACACGACCAGATCGACAGTCTGGCAACTCAGCGTAAGTGCCGATGGCAAGCGTCTGGTAATTACGTCCATGCGGTTCCCAAATAATATCTTTGTGGCTAGGCTGAATAAGACTACGGGGGAACCGGAACATCCGTTGCGTCTCACCAATGACTCATGGGACAACCAGCCAAGGGCATGGACGCCGGACGGAATACTCTTCTTCACTTCAGGCCGCCGCAACCTGAGCATGTATAGGACAGCTCTGTCGCCTGACTCCGGCGAGTTGGTCGTCGGCAGCTCGGACTACTCTTGGGCCACCGTAACTCCGGACGGAGCGTGGCTCATAGCGATCGCCGATCAGGAAAAACCCGACAAACGCCGATTGTTGCGCATTCCAGTGGCCGGTGGGACGGCCGAGACCTTACTTACGCCCGCAGGTCGGGCGAGAGTGCAATGTGCTGTTTCCGGATCCCGCATTTGCCTCCTTTCGGAAGCGATCGGGAAACAGGAAGTTTTCTCTTCGGTGGATTCCCGTCGGGGGCGACTGGCGGAACTGGCGAGAGTCGAATCGCTCGGGGAGGATAGCTTGAACTGGAGCCTTTCACCCGAAGGGACGAGAATTGCTCTTGTGGAAGTTGCTAGCGACAGCGTACGAGTGCTGGACTTGCAGAGCAAACAAATCCTTTCGTTCCACCCGATGGCCCTGAAGGATGAAATTCAGAACGTCGCGTGGTCTGCCAGCAGCAATCGGCTTTTCCTTTCATTGTTTTCCGGAAGGGGCAGGCTCCTCGAAATGGACCTAAGTGGCAAGACTCGGACGTTGCTCGAGAGTCCCTACTGGATCGGCGACCCCCTGCCATCCCCTGACGGGAAGTATCTCGCATACGTCAACCCTCCGGTGGAGTCGAATGTAGTGCTCCTCGAGCACTTCTAACGCGCACCGGAAAGCATAGCGGACTGCCCTGCGTTTCTTACCTGTGATGCTTACCTGGGTTACGCGTACAAAAACCCAAAAGACGGTCCTCTGGGCGCTGTAAGTTGTTGGATTTCTTAATACGGTCTAAATGGCATGGAAGAGGTCGTCGGTTCGATCCCGACCAGGTCCACCAAATCTCTCGAATATCACGGCCGAATCTCGATCGGGGTGCCGTCCGCCACCGCCTTCCAGATCTCGTCCATCTCTTCATCCGTAACGGCGATGCACCCGTCTGTCCAGTCTTTCAGTCGATGAGCAGCCCCAACGGCTCCGTAGCCGTTGGGCAGTCCGTGCACGAATACATCTCCGCCGGGTGAAACTCCATGCTTCCGCGCTTCGGATCGATCGTGAGCATTTGGGTATGAGATGTGGATGGATCTGTAGAACTGGCTGTGTGCATTGCGTGAGTCGAGCACATAGATGCCCTCGGGAGTCTTGTGATCCCCTTGCCGCTTCTTCGGCCCAACCGGATCGCCGCCTAACGCGACTTTGTATGTCTTGATGACCCTTCCGTGGTCGAGCAGTTGGAGCGTGCGCTCCTTCTTGAGCACAACAACTCGATCCGCATGCATGACAGCCTTCGCCGCCGCCTGCGACAGGGAGGGCGCGCAGAGTGCGAGTCCCAACAACGCTGTAACAATTCGGATTCGCATCCCTAGATTTAGACACCGCGACGCAGCGGAATGCTACGCTGTTAGTGGGATGCCGAATCTGACTCGACAACGCGCCTGGGAATGCCCACGGCTCATCTGGAGACAGACGCCTCGGCTGTCGCGCGAGGTCGAAGCCCAGCGGCCTTTCGCTGCGTTGCTTTTCGTACTCCTCATCTCCGCCCTTCCGCTACATGCCGCAACTTGGACCGTCCGTGCGCAGCCGGACAAACTGGTCAATGGCGGCCCGGTACTGTTCCAAGTGAAGCCCGCAGCAAAACTTGAGTCCCTCACCGGCACATGGCTGGGGCATCAACTCACCTTCAGCTACTACCCGGCCAGCAAGACCTGGTTCGCTCTCGCAGGCGTGAGCTTCGAGACGAAACCCGGCGCATACCCGCTGGACTTGTCGGGCGAACTCGCTTCTGCAAAGGCTCCAGTGGCGTTCTCCAAATCGTTCACAGTCAGCAGCGCGACATACCCCAAAATCCAAGTTCAACTGTCTGTCGAAAAGAAATTCACCGAGCCGAGTCCCGAACAGCTAAAAGAAGCCGAGGACAGCAAGAAGATCAAGCAGGAGTATCTGAATCGCGAGACATCCGAGCGCCAGTGGGACGGCAACTTCATCGCATCAGCGAATGCTCCCATCTCTGACGTCTTCGGCTCGCAGCGCATTTTCAACGGTGTAGCTCAACGCGAGCATCAAGGCCTCGATTATCGCGTTCCGACAGGAACACCGGTCGCTGCCATGAACGCGGGCACGGTGCTGCTCTCTCGCTTTTTATATTTCGAAGGAAATTGTGTCGTGATTGATCACGGCCAGGGACTTCTTACGCTTTACTTTCATCTCTCGGAACTTAAAGTGAAAGAGGGAGACGTCGTAAAGCGTGGGCAGGAAATTGGCCTGAGTGGAGGCACCGGTCGCGCCACCGGCCCTCACCTTCACGTTGCGGTGCGTTGGCAGGGTACTTATCTCGATCCCGCGCGCCTCATGCAGATGTCGCTTCCCTAGGTCTACGCCGCTCCGTCAGAGAGTTTGATTCGCGAACGCGGCCCTTCGCGCAACATTTCGTTCAATTCGTTTTTCAATCCCAGGTTCTTGATCAGCCGGTGCAGATAGTTCGCGTGCACACCTAGGAGTTTCGCCGCTTCCACATAATTCCCGCGCGTCTGCTCCACCGCGTCGACGATCAGCCTTTTCTTCAACTCCTTCACGCTGGCGTGGTACTTGCCTTCGTCCATCTCGGCCGGAGGCGCCTGCTCCAGCAGAGATTCCGGCAAATCCTCCAGCATGATCATCTCCGGCGCGCCCAGCACCAGGGCCCGCTCGATGGCATTTTCCAGTTCGCGCACGTTGCCCGGCCAGTCGTAGTTGACCAATGCAGCCATCGCCTCGCGCGAGATCGGACGCGCTTTCACCCGGCTTCGTAGCGCATGCTTCTGCACAAAATGCCGCGTCAGCATTGGGATATCTTCTCTACGCTCGCGCAGCGACGGCATCGTCAATTTCACCACCGCCAGGCGATAGTAGAGGTCCTGCCGGAATTCTCCCGCCTTCACCGCCTGCTCCAGATCGCGATTAGTGGCCGCGATAAGCCGCACGTCAATCTTGATCGAATGCGTGCCGCCCACGCGCTCGAATTCGCGTTCCTGCAAGACACGCAACAACTTTACCTGCAACGCCGGGGCCAGTTCCCCAATCTCATCCAGAAACACAACGCCGCCATCGGCAACTTCCAGCCTTCCCTTCTTCAGCGTGGCGGCGCCCGTAAACGCTCCGCGCTCGTGGCCGAACAAATCGCTCTCCAGCAACGACTCCGGGATCGCAGCACAATTGATCGCCACAAACGGCTTGTTGTGTCGTCCACTATTGCGATGCAGCGCCCGCGCCGCCAGTTCCTTTCCAGTTCCACTTTCCCCTTCAATCAGCACCGTCGAGTCTGTGGGAGACACCCGGGCGAGAAACTGAAAAATCTCCTTCATCTTCGCGCCCTCGCCGACTAGGCTCTGTTCCTGCCGAACCTCCGTAGTGAGCCGCTGGTTCTCCTGCTCCAGCCATTGCAATCGCCGCGCATTCTCCAGCGCTACCGCCGACACACCCGCTACCGCCGTCATCAGTTGCAGATGATCGTCCGTAAATCGCGCCGCCGAGTTGGTGCTATCCAGATAAACGCAACCAATCACACGCTTGAAAACGGTCATCGGAACGCACAACAGCGACCGCACCTCCGACGTGGCCAGGCTTTCTACATCGCGGAACGTACCCGACGCTCGCACATCCAGTCCTAGAATCGCGACATTTTCCTTCATCACCTGCCGCGCAATGGTCCGGCTCACTCGCACTAGTTGTGGCTGGTTCGACTGACGTGTCCTCGCATACAGCGAATTGAATTCTTGCCCCATTCCTTCGGACAAAAGGATCGCACCACGCCCGGCAGGGACCACCTCAAAAATCAGGTCCAACAACTGCGCTTGCAATTCTTCGAGATCACGAATCGCATGCACCACCCGGCTGATCTTCAGCAACGCATTCAGGTTCCGAGCCACTTGCGACGTCTGTGGCAACTCGTGCAACAAACGATCCGGCTGCAGATACACCACTTCCTTGGGGTGGAGGATTTTGGTCTCAGCCGTCGGGCTACCTTCGTCAAACTCGACGCGGCTGGCAAGCGCAGCTTTCTCATCTTCCTCCAGGAGGAAGAGGAAAACAGAATCTCCCGTGGCGATCTCGTCCCCATGACGCAGCCAATGCTGCTTCACGTTCTGCCCGTTGACCAGGGTGCCGTTGCGGCTGTCGAGATCTTTGACGTGGAACCGCCCGTCCTCTTCGTGTCGGAATAGGCAATGCTTGCGCGAAACCGAGGGATCCACCACTGCAACGGCGTTGGTAGGTTCGCGGCCTAGGGTGGCCTCGCCGTCGGGCAACGGAATGGTTGAGTCTTTAAGGGGTCCTGCAATAGCCAAGAGTCGGGGTCGCAATCCGGGGTCTCCCATTCCGTGCTGATTTCTTATCACAGTCTTACGAGAAATGCATGACCCTGGCACAATCTTTCGGATATCCGAACAGTTAGTACCACTATCCGATCGGATAGCAATTTTGATTGGCCTGGGATGATCGACCCCAACTCTTCTCTGGGAAGGAAATCGCTCAATCTATTGCCACATTTAGGGTTAGCGGGCATTCACAATCGCGAAAAGTTGGCCTGCATAGGATGGCAATACGAATGCTCCTAGTAATAGTGCGAGTGCTCGGCAAAAGCGATGGGGGAAGCGCTTTCGATCAGTTTCCGCCGAGATCGCGGAGTCAGGAGTTCGGGGGACCCCCTCATCGAACTCCTGGCTTTTTTCTTTTTCCAGGCGACGTCTCGGCTCCAAAAACCGCACTAGCTTAACTACCCTGCTGCCCGATTCACCTCTGCTGGCTCCGCCACCGCAATCTCGGCCACTCCATCTCGATAGCTGACGGATCGCCCTGAAATTGCGGGCACGCGTTCTCCGGGGACAAGAATCCCAACCAGGTTCAAGGGATCGGCAGCCGACAGCCTTATCGACTCCCCGCTCAACGGCAGACTTCGCATCGCGCGCACAGACTCGACGGCTACCGGCAGAGCAAATTGTTCACCCAGGAATCCATCGACAAAACGCCCCCCGCGAATCTCCCCGCGGTCTTCCAGTCTCCGAAAAGCCATCAACAATTCGCGCCAGGTTGGCAGATTCGCCTCCCGTGCCAGCAAATCCCGAATCACAATCCCATAGCGACGCAGCAGCATCCAGCAGGCTGCTTCAACGGCGCGGGCACGCTCGACGACCACATCCGTATGCAGCAGGGCCCATCGACCCGTGCTGTGTCGCGGACGCATCGCCTTTCCACTTCCCTGCCCGGCTCTTCGCTTGGGATCAATCAAGGACCTCAGATTGTCGAATCCGTCGGCGGTCACCACTCCAGCGGCCACGAGTTCCCACAACGCAGTTTCGATCTCCGCCTTGAGCTTGCCTGTGCCGCGCACGATGTCCGCAAAAAACGACGCCCCTCGCTGCCGCAAAAACTCCAGCACAAGCTGTGCTCCATTACTCAGCCCGCTCCCAGGCGAGGCCTGACCTGCCTCTGCGTGGGGCTGCGCGTGCGGATTCTGTTTCAGCCCCATCCAGTCCGCCTCTTCGCGCACAAAGAAAGTAATCGGCGCCACGCTGGTGGGGATGACCCGTCTCTGCCGAGGCGCGCTCGTGCCGTCTCCGTTTCCGCCGCCTGAGTCCAACGTGGCCGGATGTGGCGACAACCTTCCCCATCCCACCGCACCCGTCATACAAAGTTGGTCCAGCCATTTCGGGTCGTAGTCCGCCACCCGCCGCGCCAGGATATGGCGTTCCCACGCATTGGCGGGAATTTCAAATCCCTGCAACTGCTGCAACACTTCCAGCGTTCCGCGTTCTCCGCGCACCTGCGAACCCGGCGCGACATGCTGCCAACGCATCAGCCAGCGCATGAACTGCACGGCCGTGACCGGTTCGATCTGCTTGCGCAACATGCCGACAGTAAGCCGGTGAATCCGCGCCAGCAACCTCCGCTCGCACCACTCGGTCTCCTCGACAGCACCCTGTGGGGCGGACACTCCTGTCCGCCTCCCTACGCCATTCGTAAACTTGCCACGAAGAACGGTCCCAGAAGCCTCCATCCGCAATAAAGCTTGTTCGATGTCAGACGCCTTGAGCCCCAATACCTCGCCAAGTTCCGTCGCCGAGGTAGGGCCGATGTGCGCCATCCATCCCTGCACCAGCGTGAGCAGAGCATCATCGCGCGAGACTTCTCCACCCCCGACGTCTGGCAGATTCTGTTCAAACTGCGCCTCGGGGAAGAGAACCTGAAAACTTCGAGCCCGCTCAGTCGCCACCCAGTAACGGTGCGCGCCCAAAGACGCGATACCCGCCCGGCCCTGGGATTTCAATTTTTCAAAATAAAGCTGCCACTCTGCACTGCTCGTGGAGGGGCGGACGTCCTCGTCAGCCCGGTCGAGTGCCGCTCGACTCTCCGGAAGTGCGACCAACGTATGCAGCACATCGTGCAACTCATCTGCGTCCCGCACATCCGGCCAAGCCTCGCGCTGCACCTGCTCGATCGCACCCTGATCCAGCCCGCCGACTTCCTGCAGCACCGACTCCGGCAGCACCCGCCGCATTTCCACAGCACGCGCCCGCCTCTCTTCCAGTGGCGCATCGTCGAGATAGGCATAGGGATTCGCATTCAAAATCTCATGCGAGAATTGCGACGGCACCGGCGTATCCACCGCCACAACGCGAATCTCTCCCGAAGCCATGCCGCGCAGCAACGCCTTCAGCCCATCAATGTCCATCGCCTCGGTCAGCACATCTTTCATGACCTCGCCGACCAACGGATGATCCGGAATCTGCCGCTCACCTTCAATGTTTTCAAAGCAGGCGGCAGCATCAGGGAACACGGATGCCAGCAAATCATCCGACCGGATGCGCTGGATCTGCGGCGGCACTTTTTTGCCATTCTGAAAACGAAGCAGCGCCAAAGCGCGGTTCGCATCCCAGCGCCAGCGCGTAGCGAAGATCGGAGAATCCAGCGCCGCCTGCTCCAGAATGGGCTGCACCGTATCGGCATTCAGGAAGTGAAAGACGTCGCCCAGCGGAAAGCTATGCTGCTCGGCGAGCGCGATGTTCAGGCCGTTATCCGTAGCAGCCGCCTGCAACTCGAAATTGAAACCACGGCAGAAGCGCTTGCGTAGCGACAATCCCCACGCCTTGTTGATGCGCCCGCCAAACGGCGCATGGATCACCAACTGCATCCCACCGCCCTCATCAAAGAACCGCTCGGCGATCACTGTCTTCTGCGTCGGCACCGCCCCAAGGACAGCACGTCCCTCCAACACGTACTCGATCATCTGCTCCGCGCCGGAATCATCCAGCCCGCACGATTCCTTCAGCCACGCTACCGCAGCCGCGACTTCCGGTTGCGTTGCGGAGAATCCCACCGGAGAAGTCCGCGGCAGCATGTCGCTGACCTTCTCCCGTACCTCGCCCACATACGACGACAACTCCTGCGTCCGCGCCGGAGCCTCTCCCCGCCAGAACGGCACACTCGGAGGCGCTCCGTGGGCATCGTGCACCAACAACCGCCCGGCATTCGTCTCAATCCGATGGATGATCCACGACGTATTACCCAGAAGCATGATGTCGCCGCGATTACTCTCCACCGCAAAATCTTCATCGACCGTGCCGACCACCGTGCCATCTGGTTCAGCCACGACCGTGTACAGCGAATTGTCAGGAATCGCTCCGCCGCTGGTGATGGCCGCGAGCCGCGCTCCCCGCCGCGCGCGCAACTTCCCGTTCACCCGATCGCGATGTATGTACGCTCCATACCGCCCGCGCCGCGCCGCAATTCCCTCTGCCAGCATTTCTAGAATCGAGTCAAACGTCTCGCGCTTCAGATTGCGATACGGATACGCCCGCTTGGCCAGCGCGAACATGTCATCCTCGCCCCACTCCTCGGCCGCACACGCCGCCACAATCTGCTGCGCCAACACGTCCATCGGAGACTCCGGGATGATCAGCCGATCGAGATCGCCCTCTTTGATCGCCCGCACCAGGGCCGCACATTCCATCAGATCGTCGCGCGTCGTTGCGAAGAACCTGCCCTTCGGCACAGCCCCGCGCCAGTGTCCCGAACGCCCCACCCGCTGCAGAGCCACCGCAATTGCCCGCGGAGAATTGATCTGCACCGCCAGGTCGACGAAACCCACGTCAATTCCCAACTCCAGCGACGCCGTCGCCACCAGCACCCGAACCTGGCCTTCTTTCAACTTCTTCTCGGCAGCCAGTCGTAACTTGCGCGACAGACTTCCATGGTGCGCCGCCACGTTCTCTTCGCCCATGCGCTCGCCCAGTTGGTGCGCGAGGCGCTCGGCCATCCGCCTGGTGTTGACGAACACCAGCGTTGACCGGTGCTGCTCCACCAACTGCACCAGCCGGTCGTAAATCGAATCCCACATCTCATTCGACGCGACCGGGCCCAGTGGCATCGGCGGAACCTCGATGGCAAGGTCGAGTTTCCGCTTGTGCCCGACGTTGACAATGATGGGGTCCGGCCGCCCCAACCCAGTAAGGAAATGCGCGACTTCTTCAATCGGCTTCTGCGTCGCCGACAGTCCAATGCGCACCGGCTGACGCCCGCATAACCCGTCCAACCGCTCCAGTGATAAGGTCAGATGCGCCCCGCGCTTGTCATCGGCCACAGCGTGAATTTCGTCGACGATCACCGTCTCAACATCGCGCAAGATCGCCCGGCTCTTGTCCGCGGTAAGCAGTATGTAGAGCGACTCTGGCGTGGTCACCAAAATATGCGGAGGCCGCTTCAGCATCGCCCGCCGCTCATGCGCCAGGGTGTCGCCCGTGCGCACCGCGGTCCGAATCTCCGGCATGAGCAGCCCACGCTCGCCCGCTAGGGCGAGAATCTCGCCGAGCGGAATCTCCAGATTTTTCTGGATGTCATTTCCCAGCGCCTTCAACGGAGAGACGTAGACCACTTCCGTCCGGTCGGTGAGATGTCCCGCCAGCGCCTTGCGCACCAGACGGTCAATGCATGCTAGAAATGCCGCAAGAGTCTTTCCGGAACCGGTCGGCGCGGAAATCAGCGTCGCGCGTCCGGCAAGAATGTGTGGCCAGCCTTGCTCCTGTGGCTCGGTTGGCGTGCCGAAGCGCGAGACAAACCACTCCGCCACCAGAGGATGCGCCCACAGAAGTGAGGCAGGAAGGGACTGCATCGGGATATTCTATTCCCATTCGGAAGTTTCGCCAAGCATTCGCCTCGCTTGGTTTCGCTCGCCCCAGGGTGTCATCCTGACTGCAGCCGCAGTTCAGGCGGAGAGAAGGATCTCCCGCTCCCCAGACTCCGCGCATGAGCCCAGACGGCACACGGAGCCCCACCAAACATTGACCTTTCCCTCCGAACCAGTTAGAAGCAATACGCAGGACGGGAACCAGAACATGCGGCCACGGTTGTCTTTACGTTTTTCAGCAGTCCTCTTCTGTCTCTTATCCGTTTCGGTTTTTTCGCCCTCCAACGCCGACGAATGGAAGCCTCGCCACGACCTAGTCTCCCATACAGGTGTGATGAATCTCACCGAGCCGCCGCCACCCAGCGAGGTTTTCTTCCCTGGGCCCAATTCACCTTCGGAACAGCCATCGTGGTTGGAAGGTCTTAAAGTCTGGCGAAGCAATCGCAAAGCGCTTCTCCGCTACTCCGGATCCGAATATGACCGGACGGAACTCGCGTGGACACGCCATATCTTCTCGCAGGTGCAACTGCTGATCTGGGACCGCCGGCTCTACGACCCAGACAAACGCGAATACACCATCGACCGTTTCCTGTCAGAGACGGAAAGCCGCATCGGTCCCATCGACGCCGTGCTGATCTGGCACGTCTATCCCAACCTCGGCGCGGATGACCGCAACCAGTTCGACTTGCTCCGCGACTTGCCCGGCGGCATTGCCGGACTTCGCGGTCTCGTCGATCAGTTTCACCGCCACGGGGTGAAGGTCTTCTTTCCGTTCATCGCCTGGGACACCGGAACTCGCGACGAGGGCGCCGATCCCGCCACAGTGATGGCGCAACTAATGAAAGAGATC
>Ga0335070_10003092_pt1 | contig 19321 bp, 15 predicted proteins | sample Lox_Sample_13_FD_206722 | JGI IMG/M metagenome (GOLD analysis project Ga0335070, IMG submission 206722) | Soil microbial communities from Loxahatchee National Wildlife Refuge, Florida, United States - Lox_Sample_1.3 | ecosystem: Environmental > Terrestrial > Soil > Wetlands | place: USA... | reverse complement strand
GCTACGCGAGGCCGCCGCGGCGCGGGGTCGATGCGTGTCTGCACTTCGAGCGCTTCCAGGAGGCGCAGGTGCGCTGATCGCTCGCGCCTCAAGCTCTCCCGCTCGGGCTCCGAAGCGAGCTGCGGAAGGGAGGGCCTTGGAGCTCCTCGCCGCGGCGTCGTTCATCGCGACCCTGCTCTCCGGCTTCGCCGTGGGGGGCCGGCTGCTGCGGCTCGCCCGCACGACGCACCGGGCAGCGGAAGCGTTCCTGGGGCTCGGCGTCACGCTGCTCGCGCTCGCCGCCGCCGTCGAGGTGGCCGCGATGGAGATCGCGCGACGCGGGCACCCCGAGGCCGCCTACCCGGTCGAGGTGCTGGCGCTCTTCCTCCACAGCGCGAGCTCCTCCAGCCTGTGCTTCGGGATCTGGCGCGTCTTCTATTGGGACCGGCGCTGGGCGTTCTACGTGTGCGTCACGCTCACCGCCATCCTCTTCGACAGCTGGATGGCGGTGGTCCTGCCGGGCAGACACACGAGCGTGATGGGATTCACGGTGTGGTTCCACGTGCACGTGGCCTCGCGCGGGGCCGCGGTGGCCTGGGGCGCGCTGGCCGCCTGGGCGCACTACCGCAGGCTGCGCCGCCGGCTTGCGCTCGGCCTCGCCGAGCCCTTCGCGTGCCATCGCTTCCTGCTCTGGGCGGTGGCGCTGACCTCGAGCACCGGCATCCTCGCGACGGCCTTGCTCACCAATACGCTGCGCGGCGTGCTGGTCTTCGCGTGGAGCCCGGCGCTGCTGCTGGTCAGCCTGTTCGGGCTGGTCGGGGCGTGGACGCTGTGGTTCGCGTTCCTGCCCCCGGCCGCCTATCGGCGCGCGATCGAGCGCCGCGCGCGGGCGCTGCTCACGTAGGCGTCCTCGCGAGCCCGCGGAACAGCAGCTCGACCGACGAATCGATCGCCGCGGCGCAGCCGTCCGCCGAGACCAGCCCGTTGGCCCACGCGATGCGCGCGCCGAGCGCGGCGTGGAAGAGCGCCCGCGCGCCGATCAGCACGTCGGCGTCGCGCGCCAGCTCGCCGCGCATGCGGCCCTGCATCAGGACCTCGGCGAGCAGCCCGATCGTGCGGTCGTGCAGCGCGAGAACGCGGCGCGCGACGCGCGCCTCGGGATGGGTCAGCGCGCGCAACGCGATGGTGGTGAGGTCCGGGTCCTCGGAGAGCAGCCGGTGCTGGTGGCGGAAGAACGCGAGCAGCCGCTCGTGCGTCGCCTGCCGGCGCTCGTCCTCTTGGCGGAAGCGCCGCCAGGCCTCCTCCTGGCGTGCCGCCAGGTCCTCGACCAACAGCTCCTCCTTGGCGCGGATGTGGCGGTACAGCGAGCTCGCGCCCATGCCCGCGCGCGCCGCGATCGCGCGCAGTGTGGCGCGGTCGAAGCCGTGCTCGCGGAACAGATCGCGCGCGGCGGCGAGGATGCGCGCGCGGCTCGCGCGCCCTCGCACCAGGCGCCCGTCGTCGGGGCGCAGCGGCGCTCGGCCCGGACTCGGGATCGGCTCCATGCGCCGCCGAAGATCGCGAAGCCCGAGCCGCCGACGCAAGCACGCCCGAGGTCCGGAAACACGAAGGGCCCGGCCGCGACGGCCGGGCCCTTCGGAGTCGCTGCCGGCTGCCTAGGCGAGGCGGCGGCGGCCGAAGCCGAGCAGGCCGGCGAGCCCGGCGCCGAGCAGCGCGAGGGTCGCGGGCTCGGGCACGATCTCGAAGCGGCTGGTGAGGCCGGCCGAGTCACCCGGGCTCAGGTTGAAGGTCAGCGTGATCCCGATGTTGGTGGCGACGCCGGCAGCCACGGCCACAGAGGCGACCCCGTTGGAGCTCGTCGCGGTGCAGCCGTTGAAGGGAACCGGGCAGCTCGCCACGGTCAGCGGGACCGGGACCGGGAAGGCCGGATTCAGCGGCAGCACGCTGCCGAGATTCACCAAGCCCTGGTAGATCGGCGTCGCGCCGAAGTTCGCGAACGAGAGCGTACCGTCACCGTTGCTGTCCGTAGCGGTCACGCCCACGGAAGAGTTGATCACCGTGTTGTAGGCGAAGGCCGGAATCGGCAGCAGCACGGTCGCGACGAAGGTCTGCGTCACCCCGGAGGTGTTCGTCACGGTGATGTTGTTGGTCACGAAGGGGTCCACCTTGAGCGAGGCCGTCCAGCTCGTGACGTCAAATTCGTTTTGCACCGCGTAGTCCCCGGTCAGCGACCAGACGGGCACGCCGTTGACGACGGTCGAATGCCCCAGCGAGGCCAGCGACCCGCTGCAGCCGGAGTTGTCGCACAACGTGATCGTGACCGCGCGGGCGGGGCCGGCAGCCAGGGCCAAGGCCGCACCGACAACGACTAAGAAAGCCCGCACGCGCATGCACATCCCCTTGGGTTCCCGACACTTCCCACGTGACCACCAAGCAAGCGGTGTGCCACGCACGCCGTCCGCGTATCTAGTTGAAGTTGCGAGGTTCTCGGACGCGTCGCGCGCCGCGTTGGGAACCGGCCTTCCGTCATCCGGGGAAATCGTTTTCCCTTCGCAGGGCCCAGATCCCCATCTTCCCTGGTGCCCAGCCGGCGCGCGCGCCCTCAGCGGCCCGTGTCGGCTGCGACGCGCGCCATCAGCGCCCGCAGCGCCGGGCGCGCGGTGAGCTGCGCAGGGCCCCCGGGGATCATGCCGCTCTCGAGGCTGCGCAGGAACGCGACCACGGTCAGGTCGGCGCGCCCGACGCGGTCGGCGTAGTAATAGGGGCGGTCGCCGAGGAAGCCGGCTAGGTCGTCGAGGCGGCGAGCGAACTCCGGCCCGAGGCTGCGCGCTCGCGGGTCCCGCTGGCTCAGGATCTCCCCGACGTGGCCGAGGATGCCGAGGCGCGCGAGGTCGCCGCCTGGCGCAGCGGCACCCCGGCGGGTGCGGCCCGCCTCCACCTCGGCGCGCAGCCAGCGCACCCAGTAGTAGTAGAAGGTCTCGCCGGTCCAGAGCTCGAGCATGCGCTGCGAGCGCGCCGTCCACGGATCGCGCGCGGAGAGCGGCGGGTCCGGGTGATGCTCGTCGAGCCAATCGAGGATGGCCGCCGAGTCGGCGATGCGCACGCCATCGGCGTCCATCACCGGCAGGTGGCCGGTCTCCGGGCTCCAGCGCCGGAAGTCCTCGGCGCTCTGGGGCTCGACGCCTTCGTAGCCGAGCCCCTTCAGCGCGAGCGCGAGGGCCACCTTCTCGATGAAGGGCGAGCGCGCGGGCCCGTACACCACGATCTTCGGCTGCGAGGCGATCCCCGCCATCGCGCTAGGAGGCCGACTCTCGAGTCGGCCGACGCGCAGCGAGCCGCAGGCGAGCGAAGTCCATCGGCTAGAGCTTCTCGGGATGCTCGAGGCGCTCGCGCACCCGCTCGAGGGAACCCGCCGCGTAGAAGCCGTCGTCGACGCGCTCGTCGTAGCTCCACTTGAGCTCGACGCGGCGGCGTCCGTCGGCGCCCGGCGTGAACTTGCCGAGCACGCAGAAGATCCCGCAGTTGCCGTATTCCCAGAGATGGTGATAGCCGGCGGCGAGGCCGACCGAGCCCAGGTTGGCGACGAACGCCGAGGTGAAGAGCGGGTCGGGCTCGATCATCGAGCGCGGGTAGAGCCCGAGCGCGTCCGCCTTGCGCGCGAGCCACATCAGGACCCGGATCAGCGGCGACGGCAGCCGCAGCATCAGGTCCATCTCGTTGTCCGACTGCGTGCGCTTGCCCTTGCGGCCCGCGCCGAGGCGCTCGAGGATGCCGTCGACCATCTCGTCCAGCGACTCGTCGGGGTCGAAGCGCCGCTTGACGGTCAGGATCGGCGCGTTGTCGTCGAGCGCGCGCTTGGCGCTGAAGGTGATCCACACGCCGTCGCGCTGCCAGAGCCGCCCGCCTGCGGTGAAGCGGTTGAGGCGCGGCCGCTCGTGCAGCGCCAGCGCGATCGAGCGCAGCAGCAGGTGGAAGAAGGTGATGCGCCGCTCGGGCAGCCGCTCGGCGTTCAGCTCCTCGAGGTGGGCGAGCGCAGGCTCGGCGTCGATGGCCTGGGCGAACAGCACCAGCGAATCGTTGCGGCGCGGCGAGACGAACGGCATGAAGCGCCGCATCGGCGAGATGTCGGGCACCAGGCTCGCGTCGGGGCGTCTTCCGAACATCCACCTAGCTTAGCTCGCGCCCCTGCGCCGGGCGCCCGGGCGACGCCGCGATGCCAGCAGCGAACCCCCGAGCCCTGCCGCCAGCGCCGCGACGACGGGCGCGTCGCCATGGCGCGCATAGGGCGGCGCAGGCCCGGCGGCCCACACGTCGGCCGTGGCGGTACCCGCTTCGAAGGCGGGCACCTCCGCGACCACGCGGCCCCCCGGATCGATGGCGCCCGAGATCCCGGTGTTGGCGCCGCGCAGCAGCCAGCTCCGCGTCTCGACGGCGCGGAAGATCGCATGCGCGAAGTGCATCTCCGGGTAGCCGATCGGGCCGAACCAGGCGTCGTTCGAGAGGTTCACGAGCAGTGCGGCGCCGTTTGCGCGGAAGCGCCGCACCAGGCCGGGGTAGGTGATCTCGAAGCACACCGGGGTGGCGAACGGGATCGGGCCCAGGTCGAACACGAAGGGGACGTCGCCCGCCACGTAGGGATCGCCGGCCGTCACCGGACCGAGCAGCGGCGCCAGCGCGCCGCCGAGCTTGGGGTCGTACTCCGACCACGGCACCAGGATCTGCTTCGCGTACGACTCGACGACGCCGCGGCGCGGTGCGATCGCGACCACCGAGTTGGTGCGCCGGCCGTGCTCGGAGCGCGGCGCGCCGGTGACGAGCGGGACGCCCGTCTCGGTCGCGAGCCGCTCCAGCGCCGCGCGCAGGCTCGGCGTCTGATCGAGGTCGATGTCGACCGCGGTCTCGGACCACACCACCAGGTCGAGCGGCTCGCGGCGCGCCAGCGCGCGCGTCGCCTCGATGTGGCGCGCGACGTTGCGCGCCGCGGAGCCGGGCTGGAAGCGTTCCCGCTGCGGGACGGAGGCCTGCACGATCCCGACGTGGAAGATCGGAGCGCCGGGCACCAGCGCGGCGAGGCGCCAGGCGCCGTAGCCGAGCGCGGCGGCCGCGAACGCGGCCGGCAGCAGCAGCGGGCGCGCGCTGCGCCGGCGCGCCGCGAGCCCGACGCCGGCTCCCACCGCCGCGGCGGTGAAGCCGACCGCGCTGGTGCCGCCGAGGTCGGCGCTCTGGATTGCGATCGGGATGCGCGCGAGCGTCTGCGCGGCCAGCAGCCACGGCACGCCGAGCCCGGCGCCGCGCACCCACTCGCCGAGCGTCCAGATCGATGCGAACGCGACCGGCGCCCACGCGTCGGCCAGCCGCGGCGCGAGCGCCGCATACGCCGCTCCCGCGGCGGCCGGCACCAGCGCGAGGCCGCCGAACACGATCGCGGCGAACAGGCAGGCGGGCACCGCGTGCACCCGGTACTCGACCACCAGCGCGTACACGAGCCAGTGCAGCGTCGCGGACGCGACCACGACGGTGTAGACCCAGGTGGCTCCGAACGCCGCGCGCGGGCGGGATCCGTCGAGCGCGAAGACGAGCGGGGCGAACATCAAGAGCCCGAGCCCGGGCAGCGCAAAGGGCGGATACGCCAGCGCCGTGGCGACCGCCGCGGCGGCGATGCAGAGCCAGCTGCCGCGCGAGCCGAGCGCCCGTCCGATCAGGACCGCTCCCGCGGGCGCGCGGCGCGCAGCGCGGCGAGCGCCGCCAGCGCGGCGAATCCGAGCGCGGCCTCGCCCGGCTCGGGGAGCAGCTTGAAGATCGCGCCGTCGTCCAGGTTCACGAAGTGGAGCTCGCCGAAGCCGTCCTCGCTGATCGCCGTCAGGTGGGCGAGCTGGCCCTGGTCCGGGACCAGCTCGCTGCTGCGGTCGGCGACCGGGCCGACGGTGCCGCCGGCACCGTCCCAGCGGAAGCTCCAGACCTTCCCGACGCAGTAGTCGGAGAAGAAGTACTCGCCGGGCAGGCCCGGGATCGCGGCCCCGCGGTAGACGCTGCCGCCCGTGATGGCGACGCCACACGGCGGCGTCTCGTAGATCGAGTGCTCCAGCTCCGTGACGGGCAGCACGAGGCTCGGATCGTGACACGGGGGCGAGACGACGGCGGTCGCGTGGCAGTGCGTCCCCTCCATCACGTCCCATCCATAGTTGAGGCCCTGCGGTGCGTTCGCCGCGGTCACGTCGATCTCCTCGGCGGTGCCCTGCCCGACGTCGCCGATGTAGAGGTCGCCGGTCGCCCGGTCGAAGGAGAAGCGGAACGGGTTGCGCAGGCCCTTCGCCCATACCTCGGGCGCCGGGCTCTGCTGGCTCAGGTCGAAGCGCAGCAGCTTGCCGAACGGCGAGCTGTCGTCCTGCGCCCGGTCCTGGGGATCGTCGTGGTCGCCGCCGTCGCCGAGCCCGAGGTAGAGGAAGCCGCCGCGCACGGCGAGCGTCCCGCCGTTGTGGTTCGAGTAGGGCTGCGGGACGAAGAAGATCACCTCCTCGTGCAGCTCCGAGGAATCCGCGGTCGTCGCGGTCGCCGGGTCGCCGATCGCGTGGAAGCGCGAGACGCGGCTGTCGAAGCCGCCCGGCGCGCCGCTGGTCCGCGTGTAGTAGACGTAGAAAGCGCCGTCGCTGGCGTAGCTCGGCGGGAAGGCGAGGCCGAGCAGCCCGCCTTCGCCGCCGGTGCCGACCCGGGCGTGGATGTCGAGGAAGGGCGGGTCGAGCACCGCGCCGTCCTTCAGGATCACGATCTGGCCGCCGAGCTCGACGATGAACAGCCGCGCGTCGCCCGCCGGCGCGGTGGCGTAGATCGGCTGGTTCAGGCCGGATGCGACGCGCACGGTCGAGAGCCCGGCGGCGTCGGCCCCTTCCACCAGACCGAGCGCCGCGGCGGCGAGGCAGCCGGCCAAGACGAGTCGAAGTCGCACGTCGGTTCCTCCTCAGATCCAGTGCCTGCGGAGCAGCCACACCTTGACCGCCTGGGTCAACACCAGGTACGCGCCCAACGTAGCGGCCAGGAGCGGCCAGTAGAGCTGCGGGAGCGGCGTGAAGCCGAGCGCCGGCCCGAGCGCCGAGGCGGGCAGGTAGAGCCCGACCGCCATGATCGCCGCGGTCGTCGCGAGCAGCGCGGCGCTCGCCCGGCTCTGCAGGAACGGAATCCGGTTGGTGCGGATCACGTGGATCACCAGCGTCTGGGTGAGCAAGGACTCCACGAACCACCCGGTCTGGAACAGCGATGCCCGGCTCGGCTCCCAGCAGTGGAATACGTACAGCATGATCGCGTAGGTGGTGTAGTCGAAGATCGAGCTGCACGGCCCGATGAACAGGATGAAGCGCGTGATGTCGTGCATCGACCAGGGGCGCGGCGCCGCGACCTGCTCGGGATCGACGTCGTCGGTCGGAATCGGGACCTGCGAGAAATCGTAGAGCAGGTTGTTGGTCAGGATCTGCAGCGGCGCCATCGGCAGGAACGGCAGGAACAGGCTGGCGCCCAGCACGCTGAACATGTTGCCGAAGTTCGAGCTCGCCCCCATCCGCACGTACTTGAGGATGTTGCAGAACACCTTGCGGCCCAGGTCGACGCCGTCTCCGAGCACCAGCAGGCTCTTCTCGAGCAGGATCACGTCGGCCGCCTCCTTGGCGATGTCCACCGCCGTGTCGACCGAGACGCCGACGTCGCAGGCGCGCAGGGCGGGCGAGTCGTTGATGCCGTCGCCGAGGTATCCGACCACGTGGCCGCGCGCCCGGAGCGCCTCGATGATGCGCTGCTTGTGGGCGGGCGTGGTGCGCGCGAACAGCGTGGTCTTCTCCGCGAGCTCGCCGAGCTCGGCGGGCGGCATCCTCTCGATCTCGCCGCCCAGCACCACGCGGTCGATGGCGATGCCGACGCCCTGGCAGATCTTGCGGCTCACCAGCTCGTTGTCGCCGGTCAGGATCTTCACCGCGACGCCGCGCTTCGCGAGCGCCGCCACCGCCGCGGCCGCCGTCTCCTTGGGCGGATCGAGGAACGCCACGTAGCCCGCCAGCGTCAGCTCCGCCTCGTCGTCCTTCGAGTAGACGGGCCGCGGCTCGAAATCGCGGTAGGCGAGCGCGAGCACGCGGAAGCCGTCGCCGCCCAGCGCTTCGTACTCCTCGCGCAGATCGTCGATCAGGATCTGCTCGATCGGCAGGATCTGGGCGTCCAGGCGGAACCGCGTGCAGCGCCGGAACACCTCCTCCGGCGCTCCCTTGCAGATCAGCCGGTGCACGTTCTCCGGCGTCCGCACCACCACCGACATCATGCGGCGCGAGAAGTCGAAGGGGAGCTCGTCGACCTTCTCGTAGCTCGGGATCTCGAGCGCCTCGTGCATGTGGCGGTGCTGCAGCACGGCGCGGTCGAGCAGGTTCTTGAGGCCGGTCTGGAAGTGGCTGTTCAGATAGGCGAGTACGAAGACGCCGTCGTCCTCGTCGCCGGCCACGTCGCAGTGCCGCTGCACGAGCACCTGGTCCTGGGTGAGCGTGCCCGTCTTGTCGGTGCACAGCACGTCCATCGCGCCCAGGTTCTGGATCGAGTCGAGGCGCTTCACGATGACCTTCTTGCCCGACATCGCCATCGCGCCGCGCGAGAGACAGACCGAGACGATCATCGGCAGCATCTCGGGGGTCAGCCCGACGGCGACCGCCAGGGCGAAGAAGAAGGCCTCCCGCCAGTCGTGCTTGGTCACGCAGTTGATCACGAAGACGACGGGGACCATCACGGCGATGAAGCGGATCATCAGCCAGGTGAAGCGCGCGACGCCGAGGTCGAAGGCCGTCGGCGGCGGCTCCCCCACCAGCGTGCTGGCCATGGTGCCGAGGTAGGTGCGCGGGCCGGTGGCGACGACGAGCCCCGCGGCGCTGCCGCTCTCGACGCTGGTGCCGAGGAAGCAGAGGTTCGCCGCATCCAGCGGCTGCGACTCGCGCGCCGCGTCGCGCTGCAGCCCCTTCTCGACCGGCATCGACTCGCCGGTCAGGCTGGCCTGCACCAGGTGCAGATCGCGACAGGCGAGCAGCCGCAGGTCGGCCGGGATCATGTCGCCGGCGCTGAGCTGCACGACGTCGCCGGGCACGAGATCGCGCAGCGGCAGCTCGCGCGGCTGGCCGTCGCGGACGACGGTCGCCGTGACCCGGATCATCGCCTTGAGCTTCTCGGCCGCCGCGCCGGCGCGCGCCTCTTGGGCGAAGCGCAGCGCGACGCCGAGCACGATCATCACCGCCATCACCATGGCCGCCCGCACGTCGCCCGTCGCGAGCGCGACGCCCGCCAGAAGCGCGAGCAGGAGCACGAGCGGGTTGAGACACGCCCGGGCCAGCAGGCGGACGTTGCCATGCCGCTCGTCGCGCGCCACGACGTTCGGGCCCTCGCGCGCGAGGCGCTGCGCCGCCTCCTGCTCGCCGAGCCCTTCGCTCCGGCTCTCGAGCCGGCGCAGCGCCTCGGCGGGCTCGAGGTCGGCGACCTCCAGCAGCAGCGGCGCCACGTGGATCGTCGCGGCGGATCGCGTGAAGATGGCGCGCAGATTCTTCGGAAGCATCGCGGTCTTGGGCCCCTCGGGCGCCAGAACCGGACGGTAGCTTGTCGCCGCCTCAGCAGCGCGGTCGCGCAGCCCTCCCGCGGCGCAGGGCGGCGAGCGCGGCGAGCGCCGCCGCGCCCGCCGCCGCTGGCTCGGGCACGGGCACGCCGTGGTAGACGAGCGCGATGCCCTCGTCGGCTTCGCCCGGGACGCTCTCGAAGAAGTAGCTGCCGACGATCACGTCGGCACCGCCGTCGCCGTTCACGTCGCCGGCTCCCGCGACCGACTGGCCCAGGTAGGCGCTCAGCTGACCCGAAACGAGCTCGACGTTCGCGGTCGCCGGCGAGCCGCTCGGCACGCCGAGCGCGCTCCCGAAGTACACGAAGGCGCCGCCCTCGGCGGGCTGCGTGGCGCTGAAATTCGGGTCGCCGACGATCACGTCGGCGTAGCCGTCGCCGTTCACGTCGCCGGCGCCCGCGACGCTCGTCCCGAACGAGGTGCCGCCGGCGGTGGTGAGCTGCGTCGCCGCGGTCGCCTGCGTCGCGTCCGCGATCCCGCTCGCGCTCCCGAGGAAGACGAACGCCGCGCCCTGCGTCGGCGCGCCGACGATCACGTCCGCGTAGTGGTCGCCGTTCACGTCGCCCGCCCCAGCCACGCTCGAGCCGAAGGCCGCGCTCGCCAGACCGCCCAGCAGTCGCGTCGCAGCGCTGGTCGGGTTGCCGCTCGCGACGCCCGTTGCGCTGCCGAGGAACACGAACGCCGCGCCCTCGTTCGAGAGCGTGCCGTCGTAGTTGGGCGCGCCCACGATCACGTCGTCGTAGCCGTCGTGGTTCACGTCGCCGGCCCCCGCCACGCTGCGGCCGAGGTTGGCGCTCGCCTGATCGGACTGGATCACCGCGGCCGCGGTGCCCGGATTGCCGTCGGCGATGCCCGACGCGCTGCCGAGGAACACGAACGCTGCGCCCTCGGCCGACTGCCCCGACGCGTAGCTCGGCGCGCCGACGATCACGTCGTCGTAGCCGTCGTGATTCACGTCGCCGGCCCCCGCCACGCTCCAGCCCATGAAGGCGTTGGCCTGGTTCGACTCGAGCTGCGCCGCGGCCGTGCTGGGGTTGCCGCTGGCGATGCCGGACGCGCTGCCGAGGAACACGAACGCGGCGCCTTCCGCGCTCTGGCCGGCGCTGTAGCTCCGGGCGCCGACGATCACGTCGTCGTAGCCGTCGCCATTGACGTCGCCGGCGCCGGCGACGCTCCAGCCCATATAGGCGCCGGCCAGGTTCGACTCGAGCTGCGCGGCGGCGGTGGTGGGATTGCCGTTGCCGATCCCCGTCGGGCTCCCGAGGAATACGAAGGCGGCGCCCTCGTCCGCCTGCCCGGCGTCGTAGCGGATCGCGCCGACGATCACGTCGTCGTAGCCGTCGCCGTTGACGTCGCCGGCGCCGGCCACGCTCCAGCCGAAGGAGGCGGCGGCCTGGTTCGACTCGAGCTGGGCGTCCGCGCTCTGTTGCAGCAGCGGGTCGATGGTGACGGGCCAGCTCGCCCCGGCGTCGTCGACGACGATCCGCAGCCGCTGCGGACTCGTCACGGCGAGATGCGCCGCGAGCGGGCGCCCGGCGCCGTCGACGGCTCGGAGCGCGCCGTAGCGGAGCCGCCGGCTGCCCGTGTCGAGCACGATCGCGTCGCCGCGCAGCGCCGGCCGCGCGCCCGCCACCGCCAGCTCCACGACGAGCGGCCCGCGGCCGGCAGGCCGGTCGGTCAGCGTGAAGCCCTGCTCGAGGCCGCGCGGCCCGTTCACGTACCACTCGACGATGCCCGGGCGGCGGACCTCCACGCGGCCTTCGGATGCGGCGATCGCCTCGCCGGGCTGCGCGGCCCGAAGCGCCCCGCCGCGGCCGACACCGAAGAGAGACAAGCGCACCAGCTCCGGGCTGCCCGGGGCGGTGCGGTCCTGCACGCGGATCCCCGTGGGCTCGAACCAGGTGCGGAGGTCGTGGGCGCGGTTGGGGGCCTGGAGCCCCGCCGCCGTCTCGCTCGCCCAGTACTCGCGCCGCGCGAGCTCGTCTCGAGCGCGCGCCTGCCAGTCGGCGTCCGGGCCCGAAGCGCTCGCTGCCGAGCTGAGCGCCAGCCCGGCCAACACCGATACACCCAACGCCCGCAGATCCATCGCGCCCCCCCAATTGCGCCGCGTGCAGACGCGCGCCTACAGATCGGGGGGTGGCGCATTGTACACGGCAGGACGTCGGGGCGCCGCTGTCCGGCCGGTCCTCGCCGCCCGGCTTGCCGCGTCCCCGGGACGGCCGCAGCCCGAGCGCCGCAAACGGGGGGACCGGTAACATCCGCCGCGCATGCCGGCCCTCGCGCGCGCCCTGTGGCTCCCGCTCTGCGGCCTCGTGCTCTCGGGCTGCCAGGGCCTCGGGCCTGCGACGCTCGGCGCGGGGCGCGGCGCCTACAGCGACGTGATCGCCCGCACCAACGCCGAGCAGATGCTCGGCCTGATCGTGCGCATGCGCTACGCGGACCCGATCGGCATGCTGACCGTCTCGAGCGTCACCGCCAACCTGCGCTTCAGCGCCCAGGCGGCGAGCCAGGCGGGGTTCGGCTCGCAGTCGAACTACGCGGGGAACCTGGTTCCGTTCTCGGCGGGCATCGCCTACGAGGACAACCCCACGATCTCGTACGCGCCCGTCGACGAGCAGGCCTTTCTGCGCGAATGGCTCGCGCCCGTGCAGCTCGACGTGCTGGTCCCGGTGCTCCAGGCCGGCGGGCACCCGGACGCACTCCTCGCGTTCCTGGTCGAGCGCATGAACGGATTGCACTCGGGGAAGTACGCGACGCCGCCGGAGCGCGCGGCCTTTGCCCGCGCGGCGACGCTGCTGCGCGAGCTCCGCCAGCTCGGCGTCGCAGCGTGGGTCGCCGAAGCGGGCCCGCCGCCGCGCTACGCCTTGATCCTGTCGGCGTACGCGCCGGAGCATGTCGCCGAGGTCGACGAGCTGCTGCACCTGCTCCAGGTGCCTGGCAGCACGCGGCGCGGCGCCGCGATCTGGATCCCGATCGCGCTCGGCCCGCGCGCCGACGGCGTCGCGGGGCTGGTGGTCCAGACGCGCTCGGTCGGCGAGATCCTGAAGGACGCCGCCAGGGCGGTCGACGTCCCCGAGGAGCACCTGAAGGCGGGGGTCGCCGCCCCGAGCGCGTTCACCCCGGACGAGACCGGCCTGGCGCTGCGGATCCGCTCGAGCCACAGGGCTCCGAGCCGGGCGAACGTCGCCGTCCAGCACCGCGGCTGGTGGTACTACGTCGACGACGCCGATCTCGAGAGCAAACGCGCCAGATGCTGTTCGCGTCGCGTCTCTTCGAAGCCACCCAGAAGGGGCAGGGTGCACCGGTGCTGACGATTCCCGTGAAGTGACGAGGCCGATGCAGATCCAACGCGCTCGGCGCTCGGCCCGAGCCGCATGCGAGGGGAGGGAGGTCGTGACGCTCCGCATCGCCATCGCGGCGATTCTCTCGGTGGCAGCAGTCCTCGGGGCTAGGGCGTCGATGCCGAGGTTCGTCGCCACGCGCACCAGCCACGGCCCGAGCTCTTCGTCGCGCCGCTCGGGGAACGGAGGTGCCCACGGGGGGAGGCGTTACCATCACGCCCGGCCCGGCTCCCATCATTTCGGGTGGTCGATCGTGGGACTCACGTGGAGGTGGACTTGAGCAACGCACGCGCGCTCGAGGCGGCACACACGGCGGACGCACGACCGCTGCGCTTCGCGGTCATCGGCGCCGGGATGGCCGGCATCCTGAGCGCGATCAAGCTGACGGAGGCCGGCTTCGACGATTTCACGGTCTACGAGAAGGCCGAGCGGGTCGGCGGCACCTGGCGGGAGAACACCTATCCCGGCCTCTCCTGCGACGTCCCCTCCCATCTCTACAGCTACTCCTTCGAGCTCAACCCGGACTGGAGCCACCGCTTCTCGCCGGGCCCCGAGATCCAGGCCTACTTCGAAGGCGTGGCGCGCAAGCACGGCGTCGAGCGGCGCACGCGTTTCGGAGACGAGGTCACGCGCTGCGAGTTCGGCGGCGGGCGCTGGCGGCTCGAGACGAAGAGCGGGCACCGCGACGAGGTCGACGTCGTGATCGCCGCGACCGGCGTGCTCCACCACCCGAACCTGCCGGAGATCCCCGGGCTTGACGACTTCGAGGGGGCGCTCTTCCACAGCGCGCGCTGGGACCACGGGGTCGCGCTCGACGGGCGCCGCATCGGCGTCGTCGGCACCGGCTCGACGGCGGTGCAGATCGTGTCCGCGCTCGCCGATCGCGTGGCGAAGCTCGTGATGTTCCAGCGCACCGCCCAGTGGATCATGCCGCAGGAGAACCCGCCCTACAGCGACGCCGAGAAGGCCGCGTTCCACCGCCATCCGGAGACGCTGCGCGACGTACACCAGAATCTGTCGACGCTCTTCACGGCGTTCTCGAACGGGGTGGTCGACGAGAGCTCGCAGCAGATGAAGATGGTCGAGGCGGCCTGCCTCGCGAACCTCGAGGACAACGTCCGGGATCCCGTGCTGCGCGAGAAGCTGCGCCCGACCTACCGGGCGGCCTGCAAGCGCCTCGTGATCTCGCCGGACTTCTACCAAGCGATCCAGAAGCCGAGCGCCGAGCTCGAGACGGCGGGCATCGAGCGCGTCGAGGCGCGCGGCGTGCGCACGCGCGACGGGCGCCTGCACGAGCTCGACGTGCTGGTGCTCGCGACGGGCTTCCGCGCCGACCGCTTCATCCGCCCCACCGAGGTGATCGGGCGCGACGGCGTGCGGCTCGACGCGGTTTGGGCGAAGCGGCCGATCGCGTATCTCTCGATCTCGACCCCCGGCTTCCCCAACCTGTTCATGCTGAACGGCCCGAACGGTCCGGTCGGGAACTTCTCGCTGATCGAGGTCGCCGAGCTCCAGTTCGCCTACATCCTGCAGCTCGTCGCCGAGCTCCGCAGCGGCCGCTGCCGCGAGATCAGCCCCTCGGCGCAGGCGACGGAGCGCTTCGAGGCGGAGCGCGTCGAGGCGGCGAGGCACACGATCTGGAGCACCGGCTGCCGCAGCTGGTACCTGGACGACCGCGGCGTGCCGTCCTCGTGGCCCTTCAGCTTCGACCGCTTCCGCGCCGAGATGGCGAAGCCCAAGCTCGAGGCGTACGAGCAGGTGGGGTGAGCGACCCGCCCCCAGGCTCGGCCCCCGCGTCAGTCGAAGACGATCACCTGGCGAGCGGCCTCGCCCTTGCGCATGCGGTCGAAGGCCGCGTTCACCTCGTCGAGCTCGAGGCGCGAGGAGATCATCTCGTCGAGCTTCAGCCGGCCGTCGAGGTAGAAGTCGACGTAGCGGGGCATGTCGAAGCGGAAGCGGTTCGAGCCCATGTAGGAGCCGGTGATCTTCTTCTCCTGCAGCGTGAGGTCCGCCGCCGAGATCGGCACGAGCTGGGTGATGGGGACGACGCCGACTAGCACCGCGGTGCCGCCCCGGCCCGTCATGGCGACGGCCTGCTGCACGGTGGGAACGAGGCCGATGCACTCGAAGGCGAAGTCGGCGCCGCCGCCGGTGAGCTGGTGCACCGCGGCGACCGGATCGCCGGCCTTGGCGTTGACGCAGTCGGTGGCGCCGAGCTTGCGCGCCAGGTCGAACTTCCAGGGCTGGGCGTCCACGGCGATGATGCGCCCCGCGCCCACGATCCGCGCGCCCTGGATCGCTGCGAGGCCGACGCCGCCGCAGCCGACCACGGCGACGCTCGCGCCTGCTGGGACGTGCACCGTGTTGAGGACCGCGCCGAGCCCCGTCGTGACGCCGCAGCCGATCAGCGACGCGCGGTCGAGCGGCATCTCGTCGCGGATCTTCACCAGCGAGCGCTCCGGGCAGAGCATCCTCTCCGCGAACGACGAGAGGTTCGCGAACTGACCGAGCGGCGCGCCGTTGGCGCCGGCGAGCCGTGGCTTCGCGCCCGGCGGCCGGCCCGCGAACTGCGTCGGGCAGAGATAGGGCCGGCCCTGCGTGCAGAACTTGCAGACGCCGCAGAACGCAGTGAGGCAGCCGATCACGTGGTCGCCCGGCGCGAAGCCTGTGACGCCTGCGCCCACCGCCTCGACGATCCCCGCCGGCTCGTGCCCGAGGATGCAGGGCGGCGGCACAGGGAGGTCGCCCTCGATCACGTGGAGGTCGCTGTGGCAGATCCCGGAGGCAACCGTCCGGAGCACTACCTCGCCGGGGCCCGGCTCGTCGATCCGCACGTCCTCGATCTCGAGGGGGGCCTTGTTCGCACGCATCACGGCTGCTTTCACGACGGGTCTCCTTCCACGACTCGCCACGGTACACGGGCTCGGGCTTCTCGGCGACGGCGCGTGGCCCTCCCGGGCGTCCTTCGCAGCGCCGGCGCCGAGCGGTAGGCTCTCGGCATGTCTGGACCTAGCCGAGCGCAAGCGACTCCGGTGCTGGTCGGTGTCGGACAGGTCCTGCAGCGTCTCGAGGATCCGCGGCAGGCGGCCGAGCCGCTCGAGCTGATGGCGGAGGCCCTGGCGCTGGCGGGCGACGACGCGGGCGCCCCCAAGCTGCTGCAGCGCGCGGAGTCGATCTACGTGCCCCGGGGCGCGTGGCGCTACGGAGATCCCGGGCGGGAGATCGCCCGCAGGCTCGGCGCGACGCCCGTGGAGACGGTCGGCACGCCGTACGGCGGAAACTTCTCGCAGGCGTGCGTGATCGATGCGGCGCGCGAGATCCAGGCGGGGCGTCGCCGGGTGGTCCTGGTCCTCGGTGCGGAGAGCGGTCGCAGCGCCGGGCAGGCCCAGCGTCTGGGCGTCGAGCTGCGCCAGAGCGAGGCGCCCGGCGCGCCCGATCGCAAGGTCGCCGAGGACAAGGCGATCTTCCACGAGGCCGAGCTCGCGCGCGGAATGAACAGCGCCAGCGACGTCTTTGCCGTGATCGAGAGCGCGATCCGCTTCGCGCGAGGAGGGGATCTCGCGGCCCATGCGAAGCGGGTCGCCGAGCTGTGGGCGGGCATGAGCGCGGTCGCCTGCGGGAACCCCCATGCCTGGATTCGCAGGCGCTACAGCGCCGAGGAGATCGGGCGGCCCTCGCCCGACAACCCGATGATCTCGTATCCGTATACGCGGCTCCTGAACGCCAACTCCCGCGTGGACATGGGAGCGGGCCTCCTGCTCTGCTCGCTCGAGACCGCTCGCCAGGCCGGCGTGCCCGAGGCGAAGCTCGTCTTCCTGCACGCCGCGACGGAGGCCAACGACAGCAACTTCCTGTCGACGCGCGCCGAGCTCCACCGCTCGCCGGCGATCCGCATCGCCGGGGCTCGTGCCCTCGAGCTCGCCGGCAAGACCATCGAGGAGATCGATCACCTCGACCTGTACAGCTGCTTCCCCTCCTCGGTCGAGGTGGCCGCAGCGGAGCTGGGCGCCGCCGAGCGGCGCGCGCTCACCGTGACCGGGGGCCTCACGTTCGGCGGCGGCCCGCTCAACAGCTATGGGCTCCACGCGATCGCGCGAATGGTCGAGGTCCTTCGCGAGCGCCCCGGCTCCACGGGGCTCGTCCACGGCAACGGCGGCTGGCTCGCGAAGCATGCGATCGCGATCTACTCGGCGGAGCCGCCGCCGCAGGGCTTCCGCTGCGAGAACCTCCAGCGGGAGGTGGATGCCTTCCCGGGGCGCGCGGCGCTGGTCGATTGGGACGGCGACGTGACGATCGAGGCCTACACCGTGGCGCACCAGAAGGGCGCGCCGCGCATCGCGCACGTGGCCTGCCTCACGGACGACGGCCGCCGCACCTGGGGCACGCTCGCCGATCCGTCGCTGATGGCGGCGATGATGCGCGAGGAGTTCTGCGGCCGGCGCGGCCGCCTCGACGGGCGTGGCGCGCTCCGCGTGGCCTAGCGCGGTGAGCGCCACGACGCAGGCGGCCGCGGGCCGCGTCCGCTGGCTCTCGCGGAACCCGGGCAAGCGCGCCGCCGAGCGCTGGTACCTGATCTACACGCCGCTCTGGGGCGCGCTGGCGGGCGCCGTGATGATCGCGGGGCTCGGCGTGCGCTGGCGCGACCACGCGAGGGGCGATCTCGCCTTCTTCCTGTTCGGGCTGACGCTCTGGGCCGGCGTGCTCGCCGGGGGCTACCTGTGGCGAGCGCCCGAGGACGCCGGGCGGCCCTGGCACCGCCTGTACCACACCAAGTTCCAGATCTGGATGTTCGTCTTCGCCTTCCTCGGCAACTACTTCACGCAGTACTTCTACGAGGTGCTGCACATGCAGTACGGATTCCGCACGCGCTGGAACCTGAACCACGTGCCGTTCTTCCTGTACATGGTGACGGTCGCCTACTTCACGACGTACGGAGTGCTGATCAACGTGTTTCGCCGCGCGATCGAGTCGAGCCTGCCGGCCGCGACGCCCCGCTGGCTGCGCCGGCTCGCGTTCCTGCCCGCCTGCTTCGCCGTCGCCGGGCTCGAGACCGTCCTCAACGCGAACCCCTGGACGAGGAGCCTGTTCTGCTTCGACGACATGCCCTTCATGCTGTGGTTCGGAACGCTCATGTACGGCCTCTGGTTCGCGGTGACCTCGCCGCTGTGGTTCGACATCGACGAAAAGCGGGGCGTCGACACGCCGTTGCGCCAGGTCTGGCTGACGGCGCTGGCGGGCTTCATGCTGGTGATCTGCGTGAACGAAGGCATCCGCAGCTGGGTGGCGCCGCATTTCACCGTGGTGCGTCGCGGCGCCGTCGGCCTCGACAACTTCGGCACGAGCTGCCTCGCGCCCGAGGGCTGACCGCCTCAAGCTCGCGCCCGGCGCGCCGATACGGGCGTCGACGCCTCGACCCGGAGGACCTGGCGTGGAGACGCTCGCGCAGCTGGGGGGCGGGGCCTTCACCCTCGCGTGCCTGGTGATCGGCCTGCGGCTCGTCCTGCTCTCGATCCGGACACGCCGCCTTCCCGAGCTGCTGGTGGGTGCGGGGCTGTTCCTGATGGCCGGCGTCGGCTACCCGCTGTCCGCGGTGGCGCGCCAGACGCCGGGCCTCGCGCTCGCGACCCGCACGTCGCTGGGCTCCCTCGCCGCCGGATGCGTGGTCGTCGGCGTCGCGGCGAACACCGCGTTCACCTACCTGCTCTTCCGCCGCGGCGTGCTCTGGGCCCGCGCGCTCCTCGCGGCGGTGACGTGCATCGGCGTAGGGCTGTTCGCCGCCGAATCGGCGGCGGGGAGCTGGGAGCGCGGCAGCGCGTACTTCTGGCCCTGGATTCCCGGCGCCATCATGCTGTCGATGGGATGGGGATACGTCGAGTGCACCCGCTACCACCGGCTGCTGCGCCGGCGCTTGCGCCTCGGCCTCGCCGATCCCGTGGTCACCGACCGCTTCCGCCTCTACGCAGCCGCCACCCTGTCCGGATCGATCGCGAATGGCGTGGGATGGATCTTCTGGGCGCTCGGCCTGGAGATGCTCTCGAATCCGCTCGGCGCTCCGCTGCTCGCGATCCTCGGCGGAAGCTCGGCGGTGTTGATGTGGCTCGCCTTCCTCCCGCCCCGCGCTTACCTGGTGCGCGTGCGGATGAGGGCCGCGCGGGCGGTCTAGCGACGGGGACCTGGAGCAGGACGCTGCCATGGCGGACAAGACCTTCGCGACGCCACGCTGCGCTCGCGACGCCTCTGCATCCAGTTTTCCCACCCGGTGGCGATGGCCTCCGCAGCGTCAGTCTGCATCACGCAGTCCGACCGCGCCGATCCCTCCACGAACCCCTCGGCATGAGCTCAGACCGGTCTCAGGTTGGGAAGTCGAACTGCCGAAGAC
>Ga0335070_10003090_pt1 | contig 19330 bp, 14 predicted proteins | sample Lox_Sample_13_FD_206722 | JGI IMG/M metagenome (GOLD analysis project Ga0335070, IMG submission 206722) | Soil microbial communities from Loxahatchee National Wildlife Refuge, Florida, United States - Lox_Sample_1.3 | ecosystem: Environmental > Terrestrial > Soil > Wetlands | place: USA... | reverse complement strand
GCCGAGGTCCCGCCACGGAAGAAGATCGGGCGTCTTGGTCGCCGCCACGCACTTGATCTTGTGTCCGTCGACGACAAGAATGTCGTCTTCTTCGACAGAAGGACTGCTCTTCTCCGTCGAGAGGGTTTTTGGAAATCGGCCATGGATCGAATCATACTTCAGTTGATAGGTAAAGTATTTCGCGTCGGTGCTTACATCCACGACGGCGACGACGTCCAACTCTTTTCCGATCAGCCCCTGTTCAACCATGGCTTGAAAGGCGAGTCTTCCAATTCTTCCGAATCCGTTAATTGCAACCTTGACCGCCATACAGACCTCCTTGAGTCACAATTTTGTGGCTCTATAATCTAAAAGAATTAATCTCTTCATGGTTGCTTGAAACCAAGGTTTTTTGAAGTATTGGAGCAGTGGAGTGATGGGTAGAATATATTCTACAACACTCCACTACTCCACTACTCCGAAATCATATCCCTTCGCAGCTTCGAATACGAAACGACCTTTTATCGGTTATCGTTCCTTTCTACCGACCGCTTCCCAAAAGGGTGGTTCCAACACCTCGCAGGTCGGTGACTGCTTGTTTCACCCGTTCGGCCAAAGCAGCCTCGCCGAGTTTCATATAGGTACGGGGATCGTATTTTTCTTTGTTCCCCACCTCTCCCTCGATCTTGAGGACGCCTTCATAGTTCTTCATCATGTGGTCCACAATGGGACGGGTGAAGGCATACTGGGTATCGGTGTCGATGTTCATCTTGACGACCCCATAGTCCAGCGCCTCCCGGATCTCCTCAAGGGCAGATCCCGAGCCTCCGTGAAAGACCAGAGCAAAGCGCGCCCCTTTCCCGAAGGCCTTTACCACGGCTTCCTGCCCCTCCTTCAGAATAGAGGGCTTGAGCTTTACCTGGCCGGGCTTATAAACTCCGTGGACGTTTCCGAAGGTCGCTGCCAGGAGGTAGCGGGCCCCTTTGACCCCGTCGAGCCGCCGCGAAACCTCGAGCATGTCTTCCGGCGTGGTGTAAAGCTTCTCTCCTCCGCCTCCCTTGATCCCATCCTCCACCCCTCCGACGACTCCGGCTTCCACCTCAAGAATGATTTCGTTCTTATAACAGCGCTCGAGCAGTTTGACGGCGATGTCGAGGTTCTCCTTAAGAGGCAGATCACTTCCGTCGAACATGTGGCTGTTGAAGAGGTTCGGTTTGCCCGCCGCCCGGCGTTTTTCCGTCTCCTCAATCAGGGGGATCACATAACGATCCAGCATCTTGGCCTGGCAATGATCCGTGTGCAGCGCCACATAGATGGGATAACGTTCAGCCACGCGGTGTACGTGCTCGGCGATGGAGATGGCCCCTAAAGGCATATCCTTAACGTATAAGCCGGAGGCGAAGGCCGCCCCTCCTGTCGAAACCTGGATGATGCCGTCGCTCTTGCTTTCCGCCAGGCCCTTTAAGACGCCGTTGACCGTGGTCAGGGAGGTGACATTGATAGCAGGGTAGGCGAACTTCCTTTCGAGGGCATGGTCGATCATTTTGCAATACGTTTTGTAGTCAGCTACGGGCATGATTTCTTCTCCTTTGCCAGATCTGGCGCAACTTCCCGCAGGGGCGCCGGGATACTTAGGACTGCCACCTCAGTCCTAATCTTCATCCTTCTTCTTCTCCTCCTTCTCATAAAATAGTGCAATATTGTTCAGGTCCGTCAGCACCTGACTCTTGCCGTTAGGAGTTTCCAGGACGATCATCTCGTTCACGATCTTCTTAACCTCGTAGACGCTCCCGGTAATCTTACTCTTAAATCTGTCACTCTCTTGCATCGTCATCATCTTACTCCCCCTCGGACGACTTTCCTTACGCTCCTTCGCTCTCACCGGTTGAGAGGATGCCCGCCGTTATCCCTTCTTGCCTTTTTTACGGTTTCGATTCCCGAGGAACTCGATATCGTTTCCTGGTATAGACCTTAAGCGAAATGCATGCCATATGGAAGATGGCGTTTGATTTTCAACATAATACCTCGATACAAATAGGTTTCTTTCAACCTGGTCTTGCCCGTTCAAAACGGGTAGAACCTGATTATCTGTCGAGATAGCGACACAATGTTTTTCTTTCGACGTTCATCCAGAGTTCATACCTGATCAAAAGCGCATCCGACTTACTGTCTGTTCTGTCCGACCCGAATGGTCATAAGCCTGCTCGCCACGGCAAATATAACACCCGTCGACCAACCGAATGTCAGTACACCTGTCACTCCTTCGATTGCGCCCAGGAGTCGCCACCCGACGGGCAATACGATATCCCCGTAGCCAATCGTTGTATAGGTGGAAATCGAGAAGTATAAGGCAGGTTCAAAATCCTTCAGTATCCCCCAATGAGTGTAGAAACCCGCCCATACGCATATTTCAGCCAAATGCAGAGACAGGATGATGGCAAAAATCTCGATAAACAGGATTATGTTGTCGACCGTGCCAAATTTCTTTTCGATCTTGGGCCGCTTGCGCAACAGCCATTCGAAAAGCTCCACCATGCCAGTGGCATGGATAGAAACATTGATCGAAACGAGAACAAATGCCACAAGGAACTCTCGTAACATCACCGCTGCTCACTTTTTTTATGACTTCGGAAAAAGAACAAAAAGGCGACTGAGGATTATGGCGGGATAAGGTACCCCTTCGTAGAAGTCTCCTTCGCTATGTCTTCGCCCGTCATCTTGTCTGCCTCCGTCACCCAGCCGCCTCCCATCGCTTTGTAGAGGTTAACAAAAGACCTGAACAGGGTCGCCTTGGTTTGTACGTAATTCAATTCGGCGTCAAACAGGCTTCGATTCGCGTCCAGAACTTCCAGGTAACTGGTGTAGCCATTATCAAACCGAAGTTGTGCCAGCCTGGAGTACTCCATGAGGGCCCCTGTTCGACGGCCTAATGCTTCGAGCTGGGGCTTGGTCTCTTTCTGCTCAACCAGAAAATCGTCCACCTCCCGAAAAGCGGTCTGGATGACTTGTTGATATCGGACGACCAACTCTTGCTGCCGGGCCTCGGCGAGCTTCACTTGCCCCTTGATGGCGCCCGCCGTAAAGATCGGCGCGACGATAGGCGCGGCCACGCTCCAGACCTGAGCAGGGCTCTTGAAGAGTTTCGAGAGGTCCGTGCTGGAATACCCGAAAGCGGCCGTCAGAGAGATCGCGGGATAGTAGAGTGACTTGGCCACGCCGATCTGCGCGTTGGCCGCGATCAGGTCCTGTTCTGCCCCACGGATGTCCGGCCGCTGTTCAAGAAGAGCCGAGGGCAATCCGGAAGGAACCTCCGGCAAGGCAAGCTCATCGAGGGTCTTTCCACGGGGGATCGGGCCCGGGTTGCGACCCAGAAGGATACTGAGGGCGTTCTCCAGTTGAGGGATGGTTTTCTCATAGAAAGAGATTCTTGAGAGGGCCTGTTCATATTCAGCTTTGATCATGTTCACTTCGATTAATGAAGAAAATCCCTCTTTGTACCGCAGTTCGAAGATCCGCAACGACTCTCGATAAGCCTCCGCCGTCTTGATCGAGATCTCCATCTCCTTGTCCGCGTCCCGGAGGTCGATGTAGGCGCTGGCCACGGCGGCAACGAGAGAGAGAATGACGGTCCTTCGCCCTTCTTCGCTGCTCAGGATTCCGGCACGAGCCGATTCTGTCGCGCGACGGATCTTTCCCCAAATGTCAATTTCCCAGTTTCCATTCACAAAAACCGACCACACGTCATCCTTATTCGGTGTCCCAGGCGGGAGTGTGGGTAACCCCGTCTTTGTTATGCGTGCCACTCCGCCGGAGGCTCCGGCCCCGAGCTGGGGGAATAAACTTGCCCGCGTGGTTACATATTGCCCTACGAACTGCCCGATTCTGGCAACCGCAACCTGAAGGTCCTTGTTTTCCTTGAGGGCGATCTGAATCAACTCATTCAGGACAGGGTCATCAAACTGCTGCCACCACGCCGTATTGGCAAGGTCCTTTGCTTCCTTGCCTTCAAAGCGCCAGTTCTGAGGGACGTCAACAGCTGGACGCTTGTAGTCAGGGCCTACGGCACACCCGGCTAACAAAAACAGTATCAGAAGGATGATCACCTTCTTCATGTCATATCCTCCCCTCAGAAGTGTTGGATCCCTTTTGCGGCTCGTGTCCTCCCTGGTCTTTTCGGTGGGCGAGTTTTTCCACGAGATAGAATGTCGCGGGGATGATGAAAATGGCAATGCAGGTCGCGGTCACCATGCCCCCGATCACTGCCGTACCCATCACCTTCCGGGCGACGGCGCCCGAGCCTGAGGCGATGGCCAGCGGCACACATCCCAGGATAAAGGCGAAGGAGGTCATGAGGATTGGTCGCAGACGCAGCTTAGCTCCCTCCAGCGCAGCATCCATAATCTCCTTGCCCTTCTCTTTCTCGGCCTTGGCAAACTCCACAATCAGAATGGCGTTTTTGGCCGCCAGTCCGATGAGCATCACAAGGCCGATCTGGGCATAGAGGTTCAGTTCCATGTTTCGGAGCAGGATGAAGGCAAAGGCCCCGAACACGGCGATGGGCGTTCCGAGAAGCACGCTAAAGGGGAGCGACCAGCTCTCGTACTGGGCCGCGAGGATCAAGAAGACGAAGAACAACGACATCCCGAAGATAACGGAGATAGGCACGCCCTCGCTGGCTTTCTTCTCCTGGTAGGACATGCCGATGTAATCATAGCCCATCTCCTGGGGCATCACGTTCTTGAAGACCTCTTCCAGTGCTTTCATCGCCTGAAGGGAGCTGTACCCGGGAGCAGCGGAGGCGTTGATCTGGGCGGAACGATAGAGGTTATAACGCATGGTGAATTCGGGACCGGAGCGCTGCTCGAAGCTTGTCAGCGCCGACAAGGGCACCATGTCCCCCTTGCTGTTGCGCACATAGAACTGGCCGAGTTGCTGGGCCTGTGTCCGGTACTCCCCTTCCGCTTGCACGTAAACCTGCCACTGACGGCCAAATCGATTGAAGTAGTTGACGAAGTAAGCGCCCATGAACGTCTGCAGGGTCCGGTAGACATCGCTGATCTCCACCCCCTGTTTGAGGACTTTGTCGCGGTCCACTTTGACGAAGGTCTGGGGCACGGTGGGGGTGAAGGTGGTGGTGACGCGGGCCAGCTCGGGTCGCTTGCGCGCCTCGGCCAGGAACTTCTGCGTGTTCTCGGTTAGGAAGCGGATGTCCCTGCCTGCCCGATCCTCGATCACCATGGTAACACCGCCTGAAGTTCCGATGCCCGGAATGGCGGGAGGAGAGAAGGCAAAGGCGATCCCCTGCGGGAGTTTCGCAAACTCCCGGTTCAGGTGGGTCATAATCGCCTCATATTTCTCCTCGGGTTTTTTCCGTTCCTCCCAGGGTTTGAGGGTGATGAAGAAGAACCCGCTGTAAGTGTTGGTGACGCCGCTCAGCATGCTGTAACCGGATACCGCCGTGCAGATGTCGACGCCCGGCGTCGCCATGATGATCTTTTCCATTTGGGTCACAGCCGCCTCGGTCCGCTGCAGGGAGGCCGCGTCCGGCAGCTGGACCCCGGCGTACATATACCCCTGGTCTTCTTCCGGGAGGAAGCCTCCCGGCACCTTGCCGCCGATCAGGCCGGTGCCCACGGTCATGATAACCAGCAGGAGGAGGCTAATCGCTAATTTCCGGATGGCCACACCGCAAACGCGTACGTAGCCGTTGGTTGCCCTTCCGAAGACCCGGTTAAACCAGCCGTAGAATTTCGCAAGGGGTCCCCGCCCCGCTTTCTTTGGCTTGAGGATCAAAGCGGAGAGTGCCGGGCTCAACGTGAGTGCGTTAAAGGCCGATATCAGGACCGATATCGCAATGGTGACGGCGAACTGCGAAAAGAGCCGACCCGTGATCCCCGGGATGAAGACGCTCGGCAGGAAGACGGCTGCCAGGACGAGTGCAATAGCGACAACGGGTCCGGAGACCTCTTCCATCGCCTTCCGGGTCGCCTCCTTGGGCGACAAGCCTTTCTCAATATGGTGTTCCACTGCCTCCACCACCACGATGGCGTCGTCTACAACGAGGCCTATGGCAAGGACCAACCCCATCAGGGCGATGGTGTTAATGCTGAAACCCAGAAGCGGGAACATGGCGAAGGTCGCAATGAGCGATACCGGGACGGCGAGTGCCGGGATAAGCGTGGCTCGCCATCCCTGGAGGAAGATGAATACGACGATGATGACCAGGATCATCGCCTCGTAAAGGGTCTTCAGAACCTCTTTGATCCCCTCGCGGACGGCGAAGGTGGTATCGAGGGAAACCTCATAGTCCAGGTCCGGCGGAAAGGACTGTTTTGCTCTCTCCATCAGTTTCCTCACGCCGTCAACAGCCTGGATCGCGTTCGTGCCGGGGAGTTGGGTGAGAAAGAGAACCGCGGAGGGCTTTCCGTTCAGGCGTCCCGCCAAGGCATACGTCTGGGACCCCAGCTCAACCCTGGCAACATCCTTGAGCCGTACGAAGGAACCGTCCGTATTCGCCCGCAGGACGATCTTTCCAAACTCCTCCTCCGTTTCCAGCCGACCCTGTGCCCTGATGGCATAGGTAAACTCCTGGCCGGGAGGGGCTGGCTCGCCGCCGATCTGGCCTGCGGGGTTAACCGTGTTCTGCTGCTGAATGGCGTTCACGATCTCGGGAATCGTGATGTTGAGCTTTGCCAGCTGGTCGGGCTTCACCCAGAACCGCATGGCGTACTGGCCGGCGCCGTAAACGGTGACCATCGCAATCCCCGGAACGCGAGTCATCTGGTCGTTCAGATTGATATTGGCATAATTCGCCAGAAAGGTTGCGTCGTAGGTGCCCTTGGGTGAATAGAGGCTGATGATAATCAAGGGGGAGGATGTCGACTTCTTGACCGTAACGCCGTAGTTGCGGACATCCTGGGGCAGCTTGGAATCGGCCTGGCTCTTCCGTATCTGCGCGAGCACCTGGTCGATATTCGGGTCGGTCTTGACGTCGAAGTTTACGTACATTTTCAGCTCGCCGTTATTGGCGTTGAGTGAATACATGTAGTTCATGTTGTCGACGCCGCTCATCTCCTGTTCGATGGGGGTTGCGACCGACTGCTCTACGGTCTGTGCGTCTGCGCCGACATAGGTGGTGTTGATGAAGATTTCCGGGGGCACGATGTTGGGATACTGGGCGATGGGCAGACCGAGGATGGCCACGACACCCACAATGACCATGATGATGGCAATGACAATGGCAACGATCGGCCGGTTAATAAAAAATTTAGCCATGTCGGGTTACCTCTTTTCGGGTTTGGACTGGGGTTTGGCTTCAGGCTTCACTTCCGGCTTCTGCGCCGCTCCGGGCTCGGATGGAGTCCCTGCACCAAAGGGCTTCGGACTCACCACCATGCCTTCCCGCACTTTTTGTGTCCCTTCGGCAACCACCTTCTCCCCTGCCTGGAGACCTTCGTCGATGACCCAGAGCTTCCCGAACCATGGCCCGACTTTGACCGGTTTGATTGCCACCTTGTTCTCAGGCCCCACGGCGGCCACGAAGTACTTGCCCTGGATTTCGCTTACGGCTACCTGGGGGACGAGCAGTGCCCCCCTCCTGATCCCCATCTCCGCGCGGACCCGGCTGAACATCCCGGGCCGGAGGAGGTTCTGCGGGTTCGGGAAGATCGTGGCCACCCGGATCGTGCCGGTCCTCACATCCACCTGGCGGTCTGCAAAGGCGAACTCGCCCTTGTGCGGATAGGTCGTTCCATCCGAGAGGATAAGCTCCAGCGCCACTTTGCCGGCCCGTTTCGCTCTTTGCTCTTCGGCCCGCATGTACTCCTGCTCGCTCACAGAGATATAGCATTTAATCGGGTTGATCGTAGAGACGGTCGTCAACTCCTCTATCGATCCCGGTCCGACCAGATTGCCGATCTGGGCTTTGGCGATCCCGGCAATCCCATCAATGAGAGAGGTGACCTTGGTCCACTCGAGGTTCAACTGCGCCTTGTCGACGGCCGCCTTGGCCGACATAACCGAAGCCTGAGTCGACTCTTCGGCGCCGATGGCATCATCCAAGTCTTTCTTGCTCACCGCACTCTGTTCGGCCAGGGGCCTGATGCGCGTCAGATTTGCCTTGGCCGTCTGCCAGCGCGCTTCCGTCTGGGCGAGCTGCCCTCTCGCCTCCTCGAGTGCCGATTGGTAAGGCCTTGGGTCTATCTCGAAAAGCACCTGGTCTTTCTTGACGAAATCGCCTTCTTTGTAGTCCTGTTTGATGAGGTAGCCCTGGACTTGTGCCCGAATCGTCGCATTGACAGTCCCGTCCAGCGTGCCAACCCACTCGGCAAAGACCGGCACGTCTTTCTGGACCACTTCCGCGACCTCGACGATAGGCGCTTGAGGTTGGACCTTTTCCTCCTTTCCGCATCCGGAAAGCAGAAACCCTACGAGAAGCACAGGCAGAAGTGAGCAGATTCTTCGAAACGACACGTCTATCTTTTGTGAATACGGATACTCGATCTTTCTTTTCATGTTCCACCTTCTTGAAGCAGGTTTGTTGAGTCTGATCTCCGATCAGGCCTCAAGGTAATGTGTGAAGTGGGGAATTCAATTATGAAGATTTTCCAAGCTTAATCGTCTTGTTTGCTATTAAGGCGTTTAGCTCCTTCAAAAGGGCTTTCTCATGCGCATCGATGACGCCGTCCTGGCTGGCGACAGACATGATCTCCTCGTACTCAGCCATGGTCATCACTGAATCCTCGATGGCCTTCTCGATGACATCAGCCAGTCTTTTTGTTACAAACATTTAAACCCCGCTTTCTTCAAGGATAGCAGAGCGGATCGAGCCTCAGTGATTCACGGCCTTGTCACTCCCCCGATGGAGCTTCTTGCCTTTTCTATGATTTCAATCCCTGCGGAACTCGATATGGTGTCGAACCTGATCTCCGGCTGCTTGGTTGCCATCTCCAGGACCATGAGCACTTGCCGGTAGTCATCTGACCGGAGATGGCGCTCCAGGTCTGCTTCGCTACTCCAGAGTTGCTCGAACAAGAGGACGTTATCCTCTTGCCCATTCCTGTAGACCCGACAGCTGAGACAACCCAGTTGGACCCTGGACTGCTCGGCTATCGATCTGAGGATTCTCAATGCTTCGCCAAACTTTTTGGCAGAGATCGTCATCCTAATCGTTGCAAGAACCATATAGAGGTCTCCCTTTCCGTAAGTTGTCCCGTCCTCTCCCCCTGCCCGCTTGTAGGCAAGGGGAGGGGATAGGTGAGGAGGAATAGAGTCAAACGTCAGGGTTTGAGCTAGATCTTTAGCGAAATGCATGCCAAGCGGGAGGTGGGGTTTGACTTTCAGGTAACTCTTCGGAATCAAGAGGTTTTCTTTAAGGGATGTGACTCATTCGGAGCGAATAGGATCCGGCCATCTGTCGATATGTCGACAAAATGTTTTCATCTCGGCATTAGGAATTCGGACGTTGAATGCCCAACTTCTTCATCTTCGAATATAAGGTCGATCTTTTCAGCCCGAGGATCTCGGCAGCGCCACCCTTTCCCCCGACGCGCCAGCCATTCTTCGCCAGAACGCTTACGATGTGCCTTCGCTCCATCTCTTCGAGGTTACGGCCCACGGCCGTTTCTGAAGCTGAAGCCTTGGGTGCCTGAACGACCAGGGTCTTGTCGCTGCTCACAATCATAGCATGTTCAATCACGTTTCTCAGTTCCCGGACGTTTCCCGGCCATGAATAAGACTGCAGCGCTTCCATGCTCTTTTTCGGGATGCTTACGATCTCTTTTCCCATTCTCTTTTGGAACTCCTTGACGAACGCCCAGACCATGAGAGGAATATCTTCCGGATGGTCGCGGAGGGGGGGGATGAGAATCGGGAAAACATTCAGGCGATAGAAAAGGTCACTCCTGAATTTTCCTTCGGCGACCTCGCGGGAAAGATCCCGGTTGGTCGCAGCAATGATGCGGACATTCGTGTGCACATTTTTCGTCGACCCTAATCGCTCAAAGTCGCCCGTCTCGAGAACGCGGAGCAGCTTGCTCTGCAGTTCAAGTGGAAATTCGCCGATTTCATCGAGAAAGAGGGTGGACCCGTCGGCAACTTCGAACCGACCGATCAGCTTGGTTAGAGCGCCCGTGTACGCGCCTTTCTCGCGGCCGAAAAGCTCGCTTTCGATGAGCGTAGGAGGCAGGGAAGCACAGTTGACGGTTACGAGAGGCCGGTCTTTCCGGCCGCTCATTCTATGGATCGCTCTGGCCACCAATTCTTTTCCCGTGCCGGTCTCCCCGATGAGGAGGACAGTGGATTCCGTCGGGGCCACTTTCTCGGCCTGAGACAGGACTTCCTTCATCGCAGGGCCTTGTCCCACGATCTCCGCATGTTCACCCAAGAGTTTAATTTCCTCGTGCAGATAGATATTCTCTTGCTGGAGTCGTTCCTTGAGCCGTTCTATCTCGCGCAGCCGCTCCTCCAGAGCTCTCTGGGAAGCAACGAGCTGCTCATTTGCGGTTGCCAGTTCTAGGGTTCGTTCCCGTACTCGTTGTTCAAGTTGATCGTGCGCCTTCTGAAGTGCCTCTTCCGCCCGCTTGCGCTCGGTGATGTCTTGCGCGATATGGACGGACCCGATCACCTCATTGCTATCATTCAATATTGGCGAAGCGGAAACCTGCAGATATCTTTGCAAACGAGGTTCCAAGAATTCCTCTGTCACCGCCGTTCCAGATTCCATCGTTTGAGTGTGGGGGCAATTAGGCCAAGGCGCTTGGGTGCCATGAATGATTTCGTAGCATCTTTTCCCAATCGCCTCCCGGACCTCCATCCCGAAGGCATCCGCGAAGGCCTTGTTTGCTCGGACGATCCTGAAATCTTTATCGTGGATCGAAACTGGAACTTTGATGGAATCGAAGGTCGATCTCCATTCCTCGGCCACCTGTCTTATCTTTTCCTCAGCCCGTTTGGATTTGATAATTTCTTGCTCCAGTTGCGCATTTTGGGTCTCGACCTTCTTCTGCAGGCGTTTAAGGGTCAAATGGGTTTCCACCCGCGCCAGCAGCTCCTCGGCCTGAAAAGGCTTGGTCACATAGTCCACCCCGCCGGCCGCAAAACCCCTGACCTTGTCCTTTAATTCTTGCAGAGCGCTGATAAAGATCACCGGGATATTATTTGTTCTGTCTTCCTTAAGACGCCGGCAAACCTCAAACCCATCCATATCCGGCAACCGAATATCGAGCAAAACCAATTCGGGAGGGTCTTCTCGGGCAAACATCAACGCCGTCTGGCCATTCGGCGCACACCTGACGTCGTACCCCTCACGGGTCAGGAAAGCCTCCATGGTCTGCCGTGCGGACAGATCGTCTTCTATAATGAGGAGATTGCCGTTTGCCTTTTTGGGTTCAGTCTTATCCATTCGAGTTCTCTTTAAGCGTTCCTTCGGTTAGCGCAATAAGCTTGTCAAATCGGTGAATGCGAACCAATCCCGCGAGAGCGCCGGCCAGATCCGCATGGTCTGGGCTAATCTGATCGATCAGGTTGAGAAGCTGCGTGGAACGTCCCTTTCTTAGGGTCTGAAAAAATTCTCTGAGCCAAGTTATGGGCAGAACGGAGAGGTCCGCCGGCGTTAAAACCGCCGTGTCCCTGGCATTTTCTACCTTCATAGCCGATTTCATGGATGAGCGGCAAACGAATTGAACTCCCAGGTGTTTCTCGATCTCGTCGAATATCTCCTTCTCCCGGAAAGGTTTGTACACTAAACCGTCAAATACCCGGGAATGAGAAGGAGGGCTTTCGCCTTTCATCACCCCGGCGGTCAAGGCGATGATAGGGATGTGGGTTTCCTTGCCCTCTTCATTCCACCCTCCGTTTTCCGCTTCCCGGATTCTCCTGGCGGCCTCGTTTCCGTCCATCCCGGGCATCCGCAGATCCATCCAGATCAAATGAGGCTGAGCGCTCCGAGACAAATCGACCGCTTCCTGCCCACCAGTCGCTTCCAGAACGCTGAAACCGACCCGTTCCAGCAACCGGCGAAGAACGAAACGATTCTCAACGCTGTCGTCGACCACCAGAAGGCGATAAGGGGGCTGCCCCGGCACAAGGCCGATCACCTGACGATCCGCCTCTTCGGTATGGACCGTTGCAGCTTCAGCCGGTTTAACCGCAATATCAAAAGCGAAGGTGCTGCCCCTTCCGACCTGGCTGCGGAGGGTAATTTCACCGCCCAGCAGCTCTACGAACATGCGGCTCAGGGTCAACCCGAGGCCGGTTCCATCCCTGACGGTTCGGCCCGGGTTTACCTGCACAAAGGGCTCAAAGATTCTTTGCATATCCTCGGGGGCGATGCCGATTCCGGTATCCTCGATCTCAAATTCAAGATGACCCAGAGAAGAAGGCATTCCCCAAAGAGTTGTGCCCATGCCTTCCTTAAACCTTGTCCTTAGGGTCACCCCGCCCTTCTCTGTGTACTTAATAGCATTGCCGAGGAGGTTGATGAGAATCTGACGAAGCTTACGCACATCGGTTTCAATATGGTGAGGCAGGGGGGACTTATATTCAAAACGTAGGGTTAACCCTTTTCCCTCGGCCCGCAGGCGGATCATTTCTTCCAGATCGCCAAGGAAGCTATGGAAATCGAAGCTCGTGATATCCGATGTCATTTTGCCGGCCTCGATCTTGGACAATTCCAGCACATCATTGATCAGTTCCAATAAATGAGTCCCACTCCGACTGAGGATCTTGAGGGTATCCCGTTGATGGTCAGGAAACCCGGCATCGCGTTCCATCAGCTGCGCAATTCCGAGAATGCTGTTCAGTGGCGTCCGAAGCTCATGGCTCATGTTGGCCAGGAAGCTGCTTTTCGCGCGGTTGGCGACCTCGGCCTCATCCCGTGCCATGATCAATTCCGCCGTGCGCTCTTTGACCATCTCCTCAAGACGTTCGTGATACTTCCTCAACTCCTGTTCTGTTCTCTTACGCTCGGAAACGTCCGTGTCGGCACCGCGATACCCTACCAGATTACCGGTTTCGTCCAGCATTGGCCCACCGCTGGTTTCCAGATGCACAACCTTTCCTTCTTTGTTTACATTTTGATTGGGGAAGGCCCGGAAGGACTGCTTTGCGGCAAACACGTTCAAGGCGGCGGCCTTAAGCTTTTCACGAACCTCCGTGACAAACAGATCATAAAAGTGCTTCTTCCCGACCAGCTCATCAGGCCTGTAGCCCAGGATCTTTTCTACGGATGGGCTTGTGTAGCGGTATAGGCCATTCGCGTCAACCTCCCAGATGAAGTCACCGACGTTATCAGCTACCTGGAGGAACCTTTCTTCGCTTTCACGCAATTTGTTTTCCATTTGTTTCTGCTCTTGAAACAATTGGGCGATGGCGACGGCGCCGGCAATTTGATTCCCAATGCTCTCCGCGACCCTCACGTCCTTATCCGTATACGCATTCGGTTTTCGGGACCTCAAAAGTAGTCCACCGATAATCTCTCCTTTTGAGAAGAGAGGAACGTTCATGATGGATCGAAACCCAGCCTCAAACGTAGACAAGAGCATCGGGAAACGGTCCTTATATTCATTGGAATCCTCGGTCTGGACGAGAACCGTTGACCTCGTTCGAAGCATCTCGGCATGGCCTGAGCCTTCGATAGGATAAACGTCTTCCGTTCCCCGGTCTTGAATCTCTTCTCCTGCTATGTAAACATTTCTAAAGGCTTTCTTTTCAATGTCAATAAGGCTGATCACAATTCGGTCAAAAGTAATAATCTTTTTGGCCTCCGTGGCAAAAGCTTCATAGATCTGGTCGATGTTCAGTGTTGAGCTGACCGTCCGGCCAATCTCGGCCAAAACAAACGCTTCCCGAGCCATTTCCTTCGCCGCTTCCCCTCTCTCCCGCAACATTTCTTCCACCCGTTTGCGCTCGGTGATGTCCGTAATCACTGCGAAAACTTCCTTAAGTCGGCCTCTTGGATTGAAGATAGGTTTGGGCGATACGATCGTCGTCACTTTTTTTCCATCTTTGTGTGTCCACGTAATCTCGTAGGGGGAGTATTTTCCTTTCCTTTGATTCTGGATCTCCTCTTCCAAAACGGTTCGATTTGCCTGATCAAGAAATTCCGTCACAGGATGCCCGGCGATGTCTCCGGGCAGGCGTCCCAGCATCCAACAGAGTTGATCATTCGCATATGTCCATACGCCGTTTTCATTTTGTACCCCTAATCCTTCATTCATTGTCTCGACGAGCATTCGAAAACGTTCCTCACTTCTCTTCAGGTCCTCCTCCGCCTCCTTATGTTCGGTTATATCCCGGGCAGCCGCATAGATCGTGTTTCCAACCGGCACGGAGCTCCATTCCAGCCATCGATACCTGCCGTCTTTGCAACGGTAGCGGTTTTTGAACAAGAAAACTTTCTCCTGGGATGCCAGGGCGGAGACAGCTTTCCGAGTTTTGTCCAGATCGTCGGGGTGGATGAAGTCGAAGAACCGGCTAGTCGTGAGTTCTTCGCGGGTATATCCGAGGATCCTTTCCGCAGCGGGGTTCAAGCGCAAGAAATAGCCGTCGGTGTTCGCGATACACAAGACGTCGACACTGACATTGAAGAATTGATCCAATTCTTCCGTTTTCTGCCACAATGCATTCTCGGCCCGTTTGCGCTCCAGCGTGTTTATGAGGATCTCTCCCAGCAGTTGCAGCCGCGGGATGTAATCCCTAGACCAGGCCCTGCCTTCCTCGTGAACGGAGATAGAGATAGCATAGCCCGGTAAGTTCTCGATGAAGATAGGGACAATCAGGTAAGAACGAACCCCCAAATTCCTGCACGTTTCCTTGTCTGTCGCTGCCTCCGCCGGTAGCCTGTCAAGCGTGGGAATCCATATGATCTCACCTTGCGCCAACATCTTCGCAGCCCAGGGGAAGAAAGAATACAGATTTCCCCCGAGCGGGGTTGGAGGAATATTTTCTGCATGGGCAGCGTGGGTGATCACGGCCCTGCGCTCCTCCGAGAAACCTTTTATCAATACGCAATGACTCACGCGGAAGAAATCGATGATTTTTTTTAAGGCTCCCTCGATTTCTCGGTCAATTTCAGAAGGAGCAACGTTTTGAAACTTGGCCGATAGGTCCGAGACCAGTCGTTCAAACCGCAGCTGCTCTTTCAGGGCCTCCTCAGCGATGCTCTTCCGGTGCCTCTGAACCAAAAGCCCGATCACCAGGGATAACAGCACCAGGATCACGACAATGCCGCCGATGACAAGTCCTTTATACTGCTCCCATAGAGTCGGAACACGATTTACGAGCACGCTCTCCTTAGGGAGGATACTCTCGTTCACCCCCCACCGCTTGAGCTGCTGCCAGTCGAACATAAATGTTTTGCTGGGCATAAGGGTCGTTACCGGTTTTGTCAGAAGCATTTTCCCGTTGAGGATGTCAAGTGCCACCTTTGCTGCGTAAGCGCCTTCCGCCTCGAAGCTCATCAGTGAGCCACCGATGGGCCCGTTTCCGATGAGGGTGTCCCAGAGGCAAAAAACCGGAGCATTGGCAGCCTGAGCGACCATCTTCCCAACCTCCCGGGGAATGAAGGTTCGGCCCGTCTTGTCAGAGAAGACGTTACAGTAGATGACGATCGATTGCGGTGGGAGGTTCGCAACCAATTGCAGGATCTCGTCGACAGAACGATCGCTGGTGTACTGGAATTCCAGTTTGTCGCGCCAGGGCTCAAAGGCAACCTTGGCCTCGTATTCAAGCCTTCGGTCGCCGCTTGCCGCGCCGGTTACGAAAACGATCTTCCTGGTTCTGGGGAACATCTTTAACGCTATTTCGAGGGTTCCCTTCATGTCCAGATTTTGTGGCCGCTGCAAGATTCGGCGCCCTGTCTTGCTCGCTTCGATCAACTCGGGCCTAACGATTAAATAGGAGAAGACAGGCGCATCGGGAAAGAGTTCGTTGCCCTCGTTCAGGAGAAAATTAAGGGCCTCCGTGTGCACGGTAACGATCAGCCCGATCTCGTGCTTGGCGTATTTATAGCGAAGCAAATCGGCGAGCCTTGTTCGATATTCCGGACTGTTATTGCGCTGCAGGTCGAGGTATTCAAAGAACAGGTCGTTGGTGTTTATACCGGCCGCTGTCATTACGGATATAAAGGCGGGAGTCGCCTTTTCGTAGGCGGGCAATCCATCTCCATAGGTGTACAGAAGCAAGACACCTTTCGGGGCGAGAACGGGCAAAACCTTCGGCTGCCCCTGGGCTGGAGCCAAGGTGACGGAAAGCTCAGAGATGGACAGGATGAACAGAAAGACTATCGAAAAGAACGTGATCCTTTTGATCGGACGGGGAAACAGCACCACTGGCTCCTTTTTCAACGAAGGAAATAGAAACAATTCTGACTTAAAAAATAGAGTAAAAAACAAGGAATGTCAACCACCTAGAGAGGTTTACCCTTATCTCCGCTGACAATTTGGTTTCTGGAAGAAAATGTTGAGGAGGTCTCTGCGCTGGAATGGGTGGATCTGGGGTTTCTGCCTCTCAGAGATACCGGCGGTTCAGGTCGAGCGCGATTGCCCGGAAGTGTTTCGCAAAAAACGCGCAGGCGTTACGATAGACAAGGAGAGCGAGGTCGGGTCGCTCGGCAAGCACCTTAGAAAACCGATCAAAGGGTATCTGCAGGAGATAACTGCGCTCGCGTGCATGGGCCGAAGCCGGCCGATTGCCACGTTCGAAGAAGGCAAGCTCGCCGAATCCCTGCCCGCTCCCAATTGTAGCGAAGACCGTCTCCTTCCCCTTTGGCACAATGTCCACGGTCCCCATTTCGATGAGGAACAGCGCATCGGCAATGTCTCCCTCGCTATAGACAGGATCGCCTGCGATGTAACCCTTTCGTTCCATAATCGCCTCCACGGCGTTCAGGTCGTTGGAAGTGAAACCTGTGAAGAGGTAAAAGTTCTTGAGCAGTTCCTTTTGGTCCATCCTCGATCCTTTCTCCTCTCTCAAGGCCGATGCAGATTGGCAACAATAAACTTGTTCGGGCGAGGGCGTGAATCGTCAGCTTGCCCAAGCCGGACTATCGCTAACCCTTAACACACCGTCGGAGATATAGCAATAGAGATTCGTTGCAACGGCTTCCGGCCGCCTCACCGTCTCGGCGGCGCGGCAAAGAGTCGCTCCTTATTCGTCGCGACGCCACCCTACCTTAAGTCACGCAATAGCCTCTGAAATTCTTCAGGGGTGCTATCGGGGTCACATCTTCAAAAGTCAATTTCCCGTATCCGTTCCCTCATCTCGCTGTTGTCGTTGCGAGACAGATAAATTTCCGCCCGCTTAGTCGCTTCAGTCACAGCCGTGTATCCTACTCCGAAAACCCTCCCGATCTCCTGATTCGTAAAGATACCAGCCTGTCTCAAACTATATATCGCCATATCCCGAGTCAGGTTTCTTTTCTTCCCCCTAGTGAGAAGAGGATCAATTTCGCTTTGCCCGAGACCCTTCAACACTTTCTTTAGCACCTCTTCAATATCGCGTGCCTCAAGCATTCGTCGAATCTGGGGCTTTTCCCGGTGGCTCTGGCTTTTCAATTTTCTCAGACACTCCTCTGCGTACTCCTCGGTCCCGAGGTACATGCCATAACGTAAGTCCTCGAGAACGCTCTCCCCCCGTCCCAACTGGGATTCCTGGGCCTCTCTAAACTTCCTTCGATTTGCCCCGAACACCGACAACCCCGTATCCGTCTTCAGCCAAGCTTCCTGCCATCCCTCCCTCAAATAGCCCCTGTAGCTACTCCATCTGTATTCCGTCAGCTCCTTAACTAGCCTCGCCCTCAGAGGATTGCCGTGAACATACAGAATCAAGGCCACAAAGTAACGCTCATTCTCGATTACGAAGCTCTTAAACCGCCCTTGAAAAACGTGGCCGCAGCGGGCATGTTTCTTGTTGAACCAGACCGAGTAACTGACGCCGAGCCACTGCACGGCACGGGATAGATTGGCCTGGCGGGTCCGGACCAAGAGATGAAAATGATTTGGCATCAGAACATAGCCATGGACCTCTACCTGAAACCGCTCCACCATGCGTCCGAGCGTTTCCTGGAATCTCGAATAGTCTCCGGGGTTGTAGAAGATGTTTCGACGCTCATTTCCTCGGGAAAGAACGTGGTAAAAGGTGTCGGGGAAATCCATACGCACAGGTCTGGCCATGGAGGGAGGATACCAAGTTGTAACGGGTACTGTCAATAGAAAATTGACTTTTGAAGATGTGACCCCGATTTGCCCCGTCGATACGGCACGCTTACTTTAAATCACGTAACAGCCTTTGGAATTCTTCAGATTCACCAAGGATCCAGTGTGCGACATCTCGCAATTTGTCCACCCGCTCAGGAGACAATTTAAAGGAGGTGGGTAATCTTTTAAAGTACATCCTCTCCTAACGCATCAAACTTCACCTCGACTACGTAAAAATTGATATCCCCGCATGAACCGCGTTCTGAAGAAACAACCCCCCCCTTACACCTCTCGGTCTTGATCTCATTTTCCCAAGATTTAACGCTCTCTTTCAAGAGAGCTACGGTTTCCTCGTTGTACCGTTTGATGGCTATTGAGGAGTAGGCTGAAGACATGGCTCCAAAAGGCGGAATTTTCTCAATCTTGTCCCACTTCTTGTCCGGCTCTGTTTCAGCATTCACGACAATCAAGACGACTTTTTGAACTTTTTCCAGAGGGGTCCCTTTGATCGCTGCCCAGACGCTCCCGCGCAACATCACTCGATCAAGAATGGCTCTCAGACCGAGATTGTCAGCGACACCTCCATCCACCAGATGGATATAAGGTTTCTTTTCGGAATCTAAGTAAACGGAGAGGTTGTTCGCCAGGTAAAACTGACGCTGCGAGACGGCACGACCTTTCAGCATGTCCTCGAACCCTTCGGGAATCTTGAAGCCGCAAGTCCCGGCATAATTTCGTAACGTGATGGGGGTTAAGACCATAGGAACCGCTGAGGAAGCGGCTGCAGCCCTCGCTACTGGAAAAGGCGAAAGGTCCGAGCAGATCAAATCGAACGCATCCTGTGTGAATCCAATCCTCGTCCCCTAGGACATGTCCGTGGCATTGATGACAATGAACGGCCCTTTTCGGGCCGCCAGGTCGCCAAAGGTACCTCTTTCGAAGATGTGCTTGTCATAATATTCACCGGATAGATCGCTTCGTCCAAAGGTACCTGAAAAGAGTTTCGGCCAGTTGAGGGGATTTAATACCCCCAGGAGAAGCGCTCCCTGGATATTTTTTTTTAGAAACTTGCCTTCATAGTCCTGGAAAATGCGGTCCCCGAAGAGACCATAGTACCCCGCCGTGAAACTTCCTCCGGATACCCCTGATATCGCATC